>WNGR01006993.1_pt1 | contig 12000 bp, 10 predicted proteins | sample 5407581 | NCBI WGS metagenome assembly WNGR01 (sample SAMN13153383, study PRJNA577476) | soil metagenome | isolation source: 80 cm soil or saprolite under Garry oak tree replicate 2 | place: USA:California | collected 2016-06-15
GCAGCGGTCATCGGCACCGGTTGGGCCGCAGGCATTTGTTTCTGTTGCGAGGCGGCGGCCGATTGCTGCGGTTGCGCACCTTTTGTTTCCAGCGAATACGGATTTGTCTCAAAATCCATAAACGGCCGATCTTTCCCCGTCTGCGACGGCAATGGCAACTCCCCAGCGGCAGCCAGCTCGCTTGCTCCAATTGAATTGGCGTTTGACTCGAATGTTTTGTCCTTCGGCTCGGGTGCTTTCTTCGATTCGTCCGTTTCTATGAAAGCGGAATTCTTCGGCACCAGTGACGCTGGTGACAGATCCATCAACGTGAGCTCAGCCGGCTTTTCCTCAAACGGAACAGTTGGCGAGAAAACGCCGCCGAAGGCAGCAAGCAAAAACGCTACCGCCAGGTGAATGGCAATCGCCGCAAGCAGCGCCCACAAAACAGTTCGCGCATCGTATTCGTGGTCCCGAAAGCTTTCGGGATTGCCCGGCTGGGCGAGCATGATGTCAGCCGTTGTCATGAGAGCAGTCTCTTAGTCGTAAGAAAGATTCGGGCTCAGCGCTTTTCAGCTTAAGGCTGCAACATTATCCCAGCCCTGCCCCACTGACAACTTGCGTCGAGGTAGGGCATGCCTCTGGCTTGCTCATTCATATTTGGGCTTTTCTTCGTCGCGCATCCTTCTGCTTGTCATTCCGAGCGGAGCGAAGCGTAGTCGAGGAATCTCTCGATACTCCTGATTTCCGCATCGTCACGCGCGCGTGATGAAACAAGTACTGCTGCGCATAACCGGCGTGTTCGCCGAAATAGGTTTCGCAGAATTCACGGAGCTGCCGCGCCGTCATTTTCTTTCGACGCGCAAAATAATGCTGTCTCAAAACCCGCTCGATCCAGACGTCGATTGGGAATGCGCGGAGCCGGTCGTAGGCAAAGAGCATCACGCAATTTGCGATCTTGGCTCCCACGCCGGGCAATGCGCATAAGTGTTCTCGAAGCTCGGCATCGGGAAGCGCCGACCATGCTTCCAGATTACATTGGCCGGAGCTGACCACCTGCGCAGTGGCGCGCAGGTTTCTGGCGCGATAACCGAGCGCGCATTCGCGTAATTGCTTCTCGGAAGCTCGCGCGATCTGCTGTGCCGAAGGAAACGTGTGCAGCACGCACCCACCGATTTCTCGTTGATCGCCGAAGCGGTTCCGGAGCGCTGCTGAAATTTGGCGAATATGGGCCACCTGTTTCATCGAGGAACAGATGAACGTGGCCAGACATTCCCATTTCGGCTGCCGGATGATCCGCAACCCGCGACAAAAATCGCGCGCAGCTGTCATGATGGGATCGGCCGGGAACGAGGCGCAGATTTGTGCCAGCGGATGATCGAGCGCGAAATAATTCGAAACCAGTTGAGGTAAACTTGACGGCTTAAAGCCGTCGAGTTCCTCCCCGGTGCCGCGTGCGTTCAAAACTTGTCCGCGCTGCTCGACGTACAGCGGATTGTTTCCGATCGCGCCTATGAAGCCGTTGCCGGCCTTTTGCCAGTGAAACACCTGACCGGAATTTAGCGTCATCGCGAGATCGAAGTCTGGTGCTGAAATCTCGATCATTTTCACTTGCCACAGATTAACACGGATGAAACACGGATGACGAATGAGCCGAAGGAAATCTTTATCTGTGTAAATCTGTGTTCATCTGTGGCTAACTATGCGCCGACATGGACGGACGGCTTGTTATCGATAGCGCAGTTCTCCTTCTCTATTTTGTGCTCATCATTTCCATCGGCCTTTACATGGGCCGAAAGGAGGAAAACCTCGCGGATTTCGCGCTCGGCCGACGCCAGATTGCTTGGTGGGCGATCCTTGCATCACTTATCGCCGCGGAAACAAGTGCCGGCACATTTTTCGGCACGCCCGGTGAGGGCTTCACCTTTCGCAATTACACATATCTCCAACTTGCTCTGGGCACCATCCTGGCGCGCATCCTGGTCAGTTACATTTTCATCAAGCCTTATTATGACTACAAAGTCTATTCGATTTACGAATATCTAACCGTGCGCTTCGGCGTGGGCTCGAAAAATGCCGCATCAGCCGTTTTCCTTTTCACCCGCGTGCTCGCGTCTGGCGCGCGACTGTACGTGGCAGCGATCGCGCTCGCGCTCGGCTACGAAATGGTGCGAGGCATGCGGCCAAATCAAACTGAAACACTTTTTATCTACATCGGAGCAATCGTCGCGATTGTTCTTTTGACAGCGATCTACACAACGCTGGGTGGAATCAAAGCCGTCATTTGGACAGACGTCATCCAGGCTTCCCTTATGATCGGCAGCGCGCTGATCGCACTAGGTCTGCTGTATTTTTCCATCCCAGGGGGCTGGCACGAGATCGTGCAACGCCACGGTGGGTTTCATGTCTCGGATTTCATCACGACGGGACTGAGCCCGGCCAAGACCGGATGGGACAAGATCAAAGGAATGTTCGCGATCGAGTACACGATTTTTGCGGGCCTGATCGGATCGACGTTCATGACTATGTCCACTCATGGAACGGATCAGGACATGGTCCAACGAATGTTAACGGCGCCTGACGTTCGGCGCAGCCGCCGCTCGGTCATCATGTCGGGTCTCGCCGACATTCCCATCGCGTTCACGTTTTTGAGTATCGGTGTGTTGCTTTGGGTGTTTTACCAGACACATCACGACCCGAATTTGCCGAAAACCCCAAACGAAATTTTTTGTCATTACATTCTTTACGAGATGCCGGTCGGCATCCGCGGGCTATTGCTCGCCGGAATTTTTGCCACCGCGATGGGATCGCTCAGCACCGCGTTGAACGCGCTCGCGACCAGTTTCACTCGAGACTGGTACGAGGCTTATATCAATCGAACGTCGACACCGGAACAGAGCTTGAGCGCCGTGCGCTGTGCGACCGTTGCGTTTTCGGTCCTGATGATCGTTGTCGCATCGATCACGGCCTATTTGGTTATCGTTTATCCGAATGTGCGGATCATCCCGATCGTGCTGGGAATTTACGGTTACACCTACGGATCGGTGCTCGGAATTTTTCTCGCCGGCATGCTCACCAAATCGCGCGGCAATGATCGGGGCAACGTTCTCGCGATGATCATCGGCTTCATTGTCGTGGCAATTCTCAGCGGGTTGCCGAACAACCTTGCCGCGCTGTTTGGAACGACGGCCTACAAACAACCACAGTGGCTTCCCGTCATGGAATTTCCCTGGTGGATCTGCTTCGGTACCATCGTCACCTTTTCGGTGGCGGTTCTGTTCAGGACTGGCCGCGAGCATGTTGCGGCAGATGAGCGGTTGCCATTAAGTCTAGGATGAAATTGCCTGCCGACACAGTCATAGCGAGAAGAAAACTGGATGAATATCTTCTGCGGCACCGAGACGAAGACGACAAGTCGGGTTTTCTTTCGTTAGCGGGATATGCGCTCGAAAATGCCGATCAACTCATGAACGACCTTCGCACGCAGCTTCTGCCGCTCGACGCTGAATTCTTCGACCAAACCGAGTATGGCACTAAGTATCAAATACGCGGGACACTTGCCGGTCCGAACAGACGCGTTTTGCGCGTCCTCTCCATTTGGATGAAAGAAGACGCGACAGGTGTGACAAAGTTTGTTACGTTGTTCGCAGACAAGCTATGAAATATGACCTGTATTCGCGAGTCGCGCTGGCCGAAGATCTGCCGGAGCATCGCTTATGTCGCGGTGACGTGGCTACAGTCGTTGAACACCATCCGGGGCGTCCAGGTCAAGAACCCGGCTACAGCCTCGAACTCTTCAATGCCGTGGGGGAAACGGTTGACGTTGTAACTGTGCGCGAATCGCAAGTCGCGCCGCTAACCGCCAATGAATTGCTGACCGTGCGTCCACTCGCGACAACAGCTGGTTGACCGGGCGCGGGTCACTAATTACTTAACGGCAGTTTTTTTACGCAAATCTCAACTACCGAAACCCTATGCCACACATCGTGACCGACAAATGTAACGGATGCAAGTTCACCGACTGCGTAGAAGTCTGCCCAGTGGCGTGCTTCTACGAAATGGACAACCAGGTGGTCATTCACCCGGAAGACTGCATCGATTGCATGGCATGCGTAGAGGTATGCCCCGTGCACGCGATCTATGCCGAGGCCGACCTCCCTCCGGAATTCACGAAAGACATCGAGTTCAACGCGACTCAGGCCCATCAGATAAAGGACTCGGGCGCGGAGGCGATTACCGTGAAAAAGGATGCTCTGCCCGGCGCGCTGGATCGGAAAAAGGCCCTGGGTTATTGAGACACTGGCAGCCTGAGGCTACGATTTTTTGTCTTTCGCCAGTTTGAGCGACAAGTCGCGAAGTTGTCGCGGATCGACTTCCGCGGGCGAGTTGCTCATCAGGTCCATGCCGCGATTATTTTTCGGGAAAGCCATCACTTCGCGGATCGATCCCTCGCCGCAAACGAGCATGACGAGCCGATCGAGACCGAGGGCGATGCCGCCGTGCGGCGGCGCACCGAGCCGAAGCGCGCGTAACAGATGTCCAAACTGCGATTGTCGGACTTCCGGGCTGATGCCGAGCGTCTCGAACATTTTCTCCTGCAACTCGGGCTCATAGATACGCATGCTGCCGCCGCCGATCTCGACGCCGTTCAGAACGACATCGTAGGCCTCGGCGCGAACATCCGGGAATTTCTTCGCTTCAAACAGCGGCATGTCTTCGGCTTTCGGTCGCGTAAACGGGTGATGCATGGCGTTCCATTTATTTTCCTCGGGGCTCCATTCGAAGAGCGGAAAATCTGTGACCCAAAGAAAATCCCAGTCCGAGCCGGACGGGCGATTAGCAATCAAATTTTGCATTTCGGCCACACGTAGCCTGATTCGCCCGAGCACTTCACAGGCGATTTCCCACTTGTCGGCGCCGAAGAAAACGCAGTCGCTTTCTTCGGTATTGAGCTTCGATTGCAACGCAGCCTTCTCGGCATCAGAGAAAAATTTCACGATGGGCGATTTCCATTCGCCATTCTCGATCTTGATAAACGCGAGTCCCTTCGCACCGTGCAACTTTGCAATTTCCGTCAGTTCATCGGCTTGTCCGATCGTGATTCCGGCAAAACCTTTCGCGTTAATCGCTTTCACCACGCCGCCTGCATCGAGCGCGCTTCGGAAAACTTTGAAGCTGCTTTCTCGAAAAATTTCTCCAAGATCGACAAGCTCGATTCCAAACCGGCGATCCGGTTTATCGCTGCCGAAGCGATTGAGGGCGTCGCGATAAGTCAGCCGGTCGAAGGGCGTTTTGATGTCGATGTTAAGCGCGGCTTTGAAAATCGCCGCCAGCATTCCTTCGGTAACCGCGAAAATGTCGTCCGGCGTGACGAACGACGCTTCGATGTCGATTTGTGTGAACTCGGGTTGCCGGTCGGCGCGCAAATCTTCGTCGCGGAAACATTTCGCGATCTGAAAATACTTTTCCACGCCCGCGACCATGAGCAGTTGCTTGTATTGCTGGGGCGCCTGCGGCAGCGCATAAAACTTTCCCTGCATAATTCGGCTAGGAACTAGGAAATCGCGCGCGCCTTCCGGCGTGCTCTTGGAAAGAATGGGCGTTTCGACTTCGACAAAGCCCTGGCTGTCGAGGTAATCGCGCGTCGCCTTCGCCGCGCGGTGGCGCACCCGTAAATTACGCGCGAGAAGCGGCCGCCGCAGATCGAAATACCGGTGCGTCATTCGCAAATCTTCATTCTGCGGCTCGGCATCGATCGAGAACGGCAATGTGTCGGCGCGATTGAGAATGCGCAGCTTGCTGGGAATCAGTTCGACGTCGCCAGTCGCAAGGTTTGGATTTGCCGTTCCCGGCACACGCGCGGCGACTCGGCCCGATACTTGGATCACGTCCTCACTGCGCAGAGTATGCGCTTCCCGGGCGAGTTCGGCGTTTTCCTCTGGACGAAAAACAACCTGAGTCAGCCCTTCGCGATCGCGCAGATCAATGAAGATCACCCCGCCATGATCGCGCGTGACATTTACCCAGCCGGCAAGCGTGACCTGCCCGCCGATGTCGCTTTTACGAAGCGAATTGCAGTCGTGTGTGCGAAACATGATCAGGCAGAACTGACGACGTTGAAGAATTTTGCGACGCTGTCCAGCAACGCACCATGATCAATGAGCGACTCTTCCCGCGTAGGGAGATTCTTCACTTTCACCTGTGGCCACTCGTCGCCGTAAAGGAGCGCAAGAGCCGCGCCTGCCTCTTCGGCGGCCTGAAATTGGCGGGCGACCTTGGTTGGCGTCATTGGGTAATCGACGCGGTAGCCGCGATCGCGCAGTTGCTGGATTTGTGCGAGCGCATCGGCGCGGCGTTCTTCCTTCGCGATCACGACGTAGATGTCGATCTTTCTGTCGCTCGCGACTGCCTTCTGCATCGCTTCACGGGCGCGCGGGATTTCGTTGATTAATTCGCTGAGCACGACATCGCCCATGGCAAAACCGAGCGCAGGCAGCGAGACCGCGCCATCGCTAAGTTGCGCGATTAGGTTATCGTAGCGACCTCCACCTGCGATAGCGCGAAATTTCCCTGCGCGGTCGAACAGCTCAAACACAATGCCCGTGTAGTAAGCCAGGCCGCGCACGATTCCGATATCGATCTGGACAAAATCGGCAAGCCCGCGACCCCGCAGACCCCCGATCAGTCGATCGAGTTTTTCGCTCTTCCCGCTGCTGTGTAAAGTCGCAAAGACAGGTTCCGCGAGCTTGCCGAGCTTCTCGGCCGTTTTGTCGCGCGGTTCGCGTCCTGACCTATCAATGATCTGAAGCAGTTCGTCCCAGCGCTCTGCCGGCACATTTCTTTCGCGCAGAAAACCTGTCCAAAATTCGCGGTCGCTGATTCGGACGACGAAATCTTTCTCGGTCAATCCGAACGTACGCAAGACGTCGATGCAGAGCGCGACCAGTTCGATATCGGCGGCGAGATCATTTTCACCGATGATGTCGCAATTGAGCTGAAAATGTTCGCGCAGCCGCCCGCGCTGTTGTTTTTCGTAGCGGAAAAATTGGCCGATGGAGAACCATTTGAGTGGTTTTTTGAATTCGCGCTCGTGCGCCGCGACCACGCGCGCGAGCGTTGGCGTCAGCTCCGGGCGCAAGGCGACTTCGCGCTCACCTTTGTCGGTGAAATTGAAAAGCTGCCCCACAATTTCGTCACCACTCTTTTTTTTATACAGCTCGGTGGGTTCGAGCGGAGAGCCTTCCCACTCTACAAATCCGTAGCGGCGGGCCACTCGGCGCCAGCGCGCAAAGATATAATTGCGCTTCGCACAATCCTCGGGCAGGAAATCGCGGAAGCCGGGAAGCGGTTGCATAAGCGTCATTAAAAGTCATCGCATAGATGTCATTCTGAGCGAAGCGAAGAATCTCAGATCATCTTTGGCTGCTCCGCCACAGTAATAATCAGAGATGTTGCGCTTCGCTCAAAATGACAGGCGACCATTTGAGCCATTGACGAGACGAGTCGTGGCGGCCCAAAAGACAGTGAACTACGCATCAGGAGACGGCCACGCGAGACGGAATTTACGATATCAAGGCGAAGCTGAAGAAACTCCGGCGTTAAGGGGCCGGAGCCATATACGATGGAGAACATCCGTTTAATCAAAGCAGAGGGACAAATATGAAACAAACCAGATTAACGAAAATATTGGCAACAGGCGCGCTTTGCGCGGTAGCGGTGAGTCTGGCACTGGCACAGACTACAACGACCACAACTACGACAGATCCTGTGACCGGTACGACCACAACGCAGCAGGCAACGACCAGCGCGGCGGGCACGATCGTGACCTACACGCCCGACTCGGACTATCTCATGTTCCGAACGGCACCGGACGCGGCCCCAGTGCGGTATTACTATACCAAGGACACGGCGATCCTCGATCCGGAAGGCCACGTTGTCACCTGGTCGGCCGTTCGCCCAGACGTGCCAGCCACCGTGTATTACACGACTATGGGCGACAGAGTAGTGGTGCGTAAAATCGTGCTCGCACAGCCTGCCACGATTTACAAGCACGAGGAAACGACTACCACGACGACGAAGCCGTAATTCTTCCCGTTAAAATTAAAAGCGCCCGCGAGAAATTTTGCGGGCGCTTTTTTTACTGCGCGATTTCATAAGTCCTGTAGCCACCGGCCTGTGTCCGGTTCATCACGAGTGCTTTTCTCGTGATTGACACGGCGCACAGCGCCCGTGGCGACAGCGGCACGCGCTACTCTAGCCGAAGCGGCCAGTTTCACCTTGCCGGCTTCTCGCGTAAATTCGCAGCCGGATGGCTGCATCGAAAAGGGAGAAGCCGGATTTGCAAAAGAAAGTGCACGAAGTGCCGCACAAGCCTGGTGTGTACCTGATGCGGGACCGGTTTAATCGCGTGATATACGTGGGTAAAGCGCGGGACCTGCGCAAACGGGTGAGTTCGTATTTCCTACCGTCAAAACTGGCGCAGGCCGACCTTAAAACGCGCGCCATGCTGGATGCGACGTGGGATTTTGAAACGCACACTGTTCGCAGCGAAGCAGAATCAGTTTTGCTCGAGGGCAAATTGATCAAGGAATATCGGCCACGCTACAATGTTTCCTTTCGGGACGACAAGCGCTTCCTCGTGGTCAGAGTTGATCTTTCAGAAGAATGGCCGCGTTTTCGCCTGGCCCGATTCAAAAAGGACGACGGCAGCCGCTACTTCGGTCCGTACGCGCATGCCGGAGCGCTGCGGCAGACATTAAATTTTATGCGCAAAAAATTCGGGGTGCTCACCTTTGGCCGGGGCGCGCCGACGGAGCGGGAACTGAAGTCCTCGACCTATCAGGTGCCGGTGCGTTTGAGCGAGATCAGCACGGAGCAATACCGCGAGCGCGTCGCGCAGGCCTGCGAGTTCCTTGAAGGCAAATCACGCGAGATGATCGCGGCCCTCGAGGAACAAATGCACAAGACTGCCGAGAAAATGGATTTCGAAAAAGCGGCGGAATTGCGGGACATGATCAAGGATTTACGTGACACCACGAAGCCGACACGGCGGTTTACGCGTGGCAGTTTGCCGAGCACAATCGACCCCATCGGAGACGTGCGTGAATTGGCGGACGCGCTGCGTTTGCCGCACCTGCCGCGCGTAATGGAATGTTTCGATATCTCGAACATTTCGGCGACGCACGTGGTTGCCTCGATGGTTTGTTTCCGTGATGGCATACCGGACAAGGACAATTACCGTCGCTATCGCGTGCGCACAGTTGAAGGACAGGACGATTTTGCGAGTATGGCGGAGGTGGTCCGACGGCGCTATTCGCGGATTCTTCTCGAAGCGCGAGAGACAACCTCCGACACAGCGGAATTTTCGCAGGAGGAAACAGTCGAGGCCCTGCACAGGCTGGATAAGCAAACGCTCAACGCTCAACGCCCAACGTCCAACGCCCAATTGGAAGAGCGGAAATTTCCTGCGCCTGTCAGATTGCCCGACCTCATCGTTGTGGATGGCGGAAAAGGTCAGCTCTCGGCCGCGTGTCGTGAATTGCAGCGATTAGGCTTGCACGAGCTTTCCATCATCGGCCTGGCGAAGGAACGCGAGGAGATTTACCGGCCGGGCCGTTCATTGCCATTGCGACTACGAGTGGACTCGCCTGCGTTGCGATTGCTTCAGCGCATTCGGGATGAGGCCCATCGGTTCGCCAACGCGTATCACCAGCTACTCATGAAAAAACGCGTCGAAGAAAGCATTCTCGATGACTGCCCTGGTGTAAGCCAGAACCGGAAAAATTTGTTGCTGAGGCGGTTTGGCTCAGTAAGTCGCCTTCGGAAGGCAGGCGTTGAGGAGATTGCCGCCACGGAAGGGATTGGCCGAAAGCTGGCCGAGGAGGTGTACCGATTCCTGCAAAGCCATTGATTTATCCGCAGATGTCGCAGATTAACGCAGATTAAAGCTGAAATGAAGTCTGCCCGAATGTGTGGAAATCTGCGCTGCAACGGACGCGAAGCGACGGCCAGGCTTTCAAATCTGTTGATCGCCTTGTGCCTCTTAGCCCTGGCTGAGGCAACGCAAGCACAGACGCTGGGGCCCGCTCCGGCAGTGAGTCCAAGTGCTTCGCCGGAAGAAGAGACGATCGTCCCCACTTTCGAGACGCAAAAACTTGCGCGCACTTACATTCTCGATGTTCCGGCGCCGCGCGGGCAGATCACAGACCGCAATGGCGCGCCGCTGGCGCAAAACCGGCTTACTTACAATCTGGTCATCAATTTTCCAACGCCGCTGGATTTTTCGGATGCGCAGGCGCTCAGCTACACAAGAGAAAAGATAGATGAGGTAGCGAAATCAATTGGACGCAGATTCCGGATTTCCGATGAGACGATCCTGCGTCACTACCGCAACCGGGGAATCATGCCGTTCGAGATCGCACAGAATCTTAGCCCGCAGGAATACGAAAACATCAAAGACGCGCTGCCGGCCGGCATGATGGTGCGGCCCATTTATGTGCGGGTTTACCCGAACGGGAAAATTGCCGGTCAAATCGTTGGCTACACGGGAAAGACCGGGCGAAATCCCGACGGCGTCGTTGACAACCACGAAACGCTGTGGCCGGAAACCGAGGGACGCGAGGGTCTGGAGCAAACGTTCAACGAGATGCTCACAGGCAAGCACGGCGAATACAAACTGACTTTCGACAAGGACGGCCGGAAGACGTCCGAGAAACTAATCACACCGCCTGAGCCCGGATATAACGTTGTCACCACTCTTGATTTGCACCTTCAAGAACTGGCGGAAAAAGCGCTCGCAGCAAAAGCGAAGCGCGGCGCGATGGTGGTTATCGATCCAAACAACGGCGACATTCTCGCGCTGGCCTCCTGGCCTACATACGACCCCAATGTGTTTGTTCCTTCCATCTCGGCCGATCAACTCAAAGCCTTGCAGGATGACAAGGACATTCCGCTTTTGCCGCGCGCGTATCGTTCGTCGTATCCGCCCGGATCGACCTTCAAGATTGCGGTGGGCATCGCCGCGCTGGAAAGCCACGCGGTTTATCCAGATGATCGATACGAATGCGTGCCGTCGATCCAGGTTGGCAACGTCACTTTTCACAATTGGAAAAAGGGCGATCGCGGTGCGCTAAACTTCGTGCAGGCGCTCACGGAATCCTGCGACACGTGGTTTTACCAGGTCGGCATTAAAACCAGCTCGGGGCCGATCATTGATTGGGCATTGAAACTCGGTTTTGGCGCGAAGTGTGGCATTCCGTTGCGGGGCGAAGCCGAAGGCCGCATTCCGAACGACGAATACATGAAGGCGACACATGGCCGCAAAATCCTCAACGGCGACATCGCAAACATGTCAATTGGCCAGGGGGACATCCAGGTAACCCCATTGCAGATGGCGCAAGCGATGGGGGTCATCGCCAACGGAGGAACGCTCCACCAAACCCGTCTCGTCCAGCAGGTGCAGACATTTGATAACCAAATCGTGACCGCCTACCAAGTGCGCGCCAAAAGAACGCTGGATATCTCATCCGAGACGCTGGACCAATTGCGCACTGGAATGATTGACGTCGTGAATGGCGCAGGCGGCACGGCGCATCAAGCCAGCCTCGATAATGTGGAAGTCGCAGGGAAAACCGGCACCGCGCAATGGGGACCAAAAAACAAAGAGCGCACAGCCGCGTGGTTCGCCGGATTTATGCCTGCCGACCAGCCGCGGTATGCGTTTGCGGCCGTTTACGAGGGCGATGTCGGCAGCAACGTGCATGGTGGTTCCGCTGCTGCGCCAATGATCGCAGATGTGTTCAAGGAGGTTTACAAGGGAGAGATGGTGGCGAAGCGCGAGCAGCGCCGCGCTCGGGAACAACCCGAAGTCCGCCGCGCCGAACCGGTGGAGGAAGAAGATGAATCAGATTAGGTATGGGCGATTGACCTCAATCGCCTCGATCCGCATCGCCGCAGAGCAATCGGTCAGGGCGGTTCGGTGAACCGCCCCTACCTATACAGCCGCTGCCGTTTCCTTCGGCA
>WNGR01006994.1_pt1 | contig 12000 bp, 9 predicted proteins | sample 5407581 | NCBI WGS metagenome assembly WNGR01 (sample SAMN13153383, study PRJNA577476) | soil metagenome | isolation source: 80 cm soil or saprolite under Garry oak tree replicate 2 | place: USA:California | collected 2016-06-15
AATTTCCCGGTTTGCATGCGGCAGAGCTGATCGGCGAGCTCCGGGAACTGCTTCTTGTACTCTTCGAACTTCGCCTTCCAAGCGGCGCGCGCTTCGGCGCCACGCTTGCCCACGCCATTCTTGAACTGATCGTAGACGCCATCGGGCACGAGAAACTTGGCATCCTCAGGCCAGCCGTAGTTTTTTTTCACCAGCTTGACTTCCGCTTCGCCCAGCGGCTCGCCATGCGCGTCGGAAGAGTCCTGCTTGTGCGGCGAGCCATAACCGATGTGGCTGTCCACCACGATGAGCGTCGGCCGGTCCTTGGCCTTCAGAAAGGTTTCGTAGCCTCGCGCGAGCCAGTTGAGGTCGTTCGCGTCGGAAACTCGCGTGACATTCCAGCCGTAGCCGACGAAACGAGTCATGACGTCTTCGCTGAAGGACCACTCAGCCGGACCGTCGAGCGTCACTCGGTTGTTGTCGTAGATCCAGCAGAGATTCGAAAGCTTCAGATGGCCCGCCAGGGAAGCGGCTTCGCACGCCACGCCTTCCATGAGGTCGCCATCTCCGCAGATCGCGTAGACGTTGAAATTGAAAATGTCGAATCCGGGACGATTGAAATTTTCCGCCAGCCATTTGCTGGCGATGGCCATTCCCACGCTGTTCCCCGCTCCTTGTCCCAACGGCCCGGACGTGGTTTCCACCCCGCTCGTCAGATGGGATTCGGGATGCCCCGGGGTTCTGCTGTCGATCTGCCGGAAGCGCTTGATCTCTTCCATCGGCACGGCGAGATCGCTCGAAACGCGGCCGCTTGCATCGGCTGCGCGCACTCCCGCAAGGTGCAGCGTTGCATAGAGCAGCATCGACGCATGGCCCGCGGAGAGTACGAAACGATCGCGATTTGGCCACGTGGGGTCCATGGGGTCGTAGCGGAGGAAGCGCTGCCACAGGCAGTAGACCACCGGCGCAAGACCCATGGGGGCCCCCGGATGGCCCGAATTTGCCTGCTGTACGGCGTCGATTGCGAGGGTGCGGATGGTGTTGATGCTCAGTAAGTCGAGGTCCAGTTGCGTTTTCGGCTGAGTCACTATCGCTCCTGTGGCGGGCAGGAGGGCACCCGCTGATTCCAGACAGAATTTAGATGCTCCGCGCTACCGATCGGGTGAAGGGATTTTACGCTAAAACGATTCGGCACGCTCGTTCAGCATGCCAGAATGCCGGTCTGCGGATTTCTCAGAAGATTTCACTGAGGACGAGAAACGAATCTCTATTGTCCTGGGCTGGAAGTCCGCTGCCTTCTGTTTTTGGGTCCACGCTTTAGCAGCTTGTTGAAGAGCCCGACGAGTTTGTCATTCCGAAGGAGCGAAGCGACGAGGAATCTGCTGTTTCCTGGGCATTTGCGGCTCCCAAGGTGTTGCTCTGGCTTCTCTCCGTGCGTTCTCTTTGAACGCGCGCGCTGGACATGCTACTTTTCTGTATCTGCCCTGCCCGGGTGGCGGAATGGCAGACGCTGAGGACTTAAAATCCTCCGGGGATTTTTCCTCATGTGGGTTCGACTCCCACCCCGGGCACCAATCTTTCCCCTTTGTTTTGAATCAGTTGACGCGTGCTCGTTCGCCGCGTAGCCGCCGCGTAACTTTTGCTTCGACAAGTACCAGAGGATCTCGGCTCCAAGCTCTCTCAAGGTCAGCCTCTAATTGCTCCTGACGAGAACGCACCCAAGGGTTGTAATGCTTCTCGGTTACCCGCGTACTTTGGTGCCCAAGCAGAATTGAAACCCGCTCAATCGGAATCCCTGCAAGTAGCAATTCAACCGCGAATGTGTCACGAAAGCGATGTGCATGGCCCTTCATCACGCCAGCCAACTGGAAGAGCCTACGTAGTCGCGTCTGCCAGCTCCTCACAATACTCTCTAGTTTTCCTACCCCACTCCAGAAAAAGTGGTTTTCGCTCTTGCGCGGCGTCGATTCCAGTACGCGAAGTACAAATTCTGGGAGGACAATATGAACGGGCACACCTGTTTTCGCCGTGTACAGAAATAAACGATTCCCAACAAAACGCTCGGCAGTGAGATTGACAACGTCGCTGATCCTCATTCCGCTATAGCGTAATATCAGAACGAAAGCCCGCAGGCGGCGCGCATTCTCACGGCCGTTTGCTGATGTCTCTCGGCAATAAATATCTACAGCCTCCAGGATGCGACACACTTCCTCGTGAGTGAACGGCATTGTAGGTTTCACTGAAACTTTCGGCGCCTTCAAGTCGCTCACCGGGCTTTCGGTAATCCATTTCCGTTTCATGGCAAAACAAAAAAAGGCCTTCAGACGCTCTAACTTTTTGGAAGCCGAAAGGGCACCATCTTTCCATACGCTGCGAAACTCACCCATCGTGTCAATATCAAGCTGGCCAAGAAAACGAGTCCGTTTATGTGTCGCGAATTCTTCCATCTGCTTTTGAAGTAGGCAGTATTTGCGTACCGTGGCAGGATGAAGTTTCCGGGCATCTAGGTCGGCCATAAACCGCAGCCAAGCTTGGTTTAGGGTGATTGGCCCGACCTGAGTTCTTGTGTCCGTGCAGTTTGCGCCCGTTTCCAGCTCGCGAACAATTTGCTGCGCCTTATGCCAATCTGTCGTGCCCAGGGCCTTGTGGATTCTTTCACCATGCATGCGCCCATCAACCCAAACTGGACAAGGGCAGCGGAGATGCCCCCGCCCCTTGAACAGTTGGGGGCAATGCTTTTGGTGTCTGCGATAAAGGCTAAGCATATTGATGTATACTACTTCATTATCTATCGGCAGTAAAGTGAATATTGCCGGTGCACCCGTTCAAGCACCGATTGGGGAATCCGAAGCGTCCCGTAGCGACGTTTGCGGCCACTCGAGCGGGCTCCCAGAACCAGAACTCCAGGTTCGTTTTGAAAGATTCGGCGGACAGAGTCTTTTCCCAGATTCCAGATAAGGGCAATTTCGGCGACCGAAAAATGGCGCTCAAGTGTTGCTGAAGAAGTCGCTCCAATGAGATTGTCCTCTTTCGCCTGACCTGGATGGCTCTGTGATTTCATAAGTCGTGCCGATCCAGACTCCGCGCTACGAACGCGGAAATCGAATTCGGTCTTCAAGCCAATCTCGCGCACTTTTTTGCATTAGCGCTCGAATGTCCGGAATGGCTGCTTTGTATGTAGGTTCAAAGTATTTTTTGCTTACATACGCCCACTCGGAAGGCGAGAGCATCTTGGAGGCGTTTTGCAGCCCCACTTCCTGCACTAAAGATTGGAGTCGCTCCGCCGCTAGACGCTGCTGGAGCTTAAGGTTGCTTCGCAGTTGAAGAAGATTTAGAAAACTAACGTCCTTAAGGAGATCAATATCGGCATAACGCCGGATATTAGCGAATTCCCGGATCGGCACACCCTTACCGCGAAACTGAACTTCAAATCTGGTGAGGTCATCCTGTTCTGTAAAGACCCTTGCCAGGGGATCGCTCTTCAATTGGAGGCGCTTCAACCTGTCGTATATCAGGATGGCCCGGTCTCGGGAGAAGTGCGGATAAAACGAGACGCATCCACGAGAGCGGTAGAACCTGGAGCTTTGCACGCCAGATACTCGGCAGCAGGCAGCGAGGTCCCAAGGACTCTTACCCAATAAGTCCACGGCCCAGTCCAGTCGGCAGATTTTTGGATCCACTAAGTCGCCGCAGATGTCTTTGACAATCTGTTCTGCGCGGCAGAGTCCCAGACTAGCCACCCGAATCAACTCAAGCTTATTTGTCCCATTGAAGGACCCGCCGTAGAAAAGGCGCACCGGCAGCTCAAATTCCGTCTTTCGTAAGTCGAGGCAGCGCGAATATTTGCCCTTTGGATGGCCCTTTTCTTTGACAATTCGTTCGTATTCTGGCCTCAGATTCTGAGAGAGCAAAACAAGTTTATCAGCCGGCATGGTCTTCCTCCTGGATGTCAGGCACGCGAAAGGAACTACACGCCCGGCCATCTAGGGGACAGTTTTGGAGATTTCAACCGATTGGTCCACGGGGGGGTTGGTACCAACTGATGTGAGAACAGGATAGATTCAGGGGAGGGAATACCAGACGCAGCTCTCAGGAGCTGGTCTCCCAGGAGAACACCGTGGACAAGCAATCGCCAACGAGACAACGTTTTCCGAGGTACCATAGCGGCAGTCAAGCAGCGGCGCTATCTAATCTCTGGCAGACCGAAGCACGGTTCGAAGTACGATTGCATTCCGAAACAAGGAGTTTGGGCTTTGTGTATAGCTTTCCTGCTCCTGCCAACATTCCGGCAGATTGCGAGAGCTTATATGATGCGCTCTTCAGCGGATATCGCGTTGAATTGGAACAACGGTTGCGAGACGCACTAAAAAGCCGAAAGTCCGGAAGGCCAGTAACTACCTACATTGACCAAATCCATCACCGCGCAATTCAGGATGGCATCAGCGAATGGTTGCGCGAATTGTACAAAAGCATTCCTGAGAAAACGGCGAACAGTGAAATTGAGAAATTCACTGAGATGGCTCCAAAGCGCAGTGGTCCCGATGCACAACTTGCGTTGATTGTACGGGAGCGCTTTCTTGAAATTCGCGCATCAATAAAATTCCTTCGGAAGACCGTCCAGTCCAATCTGCTAGATCGCACGGACGAAAGTGCGCTGATTGAAGAGATCGACAAAAGCGGTCTTCGTTTGGAAGCCGTTCGAAGTGCATTGCAAGCGTTGTTTGACGACCGGGAGATGAAAACTGTAAAGGCGCTCTTCGGTGACCGTTTCACCCCAACTGTTTTGACCTCCTCTATCGTTGAGTCAGAACTCGCCCTAGACAAAAAAAATCCGTTGAAGATTCGTGCGCGTACTTACGTTAGCAGAGCCAACCAACTACTGAATGCCCTGCGTGACCCAGAACAGCCGAGGGTTACGCCGGACAAGAAAGCCTAATCACAACCCACTCTGAAAAAATCTTACATTGACCGTATGTTCCAACCGAATCAGCTTTTTCTCGCGAAATTAGACGTGAAAACCGTCCCACCGCCGAAGGTTTTTCCATTTTGTGCGACTCTTGATGTTGGTGAAACGTAAAATCTCTGTGATGGATGTAAACAAAGCCCATAACTCTTCTCATTTCGAGGATTGTCTAGGTTTGTAGCCAAGCAAAGCCTATAACAATAGCTATACCGTATAAACATGCAGAATCTAAGAATCTATGGAATCTAGGAAGATATCGGAAAGAACCTCAGTAAGACTTCCATGATAGGTCCTAGTCAAGAAGGCAAAAGCTCTCCCGGCGCGCTTCGGAGGAGCGCGGGTGTAAATTCTTTTCTGGTTCTTCGTCGCTTCGCTGGAAAAAGTGGAAAGGGGAGAAAGCGTTGAAAGAGTCCTTTTGATTACCGCATGAAGGCGAATGAAAGCGAGAGAATAGTAGCCCGGCCAGTCAATTTCAAGAGTCTGGATCGACGCATACGGGCCTGCGCATTGATTTCTATCCTACTGAAAGAAGAAATCTCAGTATTTGACTGTACTCTATGACGATTTGTACTTCCGCGAAAGTCATCACAGGCAGGCTTCAAGCGTATGAATAATGTGGTGTTATTTCAGAGGGTAGATGCGTTCGCAGACCCACTAAAATCGGTCTGCCGGTTTCCTTCTGAAAATGCGGGCTCCACCTCAAAACTTGGTGGGGGCCCTTATGCGCACAAGTTTTTGTCGTAAAGACGATTCCATCCGGGTCTCTCAATTCCCATCCCAAATTGAATAGTTCCGAGAATGAGTCCATTCCGAGTCCCCACTGAATACTCATTTCGACTTCTGTTTGGTCCTCGGAAATCGGTCAGGCCGCCACTCCAGCAAATCTCCTGGTGTGCATTTCAGTGCATAACAAAGCTTATTCAAGACATCAGCGCTGTAGCCTTTGCTGCGTCCGTGAAAAAGGGCATGGAGCGTCGGGTAAGTGATGCCGGACTTCTGTTGAAGTTTGTAGCGCGTCCAGCCCTTATGTTTGAGAACTTTCTTCAGGTTGCAGACGATCATGTTGGCACCCTAACCCAAAAGGCTGATTGTGTCAATGGCCTAGCGCATATATAATATACTTTACATATTGAGTAGTCTAGGTATAATGGGGTGTAGCTAGCGAGGCTTTGGGGGTACCCCCTGAGCCTATGTGGGTAGGGGCTAGCCTGGGGCAAAAGCCCCGCCTAGCGCCCCGTAGGGCCAGCAAACATCAATCCTAGGGGCACATAACCAGCCCCTAGCCGGGGCCAAAAAGTGGGGCACATGGGAGGCAAAAGGTGAAAATAGCGATTTATGCGAGGGTAAGCACAAATAACGGCCAGGACCCTGAAATGCAACTGCGCGAGCTGCGGGAATACTGCCAGCGGCGCGGCTGGGAAATAATCCACGAATACGTAGATGTCGGAATCTCTGGTACGAGGGAAAAGCGGCCCCAGCTGGACAAGCTCTTGGCTGACGCGCATCGCCGGTATTTCGACGTGGTTGTGGTTTGGCGTTTTGACCGCTTTGCACGCTCGGTTTCACATCTCTTACGGGCCTTGGAGAATTTCCGCTCACTCGGGATCGAGTTTGTTTCGCTCTCCGAACAGGTGGATACATCTACGCCCACGGGCAAGATGACCTTCACCGTGCTTGGGGCGGTGGCCGAGCTTGAGCGCAGCCTAATCGTTGAGCGTGTACGTGCGGGCCTGCGGAATGCGCGGGCCAAAGGCAAGAAGTTGGGCAGGCCGCGCAAGCTAACCAGTCCCGAGGTAATTGGCCGCATGCGGTCGCAGGGGGCTAGCTGGCGGGCCATTGGCAGGGCCATAGGGGTAAGCCCTGCTACGGCATGGGGCGCTGCTGCAAGGGCTGGTAAGGCCCGTTTAAAAAACCCGAGTGAAGGCGCAGCCGTAAGTGACTCATTTTATGCGTCGTAAGTTTGCGTTTTGGGCGTTTGGAAATCAGTTGATTTACAAACACCCAGGACAAGGTGGTGGCCGGTGAAAGCTTTCTTCCTGACTAAGCGTCTAGCCTTCGGCAGCATGATAACTACCTGGTCTGACGTCGAGCAGCTCCGGGATCTAGGCGTTACCCACGTCATTAACCTCCTAAGAAATACAAACACCAAGAAGATCCGACAGTTTAAGTGGCTCTGGCTTCGGTTCAAAGACGACAAGGAGTCCCGCCCTCGCTGGTTCTACAGAAAAGCCCTCAAGTTTTACAAACGGGCGGGGAAAGGTCGTAACAGAAAAGTCTTTGTAATGTGTCACCACGGGGTCAGCCGTAGCGCATCCATGGCTTATTTTCTTCTTCGCGCGTCCGGCTTCGGACCGCATGAGGCGGAATCGATCGTCCGGCACGCCCGTCCCCCAGCGCAAAGATTGTCCGCGCTTATCGAGAATCAGGTGAAAAGTACCTACTCTGCAAAGAGATTCAGCCAATTCGCCCATGACCCTCCGATGGGTAGCCGGTCTTTGAAGAGAAATGAGGGCTCCACGCCTGGCTTAGGACGAGCTTGTAATTCGGAAAAAGTTTGCGATTCCAAGGAATTCGTACCTCCTGTGGTCAGAGCACTACCGGCGAATTGATGAAGCGCCACAACCGGAGGTTTACTCATGCTCGGAGGTGTGGGCGCATGCAGATGCAAGTTGGATATGCAGTACGACATTCGGTGTACTACTCCGGAACTGTGATTGTCCTGTTGGCTGGGATGTGTTCTATTTCGCGGACTACGCCACTCGGGAATGAGACTTTGAGCCGGGTGACTTCTTTTTCATGGTTCAGGCCAAAATGAGCCTCCTGGAAATTCTGCGAAAGATAGGACGTTTGCCCACCGATTTCCTGAATCTGCCTCTGACCTCCAGCTTCGATTTCAACCTTGGTGCCAAAGCCAGTGCGGTTTGACTTCGTACATTTCACGCGAATCTTGATCCAATTCTTCTTGTTGCCACCATCGTTTCGCAAAAGCTGCGCGCGGCCTTCTTGATTCACAATGAACACGTCCATGTCGCCGTCGTTGTCATAGTCTGTAAATGCAGCACCCCGACCAACCTGCGCCTGATGAAACGGATCACCACTCACCGAACCCACTTCAAAGAAACCTTCGTTGGCGCTTTTTTGCCAAAAGAGAAAATTCTTCATAGGGACAAGATGCTGCGGATTCTTGTCATCTTGAAACGTGCTACCGTTCACTACCAACAAATCTAGCCTGCCATCGTTGTCGTAATCAATAAAAGAGGTCCCCCAACCAATGGAAGTTTTAGAAATCTGGCCCAAACCAACCATGCCAGCGACGTCGCCAAAGAACAAGCCGCCGGCGTTCTTTGATTTGTCACCCATATACCGAAGATTTTCAAACAGTGCGTTCTCTTGGTATATCCAATGAGTGACGAAGATGTCTGCGTCGCCGTGGTGAGCCCAGTCACCGATTGCAATGCCCATAGCTCCACGAAAATCGGATATGCCAGCCTCTCGCGTGGCATCCTTAAAGGCTCCATTACGAAGGTTCAGGTACAGCTTGCTACCCCATAAGTCGTTGGCAACATACAGATCCGGCCATCCATCCCCATCAAAGTCGTACCACGCAGCGGAAAGACTCCGCCCCGTCGGATCATCTACACCTGCCTGTTTGGCGACTTCGCTAAACGTACCGTCCCCGTTGTTATGGAAAAGCAGCTTCCTTTCCGGTGGATAGGCAGCAGGATTCAGCGTGTAAGGAACTACCGAGGTGTATTGAAGAGACTTCTTGTGTAGGTCTTCGGAGCGAAAATCGTATTTCACGTATCCGCAAACGAATAGATCCACATTTCCATCTCTATCGTAGTCGCCCCACGCCGCGCCGGTCCAAAGCCCTCGGTACTGAGCGAGACCGGCCTTCTTTGTAACGTCAGTGAATGTTCCGTTGCCGTTGTTGTGATAGAGGATGAGGCGGTCATAGCTCGTGACAATTAAATCGAGATAGCCATCATTGTCATAGTCAGCCCAGGCGGCCGCCATCCCTATCCCTTTGAAGCCTACTCCGGCCTGCTTTGTCACATCAGTGAAGGTGCCGTCGCCGTTGTTGTGGTAGAGCCGGTTGCCTCCGGGCGAATGTGCAAGCTGCTCGGGCGTGTCGGTCAGGGGGCCAGCTACGTCCACAACGTAAAGGTCTGCAAAGCCGTCGTTGTCAAAGTCACCCCACGCCGCACCGGATCCCATATCTTCAGGCAATTGGGTTGTACGGACACCGCGAAAGTGCTGAAAATGAATCCCCGCTTGTTCCGTGACATCTTTGAACTGAACGCGCGGGTAATCCTCAGGCACCTTGCTTGAAGTTGCGTTGTGCGCACCGCAAATGTCGGCGTGACCATACAACAGCGCAACGACAAACGTGGCGCACCCAAGTATTCTGGCAACCAGGTTAAGGGTCTCGTTCTTCACGCGCTACTGCGTTCCGGTTGTGAATGTTGACACTAAGAAGGCGAGGGGTTGACCTTCAAGGTCCGTGATTCCCGGCGTCGCTTGGATCTGATATGTAGTCGAAGCAGCAAGAGCTGTCGACGGTGTGAAAGTAGCTGTCAGGCCATCTGCTGGCACATTGATGTTCCCCGCGATTGGTTGCAGCGTACTTGTCGGAGCCACAGTGAAAGTTGAGTTCGTAACCATAAATGGATCGATCCGCTTGCTAAACTGCAGTTGAATGACGGAGCTTCTCAGCACCCCTGTCGCATTGTTGGTCGGAATTACGCTTACTGCCGGTGGCGTTAGGTCCGCTCCGGTTCCCGTTGTAAAAGTCCGGGTTACGGGCGCGCCTAACGAGTTCCCACTGATGTCCTGTATTCCTGTGATCGTAACGGTATAGACCGTGCTCGCGTTGAGTGGCACCACCGGCACGAGGATTAGCGTCTGGTTCCCGTTGGCCAAAGTGCGAGTGACACTCACCGTCCCTCCACCGCTGAGCGTCACTTGATTCACGGTCAAGGCGTCGATTGGTTCGTTGAATTGGATTGCTACCTGGGCGTTGACCGGTACCCCCGTCAACCCATTCGGCGGGCTCATTCCAACGACTTGTGGTGCCGTCGTGTTTGCTGTGGTTCCCGTGGTGAATGTAAAGCCCCCGAGCCCTGATGAAACCAACAGATTTCCCACGAGATCCAAGATTCCTCCATTAACCCAGAGTACTGTAATGCTGTGGCTCGCTCCCAGTGACGGGCTAGGCACAAGAGTGACTGTCTGGCCGTCGGCACTCACCGAATAGCTACCAGCCACCGCCTGTCCAGTCGTGTTGTCGAACACTTGGAAGGAGCTGCTATTTACTGTGCCCGGATCGACCGGTTCATTCACCTGCAGTTGGATCGTCGTATTCAGTGGTACGCCCGACTCTCCGCCGTACGGGTTCTCTGCAACGACGACCGGAATCACCACGTCAGGGCCAGTGCCCGTTGTGAACTGCTTCGGCTGCGTCGCCACCGCGTTCCCAGCCAGATCCGTTACTCCTGATATCGTTAGCGTCATCAAAGTTGCATCCGGCAATGGAGCATGGGGTACCAGAACAACGTTCGTGTTGTTGTTGCTGAAGCTGATGGAATCTGGCACTGCTGTTGTACCGCCACCGGTCAATTGGATCGTGCTTGCACTCACCGTGAGCGGATTAATGGATTCGCTAAACACCACTCGCACTTGCGCGTTATCTCCCACGTTTCCTAACCCGTTTTGCGGCGACACTAAAGTAATCGTAGGAACTACCGTATCAGTGCCCGTGCCCGTCACGAAAAAGAATGACTGCCCCGCGAAAGCTAAGCCATTTGTCCCTTGTACGCCTCCGCTGATTTGGATTGTGTAGGTTGTGTTCGTCAAGAGGGTTGCGCTCGGTGTGATCTGAATAATGGTCCCACCACCAATCAAACTCACAGTGCTCGGAACCGTGGTACCAGATTTCAGCAAGCTCACGGTTGTCGTATTCACGGTTGTTGCATTCAACGTCTGGTTGAAGCCAATGTCGATTACCACATTTGTGGGTATTCCCGCAGCCTGGTTTACCGGACTTGTGTTCACTACCAACGGCGCTGCTGCGTTCAGATTCGCGACAGTGGTAAACGACCCCTGATAGCTCGTTAGACTATTCCCGTCGATATCCAGTGCCGTGCTGTCCAAAAATACCTGAACCAGAGCATTGTTTTGGAACGGCGATGAGGGAGTGAACTGGATTGTCTGGCCATTGTCTGTTACTAGCGTCGTACCTGCCACCAAAACACCGTTCTGTGAGACATGCAAGGCCCCTGATACCGAAGCTGTGTTCATCAACTCGTTCACGTACAACACGACATTCGTGCTCACTGATACCCCTGTCGCCATATTTCCGGGTCGCTGCGCAATTACTGAGGCGTGCGTCGTGTCAAAAGCCGCCGCTGTAGTGAATTGGCTTTGGAAATTCGCTAGGGCGTTCCCCGATATGTCTTGTACTCCGCTTGTAGCCACAACGGTCACGGTAGTCGACGCCGGCAACAGCCCAGTAGCCTTTAAGGACACGACTCGGCTGTCGGCCGATTGGCTTAAGGTCACACTAGGTACTTTTGCTCCATTCGCCAGCAGTGCAAAGTTGTTTGCGTTGATGGTGCTAGTCTTCAATGACTCGGAGAACGTCAACACTGCCGTTGCGTTCAAGCCTATGTTGGTCGCTCCGTTCCCAGGCGTCACCAATAGCACTTGCGGTGCGGTCGTATCGCTCACCGCTGCTGTGGTGAACGAGCTTGAGAAGGTTGTGTTGCCATTCCCCGATAAATCTAGAACCCCGTTGGGGTTCACACCTACGAAAATTACGGTGCTGCCCGGCAATTGCGAAAGCGGCGTGAACGTCACCGTATTCCCGCTCACCGCGTAGCTTCCCGCCAGCAGCAGAGTCAAGCCGCTATTCAGCGCGACCGAAACCGTACTGCTGTTTACCGTTGTCGGATCGATGGCCTCGTTGAAGGTCAGCACAACGGTGCTGGTCACTGGCACCCCACTCGCGCCAGCCGTCGGATTCACGGTCACCACACTCGGATGAGTCGTGTTTGCCA
>WNGR01011349.1_pt1 | contig 12000 bp, 11 predicted proteins | sample 5407581 | NCBI WGS metagenome assembly WNGR01 (sample SAMN13153383, study PRJNA577476) | soil metagenome | isolation source: 80 cm soil or saprolite under Garry oak tree replicate 2 | place: USA:California | collected 2016-06-15
CTGCCTGTGGATTCCCCAGGGCGACGCGCACGCCGGCAGCCAGGTCATCATCGACTTCTACAACAACACCGACCCGGGCCCGGGCGCCCTGTTCGACGGGCAGCACGCCTTCCAGGAGGCCAAGCAGCTGGTCACCCAGAACCCGATGCCCGCCGGGACGTGGTACGAGCTGCCGGTCAACCCGAACGACACCCAGGCCCAGGTGCAGGAGTGCCTGAACGAGCCGCTGTTCTTCTGGGACGTGCCCGGCGCGCCGCTGCCCGGCATCCAGATCCCGCCGCAGACTTTGGCCCAGCTCGCCCTGGCCAAGATGAACGTCCCCCAGGCGGGCCAGATGAAGCTGAGCCCAAGGAGCGGGAACAGCTACTCGAACCTGCCCACCTTCTCCCGGGTGACGCTGAGCTTCCGGCCCGAGTTCGGCCCGGGCGGCCTGCCCTACGTGACGGACAACGCCCAGCTCGGCGACCAGGGCGCCACCGTCTGGGTGGAGGCCACCCCGCTGCAGCTGTCCACCAACGACAACTCGGCCCGGCTCGACACAGCCGGCTGCGGCTACCTCGGCTCCGCCGAGATGGTCCGCAACCCGGGGGCGGTCGCCCATACCGGCGCGAACGGCACCGCCGACTGCGGCGTCACCTTCCGCCAGCCCGGCACGTGGAACATCAACGCCACGCTGACCTGGCGGGCCTGCTGGGCCGTCGGCGCCCAGGACGGCCCGCCGCCGGCCGACTGCAACCCGGTCCCCGGTGCCGCCCTCGACCCGGTTAACTGGGCCCGCAACGTCAACATCCACGAGATCCAGGCCGCCAACGGCTCCGGCTGACCCCGGCCGTACGATGCCAGCATGCCCGAGATTCCCGCATCGCACCGAGACCTGCTCGACGGCGAGTTCGCCACCCTGGCCACGATCGGCCCGGACGGCCACCCTCAGCTGTCGGAGGTCTGGTTCCTCGCCGAGGGTGAGACGGTCGTCACGTCGCTTAACACCTCCCGGCAGAAGATTAAGAACCTGCGCGCGAACCCCGCCGCTACCGTGTTCCTCCTCGACCTGGCCGTCCCCTATCGCTACCTGGAGATCCGCGGCAACGCCGAGATCACGCCGGACGACGACTACTCGTTCGCCGACGAGCTCGGCGCCAAGTACCAGTCCGACCTGCGCTCCCACGACCAGCCCGGCCAGTCCCGGGTCAAGGTCACCATCCGCCCCACCCGCATCAACGCCGTCGACATGCGAGGCTGACCGCTCCTCCCAACCGTTCCTGTTCACTGAGCGGTAGTGAGTACCGGCTCGGCGGGTGGCCCCGAACGGTCGTGGGCCGCCTGGTCGGGCGGGTGGTCCCGGTCGGCTGTCACGGTCTTGCGCCGCCGTGGTGGCTGCCGTGGGGCGTTGCGGGTTCCGCCGTTCCTGTTCGCCGCAGTGGCCCGGGGTGCTCGGGGGGCAGCTCTCCGGGCGGCGATCCGCTGGTCGCCGCCGGTCACGCCTTCCCGTCGCCGCGCCCGGTGGCCGTGCGCGCGTCTTCCGATGACGACTGCGGCAGCGTGGTGCCCGGTCGTCGCCTTGTCTCGTTCCCGCAGGGGGGCGAGCCAGTGCTCCCCGCCCCACTGGGATGTGTAGGCCGGGTCCACGGCGATCACGTGCAGCCCGGCGTTGGCTGTCATCTGGACCAGGCGGTCACGGAACCGGGCGGTGGGCAGGCCTGCGATGACCGCCCGGAACCTCCTGCCCCGGACTCCCCTGGACGGCCGGCGGCCGGCGCGTTCCCGGCCCTGCTCGCGGGCGTCAGCGAAGTCCAGGTTCTCTATCGCGATCGCCTGGCAGCCGTGCTGGCGGGCCAAGGTGATGAGGGCGGTGATGGCGGCCCGGATCCGTCCGTCCCGCTGCGGCGCCGGGAGGCCGGCCAATGCGAGGGGGACTGTGACCGGGGGGCCTGCGGGGTTGCCGCCGGGGGTGACGGCCCACCCGGCGAGGTGCCCGTGGTTCAGGTCCACGGCCAGCACCGGCTGGGCGCGCCGTTCCCCGAGCGCGGGAACGGGCCGGGCAGGTGCCCGCCAGCTCGCGTCCAGGTACCAGCGGCCCCGGCCGGGATCATAGGAGATGTCATACCGCACCGCGCCGGTGATGGCCTGGGCCGCTACCTCGTCGCCGCGGTAGGGGAACTCAACCCGGCACGACAGCCGGTACCGGCCGTGCGGCCGGTTCGCCAGGTACGCGAGCGGGCCGGGGAGCCTGACCTCCAGCCACCCCTCGCCGGGGTTCCAGCGGAGCGTCTCGTTCCCCGGCAGCTTGCCGGCCTCGCCGTCGGCGGTGAGGAACCACCGTTCCGCGTCCCACTCCTGCCGCCACTGCTCCAGCGTCCTCCCGGCCGCTGGCAGGCTGTGACGGGCCTTCGCCAGCCTGGTCCCGCCCCGGCACACCGACACCCGCCCGGCATCGATCCAGGCTTCCACGCCGGCGAGGCGCGCCCGCAGCGCCTGCACCCGCCGCTGCTTCTCAAATCGCTCGGCCTGGGTGGCGTACCCCCGCCTGCGGTTCCTGCCCGTCCCGGCCGGGACCGCGAGCCTGCCCTCGATCGTCTTGATCCGGCATCGCAAGGTGGCGCGCTCGGCCTTAAGGTTCCGGTCGGCGAGCTGCCAGGCATCCTCGGACGTGCGGGTGATCGCGCCGGCCCACCGGGACGACGACCCGCCGGTCACCGCCCGCTTCCGGACCGCACGCGACACGGCGCGGCCCCTCGCGTCAAGGCGGCCCTCACGGCAGCGGGCCGCCAGGTCCGCCGACGCCAGCGACCCCAGGTGCGCCCCGGCCGCCGCGAGAACGGCAGCATCAACCGGGGTGACCCGCAGCCGGGTACGCACCCGCGCACCCGCCGGCCCGGCGACCACGAACGGGGGTGCGACCTCCCGCAGCCGACCGCCCACGCCACCCCCAGTCGTATAGAACTTATTATCCTGCTATAGCCAGGATAACGGCAATCAGGGGAACGCGCGTGCGAAGGGGTTTCCGTCCTGGCCGGTTCGGATATCAGCTGGCGCGGCGCCGGGCGAGAGCGGGCATCTGGGCCAGCAGCAGGACGGGCAGGGCAATGACGCCGATGAGGCTGCGGGCCAGGATGGTGCTGTCGTGGACGCCGAAGGTGAAGGTGTAGCCCAGGTAGGCGATCAGGACGGTGCAGCAGGCCCACCATGCCCATCGCTGCCCGGCGCGCAGCGGGATCGCCACGATGAGCAGGAACAGGATGGCGAAGGTCAGCTCGTGCAGGGCGTAGCCACGCTCAAGCAGCGTGACATAGTGCGCGGCGCCGGGCTGCGCGGCTTTGAATGACGCCCAGGTTCGGCCGGTGACTGCCGCGAATGTGCCGATGTGGTCGCTGGGCAGGCCGGTGCCCGCGGTGGCGGCCAGGTCGGCTACGGCGGCGTAGATGTTGAAGGCGCCAAGCAGGATCAGGCCGATCCAGGATGCGGTCCGCCACCAGGGTGCCCGTCGGCTGGCCAGGGATGCTGTGGTGGTGGTAGCCATCGGGATTCTCCTTCAGAATCAGCCCGCCTGCGCGGGCCGGGGAACGCTGTCGATGTGGTACATCTTGGCTGGCCGGATCCGTAGTGCGCGTCGTGCCTGGATCGGCATCTGCGCGTACGTCACAGGCAGTACGAGTGAGTACGAGCGCACGGCGCGGCGCCGTGCGGCGAGGCTCCGGCGTGCCGGTGCCCGTGCCGCGCTGGGCTAGCCGACCGGGCCGCCGGGCTGGATCAGCCGGGATTCGTACGCGAGCACCACGAGCTGTGCCCGGTCGCGGGCGCCGGTCTTGGTGAGGATCCGGCTGACGTGGGTGCGGGCGGTCAGCGGGCTGATGACAAGCCGGCCTGCGATCTCCTCGTTGGACAAGCCGGAGCCGACCAGGGCCAACACCTCCCGCTCGCGGTCGGTGAGGGCCGCCAGCGCTGCGGGATCGTAGGGGGCGGGCTGCGGCCCGGCGGCGAAGGCCTCGATCAGCCGCCGGGTCACGGCCGGGGCCAGCAGCGCTTCTCCGTGCGCCACGACCTCGATCGCATGCAGCAGTTCCTCGGTGGCAGCGTCCTTGACCAGGTACCCGCTGGCGCCCAGGCGCAGCGCGGCGAAGATCTGCTCGTCCTCCTCGTAGGTGGTGAGCATGATGATCCGGACTTCGGCCAGGTCCGGGTCGGATGTGATGGCCTTGGTCGCGGCCAGCCCGTCGATGCCGGGCATCCGGATGTCCATCAGCACCACCTGCGGCCGCAGCTCGGCGGCCAGGGCCACCGCCTGAGAACCGTCTGCGGCCTCACCGACCACCTCGACCCGGCCGGAGGCTTCCAGCAGCACCCGGAACCCGGTCCGGACCAGCTGCTGATCGTCGGCGAGCAGCACCCGGATCACGAGGGGCTGCCGTCCACCGGCACCATGCCGGTCACCTTGAATCCGCCGTCATCCGGGCCCGCTTGCAGATGGCCGCCCACCGCAGTGACCCGCTCGCGCATTCCCCGCAGGCCTTGACCGCTGGCTGAAACGGCGCCGGATGGTGAGACGGCGGCCTGGCCAGTGCCGTCGTTCGCGATCTCGACCGCCACGGCCCCGCCCTCCCGGGCCACCCGCACCTGCACGGCCCGCGCCGCCGCGTGCCGCATCACGTTGGTGAGCGATTCCTGCATGACCCGGTAAACGGCATCGGCCGGTGCCTGCGGCAGCGGCGCGTCCCCCATGTCCACGTGCGCCTCCACCCGGATTCCGGCGTCCCGGAGCGGCTCCAGCAGCTGGCAGATCTGGGCGGCAAGGCTAGCCGCCGCAACGGTTTGGCCCGGGCCGCCCTGGCGCAACGTCCCCAGGGCCTGGCGGATCTCCCGCAGTGCCTCCCGGCTGATCGACTCGATCGCAGTCAGCGCCCGCCGGGCCCCGGCCCGGTCGGACTCCAGGACGGTGCTGGCCACCCTGGCCTGCACGTTGACCGCCGCGAAGCTGTGGCCGATCACGTCATGCAGGTCACGGGCGATCCGCAGCCGCTCCCGATCGGCGCGCCGTTCCGCCTCAGCCTCCCGGGTCTGCTCAGCCAGTTCAGCACGCAACCGGACCGACTCCAGCAACTGCCGCCGCGACCGCACCGCCGCCCCCCACGCCAGCGAGGCCAGCACCCAGCCCGGCGCCGCCCAGGTGAATCCCGACACCCGGCCCTGCGCCGCGGACAGCCACGCCCGGGCCACCACGATCGCCGTCACTGCCGCACCCAGCGCCAGGACGGCTGGCCGTTCCAGTGCCGTCCCCACGGTATACACCGCCACCATCACCGGGATCAGCAGCGGCCCGCCCGGATAGCCATACACCGCAAACAGCACCAAAGCGGCAGCCACCGCGCCCAGCACGAACACCGGGGCCACCCGCCGTCCTACCAGCGCAGCGCACGACACCACCACCAGCGCGTAGCCAAACGCATCTAGCGGCCGGGTCCCCGGCTGCGACAACGCCGCATGGCGGCCGAAGATCAGGGAAAGCGCGAGCGCCACCACGCCGATCCCCGCATCCAGCAGGGCTGACCGAGGCGAGAGCCCGCCCAGCATCCTCACACGCCGACCGTAGGCGATCTCCCGGCCGAACGCCACACGACCCGTGCCGATACAGCCAATCGGCCATCTCCATCGCAGCGAGGTCAACAAGCGCCACCGGCCGCGAGTCTTCGGCCGTTGCCGGGACGGCCCATCAGCGCGGGAATTCGTGATGATCGCCACTTTCTAGGCACTGGAACCGGCGGTGGATCAGGCCCGAAGACTCGAGTTTCCGGACAGTCGCCCCCGCCTGCTGGCCTGCCGAGCTGGCCATCAGGCTTCGGTCTTCTGTGTCCCGCTGCATCCTCGTTCGTGCCCGGGATGCGGGTCAGGCATCTCTGCGGCTCAGTGTGAGCGCGGCGGCGGTCAAGACCACGGCGGTGTACGCGCAGAACAGCGCGAAGCCCGTCCAGGCAGGCAGCAGCTGGCCGGGCGGGGCGAATTTGGTCCGGCCGATGATGGCCTGCCCGGCGACCGATGGCAGGTATCTGGTGGTGACGGCTTGCCAAGACGATGGCAGCCCCTGGACCAGGACGGGAAGGATGATGACCAGGCCGGTGACGGCAGTGATGGCACCCGCGGTGCGCCGGATCAGGGTCCCCAGCCCCAGGGCGAGCAGGCCTAGGACGGCCAGGTACAGGCCGGCGCCGATAACCGACCGGAGCGCTCCCGGCGCGCCGATGTGTGTACCGGTGCCCGTCCCGGCCAGCAGGGCCTGCCCAGTAAAGAACGCGGCCAAGGAGGACGCGATCCCGGTGGCGGCGGCGACGGTGCCGAAGACGGCGGCCTTGGCGGCCAGCACGCGGGCGCGCTGCGGGGCGGCGGCGAACGTGGAGCGGATCGACCCGGTCGCGTACTCGCTGGTGATGACGACGACCCCAAGCACGCCGATGGCGAGCTGGGCGAGGAAGAACCCGCTCAGGCTGTAGGCGGCCGGGTCGAACCCGCGCCGGGCCGCCGCGCTGACAGTCCCGTAGTGGCGGGCGTAGGCGGCGCAGAGCAGTGCTCCGAACCCGGCCATGCCGGCCCCGGTGAGCAGGAGCGTCCAGTACGTGGACCGCACTGTCCAGAGCTTGATCCACTCCGACCGGGCCACGTCCCAGGCGACCGGCCGGTGCCGGCCGGGGCGCGACGGCTGCGCGGCGGGACGAGCTTGCGGGGTCGTGATGGTCATGGCCGGGCCGTCCTTCCCGGGCCCGGCGGGTGCGGCCGGTAGTCCGCGGCGTCACGGGTCAGGTCCATGAAGGCCTCCTCCAGCGATGCCTGCCGGGCGACCAGCTCGTGCAGCGTGATGCCGTGCCGGGCGGCCAGCTCGCCGGCTGCGGCAGGGCTGGTGCCGTGGACGGCCAGCATGTCGCCGGGCCCGGCGTCGACTGTGGCCCCCTGAGCGCGCAGCAGCCGGGCCAGCTGGTCGTGGTCTGGGGAGCGGACCTGCACCCAGCCGCTAGAAGCCTGATCCACGAGTTGGCGGGTGCTGGCATCGGCGATCAGCTGTCCGCGGCCGATCACGATCAGGTGATCGGCGGTCAGCGCCATCTCGCTCATCAGGTGACTGGAGATGAACACTGTCCGGCCTTGCGCGGCCAGCGAGCGCAGCAGGGTCCGGATCCACAGCACCCCGTCCGGGTCCAGGCCGTTGACCGGCTCGTCCAGCAGCAGCACGCCCGGATCCCCCAGCAGCGCGACGGCGAGGCCCAGCCGCTGGGTCATACCGAGGGAGAACCCCCCGGCGCGCTTTCCCGCCACGGCCTCCAGGCCGGTCAGGCCGAGTACCTCATCGACCCGGCGGCGGGGAATCGCGTTCGCTGCCGCCAGGGCCAGCAGGTGACCGCGGGCGCTGCGGCCAGGATGAACCGCCGCCGCCTCCAGCATGGCCCCCCCTGGAACAGCGGCCGGCGCAGCGCCCGGTACGGCCGTCCCGCCACCGTGGCCGTCCCGGCGGTCGGCGCGTCCAGGCCAAGGATCAGCCGCATCGTGGTGGACTTTCCCGCCCCGTTCGGCCCCAGGAACCCGGTCACCTTCCCCGGCGCCACGTCGAACGTCAGGCCGTCGACCGCCACGAGCGGGCCGTACCGTTTAGTCAGCTGCCGGGCCTCGATCATCTGGCCGTCTCCCTGGCACATCTGTGCGGCGGGCGGGGGGTGTAGAACTGGCGGACGATCCGCTCCACCACCGCGTCATCGGGCTGGCCGTGGTGCTCTAGCCGCCAGTTCTGCAGCAACGGCAACGGCAACCCGGCGAGCAGCTCCGCGTCGCTGTCAGCGGGCAGCTCCCCCCGGGCGACGGCACGATCGATGATCTGCCGCAAGCATCCCGTCAGCATCCCGGCCAGGCCCCGGTGCCACGCCTGGCGCAGCTCCGGGTTGGTCGCGATCTCGCCGCTGACCGCCGCCAGCGCCCGCGACGCCTCACCACGCGCGCGCAGTAGCCCGGTCAGGAACATCTGCATGTCCTGCGGCAGGCTGCCGGTATCGGGAACCTCCGGCACCGCGCGCGCCCGGTGCTGCACGGCGTCAGCCACCAGCGCCACCTTGTTCGGCCAGCGCAGGTACAAGCTCGACTTGCTGACCCGGGCCCGGGCAGCCACTTGATCCATGGTCAGCCGCGCGTACCCGGCCTCGGCGAGCAGCTCCAGCGTGGCCGCTCGGATGGCAGCATCCACGCCAGGGTCACGCGGGCGACCCCGCGCCCCCGGCGCCTGCCGGGACCCTGGCACGGGATCACCAGCTCGCGCCAGCATCTTGCCCGCTCACCGCCTTCAGGGGTAGCACCATTTCCAGACGGTCACGTCCGCTAATTCTGCCCGGAGATTATCCGAACGCTTGCGTCTAGTAAAGCCGCGCGTCCCGGCGCGGATCTCAACGCCGCCTCCGTCCTCTCGACACCAGGAACAAAGAGGATTCGATCTGGACCGACGTCGGATGGGTTTCGTCAAGGCGCTGGCTGCCCAGAGCTGCGCATTGTGTGGCAGCGCTTAAAGCCGGCCACAGGCCAGGGCCTCTGAATGGCCGTGGCCGTTATGCTGGCCCCCGTGTGTCCGGCCGATGGCGGCCGGGCCTTGATTTGCGGAGGTGGCATTCCAGTGAGGCACCGGATCGCTGCGCTGACGGGGGCAGGCGTGATGATCGCGGCGCTGGGCGCGGTGGCACCTGCTGCGGCCAGCGCCCAGGCAGCCGGCCCGTCTCTGGGCCGGACGGTGCCGGCCGCCGCGCAGGCGGCAGCGACATGCGGGTCGTGGCGCTGGCCGGTGAAGACCGGCTCGGACGCCACCCGCTACCAGGTGTCCCGGACGACCCGGTTCACGAGCGTCAATTACCTGGACAGCCTGACGCCGCCCGGCTCTTTCGGGTCCTATGCCCAGAATCACCGGATCAGGTGGCCGGAGCTCCGCACCTGGCAGATCAACGACACGACGCTCGTGGCCATCAAGCTCGAGGACGACGGCGACCTGCATCTGCGCCTGCGTAATTCCACCGGCAAGACCATGATCGGCGAGATTCCCCGGCCGGGCTGCGTCAGTTCGTCGTCGCTATGGAAGACCGGCATCACCGCAGCCCGGAACTACGTCACGGGCCGGTACTGGGTCAGCCTTGACCGCTGGCACTACCTGTACAAGAAGATTGACATCAAGGGACTCGGCTTCTTCGATGAGGAGCACGGCGTGACCGGCGCGGCGCCGAACAAGATCGAGCTGCACCCGGTGATCTACATCAGGTTCCGCTGAACCGGCATCAGACATCTGCCGCCGGCAGGCCTACGGCCGGCGGCAGGCCGGCAGCGTCCTGCCCTTTGTACATCTGATTTGACCGGGCGGAAGAGGACATCCTCCGGCGCTCCGGCGGCCAGTCGCGGACCTGGCCTCACCGCCCCGCGACCGTGGCGTAGATCTCTGAGTTCTTGCTGCCGCTGACGGCGCTGCCCCAGGACAGGACGGCGTTTTCTGGGGTGCCTGGGCCGTGCCGACCCGGCAGCACCGAGATGCCGAAGGTGTCCCCCGGCCAGATCGCCGGATTGCCGTACTGGCGGGAGACTCGCTTGACAGGCGCCAGCCACCCGTGCCGGATGGAGAAGGGCCGCAGGTAGGTGGCGTAGCCCTGGGGCGAGTTGTCGGACTGCCAGGCGATGTCGGCGATGCCGGGTCCCGCGCCCGCGGATTCCACGATGTGGACGGCGTTGCCGTGGTCTGGCGTGACGCGGATCGGGGCGGACCAGGTCCTGCCCCGGTCGGTGGAGTAGGAGAGCCAGCCGATGTCCCTGTCGCCCGAGGCGGACTGGGTGTCCCAGGTGGCGTAGAGGTTCCCGGCCCGGTCCGCGCTCAGGTCGCCGTCAATCCACCATTCGGTGTCCGAGATGGTACCCGCGCTGCCCCCGACCCTGACCGCGGGCGACCACGTCTTGCCGCCGTCGGAGGACGAGGTGAACAGCTCGTGCCCGGGATGCACGGCGAACGTGCGCCGATTGAGGGGGTGATCCAGTATCAGGGCGTCGACCACCCCGTCGGGCTGGACGAGGATGGAAGCGAAGTAGCCGCCGCCCGCCGGGAAGCCCGGCTGCATCGGGGTGATCGGTCCCCAGGTCTTCCCGTGGTCCGTGGACTTCTGGACCACCGCGGTGGCATCCACTGCGCTGTAGGCGCAGCTGCCCGACTGGGCACAGACGATCTTCACGTCCGCCGCGCTGGGCCCGTAGTCCCAGGTGACGTAGACCGTGCCGCCTCGTCCGGCGGCGATGAAGTCCCGGTCTCCCCAGTTGCCGGCCTTATGCGGGATCAGCGAGGCCACCTGGGAGAAGCTCGCCCCGTGGTCAAAGGAGGCCGCCACCACCGGGTAGGCGTAGTTGCCGTGGTACCGCAGGTAGGAAACGTAGACGGTCCCGTCCGGCGCGACGGCGACGGCCGGGTCGTCGGACCCGCTGGAGTCGGGCAGGGTGATCGGCTTGGAGAAGTGCGCGCCACCGTCCGCGGACCGGGCGAAGCCCTCGCCGCCGCATCCGATCCACGCCTCGTAGACGTAGTGCGGGGCGGCCACCGCCTGTTCGACCTCCGCGTTCTGCCCGGCGCAGGCGCCGCTCACGTCAATCACCGGACCCGCACCGGATGACGCGGCGAAAGCCCGCGGCGCGGCCAGGCCCAGGACCGCGAGGGCACCGGTCAGGAACGTGACGACAAGCAGCCTTACCTTGTTCACGGACATTCCTCCGCGTCTTCCGCCGGAGCCGAACACTCAGACTGGGGCATTTTGTTTGATCGTCAGCCCAGGCCGCTAATGTGTCAAGGCTGGACATTCAGCACACATTTATCCCGAACGGCCGGTGGTGTCTCCAGCCCCGCCCCCGCTGCCAGCCCGTGGCAGGACCTACCCCACCTGCGGACGTTGACCGGATCGGCACGCGCATCCCGTTGCCGGTGATGACCAGCCGCCAGCGTTCGTCGGCTCGGCCCGTGGTTCCCGGGCAACCCCGCCACCGCCGGGATGCACACCGCCACCGTCGCCTTCACCGCCTTCACGCCTGGCACCTACCACTACCTGTGCCCCCGTCCCCGGCCATGTCCGGAACGGCATGACCGTAACCCTCGCCGTCAGCCATCCTGGCTGACCAGGCAAAGCGCGGCTCGTCACCGCTACTCGGCCCACAGCCCTGACCCAGCAGGCGGGCGAGCGAGCTGCCCGGGCCGTTCGGCATGTTTCCGAACGAGCCGTGGTGCCTGCCTCAGCCGCGGGTGTCCTGCGCGGCCGGCGGAGCCGCCGCGTCCGGGAGGTGGTCAGTGGCCGTCGGGAAGATGCCCGCCGTGCTGGACCAGATCGACCTGATCGATCTGGACCCGCGTATCCGGATCCTGGCCCAGGCCGTCGAGCCGGCCACAGTGCGCAGCCTGGATGCTGTTCACGTCGGCACAGCCCTGCAATCCCGCCCCGGGCTGACCTCGTTCATGAAGTAGCGGACCGCCTCGCCGCGGCGGCCCGCGCCGGTGTGCTTGCCGAAATTCTCATCCGTGCAGGTTACGCGGAATGCTGGTACTCGTGGAGGATGCCGCCGAGGCGGTCCCGTCTGTGGACGTGAAGCCGGGTGGCGGCGTCCGGCTCGGGGATGGGTGGGGGCAATGGGCGCAGTGGCCGGGCGTTGGCGATTCCCTGATGTGGCCGGTGGGAGTTGTAGAACTGCTCGAACTGGCGCAGTGCGTGCAGCAGGTGCGGGCGCCGGTCAAGGTGACAGTCTCGAAGAAGTCGCAGGCAAGCAGGGCGCCGGCCTGGGAGCGGAGGAAGCTGGCCCAGGTGGCAGTGGTGCGCTCGGCGCCGGGTCGATCCCGGCCCGCTGCAGGATCTCCCAGACGGTGGAGGCGGCGACCTTGATGCCGAGGACGAGGAGTTCGCCGTGGATGCGGCGGTGCCCCCAGCCGGGGAAATGTTGAGCTCAACATTTTGAGTCTTATGTGGACCCGGGGATTATGTG
>WNGR01006996.1_pt1 | contig 11998 bp, 20 predicted proteins | sample 5407581 | NCBI WGS metagenome assembly WNGR01 (sample SAMN13153383, study PRJNA577476) | soil metagenome | isolation source: 80 cm soil or saprolite under Garry oak tree replicate 2 | place: USA:California | collected 2016-06-15
TTTTGGCCTATTCAGGGGGAAAATCCAACGCTGTGCCGCCAAGAGGTCGGGCTGCAGTTTCATGGGCGGAGGCTGACAACGGGGCTGATGAGCTGCTGCTCAGATAATTCGGAGACAACTCACTGGTCTGAAATATAGGATGAAACATGTACCATAAGTGTCAATGAGTGAGATCCTGAGCCTGACTTACCCGACTACATCGTGAAGAAATAAGCGGTAGCTTCCTTGAAACTCGATCGACTAACTCACCTGGAACAAAAGGTGCGGGAAACTGTTCGAACTCAACAGCGTCCTCTTCATCCCCTTCCACTTCCTCGTCCAAGTCTCTCGCTTTCCTTTTCCCGGCCTTCCATTTCACGCCTGTCTTCGCGAAAGCGGTGTGGTCCCACTTCTTAACTTTGCGGTCGGTCGAGTGCCTAGGAGACTTTTGTTGCGCGCCTCGACGTGAGGATGGGGGTTTCTTCGGTGAAGGGCTTCTCGGGGATATGACATCACCAAATAATGTAGTTTGGCGACCAGAGAGCGAACGGCCGAATGTGTTGGAAGAGGGGGATTTAGATGTGGGCGCGGCCCCCTTCCGCCTATAATCTTTCTCTATAGCGGCATCTAGTTCCTGCAGATCCTGTACGTCTACGTTGAATGTGAGGTCAAATAGATCATCGGAATCCGGGTTGGTGAACAGGGGTGGCACTGTCTTGGAGGGGGATCTTCGAACAACCGGCCTGGACGTAGACGCGACCTGAGTAGCCTCGATAACGGCGAGTTCATTGAGCACCGCAGAGTTCAGCTCTTCGTCACCCCAATAACTGTTCGGTGAGCTCATGACCGTGGAAGACGCGACAAACTTGTGAGGATTAATTACAGTTCGCACTATGTACGGTCACGTGAACGCGGTAGACGTGTGCCCGTCTGTCAACGACCGCAACCATACCACGACCACAACCAACTTGTTCCTTTCATAATGTCTGCCGAGTCCATCGCCAGATGGAACGCTATCCCAATGACAAGGCCGGAGAATGACCACGATAGCCTTTCTGCGCAGTTCGCTAGTACGAAGGTACTGCTGGTGCTCCTCCTGCATTACTAGTCCCCTGTCGCGGTACTACCCGTCCCTCTTTCTTCCCCCTCCAGCGACACAGAGACGATGACGAGAGTGACGGTGACGTTTCACTCGTATCTCGAAGCCCATCTCCGGTTCCACAAGATCAGATGGACATCGACAAATACGATGATTACGTTCGAGGCCCCGTCAGAGATGTCATCACCGTTGATACAAAGATCAAGAGTACCAACAAGGGCTTCGAGATGTTATCAAAGCTTGGCTGGGTAGAAGGACAGCCTCTCGGACTGTCTCAGGATGGTGTGCTTCTCCCTTCGATTATCGCGCGGAAGCTGTAAAGTCCGCGTAGCTCGGGTTGACCCAATCCCCTTCCACGTCAAAAATGATGCAACTGGGCTGGGAAAAACTAGCCAAGACTTTCGGATGATCGAAACTACGGTATCTCAGCGACGCGAATTGGATTCTGAGCGCCAGCGCAACGAAACAGAGGAACAGCGTAAAGCCAGAGAAGTGAGCATAATTGACACATCTTCGTATTACTTGTCACGCATTATTCTATCCTACTCCGCAGGGAAACGTCGCTCGTCGCGCCGCTCTCCAGACCCAAATATCGGAAGTTCTCCGACCATTTTACTGCACTGTCTGCGACAAGCAGTTTCAAAATGTCGCCCAATACGACGAACACACCAATTCATACGCTCACCACCACAAGATTCGTTTCCGTGACATGCAAAGCACCCAGCGGGCCAAGCAGAATACCCCGGAGGAGCAGGACAAGCGCAAGGAAAAGGAACGAAAGCGGGAAGAGAAAGAGTTACGCAAGATCGCGGCCGCAGCTGGCGTGAAGATGACCAAGTCGATGCCGAACGCACCGGCGCTCGCCACAGTCTCGACATCCGGAGAGCCTAAGCCCTCAGGATTTAAGAAAGGAGGATGGGCGAGCGTTGACTCGGCATCCACCCGTGTAGCTGGCTGGGGTGCTGTGGGCTCCCCGGCACACTCATCCCACTCCCCTTCGCCAGCACCGGATGTGGTCTCCTCTTCCAGCGGCTTTTCTACGACGCCTGTTACATCGCACCCTTGCGATCCTCCCATTCGAGAACAACTCCAATGCGAACGACGCCAACTTCATCAACCAGCGCCTGCATTTCGTACCGCGGGTTGGTCTTCGATTGATGGCACGACGCAACCCCCGCCACCACCACCGCCACCACTTCCGGTTCACGATGTACCAGCAGTGGCCGTGACAAATGAGCATCACCTTCCGGACCAAGGGCCGTCGTCTACACCATCCACGTCATCTATACCCGTGTCGGCTGCGGCACCAGAAGCTCTGGCCTCGAAATCTTTCAAGTCTAAGAAGGAGAGGGAGTCCGCGATACGGGAGAACGCACGCTCAGGGTGGCAGAGCTTCCAGAAGGGTGGACGTCGAAAGTAGATCACACTCCTCGCCGTGACATGGTTGTATATTCGCGCCTATGTTCTGCATATATCTCGAACTGGTCCATAAATCAGACTTCATGGATCAAGGACCCCACCAACGGGCCAGTGAGAATTAAGCCGAAAAACGTCTTGTTCGAGTAAAGTATCAACTAGTTACAAGTTCGATATCTTAAATTTGTATGCGTGCTGTCGAGGGGTGGGATATGCAGGGTTTGACGAATAAGATACGGACAGAGTATGAAACGAACAAAGGGCAACCACCATAAGCACTACCCTAAGGAAAAGTAGAAATGGAGAAGTGACGCGTTCACTCCGAGTCGGAGCCTGAGCTATCATCATCCGAGCTCGAGTCCGATGAGTGCTCGCTGTCACGGGCGTGAGCAGTGGGCAGCTCAAGAGTAACGTCCCCATTTGTAGTCTTTTCGAACAGCTTCATGCGATCCTCGAGTTTACGAATCTTCTCCGCCTCGAGGTCTTCGTCCATACTCTTGCGTTTCAGCCCGCCTGTCCCGGTGCCCTTACCCGTTCGACTACGCTTCACAGGGGGCTGGCGTAGAGGGCGAATGACGAAGTTGTACAATTTAGTGAGAACAGATGCGGGGAGTGTATCAATCTCCAGCTCGATCTCCTCCTGACTCTGTCGGACCGGTCAGGAACAGCGGATGGCAGAGCACGGTACGACACTTACATCTCGGATCTCAGGCACACCTTCATGAATGATCTGAATAACCCGCTCCAACTTCTGCCCATCAAGTGTCTGGATGGCCTCGCTCAAATCTTTCTTCTGCTCGAAAGAAAGCACATCATCGTCCGGGATCTGAGCCTTCTTTGGCGCAGCCTTCTTTTTCGGAGGTGCTTTAACTTCCTTCTTCGCTGCTTTGGAGGAAGATGTTACGGTAGCTGAGGCAGAAGTATCCTTTTTCTTGGTCTTTTTCGTTTTCTTCTCCTTCTGATTCTTCAATGCGCTGATACTGGTACGCATCGTTTCAATTTGAGACTCCATGGCGGCGATAGTGACTGGAGAGCATTAGAATGTGGCAGCCCGACACGACGGAGAACGTACGAGCACGAGTGCGCTCTTCGTCAGTTTCAGAGTCATCGTCCTCCTCATCTTCCGACTCTGCCCGAAGCGGCGGTAAACCCTTCCACTTCTCCTCAAATAGCTTCCTCAGCTCGGTACCTGCTTGGTGTACGGGTGTGCCGGGGGGGTTGTAGAGGAAGCAGTTATTGATGATCAGCTTGATATCGTCGCGAAACTTCTCAGCCGTTGCATAGGCACCGCTGTCAAGCTTGGCACGCATTGTACTCAAGTCCATGGGCTTCTTAACTATCTTAGGATAATCGGGAATGGAAAGCTTGACCCAGTCTGTTCAACGGGGTCATTAAATTAAGACTGAGAAATAAGTGAAATAGCTTGTTACGCACCAACAGGCTCAGCGAACGGACCGACAACGCTAATGTGTTGCTTCCGCCCCAGCTGGTCCAAAATCTTTCCACAATACCGCAACTGCTCGTTTGAAGCATCCTTCTTGACCGTCCGCCGACGCTGCTTCTTTGGTACATCAGCGTAAGGAAGATCTTTAGGTGGTGGCGGATGTATCTCGCGCTTAGGCCTCCCTGCGTTTTCGGTTTCATTGCGCCGAATCACAGGAACGGACGTTGATGGTCGTCGAGGCGCCTTTTTCGGCGCAGGAGGCGGTGGAGGCGGAGGCGGTGTCACTGGCTTCTTTACCACGACAGGTTTGGGCTGAAACACTCTTTAAAATATGGTGGGAAGCGAGAGCCTTGCCTTACCTCTTCCGGAGGGGGCAGTTGCTTGATCTGTTTGTCGAACACAGCCTCCACGCGCTTGCCCTGCTGCGTTACGATATGCTCCGGTCCGTTGAAAGTCACACAATTGCTGAATATCAATCGGACATCGGCAATGAACTCGTCCGCACCCAGATAACGAGGGTTGGCCAGATTGGGGTCAGGTTTGACAGGATTAGCCGCCATCAATTTGCGTTCAATGGTGGAGAAATCCATGGGGTGTTTGATGACCTGAAGATAATGAGGTATCTTCAAAGCCTCCGGATCAACAGGAAAACGGAACGGAGCAGCATCCTTCATCTTTTTGAGAGTCCGGATTGTAGAAAGCGCAAATTTGTGCTGTGCTACGCTGAGGGTTGAAGGAGGCAATTCGCCATTTACGTGTGCGACAGTCTCTTGACCGGGTACATGGGAATTCTTTACATGGGGACCGGTGAAAAACAACTATATTAGCACGCCTGCGATGGCGCACAAGACAAGGCGGGCTTACATGGGCCACGGTCTGATGCACCGACGCCTGATCGGCATCCGAAAATTTTCTCGCCCGCTTAGCGGGAGGAACGTCATCTTCATTCGGGGATACGTCGCGAACATGAACGGAATCTACAGCAGTGACAGACGAACCGCCGATCGCGGAAGCAGGTGTGCCGGTCGAAGACTGAGTCGGAGGAGGATCGTCGGTTTCAGTGCGGCCGTTAGAAGACGCTTTGAGGGGCTCAGCATCGCCCATCTCGACATCCTCTTGTTGAGGGTCTTGATGTCGGGGTTAAAAAGGCCCCTTCTGCAGTAGATGTGAGGGTCGATACGTACCGCGAGCGAGTTTAATTTGTATTGGGTCTGGGAAGAGAACAAAAGATGAGGGGATGAAAGAGAAAAGTCGAAAAAGAACGCACCAGGGTCAATCGGAGTGTCAATCTGGGGACCAATGGACGCGTCGTCCTTCGACAGAATCTGAAAAGGCTCGTGGCGAACGTCGCTCTCTACTTCGGCAACATCCGAAGTGATCTTAACGGCAACGTCGGAGACAGTATTGACGGGAGTATCAGGTGAATCAGCTATAGGTGAATCGGCGTCGGTGGTGGGAGGGTCACAATGGAGACCGTTGGTGGTGACAGGAGTCGAAGGTGGGGGTTGAGGTTGGGGAATAATTGTCGCGTTCGCGTCGAGCATTTGCACGCGTGACAGGTCACGGGATAACGGAGGACTGAGAAAAGGGGGAAAGGCGAGAGACAGCGAAGGGATTGATTTCAGGTGGACGGGCACCCGAACGGGTCTCCAGCTTTTATAGGTCCTCAAAATTAAAGTTCGATCTCAAAGTGCAGGGGCTATCCTCTCCCTCATTTTATCTCCCCCCTCTCCTTCCCCTCCCTTTTCTCGCCTTTGGTCAACTACATACACAAAGATATGCTATGTTTCCTCCTCTTCTTTATTCTCCTCCACCTCTGCAAATACAGGGTTCGGTTGGTTGATTCGCCATGCTGTGAATTTTTCAAGCGGAGTTCCATTCGACCATCACCACGTCAACAACAACAAATAAACAGCCGTTGCCACATCAGATTACTCTCAAATGGAGCAGAAAAGATACTACGCACCCCCAGTCCACTGTGGGTCGTCTTCACCAGCCTTTGCGTATTTGAGAAGGGCCTCCCGGGGCTGTCATTTCGACGCGGGTCAGTAAAGAATGGTGAGTCATGTTCAGAGACAAATAAGAATGGAAACGGAACGTGGGAACATCGTGTTAAAGTTTCGGCGCGGCCATTACTCGCAGCCACGGCTGCGTCGTCACGACAATCCCAAAATGCGACTCTGCTGCCGGGCACTCCGCTATTATCTCTTTCCCCTTTCACAGGAGGTGTAAAACAAGGCCTCTTTGAGCAACCACTCTGGCCGTGCTTGACATAGATCATCACCCGATCCGGCCACAGCAAATTTTGTTAGTGCTCACACACAAGGGGCAACACAAACAGCAGATACGGAAGCCGAAAACGACGAATGAAACAGGAAATGGAATGGCACGCACATCTTCATCCCTGGTTGTATCGCGAACCAGATTTTGCACAACGTGTTGGGTCGCACTTGCACCCACTCGTCCACCTCGTCCTGGCCCATGCACGGGTAACTCGGGCCTGCGACTCTTCCGCGGATCTTGTCTTTCCTTGTCTCGCTTCCGTTTGTTAGGGAGCCCCGATGTGAATTCACCATCCCGCGTTACTCCGGGAATGATGATAGCAGGTGCGGCGACTGCGTCCGACATGTCTTCGACAGTCGGACGTTTGGCTGGACCCTTATTGAGCAATAATTTGGCCCCATTGAGAGACGTTTGAGGGGAATATAACACGCATAATGCTCCACTTGTGAGCCCCACAACAATCTGCACTGCTTATTGAGATTGTGGACCGTGGAAAGACTAGAACGCACTTGGTTTATTTTGGGGTGCCACTGCACGACAACAGGGGTTGCACCAACATCCAGCTGCTTCACTACCTCCAAACTTTCCCGGCTCATAAAGAGAAGCCCGCCGTAGTTTCCTTTTTCTGTTCCTCCCGCTCCAGTCACAACATACTTGTTGTCTGGACTGAATATCGCGTTTGTGGAGGGATACAGTGTCGGAACCTCTGACCGTGTTGCGACGGGTCGCTTGATTGAACGGATATCCCATACTAGGAAAATGGTGAACATCACGCATAACATCATCTTACGTGAAACCTACGTTTAACCGTGTGGTCGCCTCCCCGTGTTAGTACCGTGTTACCGTCTACAGAGAACACTAGGGAGCCAGTCTCCGTTCCCTTGACATGAGCACCTTGAACAGTCAGGTCAGGGCGCACAAAATTTGAATTTGTTTTCCACAAATTCAACGTCCCATCCAGACACGCTAGACTATTCGTAGGCATTGGAAGCGGAGACCGACTTGCGTAGCGGACGTACCTCCAGCAATATATCTCCCATCTGGGGAATATCCACACGCCGTCACCTTCGTGCGTGCGCCTCGCTCTTTGGACTTCACCACTATCACCGTCTTCTGCTTCCGTTTGTTTTCCGCATCCCAGATTCTGACATATTATGAAAGGGGATAAGGAAAATCGCATCAACGGGACCCGTACCGTATGGTAGAATCCGATGAACCGGTAATAAATGTTTGCGCATCTTTTGGATGCCAGGCGCACGACGATAGCTCGCTAACATGGCCCCTGAAGTGGACCTAAGCTCGTAGGACACAACGTCACGCAGCGATGACTTACGACGTATTTTTCATGTCGCGAATATATGGGTCTCCCTTGATGAACGTGGCTCTAGTCACAACGTCAGTTCGAGTCATGCCATTGGGGAGGTCACACACTGTTCCTCGCCGTCGCGGTCGTAAAGCTTGGCTTGTGTCGTCCCAGAAATGACGAGAAAGCGCTGACCATCCGGAGAGTACTTAAGATCGTGTATCTATGCCGTTCGACTTCAGATTGAGTGAGAGACACATATGTCACATGAACGTACGTGGTAACTTTCTGCAGGCTCCCATGACTTGAACGGCTTGCATCGCTGGTCCATCCCTCCAAAGTCCCATAACTTACAGTCATAATCGTGGGATCCTGAGAGAACACGGGCACCGGAGGGGTCAAGCGCAAGCGCAGAGATAACTTTAGTGTGATCCTTCAGGACCAACTCGTGTGTTACGGGGAACTCGGGAAGGTCGGCTTGGCCAGTGGTGCCGTAGTCATCATCTGGGTCGAATTCGGGCTCTTCCGGCGAATTTCCTCCTTGCTGGGAGACAAGTACAGCTGGGTGGGATTGTCTGGAATCAGCATCCGCGCTTGCCTGGTCAACCGGCTGAGACGGTGGCGGCAAAGTAGACACGACACGGGATGGCCCAGCGAGAGTATCCTGTACCAGTGTGGGTGTCTAGGCGCAGTTAATAGTGATACGGCTTTACACGACGCTCAAATGGGGCACACCTCCTCTCGTTTGGCTTTGTCGAAACGCGTAACATCAAGCTGTCGTTTTCGGGGCTGTTTCCCAAAGCCCGAAATTCCCATTGCCGCCATAACATCAGCGTCCATGGTGTTTAGTGTTATGCGCTCTACAGCAGTGAAGGGGACAAGTTCGGGACGTGCGCGTGCACAACCGTGACTTTGCAGGCACGGGTCCATTGTTACGTAATCATATTCAAAGGGGAGGCGTTTCTGGCGCGGCAATGGGTACAACCCGCCTTCATCGAGCTTCATAGCTTCATCCCTCATTTCGAGTTCTTCACCCAGAGGACTCACTCTCTGCGCTGTCGCTAGCATTGTCTTAACCTCTCTCAACCATAGAAATGCTCAAGCGACAGCGAGCTTCATCTCCATCGCCGCTTGCCCAAGCCACCGTACCCGAATCACTGCCGATATCGTCCGACCCGGCCCCGTCCAAGCAAGGAGGGAAGCGCCGCAGAATACTTGCGCCGTCGCTGGATGGGCCGTCTCGTGGATGGGGTGGATCCTCCGTGTCATTTGGGGATGAGGAAGATGAAGACGATATAATAATGGACGGCCGCACTTTATCCCCTGACTTACGCGAATCAAGTCTGGGGAGCGCCGGCGCATATAAATTGGTCAATTCTTTACTGCACGACCTCCACGCAGAACAACAGCACAGACGTATGATGTCCCCTGCCGCAAACCCAGCAGATCTCCAATCCGCGTCATTTTCCCACGGCTGGCCCTCGCCTGTCCAGCTGGCTAGGAAGCCTAGCTTCGTGATGCATCCACTTCCTCAGGATATCCTCGCGACCGGAGTGAAGAACAGACCACGGTGTGAGGAAGACGTGAGCGTCTATGAACGGTATGAAGAAACGAATCGGTACGGTTGTTCTCGTTCCTGGCACGCTACTACAATTCATCACCACTATCTTCAGGTACTTGGGGTCAGTTTTCCTTGGACGTAGACGGGACCTCTCCACCTTTGTAGATTTATAGCACATTGTGTCTTATAATCACATTACACGACACATCTTACGCATATTTAATTTCTTTTAGCACCCACACTCCTCGTCTTGGCCGCTCTACAGTATCGTTAGTATTGTGATAACAAATATATGGTTCGGCTCTCTTTATTGCACAAGCCACCTCTGCTTAGGCGACGACGTCGCATGAAGTCCATGGCAATCCGTCCTCCAGGAGAGTGCTGTCTGGCTTATGGGAGCAACCTCAACCTCGGCCTTATAGAACCTCGATTTTCAGGTCAATGCCACATTCCACACCTAGTGACGTGTTCAGCTCCTCATTGAGTAACGCTTCTAGCATTTGTCCGTTCCGGGAGTCGACCCATTGTCCCGTAGTCAAATCAAAATTAAATCTCTTGGGCCCACTACGTGTTTGTTAGTGATAGGGCTATAAAACTAGCCAGAGCTTTAGTGACGACACACCTGACGGGAGAGGAGAGCCAAATCTGCTTATTAGGCGGTTGTTTGTTGATAACATACGTCCCATGCTGGCCTAGATCGAGGGTGAGGACCCCACTCTATGGAGAGACAATCAGCAAACAAAGGCGCAGAGCGCTGTTCAGGAAGGGCACACGTTATATTCAACCTCCAAAGAACGGTCCCCATGGGAATCTAATATGCTCTGCAGCTCGTTGAGCAGCTCCTCCATGGCGCTTTCAGCAACCTTCTCGTACAAAGACTGGTGGAGGGAACTATTTCACCGATGGTGCAAAGGACATCATACAAACTCATCAGGAGGGGGTAGATCCATAAAGTGACCAACGTCAAACCTCTGCGCCACGTGAGGTGCTGGAGGCGTGAGTAAGCGCGTCTGCGTGTTGCGGTGGGCAGCAACCGGGGGTGTTATGCGGGATAGGCATTTGATAGTGACGTGAACTTTTGAGAAAGCAGGCAGTAACCGTGGGTAGGGTCTGAGACAGAAGAACATTGCAGTGGTGGCGGCGGTGGTCAAAGCAGTACCGTACCCACACATGCGGTGCTGAACGCTCATACTCAACTTAGGTACTGGTACTGTTGTCGGCAATAATTCAGGTTCTCTCTTTAACGTAGATTCACAGTAATCAGACCTCCTCTATAAGATATTTTGCTACGCGTTTACACGGTAAACACTGCACAGAAACAAGTTCTCACGTCATCTAATGGTGGCCGACTCTCCCCATGACGGATACACCAAGAATCCGGAGCCCGGGATTAACCTAATCAAGTGCAAACGAAGCAGCGCATGTGCACTAGGCTCACAGAGCCGAGGGCTACGTCATCCGACAAGTGCGGCGCTGGTAGAGAGTAAGAGACCAGAAAGATTACGATGATCCTTCTCTCGCCTTCCAGTCGAGCCAGGATCCCTTATAGTTGAGAATACTAGGAGGAAAGGCTATCAGCACGGGTTGACCAAATGTGGGGATATATATATACTTCTTATACCCGTTCCTCCGTGCAACGTCACTTGCAGATGAGCTGCGCATGCCGCTGCGACAGTAGAAAACAATTTCTTGATCCAAAGCCGGCTTCTGGAAGCCGTACATTTCTCTGAACTTTTCCCCGTCCAGGTGCAACGCCCCGGAGAGGCCAGACAGTGGGAGATTGACCGCAGAAGGGATCATGCCTTGCAACACCTCATCAGGTTCCCGTACATCAATCAAATACGCATCCTAAATCAAAGGTGGGGGCTGTATTGGGTGACTAGCGAAAAAAATGAACGTACCTCGCTAGGCTGCTGGGACTTCCGTTTCACTTGCTCATAGGTAAGGATCGGTGCGGCCCAATCCTTCTGTAACTCATTTTTCGCTTTGTTGTGGGCTTTTCGTTCCTCTGAGGTTTGTGACGAGTTGAAGCGGAAACCAGGCACTAAGAGTGGACGGGGAACATGAATGCTGGGACACGATCGAGCTGCAGAGAGGACTATGGAGCGTAACATTTCGGGTGAGTGGATGCGCTGTATGCTTCAGTACTTGACTTAAAAGATTTCGTTTGTCATAGTGACACGTGACTATGGTCGGCAAAGGTAGAACTGGGGTTGAGGCTGAGGCATTACTACGATTGGTCAGGAACATTTGCCTCACTACCTCTGGCATCCTCTTCTACCTTCTCCCCCCCTTCTCCCCTCTCTTCATCCAAACCACCCCCGTCTCTCCCCGCGGCCTTATCCACATTCATCCACGAACTGTATACTCATTCCGGACCATTTTTAGCTTTGCGGCCGGTTCATTTCCTTCTTGAGCTTGCGTCGTCTTGCGCCCAGTGACGCCACTGCACGCGGGAGCGTAGTTCTTATCAAATGTGCCCTGGATGTTGTTAGCGTTTGGTCGCTCGCAGGGCCTTGCCTCAGGCCTCAGCGCTCGTTGCTCTGGCATAGACGACTAGCTCCACTCCTAGTGAGCGCGCCGAGCTTAAGGGGGCAAGTGCGAGCGTAGTTCTCCGAAGCTTGCCCCACGCCTGGACTCCACGGCATCGGTGTCTTCTCTTCTCTTGTCGATATGGTGGACGTCTCAGACTGGACGGGTCCGCTGATCTTTTGCCGTAAGACCCGGCAAAACCCGTGGGAATGGCACTTCTATTTCCGGTGTTGTCTCGCAACCCACTTGGCTTAACTTGCTATCGATCGTCACTACGACCCATTTTTCTTCTCGCCTCGACCACTCAAACATGGATATGAACAGTTCGGATACCTCAACCTCCCGCATGGACACAATGACGCCATATCTCCATTTTACGGG
>WNGR01006998.1_pt1 | contig 11997 bp, 13 predicted proteins | sample 5407581 | NCBI WGS metagenome assembly WNGR01 (sample SAMN13153383, study PRJNA577476) | soil metagenome | isolation source: 80 cm soil or saprolite under Garry oak tree replicate 2 | place: USA:California | collected 2016-06-15
CACTCGAGAAGCGCTTTCAGCCGCACCTCGCCGAGCGCCGGATTTTTCCGCACCGCTTCGCCGGCGCGCACGCCGAGCACGCTGGCACCCTTGATCAGCAGAAGATTGGTCTTTGCCGAGCCAATGCCGCCCGTAAAACCGATCACCAGCAGCCGCGCGCCCCAGGCGATGCAACGCATCGAGTTCTCGAACACCTCGCCACCAACGGGATCGAACACGACATCGGCACCGCGACCATCGGTGATGCGCTTGACGGCCTCGCGAAACGGCTCGCGGTCGTAGCGTACGAGATGATCGGCGCCGCGCGCCTTGGCAATGGCGAGCTTCTCGTCGCTGGAGGCGGTCGCGATCACGGTCGCGCCGAGCATCTTGCCGATCTCGACGGCGGCAAGACCGACGCCGCCGCCGGCGCCGTGCACCAGCAGTACCTCGCCCGGCTCGACCCGGCCGCGGTCGATCAGCGCGTGATAGGCGGTGCCGTGACCGGCGAGATAGGTCGCGCCTTCCGCATAGTCGAACGTCGACGGCATTGGGGTGAGCTGCGACGGCGTGACGACGGCTTCATCGGTGAAGGCGCCGTGGCGCATCTTGACGATGACCTTGTCGCCGACGGTGACACCGCTTGCCTCCGCACCCACCTCGGTCACGTCGCCAGCGGCCTCCATGCCGGGCGTGAACGGCAGTTCTGGCTTAAGCTGATATTCGCCCGCCGCCATCAGCACGTCGGGAAAATTCAGCCCGGCGGCACGGATCGCGACGCGCACCTCGCCCGGCTTCAGGGAGCGCGACGGAAACTCTTCCAGCAGCAACGTCTCGGGCGCACCGAGCTCGCGGCAGACGACGGCCCGTACCATCAGGCGGCACTCGCCTTGCGGCGCAGCAGCGCCTCGCGGATCAGCGGCAGACGGTCATTACCAAAGTACATGTCGGTCTTGTCGACAAAGATGCTCGGCGAGCCGAAGCCGCCTCGCGCCACGACTTCCTCGGTATTGGCCTTGAGCTGATCCTTGATCCCCTGCTCAGCTATGCCGGCGAAGAACTTTGGCTCGACGATGCCGACCTTCTTGCAGATCTCGGCAAGCACCGCGTCCTGCGAGATGTCCTTGTCGCCGCCCCAATACGTCTCGAACACGGCAGTGGCGAACGGCACCATGTCCTTGCCCAGCCAGATGCAGCCGCGCATCGCCTTGACACTGTTCACCGGGAACACCGTCGGCGGCATCTTGATCGCGAGGCCCGCGGAGCGCGCCCAATCCTGAAGGTCCTTCTTCATGTAGCGCGCCTTCAGCGGCACCGGCGTCTCGCGCTGCGCATAGACGCTCGGGTTGACGGTGTTGAAGATGCCGCCGACCAGGATCGGCCGCCAAATGATCTCGACGCCGAGCTCTTTGGCGAGCGGCTGGATGTTGTGGAAGGCGAGATAGGTCCAGGGGCTGGAGCAGTCGAAGAAGAATTCGATCATGGCGTTTCCTTTGCTCTCGTCATTCCGGGGCGCGCCCTCTTGGGCGCGAGCCCGGAATCCATTTCATCAGTTTTATTGCGGCCCGATGGATTCCGGGCTCGGCGCTTCGCGCCGCTCCGGAATGACGGGTGTGGCCTACTGCTTTCCCAACAACTCCTTCGCACGCTGACCGAACATGATCTTGCGTGATTCCTCATCAAACGGCTCCTTCACGAACTTGCCGATCGCGAGCCCCGCCTGCACCTGCGGCCGTGCGCGCACCTCGGCGTACCAGCGTTTCACGTTCGGATAGTCGTCGAGCGTAAAGCCCTGCGCCTTGTGGGTCATGGTCCAGGGGAAGCAGGCGATGTCGGCGATGGAATAGTCACCGGCGACATAGGCGCCGGTCGCAGCCAACTGCCGGTCCAGCACGCCATAAAGTCGCGTCGCCTCGTCGCGGTAGCGCGCAATCGCGTAAGGAATCTTCTCCGCCGCATAGAGCGCGAAATGGCCGTGCTGGCCGAGCATCGGCCCCAGCCCCGCCATCTGCCACATCACCCACTGGATGGTGGTGGAGCGGCCGCGCATATCCGTCGGCAGGAAACGGCCGGTCTTCTCCGCCAGATAGATCAAGATCGCGCCGGTCTCGAACGCGGAGAACGGCGCGCCGCCATCTGCGGGTGCGTGATCGACGATCGCAGGAATGCGGTTGTTCGGGGAGATCGCGAGAAACTCAGCGCTGAATTGCTCACCGGCGCGGATATTCACCGGGATCACCCTGTAAGGGAGCCCGAGTTCCTCCAGCATGATCGAGATTTTCCAGCCGTTCGGCGTCGGCGCGTAATGGAGGTCGATCATCTTTATTCCTGCCCGAGGTCGTCGATTAATGACGACTTTTGTTGTTCTGTACCTCGACGTTAAGACATGGCAGGAAGGGGCGCAACACAACCCGCCGGGAGGGCCGCCATGCTGTTTCCAACCACGATCGCCGGCTCCTTGCCGAAGCCGGAATGGCTCGCCGAGCCCAACATGCTCTGGGCGCCCTGGAAGTCGCAAGGCGAGGAGCTTGCACGCGCCAAGCGCGATGCGACGATGCTTGCCGTGAAGGTCCAGGAGGACGCCGGCATCGATATCGTCACCGAGGGCGAGCAGGCCCGGCAACATTTCGTGCACGGCTTTCTGGAGAAGATCGAGGGCATTGATTTCGCCCACAAGGTCGAGATGGGAATCCGCAAGGACCGCTACAAGGCGATGGTGCCGCAGGTGGTCGCGCCGCTCCGGCTCAAGGGCCGCGTCCATGCCGACGAGGCGCGCGTCGCCCGCACGCATACGAAGAAGCAGCTGAAATTCACCCTGCCGGGCCCGATGACCATCATCGACACCATCGCCGATCGCTACTATGGCGACCGGGTGAAAATGGCCTTTGCCTTCGCCGACCTTCTGAACGAGGAGGCCAAGGCGTTGCAGGCCGACGGCGTCGATCTCGTCCAGTTCGACGAGCCCGCCTTCAACGTCTACATGGACGAGGTCAACGACTGGGGCATCAACGCGCTGGAGCGCGCCGCGCAAGGCCTGACCTGCGCCACCGCCGTGCACATCTGCTACGGCTATGGCATCAAGGCCAACACCGACTGGAAGGAGACGCTCGGCGCGCAGTGGCGGCAGTACGAGCAGATCTTTCCGGCGATCGATGCCAGCCCGATCCAGCAGGTCGCGATCGAGTGCCGCAATTCCAAGGTGCCGCTCGACCTCCTCGCACTGCTCAAGACGAAGATCGTGCAGGCCGGCGTGATCGACGTCGCCAGCGACACGGTGGAGACCGCCGAGGACGTCGTCAAGGTGATCGACGCCGTGTCGAAATTTGTGCCCAAGAGCAACATCATTGCCACCACCAATTGCGGCATGGCGCCGATGCGGCGGGAGATCGCCGAAGCCAAGCTGGTGGCGCTCGGGGCCGGCGCGGCGCTGGCGCGCGAGAAGCTGGGGTGACGACGTTGATCCGTTTCGTGCTCGTCATCGCGGCGCTCGTTGCGATCGCGCTGCCGGCGCGCGCGGAGGACCGCTCCGTGCTTTTCAACTGCAAGGCCATGGTCGAGCGCGCCTCAAAGGATGCGAATGCCGCGAGCGAAGCCGAGCTGACCCGCTGCCGCCAGGTGATCCGCGAATGGGCCCTACGCGATGCGCGGACGACCGTGGACGAGCAAGGGCGGCCGCTGCGTTAAGCGAGAGCCGTCGGGTGCAGCAGCGGCTGGTATCCGGCGCAGAGCGCCCGCAGTGTGGATGGCGGCGTCAGCAACATCGGACTTTCCGGCTCGCGCTTAACGTGAGCATAGCCGGCTAGCGACCACAGCAGCGCCTGGCCCCGCATCACCAGAAAGCTCTCTTCGCCCTCCTGCACCATCGCGCCATCGGGCAATTCTGCGAAGGACATCGGCAGCGCGTGCAGGCGCTTGCGGCCATGATCGAGCCGTTCCAGGTGGAGTTGGGCATCCATCGCCTTCGCACTCAAATTGCCTGCACCATTGCCTCTCTCCCATGCGTCGCGAAAGCGCTTCGCATCGTCGCGGCGGCAAAAGAAGCAGGGCCGATGGCCTGCCGCAAAAGCCGTGGCCTCGTCGAGGAAGAACAGCTCGGTCCAGCTCCGCCGCGCCATCACCGACCGCCGCCAGCCACGGAATTCGCACAGGCACGTAATCCAGGCCGGCGACGACCAGCGCTTCTTGAGAAGCGTCTTGGTCGCGGGATCATGGATGATGCCGCGATTGCCGGTGAACATCCCGCGATGTGGCGTTGAGATAATCTCGCCGGTTGGCGTGACGCGATTTTGCAGCGGCATTATTTTGGCGCCGCGGTGACGCGCATCTTCCAGAGGTTCCAGACGCGGTCGAGCACCTGGAGATTGATCGCATCGGCCTTGGCGCTCTCGGCCGCCGTCAGATAATTCACCTCACCGCCGAGCGCGATCGCCTGCGACTGAAGCCGCGCATTGACGTCGGTGTAATAGGCACGAAAGACTGCGACCTTCACCGACGGGCCGACGGTGGCATCACCATGGCCGCGCATCAGCACCACCGGCTTGTCGGCGAGCGCAAGCGCCAGCGACTTGCCGATGGCGGCGTTGCTGACCAGCATGTTGGTCTCCCCGAATTCCTTGCGGATCTCCCAGACCGGCGCGCCCGCGCCGAGGAATGCCGCATTGTGGAAGACGGGCCGCAATGCGACCTGGCTGACCGTGAACGGGATCACGCCGGGCGAATGCGTGTGGACGACCGCCATGATGTCCGGCCGCGCCTTGTAGATTTCGCTGTGGATGAAGCGCTCCAGGAAGACGCTGCGCCCCTTGGCGTCGACGGCGTTGCCGTCGAGATCGAACTCCATGATGTCGTCACTGGTCACGAGCGCCGGCGCCAGCGAGCGCGACATCAGGAAATGGTCAGGGTTTTTGGGATCGCGGGCGCTGACATGGCCAAAGCCGTCGAGCACGCCAAGGTCGGCAAGAACGCGGCTGCCGACCACGATGTCTTCGATCAGGGCCGCATCAACGCCGGGCAGCGACGCAGCCGGCCGATCCTGGCACCTCGCCTCGCCCGCAACAAGCATCGCCGCGAGCGCGACGATGAAGCTGAGCCGCGCCTGCCATGCCGATCGATTGCGTTCGGTCATCGCGGTCAGCCCGTGTTGATCTCACGCCGCGCCGTCGCGGAGCGGCGGGTGGTACGAGAGCGCGGTGTCCCAGGGGAAGAATATCCAGGTGTCCTGCGAGACCTCGGTGATAAAGGTATCGACCAGCGGGCGGCCCATCGGCTTGGCATAGACGGTGGCGAAATGCGCATCTGGCAGCATCTCGCGCACCAGCTTGCCGGTCTTGCCGGTGTCGACGAGGTCGTCGACGATCAGGAGCCCCTTGCCGGTGCCACCGCCGAGCTTCATCGCCGCGTCCGAGATACCCTTGAGGACCTGCAAGTCGCCCTGCTTGGTATGGTCGTAGCTGGCGATACAGACCGTATCGATCACGCGCACCCCAAGCTCGCGCGCCACGATCGCCGCCGGCACCAGCCCGCCGCGGGTGATCGCAATCACCGCGTGAAAGGGGCCAACCTCGTTGAGCCGCCACGTCAGAGCCCGGCAATCCCGGTGGAACTGGTCCCACGAAACCGGGAAGGCCTTGCCCGCGCGCTCCTGCGCGCTCAATTCCGGTGTTTCACCGCCCATCGTCTTCTCCTGCCAATCTTCGTCCGGCGGCTCCGTGCTACCGGCTGATATTCAATCCTGCCAGCATTTCCTTCACCGCCGCCATCGCGGCCGCGAGCTTGTCCGCGTCGCGCGAGCGCACCACCAGATTGGTATTCGGCTTCGAGTCCTCGTCCATGAAGGGATAGCTGCCGATGATAGTGTCGGGGTGGTCGGCGGCAATCGCCCGCAGCGGGCTGCCGATGTCGCCCTCCCGCGCATTGGCGCGGACCGATTCGGACAGCATGCGGACACCGGATTTCAGCTTGGGCGAGACGATGTCCATCATCGCCTGCATGATCGACGGTACGCCGGCCATGACGATGACATTGCCGATCTTGAAGCCGGGGGCAAGGATGGTCGCGCTCTGGATCAGCTCGGCGCCGTCGGGGATGCGGGCCATGCGCAGGCGGGCTTCGTTGAGGTCCTGCTCGCTCCAGCGCTCGCGGAAGCGGCCGACCACCTCCGGATGGTGGTCGATGCCGACGCCAAACGCCTTGGCCACGCTGTCGGCGGTGATGTCATCATGGGTTGGCCCGATGCCGCCGGTGGTGAAGACGTAGGTGTAGCGTTGCCGCAGTGCATTCAAGGCGGCGATGATGTCGTCCTCGTCATCGGAGACGACCCGAACTTCCTTCAGGTCGATGCCGATATTGGTCAGATATTCGGCGATGAAGCCAATATTCTTGTCCTTGGTCCGGCCGGACAGGATTTCATCCCCGATGACCAGAATGCCCGCCGTGACGATCTCGCTCATAACTTACGTCCCTCACCTGTCGCGCCGAATTTGCCGGGGTAACGCGTTGAAGTCACGCGGTTTTGCTGCCGAAATAAGCAGTCCTCAGCCATTTTTTCAGGCAAGCCCCCGGTCATCCCTGGCAAATATCTCAAGTCCATGCTTATCGCGCTGGCCCGGCCCTTGCTACCACCTAGGAAAGTCATGCACTCTTGCCGCATGGCCACGGAGAGCAGTCGGGATCTATGGCAGTCGCGTTTGACGAAATGAACATTCCGGGTGGGGACCTTCGCCCCGCCTATCAGGAGCTGGCGCGCTGGCTCAAGGAGACGCCTCCCGAGGCGCTCGAATATCGTCGCCAGGAGGCCGAGCTCCTGTTCCGCCGGATTGGCATCACCTTTGCGGTCTACGGCGAGTCCGAGTCCACCGAGCGCCTGATTCCCTTCGACGTGATCCCGCGGATCATGTCCGGCAAGGAATGGGCGCTGCTGGAGAAGGGGCTGAAGCAGCGCGTGCGCGCGCTCAACATGTTCCTGCGCGACATCTATCACGGCCGCGACATTCTCCGCGCCGGGATCGTGCCCGACGACCTGATCTTCCAGAACCCGGTGTTCCGGCCCGAGATGAATGGCCAGCAGGTGCCGCACGACGTCTACGTGCACATCGCCGGCATCGACATCGTCCGGGTCGACGCCAACGACTTCATCGTGCTGGAGGACAATGCGCGCACGCCGTCCGGTGTGTCCTACATGCTGGAAAACCGCGAGATCATGATGCGGCTGTTTCCGGACCTGTTCGCCCGCCACCGGGTGGCGCCGGTCGAACGCTATCCGGACGAGCTGCTCTCCGCCCTGCGCTCGGTCGCGCCGCAGGGCGCCTCGGGCGAACCGACGGTCGCGCTCCTCACCCCCGGCGTCTACAACTCCGCCTATTACGAGCACTCCTTTCTCGCGGACAAGCTCGGCATCGAGCTGGTCGAAGGCCGCGACCTCATCGTCAAGAACAACGAAGTGTTCATGCGGACGACCGAGGGGGTAAAACGGGTCGACGTGATCTACCGCCGCGTCGACGACGACTTCCTCGACCCCCTCACCTTCCGCCCCGACTCCGCGCTCGGCGTGCCCGGTCTGATGTCGGCCTATGCGGCCGGCAACATCACGCTCGCCAACGCCGTCGGCACCGGCATCGCCGACGACAAGGCGATCTACTCCTACATGCCGGATATCGTGAAGTTCTATCTCGGCGAGGAGCCGATCCTGAAGAACGTGCCGACCTGGCGCTGCCGCGAGCCGAAGGACCTCGCCTATGTGCTCGACAATCTCGGCGAGCTCGTGGTGAAGGAAGTGCACGGCTCCGGTGGCTACGGCATGCTGATCGGACCCGCCGCGACGAAAGCGACCATCGAAGCGTTCCGCGAAAAGCTCAAGCGCGAGCCGGAAGGCTTTATCGCCCAGCCGACGCTGGCGCTCTCGACCTGCCCGACCTGCACGGCCTCCGGCCTCGCGCCGCGCCATGTCGACCTGCGCCCCTTCGTGCTCACGGGCAGCAAGAGCACCACGATCGTGCCCGGTGGACTCACCCGTGTTGCGCTGAAGGAAGGCTCCCTGGTGGTGAATTCGAGCCAGGGCGGCGGCACCAAAGACACCTGGATACTGGACGAGTAGAGAGATGCTGTCGCGTACCGCCGAAAACCTCTACTGGCTCGCCCGCTACGTCGAACGGGCCGAATATCTCGCGCGCACCATCGACGCAACGCTACGCGTCACCGCGCTTCCGGCTGCCTATATCGGCAAGACCAATGAATGGGACTCGGCGCTGCTCACCGCCGGCGTCGCCGCAAGCTTCTATCAGCAATATGAGGAAGCCAACGAGCACAACGTCGTCGACTACCTCTCGTTTTCGGCGAACAACCCGTCCTCGATCCGGAACTGCATCGAGGCGGCGCGGCTGAACTCACGCTCGGTGCGCACCGCGCTGACCAGCGAGATGTGGGACACCATCAACTCGGCCTGGATCGAATTGCAGGAGGTCTGGAGCAAGGGCACCTCGACCCGCGAGGAATTGGCGAAATTCCTGCGCTTCGTGCAGGAGACATCGCTGCGCTTCGACGGCTCGGCCTACCGCACCATGCTGCGCAACGACGCCTACTGGTTCTCGCGGATGGGCGTGCATCTCGAGCGCGCCGACAACACCGCGCGCATTCTCGACGTGAAGTATCACGTGCTGCTGCCCGAGGAAGAACATGTCGGAGGCCCGCTCGATTTCTACCAGTGGACCTCGATCCTGCGCTCGGTCTCGGCGCTGACGGCCTATCACTGGGTCTATCGCGAGACGCTGAAGCCCTGGCTGATCGCGGACCTGCTCATCCTCAACGACACGCTGCCTCGGTCGCTGGCAAGCTGCTACGGCAATCTCGTGCGCAACCTCGACCAGATCGGCGTCGCCTATGGCCGCCAGGGGCCGGCCCAGCGCCACGCCCGCGGCATCCGCAACCGGCTCGAACACAGCAATATGAATGACATTTTCCAGCATGGCGTGCATGAATTCATTCAGGAATTCATCGCGGACAATTCCAGGCTGGGCGAAATCATCACGAAGCAGTATTTGATCTGACCTTCGTCATTCCGGGATGGTCCGAAGGACCAGCCCCGGAATCTCGAGATTCCGGGTTCGATGCTGACGCATCGCCCCGGAATGACCACACGGAAGCTACGGTCCACCATGCGCCTGCGAATCCAGCACACCACGAGCTATCGCTACGAGCCGCAGGCCACGAGCGTGATCCAGATCCTGCGCATGACCCCGTGCAGCCATGACGGGCAATATGTGGCGGAATGGCAGATCGACGTCTCGACCGACACCAAGCTCGACACCCATGAGGACGCCTTTGGCAACGTCACCCATGTGCTGTCCTGCGGACCCGTCGGCGACATCAAGATCATCGCCGAGGGCCTGATCGAGACCCATGACACCGGCGGCGTGCTGCGCGGCGCGGACGAGCGCTTTCCGGCCGGCATGTTCCTGCGCACGACCGAACTGACCGAGGTCAATCCCGCGATGGCCGCGGTCACGCGCCAGTTGCGCAGCGAATCCGAGAGCGACAAGCTCGGGTTCCTGCACACGCTGATGACGCAGATCAGCGAGCACATGACGTTCGACGAGGACCCGACCAATAGCGGCACCTCGGCCGCCGAAGCGTTCACGCTCAAGCGCGGCGTCTGCCAGGACTACGCGCATATCTTCATCGCCTGCGCCCGCAGCGGCGGCGTGCCGGCGCGCTTCGTCTCCGGCCATTTTTTGCGGTCCGACGGCACGGTGCATCAGGACGCCGGACATGCCTGGGCGGAGGCTTACGTCGACGGTCTCGGCTGGGTCGGCTTCGACCCCGCCAACAGCATCTGCACCACCGACGCCCATGTCCGCGTCGCGATCGGGCTCGATTATCTCGGCGCCGCACCGGTGCGCGGCACCCGCTACGGCGGTGGCGCGGAAACGCTGTCGGTGGCGGTCAAGGTCGAGCAGGCCGGCCGCGGCGGGCAATCGCAGTCACAGCGGCAGAGCTAGCTTTCGTCATTCCGGGCGCGCGTCAGCGCAAGCCCGGAATCCATCGAGCCACAGCACAGGCGGTGAAATGGATTCCGGGCTCGGCGCGTCGCGCCGCCCCGGAATGACGACCTCACCCGGGAATTGGGGTTGGAGCGGCCCTTGAAATTGGCTAGTAATTCCGCGCAAACGCGTTCGGGGATTGGAAATGACCTATTGTTGCGGAATCCTGGTTCGGGACGGGCTCGTCATGATCGCCGACACCCGCACCAATGCCGGCCTCGACAACGTCTCGACCTTCCGCAAGCTCCACATCTTCACCAAGCCCGGCGACCGCATCATGGCGATTGCCAGCGCCGGCAACCTCGCCATCAGCCAGTCGGTGCTATCGACGCTCACCGAGGGCCTCGAAGACCCCACCACCGGCGATATCGAGACGCTGATGAACGCACCGACCATGTTCCAGGCCGCCCAGCGCATCGGCCGGGCGATCCGGGCGGTGCATGCGACCGAGGGCCCGGCGCTGAAATCCGAGGACGTCTCGTTCGACGTCTCCTTCCTGTTCGGCGGCCAGATCAAGGGCGCCCGCATGCGCCTGTTCATGGTCTACACGGCAGGCAATTTCATCGAATGCACCACCGACACGCCGTACCTGCAAATTGGCGAGCACAAATACGGCAAGCCGGTGCTCGACCGCGCGATGCACTATGATGTCGAGCTCTACGAGGCGCTGAAGACCGGGCTGATCTCGATGGATTCGACCATGCGCTCGAATCTCGGCGTCGGCCTGCCGATCGACGTGCTGGTGGTGCGGGCCGATGCCTGCGATGCCGATCTCAATCACCGCATCGAGGCAGGCGAGCCGTACTTCCACGATCTGCGCTCACGCTGGTCGGCGGCGCTGCGCGCGGCGCATCAGAACATTCCGCGGCCGCCCTACAAGAACGAAAAAGAATCCAAAACCTGACAAGCGAAGAGAAAAGGCAGGAAACGATGAGTGAAGCAAAGAAGATCGCCGTGGTGACGGGCGCCGGCACCGGAGTCGGACGCGCTGCGTCACTGGCGCTGATGAACACCGGCTTCACCGTGGTGCTCGTCGGGCGCCGGCTCGACATGCTCGAGGAGACGGCGAAGCTCGGTCCGGCGGGAAAAAGCCTTTGTGTCACCGCCGACATGACCAAGCCGGACTCGATTGCCGCACTGTTCGCCAAGGTGGCGCAGACCTATGGCCGGCTCGACGTGCTCTTCAACAATGCCGGCATGGGCGCTCCGCCGGTGAATTTCGAGGACCTCAGCCTCGAGCAGTGGCAGGCGGTGGTGAACACCAACCTCACCGGCCCGTTCCTGTGCACCCAGCACGCCTTCCGCATCATGAAGGACCAGACCCCGCGCGGCGGCCGCATCATCAATAACGGCTCGATCTCGGCGCATGCGCCGCGGCCGTTCTCGGCCGCCTACACCTCGACCAAGCACGCCATCACCGGTCTCACCAAGGCCTCCAACCTTGATGGGCGCATGTACGACATCGCGGTCGGCCAGGTCGACATCGGCAATGCCGCAACCCCGATGACCGACCGCATGGTCGCCGGCCCCGGCGTGATGCAGCCCGATGGCACGATGAAGCAGGAGCCGCGCATGGACGCCAAGGCGGTCGGCGATGCCGTGGCCTATATGGCCGGCCTGCCGCTCGATGCCAACGTGCTGACCATGACGGTGATGGCGAGCAAGATGCCGTTCGTGGGACGTGGCTGAACTAAAAAACTGAAAAACAACCCCATGCACAGTAGGTGTCAAGGGGTTGGGCCCTCTCTCCGCAGAGTGGGGTGAGCTGAAGTAGGTAACTGCGCTGCTTCCACAATCGTCGTTGCGAGCGCAGCGAAGATTCCATGGGGAGTGGATAGCGACCAGGTCTGAGGCCAGACTGAGGTTGCAAACCCACCCAACCTGGAGACGACGATGTTGCTCGATCATCCTTCCGACGGACCGGCCGCTATCCGCACGCAGTTTGGCGCAATTTTTGTGTCTTTGGAACTGAGCCGTTCGACGT
>WNGR01044661.1_pt1 | contig 11997 bp, 14 predicted proteins | sample 5407581 | NCBI WGS metagenome assembly WNGR01 (sample SAMN13153383, study PRJNA577476) | soil metagenome | isolation source: 80 cm soil or saprolite under Garry oak tree replicate 2 | place: USA:California | collected 2016-06-15
TGAAAAGATCATAGATCAGTCAATGCACTAAAAGCCGCTCAACGGGTTTTTCAGTACATTTTGAAACTGTCTCTAGTATGGTAAGAATACTTGCTGATGTCAAGAAGCATTTTATAAAATCTCTTCAATACCAAAACGCAAAATTCTAGCAGGAGATACAAAGATAGAGCTATGGCAAGAAACACAGCTCAAATTTCATCCTGGTGCGTTGTAGGGGTATCCGAATACGTGTTCTAGGTGATATCTGGATCGTAAGAAGACTGGTTTTCCCAGCAATGTTTAAGCTTCGCTTCACAAGTCCGGTTTACTGCGTTTACCCTCACATTGTCGAGGCCTCACCGGTCATATTCTCCTGGGTCGCTCCTGCGCCGGTCTTTGGTACGCGCTTTCTACACTCGCCATTGCTTCTTTTGAGGTAAACGGACTGTGCTCCTGCGGGACCCGGTTGGCATACGCAAGGATTATTCGTGTTGTCTGCTCTTTTGATACGCCGTCATTGCGGAGCATTCGGGCAAGCCAGAAACCAACGGTATTGCGGTTGCCCTCACGGGCTTTGTCTAGTGCCTCGCCCAACCACTTCTCGCCTGATACAGAGGCGAAGCCCAAACCTTGCTGGGATATGTGTCTCTGTTCCTCAGCCTTCGTTAACAGGGTGAGCAGCCAGTCCGGTGCGTTGGATGCTTCCTGCTCCGCATTTGCCCACGTATAATATTTTCTGCCGTACAGCCGTGACGGCGGCAACACGACATAGTTTCCCTCTGCCCGTACATCAATGCCGATTAAGCCGGAGAGTCCAACAGCTCCCGGGTAGCGGTGTCCGTCATGCGGATACTGAAAATAGTAGTGGAGGCCTCCTCCTGCGGTTCGGGATCGGCGAGTGTTCGGAAGTATATCGTAGGTTTGTTGCAACTCCTTCAGATGAAAATAGCCTTCAGGCACGTCCATATCAAGGACAATCACGCCCGATGCTTCCCCTGTGGGCAATCCGATGTTTGCTTTCGGGTGCTCGCTCCACCATGTGTGCAGTGTTCCTGGATCAGTGGTCGCGTCTTTGTGGCCGTGACTCTCCTGCTCAGGCGTGAGAAATTTATAGGGGACTTTACCGGCAAGGGGAAAGACCGGCCAGCCCGCTCTTGCGTAAAACAGCGCAGCGTCTTTGAGTGGCAGCCTGTTAACAATCTCTTGCATTAGTTTCCCCTGGTTGTTTTCAGGAAGAGGTATATATCTTTCGCGTGTCATTCTATCATATAAAGTGCAGAAAAATGGCCTGGGGTAAACTCTGCGCCGCTAACAGCGACATGAGCCTACGGGCAGGCCAAGGGTTGACAAATGTTGCAGTGTTTTTTTACTGTTTAAACGCTCCTATATCTCAGGCAGAAATGCCTCATCAAGGTCAACTGGGATATCGTTATCGCTTGAGCCGGCTGGTGCGCTGTCCAGAAACTGGACATCGTTTGCCCTAACCTCGACTGCGGTGCGCTCGATACCGTTTTTATCGGTATACTTGCGTTGTGTGAGGCGGCCTTCGACATAGACTTTTGAGCCTTTGTGAAGGTATCGCTCGCATAGCTCGGCCAGGTTTCGCCAGGTGACGATTTGGAACCATTCGGTTTCCTTTTTGCGCTCTCCGGTTGCTGATTTGTATGTCCGGTTAACAGCCAGGGAAAACCTGGTGTATGGCGTTCCTTCAGAGGTGACTTGCAGCTCAGGGTCGCGTCCCAGGTTCCCGATGAGCATGATTTTGTTTAACAAAGGTGTTACTCCTTATCTAAAAGATGGTTTGTACAGGTTTACAAAACAACATACGAAACATCCTACGAAGACGCATTACGCGCTGTGAGTTGGCAGGGGAGTAGATCGTGAGATACAATGGTCTCACGGGTACGCCCGTTTGTTGGCAGGCGCTCTGGCTTTTGTGTGTTACCCTCAAGTCAGAGTGCTTGCATCTTTCTGTGCCCATTGCCTTCCGGGTCGATTGTTCCTCCTTTCATAAGAATTGTTCGCATGCGGCTGAGTGCCCGGTACATCATGAGGTAGGCGATTGTGCCCTTGACGTTGGCTGACATTCGTCTACTTAGCGTATATAGCGACTCCGCCTGCCTGTCGTATAAGCCGAAGTGACAGCTTACTACCTCCCGGTACTGCGGGGGCAGCTGCTCCAATGCCTGATACAGAAAAGTGTATTCAGGCTGTTTCACGTCCAGTGGGCTTTCCTGATGAGCAAGCCGCTGTGATAGCGGTTGTTCATCGCTACGGGCAGTATCCAGACTGACTGTGTAGACGGGAGCAGTCTGCTGCGGTCGGGTAATAAGGCTCGCGTGAGAGAAGCAATAGTGAAGTATCGTGAATTTCACCACACCGCGCAAGTACGCGCAGGGGTTGTCCCTCAGAAGCGAGCGGTCAAGATGCTCAACCACCGCAAGATTGCCGATCCCCACCAGGTCAAGGTAGTCGTCATGGAGAACGAAGTACTTGTACCTGGCTGCCATAAACCCGACATAGTTCAGACAGCTTGTGATCAGGTCGTCTCGTGCATCCGCGTCACCCGCCCGTGTACGTCTGACAAGTTCCTGTTCCTCCTCAACTGAGAGCCGGGGCAGTTGCCGCACCTCGCTGCGGTAGAGTTCCTCAATTGTCGTGACATCAGCTGGTGTCACAAAGACCCTCCGTTTCTGCTGTCCGGACAGCCTGAACAGATCGAAGATGTATCAATGGTATTTGTCCTTTGTGTGAGAGTTAAAACTGCAACAATATTGTCAAAGAACCGGAGTAAACAGGCACCGCTACTCAACCGCTATCGTGGTCAAGCTTGACTGCTTGCTTGCTCTAGATCAGTACAATATAGAAGAGGCGGACTATACTCTTCGTGAGAGGATGGTGAGAGAAAGGTAAGAATAGTCTAGTTAAGGGGAGAGGGGAGTCAACCGGATCGATGGTGCCGGAACATGATTAAAAAATCAATTAAAGACGGGATTAACGAACCCTGTCACATCATAGTAGCCGTATGCGTCCTGTTGCAAGCTAATTTGATAGGTTGTCTGAAATTGATTGCCCTGCGGGTCTTTGTACTGTATTACAAGCTGCGAACTTGCGCCGGTATGCCATATCGTTCCCGGGTTTGTGAGATTTGAACCAAACTGCATAGATTGTCCAGGCTGTATTTGGGTGACTGCGCTCGTTACGTCGTATTGAATACCGCCAAAACTCAACCCATCAAGGGTAGCAAGCTGATTGCTTGGGTTGGTTATGTTGTACGTAACACTGTACTCGCCGTGCACAATATCTTCATTGGTATTTGTTAATTGTGCGGTTAATTTAATCGTGTTCGTATTTGTGTCAGGGGTGGGAGTTGGTGTCGGTGTTGGTGTGTCTGTCGGGGTTACTGTTGGCGTTGGAGTAGGATTTTGCAAATTACTAATCTCTTGCTGCAATTGATTGATAGTTGAGCTTTGGCTGGCGGTCAGCGTTTTGAGAGACTGGATATCTTTGTTCGCATTCGCTAAAGTAGTATCCTGTTCTTGAGATTTATCAAAGAGGTAACATAAGAGTGCTGTCTGGTCGATGAGTCTTTTCCTGCTGCAATTCTGGTTAATATACTTTTGTGCTTGGGAGAGGAAGTCTGAGCTTGCGGCGTATGCTGCGGCTGCGAGAAGAAAGAACGTGAGGCTTGTTACAATAAAGAGCCTTTTATGTATTTTCATCAATTAACTTTAGAAGTATATATTTCTGTCAGCTTGCTTGTCAAACTCAGCATGGGACAATTATCTCAAAAACCTTCGTATTTGTGTCAGAGCATAGGAGCGGTGACTGCAAAACATTCATGAGTATGTCCTCACATCTCAAAACCGCATCTCAAAATCAACGTCCCGGAAAACCGGGACCATAAACTAAGGAGCTGAGACTTCAGCCCCTTGAACTCTCTACTTCGCAGAGTCCAACCGACTCTCCCCCCAAGCCTCCCCGCCGCGCCCTCACAAGGAAAAAATTAATTGTATGTCGGTTGAGAAAATGAGGCTGAGGTGAGTAGGAAAAGGGGAGTGGGGAGGGAAGAGTGGAGAGCGTCTATGACTCTGCGAAGTGGTATACTGAATGCATATGGGAAGCGAACAGCCTTCATTATTTGACCGGAAACAGTATACCGGTATGCTGCCTCAGACGTTTCAAATAGAGCCTCCCACAGCTGACAGTACGGTCCTCAAAACACTGCCTGCCTACCACGCCTACCTACGAGGGAGTACTCAAAGTATACACCCGACGACTTTACCAGCGACGTGAGAAAATTCGGGTTGTTCGTCAAAGAGAAAAAGTTACGGGAGATCCGGAAAACCGATATCCAGCAATGGATCGGGGAGCTGAAAAAGGTTATGCGGGAAAAGACAGTGAGTAGAAAAATATCAGCAGTAACGAATTATTTTAACTGGCTTGAGCAAGAAAAAGTACTTCCTGCCAATCCAGCAGCATCGATCCGGTATATGCGGATTACTTCACCACTTCCGGATATTCTCTTTGATGAGGAATGTCAAAGGCTCCTGGCTGCTGCAAGCACAGATCCCAGAAGTTATCTATTGATACAACTGTTACTCGAAACGGGACTCAAGAAAGAGGAACTATTTGATCTTAAAGTTACGCATTTTGATTTTTCGAATAAATACGCGCCAGAACTCTGGGTAAAGCATACGGGAAAGAAAGTCAAAAAAGACCGGAAATTAAAGTTACCGCATGAAATTGTGCCGGTTTTCAATGAATATGTTAAACGCTACGGCATTACTGATTTACTTTTTCCCTATACTCCGCGCTTTATTGAAATGATCCTCACTGATACCGCAAAGAGGGCAGAGCTTCAAAAAAAAGTCACAGCGTGCGTTTTCCAAAAATAACCATCAATAGCCAGGATCGCCTAACACGACTTTTACGAAGTCAGCATTTAAAAGCTTCAATCCACTACCAGAATAGTAAGCAAACAAGATTGCGTCAAATTTTCAGAAAAGAAGAAATAGACTGATATATATTTCATTGCTGTACCCTCGTTATTCCCACGTCGACACTCTATGCCAATCTCCAAATTACTCTAGGTTGCTTTTTCACTACCTACTTGTTATACTTCCTCATCTTTTGCTCCTTGACAGGGATAACAGGCAAAATGCTGAACGATCAGCCGCTTTCACAATTGCGTGATGAGTGAGTTTTTGAACTGGTGTTCAGTGATTTTCTGTTAGAAGGAGGCCTTTATGGGTACCCGAAAGTTGTTGTTGATACTTGCATCTGCATTGATGGCCGTTGGAGCTTGCGAAATTGTAGGCTTACCTATTATTGCGCGTGTGACGAACGTGAAATTGGATGCAGAGGGATACTATATCCTGGGCGTTTGTGTCTTGTTGAGCACAGGACTAACAGTTTTGGGCTTAGGCTTGATGCTCTTAATTACATCAAGTCTGATAAAACATATAGACACACAAACCCAAACGCCAACGCAACCAACAACAACCGAATAACAGCCAGGGAAGGACGAGCTGATAAATCATGCACAATTTTCCTTGTCCGCTTTTCCTTTCCGTTGAAACAGCACTGTACGAGGGATTAAGCTGCCTGCTTGAGCGGCTGCGGTTCTATCCGTGTGATAAAAGGGAAGTCGTCAAAATCGGAGTCATACGATAAGAGGTCAGTTGCCTTTGCCTGCTCCATTGCTGCGATAAGATACGCATCTTCAAAGTCGAGGTCTTTTGTTTCTGCGAAGATGGTAAGTGTCCGCAGTAGGATTTGTCTATTCTGCATTTCTATATTGGTCAGTTGCAGAAGAGGGGTCAATAACTCTGCTACTTCTTGTCGTGAAAGGTTGTAGCCGCGTGGGGATGTGAGAACAAAAATACATTCACCAACGATGACATCTGGAAGATACACGCTCATTTCTCCACGCTCAATCCGCTCAAACAGTGCCTTGCAAGTTGCAAACTTTTCAGGGTCATCCTGAGTTAAAAAGCGGATAATGATGTTCGTGTCAAGAAACGGTACTGACATAAAGGAAAGAGATTCAACTTAAATCTTTCATTACTTCTTCAACATGGTCTTCGTGTGCCAGGCGTTCCACCTCTTTCCGATGCCTAAGTGCTTTCGTACATCAGCAGGAATAGTTACCTGTCCTTTACTGGTAACAGTCGAATAGGTTACTTTACTGGTAGGAAGTTGTGTAAGGGGTTGGTCCATAGAGTAAGGAGATTATATCAAATCCTTACATTATGTCAAGTAGAGAATAGGAAATAGCATTCTTTATCCACGACCGCCAGCGTCGCACAAACTTTCTTTTACGATGTAGCATTAGCCTCAAATTTGCCAAAAACAGCAATAACTGACCAGTAAATATCCTATAACTCGCGAAAAGAGCGGTTATACGGCCTATTTTTAGAAATGATACTTTTGGAAAATAGCGGTATTTTTGACTAAAGGGAATGGTCAAAAATTGTCAAACTCGCGAAACATTTGAAGGGTTTATAAAATTTGGTTTGGATAACTGTGTGCTGAATGCGTTATATTAAACCACCCTGGTTTCTTATTGGGCACGTAAGAGGGAAGAGGGGTTTGTATAAGATATATTATACAAAGTAGGGGCTTAGCGTACATCTACGCAGAAATCGGGGTGATGCCCTTATCCGGTTGTTTGGCTTTGCTGGTGACTCTTTTAAGGAAAAGTTACCCGAAGTATATGCTCAAGCGCGTCAAGAGCCGGATTTAACACAACAATGTCGGGGATATACGCCGAGTCATGCCGAATCATATCATAGCTTGTTTTTAAAAAATTATTTTTAAAAACATTCAAAAATCTATTTGCTGCGTTATCAGCATAGAATGGGTTGCTTTTACTGGTTGCTTCTTCCAATACTTTTGATAATGTTACATCCTGTACTCTTGTTATTGATGTTCCAACCTTCTGTGCGCGATACCAAAGGGTCCACTGTAACGCTTCACCAAGGCTCTGTGCCAGAGATAATACATTTTGATCAGGTGTATTGTTCAGCTCCATGCAAATTTTTTTAATCTTCGGATCGCTGATTAAATTTACAACCTCATCAGCAATCCTTTTTTTCATGATGGATACTGAACCGCTTTTTATCTTTGCGATTATCTCATCAACTTTATATTTCAGCCTCTTATATGCATCTTCCCGCAAGGGGAGTGGAAACCCCATATTTGCAGCCGTGTTCATCGCATCTTGAAATGGTTTCCAGTCGCTTTCCAGTGGAGTACCAGACACGGCAGACCAAAATTCTACTTTGTGGCTTTCAGTTTGCCTCTTATGTGTGAAATCATCTAAAGCGAGGGTAAGAAAATCTTGCTTTATGCCTTCAAATAATGCCAATAATCCTTCATCCATGAGGCTAATTGTAGCATGCTCGTCAATCAGGCTTGTCAGTTTGTATAACAGCCCTTTATACAAAGCTGTTGAAGATTAGTGGACTCTGATATTGCCTGTGGCATCAAGGGTTGTTGGGTCTGCTGTGTCTCCGGCTCCTGGTTGGGAGTCGTACACAACATTGTTTGAGGAGTCTTTGATCTGGAAGCGGATGAGGTCATTGCCTCCTGCAACACTCCCATCAATGCCTGATGCGAGGAACGTATAACCTGAATTTCCGTTGAGTGTTCCTGAGCCTTTCAGATATGCTTTTCCATTTGAGGTAGCAAGGGATGATAAAGAGGTTGAGGCAAAGTCAAGATTAGCAACTTTAAAGTCCATTTTCGCGCTTCCCGTTAAGACGTTACTATTATTATATTTTGCGCTTACGCCAAACGATACCTTGCCTGACGTGCTCGGAGAGGCTCCTGATGGGTTGTTAAAGCTATGGCCGCCGGCAAATGAGGTGTTGGTATCATACACAGCGACATATTGATAGATGGACGTTCCTGTGCCTCCGTTATTATCGGTAACAGTAAGGGTTACAGTGTATACACCTGTCGCTGTGTAGGTGTGGCTGTCTGCTCCGACTGTTCCTGAGCCGTTTGATTCGGTGACTGTTCCAGAAGTTATGTCGGGATTTGTGGGTGTTCCGTCTCCCCAGTCCCATGTAGCGGTATGGGTGTCCCCTGTATCGGCATCCGTAAAGTTCGCCGAGGCTGTAACTGAGGTGTTTATTTGTACTGGATTGGGAGAGACTGTGACTGTGCCAACTTGTGGGGCAGCATTGATGGATGCTTCCACTATTCCCCACGGGTCATTTCCGGTATTGATGCTGCCAACTACCGTATTTGTTGCTGCATCGATAACAGATAGAGTATTACTCAGTGAATTTGATACATAGATTTTACTATTATCTCCTGAAAGTGCAAGACTATTTGGCACACCACCTATTGGCACTGTTGCTATTACCGAATCTGTAGAGGTATCAATAACCGATACAGTACCACCAGCTTGACCTGCCCAGTAGTATGTATTCATTACATAGGCTCTTGTGCCCGCTGAATTGATAGCTACTGTATAAGGATTTATCCCGACTGTTATAGTACCGGTAACCGTATTTGTGCTTGTATCAATGACAGAAACAGTGTTACCTTGACTTGCGCCACCATCGTTTGTGACATATGCTTTTGAACCATCAGGTGTGATAACAATATGCGTAGGCTGTATGGCGACCTGTATAGTAGCTATTGTCGAGTAGTTGCTCGTGTCCAGGACAGAAACATACCCTGTTGAACAACAATTTTGATTAACTACATACAGACGAGTACCAGAAAGGTTCTCGACCATGTATTGAGGCGTGGAGAAACCAGTCAATGTCCTTGATACAGTATTTGTACTGGTATCAATAACTGAAACCGTGCCAGCAGAACCAATATCTCCCGCATAAAGGCGCTTCCCGTCATTACTCACGGAGAGCCTTTCTGGATAAATGTTGTTGCCGAGAGAAATCGTTGTAACTACCGTGTTTGTTGTCGTGTCAATCACAGAAACACTATGCCCTCCATAATCGGCGACATAAACATGATTACCATACGCTGCTTCACCAACTGGTGTACTGCCACCACCAAGCGAGATTGTTGTGATTGTGTTACCAGAGGCAGGGGCAATCACAGAAACGTCATTAACATTTACATTTGAGACATAGGGATATTGCAAGGCTTAGGATAGGGAGTCTTCTCATATACTCTTTACAGTTGAGATTATATTAATCAGGTAAATATGTCAAGTAGCAATCTGCAAATGTAGAGATAAATGCAATTAAGTTTTTCATCCTTTTATCACCTTCCATCTTTCTAAAAGTAATAACGGTATATAGATAAAAACAAATATTAAAAATGCAATCGGTACAAATAAAATGAGCAGTAAAACAGCTAATCCGTAACTTGAATATTCGAAAATCATAGACAAACTTTTGACTGCTGGCAGTATATCGACACCTACCGGACGCATAAGAGATTAGTAAACGTTTCCGGTGCAAGAGGATAAGAGGCGAGTAATTGGTTATTCGTCACAGGTTTCGTTGTTCTTTTTACCTCGTCAATATTAAATAGCTTGAAGGCGTGTTTTTGCAGTAAAGCAAGGTATTCCTCTGCGCTTATTTCGCTCTGTTGCAACGCTTGTGGGTAGAACTCGGTAATAAGCTTGATATGTCTATTTCTGGCAATAACCTTCATTGCGCCTTGAAAAGCTCTTGCCTCTGCTCCCTGTATATCCATTTTAATAATGTCTACTCGTTTTTCCTCTATTTTATCTGAGACAGCTTTATTCACTAAAACGACATTGCTATATCCGTTCGCTTCGACATTTCTTTGAAGAAGCTTAAAATTCCTGGGGTCAGGCTCAAAGGCATACACCTTTCCTTTATCGCCTACTAACTGAGCAGCTATTACGGTGTAATAGCCAATATGAGCGCCAATGTCAACCACAGTAACACCAGGCTTTATATTCTTCTTGAAAAGTTCGGTCTCGTAGTCTTCCCACTTGCCGCTTAAGATCAGCTCCTGAGAGATTGTTGTATCCCACTTGTCTATATAGAGCTTATGTCCTCCGGCCATTACGTAGTCTGGTTTTAAAATATTCACAATAGGCGTGAGTTCTTTTCGAAGCGTGGGAATTTTATAGAGTCTATGGATAATAGACCAATACAGTCCTTTTGTTGCTATATCATTTTGATAAATTCGTAAATTGATCTTAATTTTGTCCGATATTTTTTGAAACATTTGCACAATTTGAACGATAATAATTATAGCCTATTTACTATAACCTGCAACACCCAACCTGAGCTTCTTCTACAGCAAACACATTTGAAACGTACATAAATATGTGTATGAGAATTCCAAAGTTTATTGAGGGTAACAATTGATATAATTTCGATGTGGGTTATACAAAAAAGGCAATAAAAGGAATATCATGGACAGCTTTCTTGCGGTTAATTGTAAAGTCAGTCGGTTTTGTCGAAATGCTCATATTAGCGCGAATTCTTATCCCGCGACAATTTGGAGCATTTGGAGTTGCGATGTTGATGCTGGGACTACTTGAGGTCATAACGGAAAGCGGAGTAAATGTTATTCTCGTTCAGGAAGAGGATATTGATAAGTATATTAATTCGGCTTGGATAGTCTCCATTTTCAGGGGCGCTCTTATTTCGCTCATTATTTTTTTTAGTGCTCCGATTGTTGCAAATTTTTTTCATTCTGCTGACTCGCTTATTCTACTCTACTTAATAAGTATTGTCCCTCTGTTGAGAGGTTTTCTTAATCCTTCCATCGTAAAGTTTCAAAAAGAGCTGAGGTTTCAGAGGGATTTCTTGTTTCAATTTCCCGGTATTCTTATTGATACCTTCGTATCAATCACGACTTGCTATCTCATGAGAAGCCCAATTGGTATAGTTTTAGGTTTAATCGCAGGGGTTATCGTGGAGCTTGTCTTATCATTTTTTGTAGCCTCGCCTCGTCCACGTCTGGAACTGGAAAGAGCATACATATACAAGTTATCTCACCGGGGGAAATGGGTGACAGCAAGCGGAGTCTTTAATTTCTTATTTCACAATGCAGATAACATTGTTGTCGGAAGAATGCTTGGGACAAGCGCGTTAGGCGTCTATCAAATCGCTTACTCTCTTTCAATTATTCCGATAACAGAAGTTGCTGATGTCTTTTCCCGCGTCACTTTCCCTGTGTTTGCCAAAATATCGAGCGATACGCATCGTTTATGGATTGCTTTTATTAAAATAATACTTGTGACAACCTTGTTGACGGTACCTTTTGGGGTTTTGCTCTATGTTTTCCCGCAAGAAATTATTACTATTACTCTCGGAAAAAAATGGTTAGCAGCAATAGCGATCTTACCAACTCTTGCAATTTTTGGGGTGCTCAGAGCAATATCAGGGTCATCATCGTCACTGTTTTTAGCGGTTGGAAAACAAGAATATGTTACTTTCGTCACGTTGGTCAGTTTAGTTGGGCTTATTATTCCCATTATTCCACTTGTTTTGCATTTTGGTATTTTGGGAGCTGCTATGTCTGCTTTGGCGGGGTCAGTCATTGCTTTGCCTGTCATGATTTATGGTACTTGGAAAGTTTTCAGTAAAGTTCATGAGAAAAGTTGATCCAAAATGCAAGGCGAATGGAGCAAAGACTGATATCTATAATCAATGTTTATACGAAGCAGGGGATTTAGCGTACATCTACGTTAAAATCGGGACGGTTCCCTTGTTATGCTTGTTCTTTGCTGCTCCTCTTTAATTTGGTCAACACAATTGTATGAACTATACCTACAATTAGGGTGACAACACATATTATGGTAGGAACAATGAGTTCTGATGTTGGGGGTTCGGGTGCACCATACCATGTTGGACAAGGATTAATAATTTTTTGAATTATGTCCGTACAATTGTTTAAATTCACGCCACTCGAAGGATCCATATTCTCTAAACATCTTAATGATGTTTAAGGTAAAAGTAAAGGTTGTAGTGCTGTTTTTCTGTGCAGGGGTCAGCACATGGTATACACTTTCGGCAAAAATTTATCATCTACAGAAATGAGTGTTTA
>WNGR01017782.1_pt1 | contig 11993 bp, 14 predicted proteins | sample 5407581 | NCBI WGS metagenome assembly WNGR01 (sample SAMN13153383, study PRJNA577476) | soil metagenome | isolation source: 80 cm soil or saprolite under Garry oak tree replicate 2 | place: USA:California | collected 2016-06-15
CGATCAGCCATCTGCTGGCGACTTCCGACCTCGACGAGCGCGAGCGCCGCTGGGTCGATACCATCAAGGCCGGCGCCGAACATCTGGCGAGCCTTGCGACCCTGTTTGTCGATGCGGCCCGCAGCGATGGTCCCGGCCTTTCGGTCCGGCAGGATTTCTTCGACCTGCGGACGCTCGCCCGCAATGCCGCAGATTCGTTGACCGGGCGGGCGGCGGCCAAGGGGCTGCAGCCGTCGGTAGAGATTTCCGAGAAACTGCCGGCGTTCGCCGTCGGCGATCCCGTCCGCCTGCGCGCGGCGCTGGAAAATCTGATCGACAATGCGGTGAAGTTCACCGAGCAGGGTAGTGTCGCGCTGAGCGTCGCTCCGGTGCGCGCCGGCAAGGGCAAGGTCGGCGTTGCGTTCGCGGTCTCCGACAGCGGCATCGGGCTGTCGCTCGCCGAGGTCAAGCGGCTGTTCCGCCCGTTCTCGCAGGCCAATGTTTCGATCGCCGCGCGCTTTGGCGGCGCCGGGCTCGGCCTGTCATCGGTCAAACAACTTTCCCGCGCTATGGGCGGTGACATCACAGCCACCCAGCGCAAAGGCGGCGGCACCACCTTCACCCTGAACGTCGTTCTATCGCAGGCCAAGGGCGAGCCCGTTCTCAAAGCTCGCGATGGCGCTTCGGCAGGCTCGCCGCCGGCATTGCGGCTGCTCAGCGTCGAGGACAATCCGTTCGGCCGCGTCGTGCTCAACACGATCCTGGGCGAACTCGGTCACCAGACGGAATTCATCGGCCAGGGCGAGGCAGCAGCAGAGCGCCTCGCGCAAGGTGCATTCGATGCGGTGCTGATGGACATGGTTTTGCCCGGGATCGACGGGGTCGAGGCCATCAGACGGATCCGCGCGCTGGCCCCGCCGTATGGCGGCGTCGCGATCATCGGGATTTCGGGCAAGGCCGACGATGAGGCGGCATCGCGTGCGGCTGGTGCCGACGCCTTCCTGGTCAAACCTGTGTCTCCGCGTGCTTTAGCGACTGCGCTGCTTGACGCGACACGTCGTGCGGCACGTGCGACTTGATGATCGCCGCGTTCAGTTCGCCGCCATAGACGAAGATCGCGGCGATGAAATACAGGAACACCAGCGCAATGATCACCGACGCCAGCCCCGCATACATCGTCACGTAATTGTTGGCGAAGCGCGCCAGATACTGACCGAACCCGACGCCCGAGATCAGCGAAGCCACCATGGTGAAGATGATGCCGGGCAGGATATGCAGAAATCTGCGGCGGCCGGCTGGCAGCCAGGCATGCAAAATGACCAGTGCGACGACCAGCGCCGTGATCGTGATACCATAGCGCGCGAAGTTGAGGATGCGCTCGTTGCTCTCGACAAAGAACGGGATGTGACGCCGCGCCGCTTCCAGGAATAACGGGCCAAGCACGATCAGGAACGCCATCGCCAGCGAGGTGAAGGCCGCGACCAGCGTGTAGCCGATCGATTCCAGCCGCAACCAGTACCAGCGCCGCGGCTCGATCACCGCATAGGCACGGTTGAGCGCGACGCGCAGCGCCTCGACGCCGTTGGAGGCGAAATACACCGCGAGCACGGCGCCGATGGTCAGGATGTCGCCGCGCGTCGTCGTCAGCACATCGTGGATTTCCCCCGACAGCGAATCGGCGACCTGTTTGGGCCAGACCTGCAGCAACAGGCTCACGGCCTGGTCGGCGAGCTCCTTGGAGCCGAAAAAGCCGGCCAGCGAGGTCAGCACGATCAGGAACGGAAACAGCGCCATCAGGGTCGACAGCGCGATATGGCTCGCGATCGCCCAGCCATCGTCGGCGAGGAACGTGTAAAACGCATCCATTACGATGTGATAGACGTAGCGGATCTGCCTCAACATTCCACCTTGGGCTGACGAAAAACGGTCCGGTCCGTGAACGGGCCTAGCTTCTGATATTATTGCGCTAAAAGCCAGATCGTTGGATCGGTCCCCCGGTGTGTAGCAGTCAGCCTTGCACGGTGTTATGAAGCGTCGATGGCATCCTTTCTCAGTACGATTATCCTCCCCATCGCGGTTGCAGCCGTTGCGTTGGTGCTGCTGCTCGGCCTCGTCAACATGATGCGCGGCGGCTCGCCGAGCCGTTCGCAGAATCTGATGCGGTTGCGGGTGCTGCTGCAGTTTATCGCTATCGTCATCACCATGGTCGCGGTCTGGGCGATGGGCCGCTGAAGGAAATAGTCATCGGCGTTTCAGGAAACGCCGGTGCGCTCCCTCTCCCAAAGGGAGAGGGTTGGGGTGAGGGGTTACGGTCTATCGGTGCTCCGTAACCCCTCATCCGCTCGCAAGATGCTCGCGACCTCTCCCGATGGGAGAGGTGGCAACAAACTCTGGAGCCAACAATGGTCATCCTCAATCGAATCTATACCCGGACCGGCGATGACGGCACCACGGCGCTCGGCAGCGGCGAGCGGCGTCCGAAATATGATCTGCGCGTTTCTGCCTATGGCACCGTGGACGAGACCAATGCCGCGATCGGCATCGTGCGGCTGCATCTGGCGGATGCGCCCGAGCTCGACGGGATGCTGGGGCTGATCCAGAACGACCTGTTCGATCTCGGCGCCGACCTTGCGGTGCCCGAGCGCGACGGCAAGGCGGAGCGCTTGCGACTGCTGTCGAGCCAGGTCGAGCGGCTGGAGCGCGACATCGACAGCCTGAATGCGGAACTGTCGCCGTTGACCTCGTTTGTGCTGCCGGGCGGCACGCCGGCGGCCGCTCATCTCCATCTGGCCCGCACCATCTGCCGCCGGGCGGAGCGGATGATGGTGGAACTCGCCGCCAAGCCTGACGAGCCGGTCAGCGCGGCTGGCATCCAGTATATGAACCGGCTGTCGGATTTTCTGTTTGTCGCCAGCCGCTTCCAGAACGATAAGGGGGCCGGTGACGTGTTGTGGGTGCCCGGCCAAAACCGCTAGTCTGACCCTTGGAAATCCGGGGCCGATTTTTGGCTTAGGCGCGTTGACCGCTGGTAGCGGGACCTTTAGGTTCCGCGCCAGCCAACTGAAGCCCTTTAATATTCAAGCGAAAGAGGATCGATGAAGGTTCTTGTGCCGGTAAAGCGGGTCGTCGACTACAACGTCAAGGTCCGCGTCAAGAGCGACGGATCGGGCGTTGAACTCGCCAACGTCAAGATGTCGATGAACCCGTTTGACGAAATCGCCGTCGAGGAAGCGCTGCGGCTGAAGGAAGCCGGCAAGGCGACCGAAGTCGTGGTGGTATCGATCGGCCCGGCGCAGGCCTCGGAGACCATCCGCACGGGTCTGGCGATGGGGGCCGACCGCGGCATCCTGGTCAAGGCCGAAGGCAATGTCGAGCCGCTGGCCGTTGCAAAAATTCTAAAAGCCATCGTCGATGCGGAACAGCCTGGCCTCGTTATTCTGGGCAAGCAGGCGATCGATGACGACTCGAACCAGACCGGCCAGATGCTGGCCGCGCTGCTCGGCTGGTCGCAGGCGACCTTTGCCTCCAAGCTCGAAGTCGAAGGTGCTGATTTCAAGGTGACGCGCGAAGTCGATGGCGGCCTGCAGACCTTGAAACTGAAGGGCCCGGCGATCGTCACGACCGACCTGCGGCTCAACGAGCCGCGCTACGCCTCGCTGCCCAACATCATGAAGGCGAAGAAGAAGCCGATCGACGACAAGAGCGCGGCCGATTACGGCGTCGACCTCACGCCGCGTCTCGAAGTGCTAAAGACGTCGGAACCGCCCGGACGCAAGGGCGGCGTCAAGGTCAAGGACGTCGCTGAACTCGTTTCCAAGCTCACACGATAACGCGTCGATCAAGGACGCCACCAACAAGGCGCTGACCGCAGCCGCCGCGCTGGGTGCCGACGTGCATGTGCTGGTCGCCGGCGAAAACGCCAAGGCCGCGGCCGATGCCGCTTCCAAGCTTGCCGGCGTCACAAAGGTGCTGCTTGCGGATGGTGCTGCTTATGCGCACGATCTCGCCGAGCCGCTGGCCGCGCTGATCGTGGCTCTGGCGCCGTCCTATGACGCCTTCGTCGCGCCCGCGACCTCGCGCTTCAAGAACGTGATGCCGCGCGTCGCAGCGCTGCTCGACGTCATGCAGGTGTCCGAGATCATCAAGGTGGTCTCGCCGGATACCTTCGAGCGGCCGATTTATGCCGGCAACGCGATCCAGACCGTGAAGTCAAAGGACGCCAAGAAGGTGATCACGGTGCGGACTTCGACCTTTGCCGCCGCCGGCGAAGGCGGCAGCGCGCCGGTCGAGAACGCGGCCGCCGCAGCCGATCCCGGCCTCTCCAGCTTCGTCGGCGAGGAAGTCGCGAAGAGCGACCGTCCGGAACTGACATCCGCAAAAATCATCGTCTCCGGCGGCCGTGCCATGCAGAGCCGGGAAAATTTCGCCAAATATATCGAGCCGCTCGCCGACAAGCTTGGCGCCGGCGTCGGCGCCTCGCGCGCCGCGGTTGATGCCGGTTATGCGCCGAACGACTGGCAGGTTGGCCAGACCGGCAAGGTGGTGGCGCCCGAACTATATGTGGCGATTGGCATCTCCGGCGCGATCCAGCATCTGGCCGGCATGAAGGATTCCAAGGTGATCGTCGCGATCAACAAGGACGAGGACGCGCCGATCTTCCAGGTCGCCGATTACGGCTTGGTGGCGGATCTCTACCAGGCGGTTCCGGAGCTGACCGAGGCGCTCGGCAAGCTGGGGAAATAAGACAAGGACACCGGCCGGATGGGAAACCCCCGGCCGGTGTTATTTAGATGGCGTTTTCGGGCGAAATGGATACCGTTTCGCCAGATGAGAGTGCGTCGGGATGGTCGCGATGCATGTGGGACGGATTGGGCAGGCGCGATGTGCGCGCCGTTCCGGTGGATGACAAGATGACGGTGGCAATCAAGAAGGTCGGCGTGATCGGTTCAGGCCAGATGGGCAATGGCATTGCTCATGTGGCGGCACTGGCCGGCTACGACGTGGTGCTCAACGATATTTCAGCCGACCGGCTGAAATCGGCGATGGCGACCATCAACGGCAATTTGTCGCGTCAGGTCGTGAAGCAACTCATCACCGAGGATGCGCGCAAGCAGGCGCTCGGCCGGATTGTGGCAGCGGAGACCATCGACGGGCTTGCTCCTTGCGATCTCGTGATCGAGACCGCGGTCGAAAAGGAAGAGACCAAGCGCAGGATCTTTCACGACGTCTGCGCGGTGCTCAAGCCCGAGGCGATCGTCGCCTCCAACACCTCCTCGATCTCGATCACGCGGCTTGCCGCGTCCACCGACCGCCCCGAGCGCTTCATCGGCATTCACTTCATGAATCCGGTGCCGCTGATGGAACTGGTCGAACTGATCCGCGGCATTGCCACCGACGACGAGACCTTCGAAACCGCGAAGGAATTCGTTACCAAGCTCGGCAAGCAGGTCGCGGTGTCGGAGGATTTCCCGGCCTTCATCGTCAACCGTGTCCTGCTGCCGATGATCAACGAGGCGATCTACACGCTGTATGAAGGCGTCGGCAACGTCGAGGCGATCGATGCCGCGATGAAGCTTGGCGCCCACCATCCGATGGGGCCGCTGGAACTCGCCGATTTTATCGGGCTGGATACCTGCCTGTCGATCATGCAGGTGCTGCATGAGGGCTTGGCCGATTCCAAATACCGGCCGTGCCCGCTGCTGGTGAAATACGTCGAAGCCGGCTGGCTCGGCCGCAAGACCCAGCGCGGTTTCTACGACTATCGCGGCGACAGGCCGATCCCGACGCGGTAGTACTCGTCGTTGCCGGGCATAGTGGTCTGCCTTGCGCGCACTGCGTAAACTTGTCTGCGCCCCCGGCAATCATCCTCTTTGAAAAGCATTTTGCGACGATTGATGGATACGCGCGTCAAGCCCGCGCATGACGGCTTCAGCCGGTCCGTTTTCCTACGGACCGAAATTCCAGCTTTCGTTAACCCTTGCCCGGTAGGCTCCCCGTGTTCGGGAGTATCCGCGTATGGACATGATGAGCATGGTGTCGAGCCTTCTGGCCATGCAGGCCGGTGGCCTGCAGTCGCAGATCGCGACGTCCATGATCAAATCCGACGCGGATGCCGAGAAATCCGCAGTTTTGACGCTGCTGGGCGGTCAGGCCGCGCCATCGACCGCCAATCTTGGTGCTGGAGTTGGCGGCAACCTCGATATTTCGGTTTAGAATCCCGCCGCAGCCGGCTTCACCGCCGCCTTGATCAGCTTGAGCGCGTCGTCGCTGGCCCATTCGGCGGGCCCGGCGATATTGGCGATTTCGCAGCCCTGGCCGTCGATCAGCACCGAGGTCGGCATGCCCAGCGCCTTGCCTACGCTTTTAAGATCCTGAAAAACCTTGGCTTTCTGGTCGCTGAAATAGCCGAGCCGGGTCAGATTGGCGTCTTTCAGGAAGTTTTTCGGCTTTTCCGGATCGCGGGTGTCGATGTTGATTGCGACCACCTCGAAATCCTCGCCACCGAGCTTGGTCTGCAGGCTGTCCAGCGCCGGCATCTCTTTCCGACAGGGCACACACCAGGTGGCCCACAAATTGACCAGCACGGTCCTGCCGCGCCAGTCGGACAGCTTTTTGGGCTTGCCGTCGGCGTCCTCGAAGGCGAGGTCCGGCAGGCGCAAGGGCACCGTGGCCATGGCCAGCGCGGCCACCTCGCCACGTGCCAAGGGCGCGATCTTCTGGGCCAGATTGACCGCGCCGGCGCAGGCCAACTCGCCGCCCGGGCCGCGCTTCAGCCCGCCAAGCCCGTAAACGCCGGCAAATCCAATCAGCCCCCCGACCATGACCGCGCCGATCGCAAGCGGGATCCGGCGCGTGGCGGTTGACGGAGGGGGGGACGTTCCGGGCATATCGTTTGTCATCCTGTATCAGATACGGCTATGCAGTGCCGAATACTACGGTCGAGACCGGCACAGTGTTTCGCCGTGCCGTGAATTACGAAGTCGTGAGCGAGAAGTCATGAGCAACAAGATGTGGGGCGGCCGGTTCTCGGAGCGTCCCGATGCGATCATGGAGGAAATCAACGTCTCCATCGACGTCGATCGTCACATGTATGCCCAGGACATCGCGGCGTCCAAGGCCCACGCCGCGATGCTGTCCGCGCAGGGCATTATCACGGCGGGTGATGCGAAAAATATCGGTAAAGGTCTAGACACGATTCTGTCAGAAATCGAAAAAGGCTCGTTCGATTTCAAGCGCGCGCTCGAGGACATTCACATGAATGTCGAGAGCCGGCTTTCCGAACTGATTGGGCCGGCCGCGGGCCGGCTGCACACCGCGCGTTCGCGCAACGACCAGGTGGCGACCGATTTCCGCCTGTTTGTCCGCGACACCATCGACGAGACGGACGCCGCGCTCGCCGCCTTTCAGCACGCGCTGGTGACCCGCGCGCTGGAGCACGCCGGAACGGTGATGCCGGGCTTTACCCATCTGCAGACCGCGCAGCCGGTGACGTTCGGGCACCATCTGCTGGCCTATGTCGAGATGGCCGCCCGCGACCGCGGCCGCTTTGCCGATGCCCGCAAGCGCCTCAATGAATCCCCGCTCGGCGCCGCCGCACTCGCTGGCACCTCATTTCCGATCGACCGGGCGGCGACGGCGAAAGCGCTCGGCTTCGACCGTCCGATGGCCAATTCGCTGGACGCGGTGTCGGACCGCGATTTCGTGCTGGAAACCCTGTCGGCGGCGTCGATCGCGGCCGTGCATATGTCGCGCTTCGCCGAGGAGATCGTGATCTGGACCTCGCCGCTGGTCGGCCTGGTGCGGCTCTCCGACAAGTTCACCACCGGATCCTCAATCATGCCGCAGAAGCGCAACCCGGATGCGGCCGAACTGGTGCGCGCCAAGACGGGGCGGGTGATCGGTGCCTTGACCGCGCTGTTGATCGTGATGAAGGGCCTGCCGCTCGCCTATCAAAAGGACATGCAGGAGGACAAGCAGGGCGCGATGGAGGCTTTTGCCGCGCTGTCGCTCGCGATCCGCGCGATGACCGGCATGGTCGAGGACCTGGTGCCGGACGAGGCGCGGATGAAGGCCGCCGCCGGCGAGGGCTATGCCACCGCGACCGATCTCGCCGATTGGCTGGTGCGGACCCTGAAGATGCCGTTCCGCGACGCCACCACGTCACCGGGCGCATCGTGGGGCTGGCGTCGAAGCAGGGCGTGGCGCTGCACGAACTGCCGCTTAGGGCGATGCAGGAGGTCGAGCCGAAGATTACTGCCGAGGCGCTGAAAGTGCTGTCGGTGGAGAGTTCGGTGAAAAGCCGCACCAGCTATGGCGGCACCGCGCCGAAGAACGTGCTGGCGCAGGCCAAAGCCTGGCTGAAGCGGTTGGAAAAAGAGCGAAAATTAGGCTGAGGCCAAAAATTTCGCTGCAATTTCATGGGTGTCCGCCTCTCGCCAGAGCAGCGCGATGTTTGTATGGTGGCTAATAGCGCATTGGGGATTTCGTCGTGACCAGTAACTACCGCCTGCCCCGCTCGGGATGGGCCATCGTTGTGTTGGGCGCAGCCGCGCTCGCGCTCGGCGGCTGTGGCCGTAAGGGCCCGCTCGACCTGCCGCCGACCGCCCAGGCGCAGGCGCCTGCGGCATCCGATACCGAGGCCCAGCGCGCGGCAGAGCCCGGCGTTTTCAATCCGACCTATGGTTCGGATGCGGCGCCGGCGGCGTCCAAAGGCCGAAAGAAATCATTCGTTCTCGATCCCTTGCTGGGTAATTGAACGCGCCATGAATCATTTCGACTATCGCAACGGCGTGCTGCACGCCGAGGGCGTCAATCTCGTCGATATCGCCGAAGCCGTCGGCACGCCGTTCTATTGCTATTCGACCGCGACGCTGGAACGTCACTACCGCGTCTTCACCGAGGCGTTCGCCGGCGAGAAGGCGCTCGTCTGCTACGCCATGAAGGCCAATTCCAACCAGTCGGTGCTGCGCACATTGGCAAAGCTCGGCGCCGGCGCCGACGTGGTCTCCGGCGGCGAATTGAAGCGCGCGCTGGCGGCCGGCATTCCGCCGGAGAAGATATTGTTCTCCGGCGTCGGCAAGGCCGAGGCCGAGCTACGCGCGGCCTTGGCTGCCGACGTCCTCTGCATCAACGTCGAATCCGAACCCGAACTCGAATTGCTGTCGCGGCTCGCGGTCGAGACCGGCAAGACCGCGCGGATTTCGATCCGGGTCAATCCCGACGTCGATTCCGGGACGCATGCGAAAATCTCGACCGGCAAGTCCGAGAACAAGTTCGGCATTCCGATCGCCCGCGCGCGTGAGGTCTACGCCCGCGCGGCCAAGCTGCCGGGAATCAAGGTGACCGGCGCCGATGTGCATATCGGCAGCCAGGTCACCGATCTCGGGCCGCTCGAAGTCGCCTTCAGACTCTTGGCTGAGTTCGTACAGACGCTGCGCGCCGACGGCCACACCATCTCGCATATCGATTTCGGCGGCGGCCTCGGCATCCCCTATTACATGGACCGCGAGGCCCCGCCGGCGCCGGACGCCTATGCCGCGATGGTCAAGCGCGTCACGCACAATCTCGGCTGCACGCTGATGTTCGAGCCGGGGCGGATGATCGTCGGCAACGCCGGCATCCTCGTTACCCGCGTGATCTATGTGAAGCCGGGCGATGCCAAGAACTTCATCATCATCGACGCCGCGATGAACGACCTGATCCGCCCCACGCTGTATGAGGCGCATCACGACATCCTGCCGGTTCGCGAGGCGCCGAAGGGCGCGCCCGCGATGATTGCCGACGTGGTCGGGCCGGTCTGCGAAACCGGCGACTACCTCGCGCTCGACCGCAGCCTGCCGGAACCTGCGGCCGGTGATCTCCTGGCCATCATGACCGCAGGCGCCTATGGCGCGGTGCAGGCCGGCACCTACAACACGCGCGCATTGGTGCCGGAAGTGCTGGTCAACGGCGACCAATACGCCGTGGTCCGCCCGCGCGTCGAGGTCGAGGAACTGATCGCGATGGACAAGCCGGCGCCGTGGTTGTGAGGCAGTTGAATCGCGGGTGGCGTAACGGCGACGCTTGGCATCTCGCTTCAGTCACCTATCCAATGTGGCGCATCGACCTCAGGCGACAACGTATTCTTCTTTCCAGCGTGACCGCCACGGGCGCCATAGACCCACATCGGCTCGCCGCATACGCTTGGTCCGTGATCAGTCACGCAAGCGGCACTCCAGGACGGGGCCGCGACCTCACGACCCTTGATCCCATGTGCCTGCGCCTGAGTCGCAACCATCATTGACACGATCGCGACATCGCGAAGAATTCTGAGTTTAGTCATTTCCTTCTCCAGATAGCTGACCCGAACGCCTGATAACCAGACTTGCGTTCGAGCCCTCTTATTCCGGAGCGCGTCAGCTTATTTTCAAATGCGAAATCACGGTCGCGCGACCGCGCGCTGCGCTCGGTGCGGTCACATCATAAACCCATCGAAGAATGCCGCGAGCTGCGCATAGCCGTCGAGCGGAAGAACGTGCGCGACGTATTGGTCGGGCCGCACCACCACCATGCAGCCCGCTTTGCGATCGATGCCGCGCATGGCGAAGATGTCGTTGCCACCCTTCAGGTCGGGACAGAACATCTTTTCGTAGTCGCAAAGTCCGTAGCGTCCCTTCCGCGGCAGCAGAAAGGACGGCGCCGTCTCGACGGCGAGTTCGTGGTGGCCTTGCTGGAAAACCGCACGGAAATCGATCACCGAGTCGATATCCGCGACATCAGGGGTGTATTTTCTCAACGGCGACTCCCGTGCCTCGGCAAGAAAATCGCACAGGGCCCGGATGCCGGAGTTGGGCGCGGTGGGATCCTCCGCTCCGCCAAAGGCGAAGATGCGCCAGCGGCCATCCGCCTTGACCACATGGCCGAGGTGAACGGGTCTGGCATCGGCGAGACGGATCACTGGTGCGGAATGAAAGCGCATGCCAATCACCAGCCCCTCGGCCAGATGCTGGTGGGTCGATTCGCCCGTTCACCAGCCCCTCGGCCAGATGCTGGTGGGTCGATTCGCCCGTGAGAAGCGAGGGACGGTAATGGCCCGCTGTTCCCGCGGTGTAGCGTCCGTGTCGGACAAAATACCGCTGCGTCTCCGCCGGATCGGACGCTTTGCCCTGTCCACCGGAAGCGAGTAGTTCGGCCCATTCGCGATCGAAGTCGATCAGTTCCTTGGCGATGGCCTGACGTTCGGCCGAGTAGCTGTGCAGCAGGTGCGGTGCGCACCGCTGGCGCAGGACCGAAGCCAGCTTCCAGCCGAGATTGAAGCCATCCTGCATCGAGACGTTCATGCCCTGGCCTGCCTTCGGGCTGTGCGTGTGGCAGGCGTCGCCGGCGATGAACACGCGCGGCAGGCGCTGGGGGGCCTCGTCGGGCACATCGTCGAACTTGTCGCAGAGGCGCTGGCCGATCTCGTAGACCGACCACCAGGCCACCTCTTTCACGTCGAGCGTATAGGGCTTCAGAATGCGCCGCGCCGCCGCGATCAGGTCGTCGTCCGTGATGTTGCGATTTGAAACTCTCTCGCCGGCGTCGAGCTTGTCGATCTCGACATACAGGCGGACCAGATAGCCGCCTTCGCGCGGGACGACGAGGACGCTGCCGTCGTTGGCGGATTGGATCAACGACTTGCAGCGGATATCCGGGAAGTCGGTGACCGCGAGCACATCCATCACCCCCCAGGCCTGATTGGCAGAGTCTCCGTGCAGGGCGCGCCCGATGGACTTGCGCACGGTGCTTCGCGCGCCGTCGCAGCCCACGACATAGCGTGCCTTGATCGTTTCGATCTGCCCCTCGTGTGTGGGATCGAGGCGCTCGAGCCGGATCGTCACGGGATGGGAATCGGAATTGCCGCTGGCCTTGGGGGCGAACTGAAGATCGAGCAGTCGCCGCTAATAGTGCGGCTAGAGCCCCGCCGGCGATTTGCGCATGAGGTCCAGGTAGAAATCATGCACCCGGGCCTGGTTCAGAATGACATGCGGAAACTC
>WNGR01007001.1_pt1 | contig 11992 bp, 9 predicted proteins | sample 5407581 | NCBI WGS metagenome assembly WNGR01 (sample SAMN13153383, study PRJNA577476) | soil metagenome | isolation source: 80 cm soil or saprolite under Garry oak tree replicate 2 | place: USA:California | collected 2016-06-15
TGCCGGCCTTTCCGGGCTAAGAGCGCCGCGAATGAGCAACTTAGGAGAAAGCGCGCTGATTCTGCGGGCTGGACTATAGCAATTGCGTCTACCCGGAACAATGGACCGTGGGTACTCGATTGTGCTTAATAGGTACTAGCACTTCTAATGCGGGATGTCTCACCACCGTCTTGTAGACGGTGAAAGCAAAGGCCAGTAACCCTATGCCGCCCATCGAGGCGCCTGCCGCATCGACGCCCGCTACATCTCTGCTGCGGATTACCCCGCTTACGCCGGCGCGGCGTTTCTTTTCTAGTTCGTACTTCTCAATCAAGGTGGCGCTTGCTGGGAAGATTGCCGGAAAGCCAGGAAGAGACCGGCGATTCCAGGTCCAAACTTTCTGCCGATGCGGGATATAGCCGGCAAAAGTGAAAAAACAAAAAAGGAGAGGAGTTCAACTCCTCTCCTTCCTGCCATTACGCCTCGCAACAAACTTATCCAATCGGGGTGCTGGCGGAGTTTGCACCCGAACCGGAGGTGTTCACGCGGATCACGCCGGATTGATCGGTGTAATACATATTCTGTCCGGTCGTGGCCGCGGTAATGGGGGTAGCCGTAATCGAGTAAGACTGGTTTAGCGAGCCGGCCGTGAACACAAACGTGTAGCCGCTCTTCGTCCCGGCCGACAGCACAGAGTCAATCAGGTCTGCCGAGGTGGAGCTGGCTGTGCCGCCAGACGCCATCGGCCCCAGATTGCTGAGCGCCGCTGGAAATTGGTTATAATTCGTGGAATAAGCGATGCACGCTGTATTCAACGTACGCAGCGAGCCCACCGCCGAAGCTTGATTGGCGGCCATTTTCGACCGCAACAGGTTGGGAATGGCGATTGCGGCGATAATCAGAATAATCGCCACCACGATCAAGAGCTCAATTAGCGAGAAACCCTTCTGTTTGTTCCGCATTTGAATTCGTTCCTCCGAAGGCGCCTGGGATTCTTGGCTGCCTCGCCTGTACTTGCTTAAATGCACGGCAGCCGCCATCCAGGCCGAGCACGGGTGATTCTTCCGACACATTTGTCGAAGCCCTTCAAAATGAGCGCGCTACACGAGCAAACCTCTTTGGCTGCTACAGGCGCGGCGATTTTCTGACCTGTTAAGAGTGACATATTACGACAACGAAACACCGCGAAATGTGACGCAGAATGGCGTTTTATAAGGATTAACTATGGTCGTCTCCACAAGTGATTGGCAGCGACTATGGCATCATCGGCCGGATGATGACGGACCTTGATGCCTAGTTCTTGAGGCTCCGACGTGTTTCATCCGAAGGCGGAGCAGTCTGGCGATTGGACCGACTTACCCGCCATTCCCCCTTTGGCAGCCACCGATGTTGAGCCCCATGCGAGATTATTGATTCATGCATGGAGCAAGCACACTGCGGATGGGAATCTCGCCCCAACGATTTCTTGAAAACCGCGCTCCATTTGCAAATGCTCAGCCCGGCGGGCGAAACTGATTGAACGTCAACGACAAGCCAAGCGATGAAACGGCTGATTGTGAATGCGGACGATTTCGGTCTCGCCGAGAGCGTCAATCGCGGGATTATCGTCGCGCATCGCGACGGCATTCTGACGAGCACGTCACTGCTTGCAAATGGTTCGGCGTTTGACCAGGCGATCGCTCTAAGCCGGCAGTATGCTCAGGTTTCAGTCGGCGTGCACCTCAACATCAGTCAAGGAAAGCCCGTCTCGCCTGCGGCTCGCATTCCGAGACTCGTGAACGAGCGTGGGGAATTGCACCTCAGCCCGTTCCGCCTGTGGATGAGAATTCTGAGGAGGAAAATAACCCTCGAGGAGATTCGCACGGAATTTCGCGCCCAGGTCCTCAAGGTCTTCGACGCAGGCGTAACGCCAACGCATTTGGATGGCCACCTGCACGTGCATATCCTGCCGCAACTTTCTTCGATTGTGATCGCTCTCGCGCGGGAATTTTGCATCCGCGCCGTCCGCTGTCCAGCGGAAAATCTCAAGGCCACGTTACCTGTGCTTTGGAAAATCGGCGGCGCCAGCATCGCCGCGCTCGAGCGGTCGGCCGTTGCCTATGCAGTGAGCTCGGTCGCACGGCGATTCGGCGAGCAAATGCGCATGGCTGGCCTCGTCTGCCCGGACGCTTTTTTGGGCCTCGCCCACACTGGATTCTTGGACGTGAAAGCGTTGCGGGCCCTTCTTGCTTTGGTGCCGAACGGCACCACTGAGTTGATGTGCCATCCCGGATACGCAAGCGCGGAGGTGGAATCTTTTGGCGGGGAACTCACGCGGCAACGCGAAACTGAGTTGCTTGCTTTGACTGCACCGGAAGTCAAGGAGATGGTGGGGCGGCTGGGAATTCGCTGGACTAACTTTCGCGATTGGGAAGAGGACCTTCCCGATCAGCCTCCAGCTTGAAATCTAACTGGCGACGGGGCAAATCAGAATCCTGCGCTAAGCTGTGGTCCTCGGAATGCTTCGGCGATGGCCCACGGTCCGCGATTTCCACACTTGCGTGTCGCCACGGCCGCGCGGCGGCGAAGCGAATCCGCAATAGGTCCATCAGCATGCGCGGCGATTGCAGCAGGATTGCATGACGGGTGGCGCGCCGTTCGACCACATTGAATTCGACCTCCTGAATGGGCAATGCTCGTTTCCATGCAGCAAAGAGAAATTCAACGTCGAACGAGAATCCGCCTAGCCGAAGCCCCTCGACAACCGGCAAAAGCGGCTCGCGCACGAATGCCTTGAAACCACATTGAGTATCGCGCAGGGGCAATTTCAGAATCGCGCGCACCAGTGTTCTATACACGACGCTGGCCAGGAAGCGCGAGCGGCTGGGAGCGGAGCTCATCGGCGCGGGACGACGCGACGCAATTGCGACTGCGGCGCCATCGCGCAGCGCCTCCAGCAATCTCAGGATATCTTCTGGACGGCCGGGCAAATCCGCATCGGTAACAAATACCCATTCCCCACGACTCGCGAGTATTCCGCGCCGAATACTGGCTCCTTTTCCTAAGTTTGCGGAGTTGCGCACTAGACGAAGGGATTCAAAAGCTCGCTGCCATTCTCCCGCCAGAACCGCTGTGTCATCAGTCGAGCCGTCGTCTACGATGATCACTTCGGCCGCAAACGATTGGCGCATCAAGAATGCACGAAGGCAATCGAGCGTTATCGGCAGTATCGCAGCCTCATTGTAGGCGGGTATAACAATCGACAAACAAGAATTCATGCACTCTCACGCGCGACGCGAATTCGTCAGAGGACAAAGAAAGAACGGTCCTGATCTGCCCTTCGTACTCTTCCGAGACCTGGTGCGTCCGCCAATCCGACTAAACAGCGTAGCTCACTTGTACTTTCACATCGTCCCGAAGTCAAGCAAAGCCTAAGCCAGCAGCCGGAGGCAGCGCCGCCGGGTACAGCTTCATTTATCAATTTGAATCACAGTAGTACTCTCGTACCATCACTCCTTCGCTCATCCAGCGCAACTATCTTTGAGTTGGCGTGTTTCGTTGCCACTAACTGGGTCACGAACAGCGGCTCCAGCGGCGGCAGCTTTAGCATCAAGGCGGCCGGCGGCACCAACCAGGTTACGATTGACGCCGGCGCCGTCTCCGGCTCCGCCACTCTATCAAGTCGACCGCCAGAGCAATGGCATCATCACCATCAGCCCGCAGGACCTCACCACTTCTGCAGGGCCGAGCAACGTCGCCTCGCATCTGGTTGCCGGCACGCCGGTGAAGGTCTTCGGCGTCCCGCAGTCGGATGGCAGCATTAAGGCATACGTGATCTTCTACTTCACCGGCACAATGCCGACGTCGTAGAACCGCGCTGCTCCGCTGGCGAAATTGCATTTGCACAAAACGGGCCGAAGGCATGCTGAGCCATGCCTTCGGCCCGTTTTTCCTTACTTAAAGAATTTCGCCAACTTCCCGCCAATCCGCAAAAGCAGCCGGAAGTGATACCATCGCGCCAAGCTATGAGGAAGCGGCTGGCCTATCTCCTGGCGTTCTCTGCCGGGCTTCTCGCGCTCATCCATCGCGCGCCAGCCCAAACAAACACTACGCCGGCACCCGTTGTGCTGCATGCCGCGCGCCTGCTGGACATCGAGACCGGCCGGATATCCGCGCCCGGCGAAGTACTGCTGCGAGGCGAACGCATCGCCGAGGTCGGTTCCGCGGTGAATCATCCTGCGGGCGCACAGATGATTGACCTGGATGACACCACCTTGCTGCCCGGCCTGATCGACGCGCATGTGCACTTATTTCTGCATCCGGGAGCGGAGGATTTGCAGACGGTTCAGGAGTCGGTGCCGCAGCGCACCATCATGGCGACTTTGGCTGCGCGCGCGGATCTCATGGCCGGGTACACGGCAGAGCGCGACATGGGCACCGAAGGCGCCGGTTCGGCGGATACCGCCGTGCGTAATGCCATCGATCAGGGCCTGATCCCCGGGCCTCGCCTGAGAATCAGTGGCAACGCAATTTCCATCCTGGGCGGGCACGAAGACGCCCTCGGCTATAACCCCGAACAGCGCGTTCTCCCCAACGCCACCTTCGCCAATAACTCTGCCGAACTCGTGGCTGTGATTCGCCAGCAGATCAAGGAAGGCGCCGATTTCATAAAGATCTACGAAACCGGCGAAGATTCTTTCCGCAATCGCCAATTCTCCACGCCCTATCAGTACACGGAAGCCGAACTCAGCGCCGCTGCGGCTGAAGCCGAGCGCGTGGGCAAGCGCGTTGCCGTCCACGCCACGGGCGAGCCGGGCGCGCTCTATGCCGTTCGAGCTGGCGTGGCTTCCGTAGATCATGCCTATCAGCTCAGCGACGAAACCATGCGGCTGATGCACGAAAAACAAATCCCCGCTGTGCCGACGTTCACAATCGAGGAGTACTTTGCCGAACATCCCTCTTCGCCGGAAGAAGCCACCTGGGGCCGGCTGCTCGAATTTCATGCTCAAGAGTTCCGCAGACAACTTGCGGCCGGCGTGCCCATGGCCGTTGGCTCTGACGTGGGGCCTTATCCGCACGGCACGCAGGCCCGTGAGTTTGTGCTGATGGTCAAATATGGAATGACGCCGCTTGCCGCCCTGCAAGCCGACATGATAAATGGGGCGAAATTGCTCGGTTGGCAGGGCCAGATCGGCGCCCTGAAACCGGGGTACTTCGCCGATATAATCGCCGTTCCCGGCAACCCGCTGCAGGATATTGGCGTCTTGCAGAAGGTTACTTTCGTCATGAAAGGCGGAACGGTCTACCGCAGATGACAGGCCAAACTTCTCCAGTCCGTCACACCTATTCCGCCAGCCGCATCCTCCTCACGCCGAGCTATCATGGGCACAACAGCTTCAATATCTCCGAAATTCTGGGCCGGGGTAACGCTCAAGGTATTTCGATAACCTATTATCCCAGCCAGACGCGAACCCCCGGAGCCATCGCCCAGAAGTACGGATACGCTCTCGGCCGCGATGCGCTCACGAATATCTTCCGCGAATTCTGGCCGGACATCGCTGTCCACGTGCTGCATCGGCGCCCGTAATCTGGTCAATCGAGTCATTTCTCGCACCTTAGCTGCCCGCATACTCTATCAATTGCATGAATCCGAAATCCTGGTGCAGTTGCATGTGGCAGTGGAAAAGCGTCAACCCGGGATTATCTGCGACAAAAGTTATGGCAGCGGTTCCGCGGCTGCCTACGCTGACGACGTCTTTCATCAGCCCGGCCATGGGTTTGCCCCCGACTTCCGTGACTTCAAACGTGTGGCGGTGCAAATGCAGCGGGTGGATGTCGCCGGTGTCCTTATTGTCGAAGAAGAGTTTATAGCGCTGGCCCTTCTCCAGACGCAGTTTTTCGATATCGGGGAAGGACTTGCCGTTGATCGTCCAGCGATTGAAGTCGACTTTATGCCCCGGAATCTTTTGGAATTTCATCTCGAACGTGTGATCCGGTTCGGGCGCAGTGCCTCCGCTCCCAAACATGGAGTAGTCCCAGGGGCCGCGCACAATACCGGACGGCTGCTGCCATTGCGGCTCTCCGGTCTTATCCGCGTATTCGACGATCACGCCCATGCCCATCTTGCGCTCGTCTTCCTTGGGCGAACCGAGAATCCACACGCCGGGATTATTCATTTCCACGATGGCGTCCACGCGCTCGGCAATATCCAAGTAAACAAAATCCACGGTCTGGGGACGTGGAACGGGATTGCCGTCCATGGCAATGACGTTAAAGCGGTGGCCGGGAAGCGCCAGCCTGATTTCGTCTGTGGCGCTCGCATTCAGGAAACGAAACAGGACACGCTGGCCCATGCGCACGCGAAGAGGTTCGCCACTCCCGAGCATTTTGTCGTTCAAAGTTGCGGAACGGTAAGCGATCTCCCAGCCATTGTCACCCGGGCCCAGAGGGGCCAGAGATGGCTCCCAGTGATGGGCCGCAACGCAGACTTCCTGGTCGTAGTCGCCGGGGTGGCGAGCGGGCTCGACAATCGCGAAACCATACTGGCCCGAGAAACCGGCACGGCTCAGATCAGCATGCGCCATCGAGTGCGTGTGATACCAGCGCGTGCCAGCGGGTTTGGGAGTAAACCGATAGCGGCGATGGCCATGAGCCGGTATTGCTGGCGTTCCTTCTTCAACCGACCCGTCCACTGCTGAGGGAATCAGCTGCCCATGCCAGTGCACCGTCTCGGGAACGTCCGTCTCGTTGAACACATCAACAGTGACGGGTTTCCCTTCTCTGAATCGCAGGATCGGACCCGGAGCTGACCCGTTATAGCCGACTGTCTTTATGGTTTTTCCTGGTCCTATCTCCAGAGATATCGGAGCGATGCGAAGAGTGACATTCGTCTGGTCAGTGGCCCGCTCGTTCGCATCCAATGATGCCAGCGGTAGCGAGCCAAGTGAGGGAAGGCCAAGCGATGCCAGGCCCGAAATCAAGAAGTCTCGGCGATTCATATGTCCATTCCTCCCCGAACCGCTCAGCGGTGAACTCAAGGAAACTCAATTTCCCGGTGAGAACATATCGCATACGGCCCTTCACATTCAACGAGCCTTTAGCCGCCCCAGGAAATATCATTCATCCGCAAACTCAAACTTCCAGCGCGGCACCCTAGTGCCGTTCCAACTAGATTGGCCAAACGCGCAAGCGAACGTTTCCGAGAGATCGCCGTAATCAAGAGCCGAACGAATCGATTCATCTGGCCGGCTGCCGTTGAGCAGGTGAAAAGTCGATTCGTTCGGTTCAAGACGAAAGACGATTTGCTCAAACAAGTTGGAACGGCACTAGGGCAGCGCGAGGCGGTGGCCCTCGCCTCGCCGAATGAACTTGCTGTAGACTGCACGTCAGAATTCCGGCCGGTGCCTGAGCTAACGCCCAGAACGAACGGAGGAGCATCCATGTCCAGAAAAAGTAGCCGCTATTTGATGGCCTTTCTGTGTTGCGCTGCTGCTATCAGCGCATTGATAGTTGGGCCTTTTGCGCGGGCCGTGCCTGCGACCTCGCCACAAGAACTGGTCAACGCCGCTTATGCGGCGATCGGCGGCGACAAGTTGAAGACCATTACTTTGAAAGCGCGTTTGGAGCAATTCGATCCCGGCGAATCGTATTCCGTTTCCGATCCTGCCAAACCGGACACCGGCGTGTCGGACCTTGCGCAGAGCCGTGATCTACAGCGCGGATTCGCGCGCAACGAATGGATTCGACCGAAGGCCGACGACGGCGAGAAGCGCACCTACACCGAAGTCATCACTCCGGCGGCAGGCTCCGTGATCGGTAACGACGCGACGAACGGCCGATTGCCCAAACGGACCGTGAAAAGCAATCAGCCCGAGCACACCATGTCCGGCCGCCGCCTCACCGCGACCCTGCGCGAACTGGAGCGCCCGTTCATTGTCATGGAAATGAAACGGCATCTGGACCGCGTCGCTGCGATCGGCGATCAGACCGTTGGGGGCAAGACCTATCCCGCAGTGCAATATCGCGACGATTATGGCTCGTACATCGTGATGTTCGATCCGGCCACGAAGCTTCCGGCGCGGGTGCGAACACTGGATTGGGACGCACTGGAGGGCGATTCCTCCTTCGACGCGGAATATTCGGATTGGCGAGACGTCTCCGGCGCAAAGATGGCCTTCCACACCCTTTACACGCTGAACGGCATGAAGGTAGCCGACCTGAAGCTCTCGAGCGTGATGATCAACCCGGCTTTGCCGCCCGCGACATTCAACATCCCGCAAGCCATGTTGACTGCGGCCGCCAAGCCGGCGCCCGCGAACGCGACGCCTTTCCAATGGATCATCCGGCGTCAGTTCACCGGTTTTTATTACGATTCGGACGCGAAGTATACCGACGATCTGGATACGTTGAAACTGGTCGACGTCGCCACGAATGTCAGCCAGACCCAGGGCGGCACGCACAATACGCTCTTCATCGCCACCAATAATTACCTCATTGCCGTGGAAGCGCCGAACGACGACGGCCAGGCGATTCAATCCATCGACATGGCCAAGAAGAGATATCCGGGCAAGCCGATCCGCTATCTGATCCTGACCCATCACCACGTCGACCATGTCGGCGGCATGCGCACCTACGCTGCGGAAGGCGCCACCATCGTCGTCGGCAAAGGCGACGGCGAATATTTCCGTAAAGTGCTGGTGCGGCCGGAAACGCTGAACCCGGACGCGCCGAAGAAAGCCTTTACGCCCAAGGTGATCGAAGCCGATGGCAAATGGAGCGTAAACGATGGCGGGCGCGAGGCGGATGCTTACATGGTCGACAATCCTCACGCCGCGGACATGCTCATCGTATACGTGCCTGACGCCAAGCTCGGAATCGTGACCGATCTTTATGTCCCCGGCGCACCCGTGCCTTCTAATGCGATGGTGGCGGCGCTGGTGAAAGGCGTGGACCAATGGGGGATCAAGCCGGAGCGCTTCGCGGGCGGCCACGGCTCGGTGGGTCCTTACGCCGATGTACTTGCAGCCGCGAAAAAAGTTACGGCAGCCGAACGCTGATCGTTGCGCCGCGCATTTGCCGTGGAGAGTAGGCGCATTTTCGGCTGCTAGTGCCGTTCCAACTTGTCTCGCCAAAGAATGCCTGTCCGCGACCTTGTTGAACATTTGCGTCGTCAGGGCGAAGCACTTGGCCCAAATAGTTGGAACGGCACTAGATGACACCCTGCGCGCGAAGCTCCGCAATCCGGTTTGCATCGTACCCGAGAATCTCGCCGTAGACGCGCTGATTGTGCTCCCCCAGACCAGGCGGCGGCTGATCGAACTCGGCCTTGGCATCAGAAAAACGTATCGGCAGTCCCATGGCGCAAATGCCATAAACCCCGCCGTACTTCGGATGGAACATCGGGACCGTTTCTTTGCGGGCCACAACTCGAGGATCGTGAACGGCAACCGTGGGATTACGCACTTCAGCGGCGGGAATTCCGGCGGAGTTCAGTTTAGCGATCGCTTCGGCGGTGGTTTCGGCGCTCGACCATTGCCCGATCAGCGCGTCGAGTTCGCGATAGTTCTGGACGCGCGCATCGCGCGTGCGGAAGCGCTCGTCCTTAATCAGCTCGGTGCGGCCCATAATCTCGAACAGATGGTGCGCAAAACTATCCGTATAGGCGCAAATCGCGATGTGCCCGTCCTTCGCGGGATAAATCCCAAACGGGGCGAGCCTTTGCACGGTCTGGCCGGTGCGTACTGGCGCACCGCACTCTTCCATCGCCTCGTAGGCTTCGCCGGCGATCAGAGCCGTCAGAGCGCCGAGCATAGAGACATCGACGTGCTGTCCGGCGCCAGTCCGGCGAGCCTGATGAAGCGCGGCGAGCACACCGATAACGCCAAACAAAGCAGCCGTTAGATCAGCGATGGTCAGCCCCACGCGGACGGGAGGATCCTCCTCCCGTCCGGAAACGTACATAACGCCGCTCAGCGCCTGGATCACCGTGTCGAGCGCCTTGGGAGAGCCCGGGCCAGCATCGCTTCCAAATCCGGAGATCGAGCAATACACGATGCGTGGGTTCACTCGCCGCCCCGCCTCGTAGCCGACACCCAACTCGTCGAGAGTTCCCGGCGTGAAGTTCTCGACCACCAGGTCCGCTTTGCGCGCGAGATCGGCAAAAACCTCACGAGCGCGCGGATGCTTCAGGTTGAGGGTCACGCCGAGCTTATTGCGAAGCCGATTAAAGGCGGTTACGGAGATATCGTCGGCCCTCTCCCGAACGAGCTTGACGCCGCCAAGGCCGAAGTACGGTGCGTTATGTCGGGAAGGATCGCCGCCGGCAGGGTTCTCTATCTTGATGACCCGTGCGCCAAGACCTGCGAGGAGTAGAGTCGCAACCGGCCCTGCAAGGGCGACCGTAAGATCGAGGACGGTAAGGTCGTTGAGCGGAGATTCTTTCGGCGCGATTGTGTCCATGATCCCGCCGCAGACTGTCATAGGCCGCGTGGCCGAGTCAACTCGGCGGGAAAACCGAGGGGGGCACCCCACCCCTATTCTTCCGCAAGTGCGTAATCTGCGAGGGTTAGCACTACCCGATGCGGATGCCAAGGGCGACAAGCGGCCGATCAGCGCAACTTTCTTCCGTCCCTGTCTAGGCAAGAGAGGCCTGCACTGTTCATTGCAGCTTCGGATGGAATGCATGGTTGCGTTTAGAACGCGAGCCGGAATTCGATGTGCAGAGTCACAGCAAAATCCACCGGTTTGCCGTCCTGGAGAGCGGGCTTGAAGCGAATTTGCTGTGCAGCACGGACGGCCGCTTCATCCAGTCCGTGCCCTAATCCCTTCGTTACCAGAACGACCTGCACCGGACCTGAGGCAGGGAAAATGACCTCGACCAGCACCTCTCCCTCGAGTCCGAGTTTGCGCGCCTCATCTGAATACCGAGGGTTTGGCTTCGCCAAAATGACCACCGGCTGCACTGCGGGAGGGACGTCGGCTTGTTTGGGTCTCGGCGCCTCGGTACCAGCCGCCGCTGTTTCGAAGCCGCCCGGCTTTATCATGCCCCGTGTGCCTTCACCGCTGGAACCGGAGAAAATTGCCACACCGTCACCAAAGCCAATGCTTGCAACCGTGCCGCGAACTCCATTCACACCACCGGTGCCGTTACCGTACCCGGGACCCGGCAGGAGAGCGGGGGAACCGGAGCGGGCAATATTCGCAGGCTTATTGGGATTGCTATCTCCGGGCAGGCCGTTGGGATCACCAAATCCGCCAGTTTGAACCTGCTCGAGAGGTTTGTTTACCGTCGCCAGCGCTGCACTGCCAGTCGCGAGGGTGCCGGTCTTGACCGGCTCGCGCGGGCGGGCCGGCTCGGAGGGAGGCGCTTCAAACTTCGCTTCGGTGGAGACTTCGTTCAACATCGGGACATCAACGGTCTTGACCAGTGCGGGCTTAGGTTTGGCCGGAACCAACGGCCTTGACGCAATCAGCTTCGCGACGCGCTGCGGCTGGAGCAGTTCCTCAACTGGAGGAGGTGTCCGGACAATCTTGGCACGAACTACCGGCTGTTTCGGCGGCAGCGCCACTTCCGTCTGCGGCGCCATGATGGAAACCGCTTCGTAAGCATTCTTGTTGACCAGTTTGTCCGGAAAGAGCGAGGGAACTACGACGAGAAAAGCTGTCAAGACGACTTGAAAGATAGTACTGGTCAAGAAAGCGCTCCAGCGCGGCTTGACTTCAGGCAGTGTGTCCAAACGCGTACAGAGGGGCTTATTGCCCATCATCTTCTTCCAGGCCTCGGGATCGGACCTCGCTCCGGGCGGCCTAAAGGCGAGGCACAGACTCCCCCGCATGAGTTGTGTCACTACACTGGCCATTTTCGCTATCGCCTAGTCTTCAAGGTTGTTCTTGAGAGACGCATCTTTCGCTGAATTTGCCAATGCGACCTTGATTTCCTGGATTCTGTTCCCATCTGGTACAGAGCCGATTTTTGCCGGGCCGGCTGAGCGCTGTCCGAACGAATCACCTCCGCTTAATGGATTTGCGGCGCCAT
>WNGR01012554.1_pt1 | contig 11992 bp, 10 predicted proteins | sample 5407581 | NCBI WGS metagenome assembly WNGR01 (sample SAMN13153383, study PRJNA577476) | soil metagenome | isolation source: 80 cm soil or saprolite under Garry oak tree replicate 2 | place: USA:California | collected 2016-06-15
CACGCCGCCTATCTCGGCATCGGCGGCTATGCCGTCGGCATGTTGGCGCAGGAAGGTGTCGGCTCGGGCTTCATCCAGTTTCCGGTCGCGCTCGCAGCGTCCGCGATCTACGCGCTCGTGATCGGCGCGCTCTCATTGCGCACCCGCGGCGTCTACTTCATCATGATCACGCTCGCCTTCGCGCAGATGGCCTATTACGTCGCCTCGGGGCTGGCGCGTTACGGCGGCGATGACGGCCTCACCGTCTACAAGCGCAGCGACTTCTCCGGCCTGATCAATCTCGGCAATCGCACGCAGTTCTACTATCTCTGCCTCGCGTGCCTGTTCGGTGTCATCTTCCTGATCTGGCGTATCGTCAATTCGCGCTTCGGCCTCGTGGTGCAGGGCCTGCGCTCCAACGAGCAGCGCATGCAGGCGATCGGCTTTCCGGCAAAACGCTACCAGCTGGTCTGCTTCGTCATCTCCGGCATGATGTGCGGCCTTGCCGGCGCGCTGCTCGCCAACAACACCGATTTCATCAGCCCGGCGGTGATGTACTGGACCCGCTCCGGCGATCTCATGGTGATGGTGATCCTCGGCGGCATGGGCACGCTGTTCGGCCCGGTGATGGGCGCGGTGGTGTATCTGCTGCTGGAAGAGTTCCTGTCGCAGATCACCGAATACTGGGCGCTGATCATGGGCCCGCTATTGCTGCTGATTGTGCTGTTCGGCCGCGGCGGCATCATGGGCCTGCTTGGGAGGCTCACCCGTGGCTGAACCCTTGCTCCGCGTCGAAAAGCTGGTGCGGCGCTTCGGCGGCATCACCGCGACGGACAACGTCTCGCTCGATGTCGCGGCAGGTGAGCTGCACGCCATCATCGGCCCAAACGGCGCCGGCAAGACCACGCTGATCAGCCAGCTCACCGGACATCTCGAGCCGGATTCCGGCAGCGTCTCGCTTGGCGGCCGCGACATCACCTATCTGCCGGCCTATCGCCGCTGCGCGCTGGGATTGGCTCGTTCGTTCCAGATCACCTCGTTGCTGCCCGACTTCACTGCCGCCGACAATGTCTCGCTCGCGGCGCAGGCGCATGCAGGCCACTCGTTCCGCTTCTTTGCCAACGCGCGGAAGGAGAAGGGCCTGCGCGATGCCGCGCATGCCGCGCTCGATCGCGTCGGCCTGTTGCATCGCGCCGATGTCGTGGTGAGCAGGCTCAGCCATGGCGAGCGCCGCGAGCTCGAGCTTGCAGTCGCCCTCGCAAGCAAGCCGAAATTGCTGCTGCTCGACGAACCGATGGCAGGCCTAGGCGTCACCGAATCCCAGCGCATGGTGAAATTGCTTCAGGAGTTGCGGAAAGAAGTCTCGATCGTGCTGGTCGAGCACGACATGCCGGCGGTGTTCGCGCTCGCCGACCGCATCTCGGTGCTGGTCTATGGCCGCGTCATTGCCTCCGGCGATCCGGCCGCGATCCGCCAGAACGACGACGTCAAGCGCGCCTATCTCGGCGACCAGCATGTGGTGACGCACCATGGCTGATACGCTGCTCGACGTCGAAGGCATCGAGACCTGTTACGGCCTCTCGCAGGTGCTGTTCGGCCTGTCGCTGTCGATCAAGCCGGGCGAGATGGTCTCGCTGATGGGCCGCAACGGCATGGGCAAGACCACCACCATCCGCTCCATCATGGGCCTGACGCCCGCGCGCGCAGGCAGCATCCGCTTTGCGGGCGCCGAGGTACGGCAGTTTCCGTCGTATAGGATCGCGAAGCTCGGTGTCGGCCTTGTGCCGGAGGGGCGGCAGATCTTCCCGAACCTCACCGTGCGCGAAAATCTGGTCGCGGCCGCCGCCGACCGCTTCAACAGCGCCAATCCCTGGACGCTGGCCGCGATCTACGTGCTGTTCCCGCGCCTTGCCGAGCGCGCCTCGAACATGGGCAACCAGCTCTCCGGCGGCGAGCAGCAGATGCTCGCGATCGGCCGCGCGCTGATGACCAATCCAAAGCTGCTGATCCTGGACGAAGCGACCGAGGGCCTCGCGCCGCTGATCCGCGAAGAGATCTGGAATTGTCTCTCGATGCTGAAGAGCCGGGGACAGTCGATCCTCGTCGTCGACAAGAACGTCGACCACCTCGCCCGCATCTGCGACCGCCACACCATTATCGAGCGCGGCAAGACCGTGTGGAGCGGGACTTCGAACCAGCTGATGGCCGAGCCGGATTTGCAGCATAAGTATTTGGGGATTTAGAGGGCGGTTAGGTGAAGGGCAGAGCGCTGCTACCGACCTCTCGGTGTCGTCCTGGCGAAAGGCCGGGACCCATACCGCGAGGTCTATCGATTTGGGTGGTATCAATCCCGAACGGCCAGTCTTCGCCAAACTCCTCCCTCGGGTAATGGGTCCTGGTTTTCGCCAGGACGACCCTGGGGCAATCACCAATAAATCCCATGCCGATGCAGTTCGCGGATCACGCGGGCCTCGGTGGACGGCTGGTGGTGTTTCGGCTTTGCTGCTTCGGTCGTGTTGACAGCTGGTGCTGCGGTGGACTGAGCGGGCATTGCAGCCGGAGCTGTTGCGGCTGGCGCTGTTGTTGCCGGCGGAGTCGAAGCGGGTGTGGTGGTCGCCGTCTGGACATTCGCTGGCGATGTTGCCGCTGGAGCCTGCGGCGGTGCCGCTGTGGCCGGCTGCTCGGCCGCCGGCTGGCTTGCATTGGTCGCCGCCAGGCTCAGGCTACGCGGGCCGCCGGCATAGGCTTGAGTGGCCAGCAGCGACACCGTTGCAATCAGGATCAGCTTGCGCACGGAAACCCTCTTTATTTGGTCAATCCCTCTTACCTAACTCGCGTCTGCAAACCGCTAGCGTGCGAGGCGGTGCGTGCCGATCTCGATCAGGGTGGTCCGGCACGACAGGCGATAGATCAGACTGAACAATTGACTCAACATGACCGAACTCCATTGTTGATCATCGACAGCGACAATAGACCCCGTGTCTTTCCGACGGTTTTCGCGCCGTGGGGAAAATGGCTTCGTCAGGGATGGAGTGATGTCGTCGGAACAGGCCGGACGAAGTCGTCTTCACGGGGGTGTGAGACGCGCGCCCGCCATAGCCGGGAGACATCCGCCGGTTGACGCCCAAGGAATATCGGGATATCCCTACATCGGTTATATCGGGATATCCCGATAGTTTTGGGGCGTCATGGCCGGACAAGAGCTTCCTGTAATGGAGCGAAATCGTTGTAATTGCGCGGCGCTGCGCAAGGCGTCACGCCACATGACGCTGTTCTACGATGCCGCGCTGGAGCCTTCGGGGCTTCGTTCCACGCAATACGCCCTGCTGACCGAGATTCATCGCCGCGGAGATGCGGCGCCCTCGATCGGCGACCTTGCCGAGGCGCTGGTCATGGGCCCGCTTCAGCGCGATGGCCTGATCACGCTGGAGCGCGATGAGGCCGATCGGCGGAGCCGCCTGGTCAAGCTGACGCGGACAGGGCGTTCGCGCCTTGCCGACGCGCAGCCGCTGTGGCGCGCAGCGCAGGAGAAATTCGAAGACGGATTCGGCAAGCGCGCCGCGGCCGAGTTGCGCAACGTTCTGGTCGGCATCGCCGGCGATCAGTCGCTGATCCCCGACCGGCACGCATTGCATCACGAAAAGGCATAGCCAATGAACAGCATTGAACGCGGCGCATTCGCGGGCGCTGAGCCGGTCGACGACGTCGCGCTGCAGCCCGCGCCCCGCCGCCGGGCGACTTCGCCGAACACGGTGCTGGCGATCGTGTGCGTAGGCATCTGCCTTGCCAATCTCGACCTCTTCATCGTCAACGTCGCGCTTCCCAATATCGGGCGGGACTTCAAGGACGGCTCGCTCGACGACATGTCGTGGGTGCTGAACGGCTACGCCATCGCCTATGCGGCGCTGCTGGTGTTCTTCGGCCGGCTGGCCGAACGCCATCGTCGAAATCTCAGCTTTCTGCTCGGCGTCGGCCTTTTCACCGTCGCGTCGGCCGCTTGCGCGGCCGCCAACAATGTCGGAACGCTGACCGCGTTTCGCCTGGTGCAGGCAGCGGGTGCTGCCTTGATGACGCCGACCTCGCTCGGATTGCTGCTGGCGGTGTTCGCCCCGGAGAAGCGCGGCAGTGCGGTGCGGACCTGGACGGCGATCGGTGGTCTGGCCGCGGCGCTCGGGCCCGTCGTCGGCGGCGTGCTCGTTGCCGTCAACTGGCGCTGGATCTTCTTCGTCAACGTCCCGATCGGCCTCGCGGCCATGGTGATCGGCTGGTGGAAGCTGCCGGAGATCGAGGGCCATGATGCGCCCCGCCCCAAATTCCTTGACGCAGCGCTGGTGACCGGCGGCATCGGCGCGCTGACCTTCGCCATCGTCAAGGTGAGCGACTGGGGTTTGCGCACGCCGGCCATCGGCTACAGCTTCGCTGCCGCCGCGATCCTGCTCGGCCTGTTTGTCTGGCGCTGTCTTCGCCTGGAGAATCCCTTCGTCGATCCGGCGCTGTTTCGCATCCGCCAATTCACTGGGGCTGCCCTGGTGATGGCGCCATATTCGGCGGCCTTTGGCGCCATGCTGCTTTCGGTTGCCCTGTGGGAGCAGACTGCGTGGGGCTGGTCGGCGTTGCAGACGGGCCTTGCAATTGCACCGGGGCCGCTGATGGTGCCGATCACCTCGCTGCTGTTCGCAGGAAGGCTGATCGCGCGTTTCGGCGCCGCGCCCGTCGTCACCGCCGGCATCGTCGTCTTCGCCGCCGGTCTGGTCGCCTGGGCGACCTTGATCGGGCCCGAGCCGAACTCGGCCATCGTGATCATGGGCATGATCCCGACCGGCATCGGCGTGGGATTGACCTTCCCGACATTGATGGGCGTCAGTGCCGCCGGATTGCCGCCCTCGTCCTTCGCGACGGGCTCCGGCGTGATCAACATGATTCGTCAGGCCTCACTTGCAGTGGGAGTCGCGATCTTCGTGGCCATCATCGGCACACCGGCATCGTTGCCGGAGCGCCTCGTCGCATTCCAGCGCGGCTGGTGGGTGATGGTCGCGATTATCGCGCTTGGTCTTCTGCCGACCTACCTCTACCTCAGGCAGAAGCCGAAGGCGGCATAACGGAGCGCTCTCAGAACATCTCGAAATATTCGCGATGTTCCCAATCCGTCACTTCGGCGAGGAAACGGTCGATCTCGGCGTTCTTGATATGGGTGTAGTAGTCCACGAACTCGGCGCCGAATTTTTCGCGGAAGAACGGATCGTCCTTCAGCGCGGAGACCGCATCGCGCAGCGACTTCGGCAATAGCGGCGCCTTGGTCTCGTAGGGCGTGTCGGCGGACGGGCCGGGGTCGAGCTTGCGATCGACGCCGTCGAGGCCCGAGAGGATTTGCGAGGCCATGTAGAGATAGGGATTGGCGGCGGGCTCGCCGACGCGGTTCTCCAGGCGCGTGGCGGCATCATTGGCCCCGCCGAGCACGCGGATCATCACGCCGCGATTGTCGCGGCCCCAAATCGCGCGATCCGGCGCCAGCGAATAGGAGCGGTAGCGCTTGTAGCCGTTGATGGTCGGCGTCGTGAACACGGTGGACGCGCGGGCGTGGTCGAGCAGGCCGGCGAGATAAGAGCGGCCGAAGGCGTTGAGCGGCTCGCTGCCCTCCTTCGCCATGAACAGGTTCTCACCACTCGCGCGCGAGACGATCGATTGATGCAGGTGCCAGCCGCTCGCGAACGTGTTTGGCAGTTTCGGCCGGCACATGAAGGTGGCGTGATAGCCGTGGCGGTGCGCGATCTGCTTCACGGCACTGCGAAACAGCACCATGTTGTCGGCGGGCTCCATGCCCTTCTTCGGCTGAAACGTGAATTCACACTGGCTCGGCCCGAACTCGACCTCAACCGAGCGCAAGGGAAGCCCGAGCGCGACGATGTCGCGGCGCAGGATCTCCAGCACCGGCTCCATCTGATCGAAACGTTGCTCGGTGAGATATTGATAGCCATGGCTGAGCAGGCTCACCGAGGGCGGTGTGCCGGGCTGGCCGGCGTCCTCGGGTCGCATATGCGCGTCATCGAGCTTGAAGATGTGAAATTCGACCTCGAGCCCTGCGACGAAATCGTGGCCGCGGCTTCCGAGCTCATCGAGCACCTTGCGATAAAGTCCGCGCGTCGCGAACGGCACGGGGCGGCCGTCATTGAAATAGAGGTCGCACAGCACCCAGCCCGTGGCCGGCGCCCAGGGTAGCACGCGAAAGGTGGTGGGGTCGGCGACCATCAGCACGTCGGCCGCACCCTCCATCTCCTTCATGCCGAACCCGCCGCCTGACGTGAACACGGGAAACACCGTGCGGTGCGAGGTGTCCTTGGCGAGCATGGTCGTGGTGATCGAGCAGCCGCTCTCCAGCGAGGCAACCGCCTCGGAGGCGATGATGGTCTTGCCGCGCAAGATGCCGTGCTGATCCGGGAAGGCGAGGCGGATGACTTCGAGGTTCTTCTCCTCAACGATGCGGCGCATGCGCAGTGCCGCGTCCTTCTGCTCATCCGACCACAGCGCATGACGCGCGACGAAACTCACTCGGTTGCTCCTTCAGTCCATCTTGTCATCGCCCGCCTTGTGCGCGCTGCGCACTGGGGCGGGCGATCCAGTATTCCAGAGACGGCGACGTGTCCACGAGAGGCCGCGGCGTACTGGATGCCCCGCCTTCGCGGGGCATGACAGCGGGGCATGTGAACCTCACTCCGCCGCCGTCAGCCGATGCACATTATCGGCGATCTCCTTCGGCACCGGCGCGGTCCAGGGCGCGCCGCGGCGGCGCTTGACGTCGACTTCCATCCAATAGGTCTCCCAGCCCCGCGTCGGTCCGATGCCGTCCATGGTCGCTGGTCCCTGAATGCTGCGCGCGTTGCCCTCGTCGAGGTGCAGCATCGGCTTCTCGCCGCCGGCGACCTTTTCGATCTCCTGCCGCAGCAGGCGGCGATATTGTACGATCGCCTTGTCGCTCGTGCCGAGATGTTCCTTGGTGCGGTCCTGGATCGCGCCCATGGATTCGACCGCCCATTGGTCGTGCACGTTGATGTCGTTGCCCATGCCGGTATAGGTCTCAGTCTGCTGCTCGTGCGGATCGAAACCGTAATCGTTGCCGCTGTTCTTGCGCGATTTGTAATCGGGCAGCTCATAGAGCTCGAGCCGCTGGTCGCGCATCTTTGTCTTGTCGACCGGGTTCGCGTAGCTGGTGAAGATCGCGTACCAGTAGCAGTTCTCGTCGTCGACCGGCACGTGCCACTGCGTGATCGTCATTTCCGTGCTCATGGGAATGACGAAGCCGTGCGGGAAGAGCTGGTTGGTGACGCGCACATGCGTGCGCTCCTCGTCGATCTCGCGAAGTGCGATCAGCCGCAGGCCGTATTCGGTGTGCTCGACATTGATGATCGGGCGGTCGTATTCGCGCAGGATCTTTGTCATCGGCAGGTCGCTTCCGGCGGAGGCGCCGCGGAATTGCTTGCCGTAGGCCGTGGAGGTGTCCTCGTCCTCGAAGAAGCGATGCAGATAGGAGGCGTGCGCGGGATCGATGCCGACTTCGAGGGCCTGAAGCCAGTTGCAGGCCATGTGACCCTTGAACGCAAAAGTGTGCGTGCCAGGTGCGACAAAGCAATCGAGCTCCGGAAATGCCGGTGGCTCACCCTCGCCGAGATAGGCCCAGAGGATGCCGCTCTTCTCCACCACGGGGTAGGAGCGCTGGCGGATGTTCTGGCAGAGTTTTGAGTCCTTCGGCTCCGCCGGCGTCTCGATGCATTGCCCGGTCGCGTCGAACAGCCAACCATGGAAAGCGCAGCGCAGGCCGCCATGTTCGAGCCGCCCGAAGGCGAGGTCGGCGCCGCGATGCGCGCAATGACGGTCGATCAGGCCGTAGCGTCCCGTCTCATCGCGGAACAGCACCAAATTTTCGCCAAGCAGCTTGACGGGACGGATCGGACGCGCGCCTTCCAGTTCGTCGACCAGCGCCGCCGGCTGCCAATAGCTGCGCATCAGCTTCCCGCAGGGGTCCTTCGGCCCGGTGCGGGTGATCAGATCGTTCTGCTCCTGGCTCATCATGGCGAGTGCATCCTTTGTGGAGGTGGCGTTTGTTCGCCTATTGAACGAATGGGCGAATTATGCCATGCCTTGGATCGGCGGCAAGCACTATTTTGCAGGACTATCCCGAGCCCATGCCCAAGCTGAAGCGGAGTGACACCGACGAGCGCGCGACGGATTGGGTCGAAAGCCTCGATCGTGGCCTGCGCCTGCTGCAAAACTTCGGCACGACGACAGGCCCGATGACGCTGAGCGATCTCGCCCGCGCCGCCGATCTCCCGCGCGCCACCGCGCGGCGCATGCTGTTCACGCTCCAGCGCGGCGGCTTCGTCAGTGGCGACGGCAAGCTGTTCTCGCTGACACCGCATGTGCTGACGCTCGCGGCGTCGTATCTGCGATCCAATCAGCTCGTCACGGTCCTGCAACCGGTGCTTGATCGCGTCGCAACCGCGGCAAACGAAATCTCCTCGCTCGCGGTGCTCGACGGCGATGAGGTCGTGTTCATCGCGCGCAGCAGCCCGGCGCGGATGTTTTCAGGCGGACTTGAAATCGGCTACCGCCTGCCGGCTTTCTGCACCTCGGTCGGCCGCGCCATGCTCGGCCAGCTCGACGATGCCGATATCGCCGCACGCCTGAAGGCGATGAAACGCGAAGCGTTGACGCCGCAGACCGTGACCGATCCCAAGGCGCTGCTCGCACGCATCGCTGCCGACCGAGCCCAGGCCTACTCGCTGGTCGATCGCGAGGCCGAGCCGCATTTCCGCTCGATCTCCGTCCCCGTGCGCCGCTACGACGATGTGATCGTCGCCGCCATCAACATGGGCGCCCATGTCGACCGCGTGCCGGCGCAGGAGCTGATCGAGCGATTCTTGCCGCTCTTGCGCGAGGGCGCGGCCTCGGTGCGCTCGCAGTTGCTGTAGCTGCGTAGGGTGGGTTACGCTTCGCGTAACCCACCAATCGCTCACCGTGTGGAAACATAAAGAGGTGGGTTACGCTGACGCTAATCTAACCCACCCTACGTTCCCGTCATCTGTGCTATTATGCGCGCGGCACAAGAGAACAGGGAGGACGCCATGCACCATACCATGGTTCCCAGTGATCGCGTGGAGCACGTCGCCGTCTACGGGCGCGACGGTACGAAGCTCGGCACGATCGAGCGGCTGATGCTCGACAAGGTGAGCGGAATGGTCGCCTATGCCGTGATCAAGACCGGCGGGCTGCTCGGCACCCATCATCATTATCCGGTGCAGTGGAGCGCGCTGAAGTACGATCCGACACGTCAGGCGTTCCAGGTCGAGCTGACGCTGGACGAGTTCAGCAGCGGCCCATGCGAGTTCGACGGCGACGAGTTCGACTGGGGCGACCGCTCGCGGCCCTACCCGCATCCGAATTACTGGTCGGTCTAGCCGCGTCGGGAGTCTTGTAGCCCGGGTGCGCGAAGCGACACCCGGGAACGCCGCACGTCGGCCTTGATCGACGCTTTCACGGCCGGTTGCGCATCCAGTCGGCGAGACCGGACAGCGCCCGGTCGAGGTCTTGCCGCGCTGCCGCATCCGTGACCGTCTCCTCCAGCGCGCCGCGCATGCACAGCAGCCACGCGTCGCGCTCGGCGTCGCCGATCGCAAAGCCGATGTGTCGCTGCCGCAGCCGCGGATGGCCCCTCTCAACCGAATAGAGTGTTGGCCCGCCCGTCCATTCGGTGAGATAGCGTTTCAGCACATCCTTGATGGCGCCGAGATCGGCCGAGTGCATGGCACGGATGGTCTGCGCCTCCGGCAGCGTGTCCATCCGCTCATAGAAGCGCTCGACCAGCCGGTCGATCGTGGCACTGCCGCCGATGCGTTCGAATATGGAAGCCGCGACGTCGCTGTCGGTCATCCCGCGTCCCGGCCTACAGCGCCACGCTGCGCAGCCCAAAGCTGCGCGCCTCGTTTTGCAGCACCGGCCGTACCGCATCAATCAGCCGCGCAGCTGCTGCGTCGACTGAGAGCCCCGCCGTGTCTACCACCGCTGTTGCGCGCGAATACAGCGGCTCGCGGCTGAGCAGGATGTTGCGCAGCTCCGCCATCGCGGAGCGATCGTCGGCCATCGGGCGCAAATCGCCCTGGCGGCGGACGCGGGCCATGTGCTCCTCGGGCTCGGCCTTCAGCCAGATCGTGTAGAACGACGACAGGATCTGGTCGAAGGTCAAAGGCTCCGAGACGATGCCGCCGCCGGTGGCCAGCACCATCAGCTCGTTGCGCGCGAGCAGCTGCTGAAGTGCCGCCTGCTCCATGCGGCGAAAGCCTTCCTGGCCGTAGAGCGCGATGATCTCGGCGACCGAGAGCCCGTTCTGCTGCTCGACCTCCTTGTTGAGCTCGACAAAGCTCCAGCCGACCTTCTTCGCCAGCATCCTGCCGAGCGTGGATTTGCCGGCGCCACGCAGGCCGATCAGCGCGATGCCGCAGAACGGCGCGCGCCGCGGCGCCGACGCGCTGCCGCCGGCGAGCAAATCCTTGGCCTGCGCGATCTGGGCAGGCGTCGCCTTGCGCAGGAGATCGCGAAACATCTGCCAGTCCGGCGTCGGATCGGCTGAGGGCAGCAAATCTTCCAGATGCGCGCCCATTGCGTCCGAGACGCGGCGCAGCAGCACGATGGAGACGTTGCCCTTGCCGCTTTCGAGTTGCGCGATGTAGCGCTCCGAAATTCCTGATACCTTGGCGAGCACTTTGCGCGACATGCCGCGCAGCGCGCGCATGGTGCGCACGCGCTGGCCGAGCTGTTCGAGAAAGCGGGATTCGGCGTCGGGACTGTCGGTCATGAGCCTTCTTTAACGGATGTCCTGCGGCGCGTTTTAATGAAACATAATGCCTGCTGGCATTGACAGCAAGCTGCCGCAGTGTCTTTCTATGAATTATAATTCTAAATTCGGGGGAGGCGTCCGTGAGCGAGGGATCCTATAACGCGGTGACCTGGCTGCTCGACCGTAACGTCGAGGAGGGCCGCGGCAACAAGCTCGTTTTCGAAGACACCGTCTCGCGGCTCACCTATGGCGAGCTCCAGCGCGAGACGCGGCGCACCGCCAACATGCTGCGCCGGCTCGGCGTCCGCCGCGAAGAGCGCGTGGCGATGATCATGCTGGATACGATCGATTTCCCGATCGTGTTTCTGGGCGCGATCCGCGCCGGTATTTTGCCGGTGCCGCTGAACACGCTGCTGACCGCGGACCAATACGCCTACATCCTCGCGGACTGCCGCGCGCGCGTGCTGTTCGTCTCGGAAGCGCTCTATCCCGTCATCAAGGACGTGGTCGGCCGCATGCCGGATCTCGAGCATGTCGTGGTGTCCGGCGGCAAGACGAACGGCCACAAGCAGCTCACCGAAGAACTCGCGCGCGAGAGCGATCAGTTCACGACCGCTGCGACGCATCCGGACGAGCCAGCATTCTGGCTGTATTCGTCGGGCTCGACTGGCATGCCCAAGGGCGTGCGCCATCTGCATTCGAATTTGCAGGCCACGGCCGACACCTATGCCAGCCAGGTGCTCGGCATCCGCGAGAGCGATATCGGCCTGTCTGCGGCAAAGCTGTTCTTCGCCTATGGCCTCGGCAATGCGCTGACCTTTCCGATGTCGGTCGGCGCCACCACGATCCTGAACAGCGAGCGCCCGACGCCGGCGCGGATGTTCGACTTGATGAATAGATACAATCCGTCGATCTTCTATGGCGTACCGACGCTGTTCGCGGCGATGCTCAACGACGAGGCGATGAAGAGCGAGCGCGGCGGCAAGTCGCTGCGCATCTGCACCTCCGCCGGCGAGGCGCTGCCGGAATCCGTCGGCAATAGCTGGAAGGCGCGCTTCGGCGTCGACATTCTCGACGGCGTCGGCTCGACCGAGCTGTTGCACATCTTCCTGTCGAATGCGCCCGGCGACATCAAATACGGCTCGTCCGGCAAGCCGGTGCCGGGCTATGCGGTGCGGCTCGTCAACG
>WNGR01007002.1_pt1 | contig 11991 bp, 10 predicted proteins | sample 5407581 | NCBI WGS metagenome assembly WNGR01 (sample SAMN13153383, study PRJNA577476) | soil metagenome | isolation source: 80 cm soil or saprolite under Garry oak tree replicate 2 | place: USA:California | collected 2016-06-15
CGGCGGCCGCGGCACGCTGCTCGGCGACGACTTCCGTCGCTGGGGCGGCGCGCGCGCCGCGCTGCTGCACGCCGAGTGGCGCCTGCCGGTGCCGTTTCTGTCGCTCAAGCTGGGACCGTGGGCGCGGACCCCCGCCGCCGCGGTGCTGGCGCCCTTCGTTGCGACCGGATGGACCGCGCGCCCGGTGCCGGGCACGCCGTGGCTCGCGACCCCGGACGCGCGCGTGACCTGGGGCGCGGGGCTGGAGTGGCTGGGCGTCTTCCGCCTCGACGTGGGTGTCGGCGCGCAAACTGGGCGCGTGCGCCTCGCGTTCGACGTAACGCGCGATTTCTGGGGCCTGCTCTGAAGCGCTCCGGACTGGACGGGACCCGGCGTTCGGCTAGGTTTCGGGGAACCGCCCATGCCTGAAGCGACTTTCCCCGACGAGTGGCTGGTCCAGTCCCTGGAAGGACTGGTCGACGCGGAGCGTCTGGCGGAGCTGCGGGGCAAGGCCGACCCGGCCAAGACCCTGTGGGAGACGCTGGTCGCGGCAAAGACCTGTACCGACGAGCAGATCCTCGCCAAGCTCTCCACCCGCTTCCGCATGAAGGTGGCGGAGCCCGGCCAGATCGACCCCAAGGTCCGCGAGGCCGTGCCCGAGACCCTGGCCCGGCGCTACCGCATCCTGCCCCTGCGGGTCACCGATTCGTTCCTCGAGGTGGCCACCGCCAACCCCTTCGACATGCACGCGGAGAAGGACCTGGCCTTCGCCACGGCCCGCGAGGTGCGGTTGCTGCTGCTCGCGCCGTCGCAGATCAACGCCCGGCTCGACGACCTGTACCGGCCGGACAAGGCGATCAACAAGCTGCTGTCGGGAATGGAGTCGTCCGCGGAAATGGTGCAGCTCACCGAGGAGGCGCCGGTCGAGGAGATCAAGATCACCGAGGCGGAGGCGAGCCAGCGCCCCGTCGTGCGGTTGGTGGACCTGATCATCTCCGAGGGCATCCTGTCACGGGCGAGCGACATCCACATCGAGCCGGAGGAGGGCGGGGTCGCCGTCCGCTACCGCATCGACGGCGTGCTGCGCCAGGTGATGAAGATCCCCCGCGCCGCGGGGCTGCCGCTCATTTCCCGCATCAAGATCATGTCGTCGCTCGACATCGCCGACCGGCTACGGCCCCAGGACGGGCGCGCGCGGGTGGCGGTGAACGGCCAGCCGATCGACCTGCGCGTCTCGACTCTCCCCGCCCAGCTCGGCGAGAAGGTCGTGATCCGCATCCTCGACTCGCGCGCCACGGTCAAGTCCCTCGACTCGCTCGGCCTGAACCCCGGCGAAGGTGACGCCATCAAGCGGCTGCTCGAGAACCACGAGGGCATCCTCCTCGTCACCGGCCCTACGGGATCGGGCAAGACGACCACGCTCTATTCGGCGATCAATCAGATCAAGAGCGAGGGCGTCAACATCGTGACGGTGGAGGACCCGGTCGAGTACCGGATGGCGGGCATCGTGCAGGTGCAGGTGCAGGAGAAGGCGGGGCTCACGTTCGCCGCGGCGCTGCGGTCGATCCTGCGCCAGGACCCCAACGTGGTGCTGGTCGGCGAGATCCGCGACCGCGAGACCGCCATGATCGCCGTCCAGGCTTCGCTCACCGGCCACCTGGTGCTCTCGACGCTGCACACCAACGACGCCGCCAACGCCGTGACGCGTCTGGTGGACATCGGGGTCGAGCCCTACAAGATCGCCGCGGCACTGCGCGGGGTGGTGGCGCAGCGCCTGATGCGCAAGCTGTGCACGACGTGCAAGGAAGTGTGGATGGAGACGCCGCCCGAGCGGCTGAAGCGGTGGATTCCCACCGGCACGCCGCTGTACCGGGCCGCGGGGTGCCCCGACTGCGCGATGACGGGGTACCGCGCCCGGTTTTCGATCCTCGAGATCCTCACGATGAACGCGGAGCTGGAGCGGCGCATCGCCGCTGGCGAGCCGGCGGACCGGATCGCCGAGGCGGCGCGGCGCGCCGGCATGAAGTCGCTGTGGGACAGCGGCCTCGCCCACGTGCTGCGCGGCGAATCCACGATCGACGAGCTGATGCGCGTGGTGGACGTGCCGGCGGAAGCGGCCGACATCGCGGCCCTCGCCGCCCCCGCCGCCGCGCCGACCGGCTCCGCGGCGCACGGTGCTCACGCTCCCGCCGCGCCTCCGCGCGTGGCCCCGCAACCGATCACGACGCACTTCGATCTGCTCGAGGAAGCGCTGCCCCCGCGCCGCTCCGGCGCCTACGGCGAGCCCGCCACCAAGGTGCTGCTCGTGGACGACGAGGACAGCCTGCGCAAGGTGATGAAAGAGCTGCTGGAGCGGGAAGGCTACGAGGTTGCGGAAGCGCGCGACGGCGTGCAGGCCCTCGACCAGGTGGACCGCATGGGGCCCGACATCATCGTGCTCGACCTCAACCTCCCGGGCCTCGACGGCTACGGCGTGCTCTCCCACCTGCGCTCGCGGCCGGCGACCGCGGCCATTCCCGTGATCGTGCTCACCGCCAAGGGCGACGAGGACAACGAAGTCCGCGTCTTCGAGCTCGGCGCCGACGACTTCCTTACCAAGCCGTTCCGCGCGCGCGCGCTGTCCGCGCGGCTCGAAGCCGTGCTGGGTCGCCGCCGGCATTAGCGTTCCTTCTCCCATCGAAGCGCGCGTCCGGTACGTCGACGTCTACGTCCTGCGGGGCGATGCGCAACGCCCCGAGGTGCTCGTGCTGCGTCGCGGCCCCCCCGGCCCCGGCGGACGCAACGCCGGCTCGTGGGAGACGGTGCACGGCCGCGTGGAGGTCGGCGAACGGCCCGAGGCGGCCGCGCTGCGCGAGCTGCGCGAGGAGACGGGTCTCGCGCCGGCGCGGCTGTACAACGTCAGCCGCGTGGAGGCGTTCTACGAGCATCGCGGCGGCGACCTCGCGCTGATTCCGGTGTTCGCGGCGTTCGTGGCGGCCGACGCGAGCGCGCGACTCTCGGCGGAGCACGATCGCGCCGAGTGGCTCGTGCCCGCGGAGGCGGCGCGGCGGTTCGCCTGGCCGCGCGAACGGCGCGCCCTTGAGGATGTACTCGCGCTATTTTGTCAAGGGGACGGGGGGTTGCTGGACGACGTATTGCGGATATGCTAGCTGCGTTCCGCCGGTTCGCGATCCGAGAGTGTGAGGAGGGGCTTGCCCGAACGCTCGTGAACCCGCTCTACCACCGCATTTACCGCATCGTGCGTCACATCCCGCGCGGCCGCGTGGCGACGTACGGTCTCGTCGCTCGGCTCGCGGGCCGGCCCGGCGCGGCGCGCACCGTGGGGTGGGCGTTGTCGGCGCTTCCCGAGGACAGCGACGTGCCGTGGTGGCGGGTGATCAACGCCGCGGGCCGCATCTCGCTCGCCGCGGACGATCACAGCGCCGTGTTCCAGCGCGCGCTGCTGCTGCGCGAGGGCGTGCGCTTCGCTCCCGGCGGCGCGGTGAACCTGAGCCGCTACGGCTGGCCGGCGGAGGCTTACGACAGCGTGGCGGCCGCCCAGACGCGCGCCGCCTCGTCCCGCAGATCCCGGAGGTTGAAGGGCTTCCGCACGTAGCGCAGGCCGAGGCGGCGCAGGGTGTCTTCGGTGGTGGGTCGCACGTCGCCGGTCGCGACCAGAATCCGCTCTTTCAGTCCGCGGTTGCGGTCGAGCATTTCCTCCACCAGCAGGCGGCCGCGGTCCGCGGCCCGCGCATCCACGAGAATGAGGTCGTACGCGCGCGTCCCCCCTCCCGTCAGCTCGAGGGCGTGCCGCGCGCTCTTGGCGACTTCCACGCGATGGCCCTCGCGCGCGAATAGCGCCTGCACCACGCGGCGCACGGCGGGGTCGTCGTCCACGAGCAGGATCGTGCGCGGGACGGACGCGGGCTCGGCCGGGGCCTGGGCGGTGACCGCCGCGCGCGCCGGCGCGTCGGCCGCGGCCGGCGGCAGGCTGACCACGAAGGCGGCGCCGCCTTCCCCGCCCGACGGGCGCTCGAGGACCAGGTGGCCGCCGTGCGCCTCGACGATCGAATAGCTGATCGACAGCCCCAGGCCGGTGCCCTGGCCCGGCTCCTTCGTGGTGAAGAACGGCGTGAACAACTGCGACGCCACCGCGTCGGAGATGCCGGGACCGGTGTCGGCGAGCCGCAGATGCACCTGGCCGTCGAACCAGGTGCGGACGGAGATGCGCCGCGGCCGGTCGGCCGGGTTGCCGGCCACGGCGTGCGCGGCGTTGGTGAGCAGATTGAGGACGACCTGCTGGAGCGCGTGGCGATCGCCGAGGACATCGGGGAGGACGGCGGCGAGGTCCTTCTCGGTCTCGATCTCCTGGAGCTTCAGGTCGTAGCTCACCAGCAGCAGCGTCCGCTGCACGACGTCGTTCACGTCCACGCGCGCGTGCTCGTCCGGCGCCTTGCGGGCGAACGTCAGCAGATTCTTGACGATGCGGCCGGCACGCTCCGCCTGCTCGTGGATCACCTTCAGATGGCTGCGGTCCTTCTGGCCGAGCGCCTGCTGCTCGAGCAGGAACTCCGAGAGGCCGGCGATCGAGGTGAGTGGGTTGTTGAGCTCGTGGGCGACGCCCGACACCAGCTGGCCGACCGCCGCGAGTTTCTCGCTCTGGATGAGCTGGGCCTCGAGCGTCTGCTGCTCGGTGACGTCCTCGACGAGCACCACCAGGCTGCGGTTGGCCTCGGGGTCCGGCATGCGCGCGGCGGTGACGCGCACGGTGCGCTGCAGCGGCGCCGAGCGCGCCACGAGCGGCGGTGGCCGCTCGCCGCGCCGCGCCGCCTCGAGCAGCTCCTTCAGGGCGTGGGTCTCGCCGAGCAGCGCCTCGCACAGGTCTTCGCCCACCACCGCCTCGACCGATCGCCCGAGCAGAGCGGCGAGCGACCGGTTCGCCCGGCGCACGCGGCCCTCCTCGTCCACGACCGCCATCCCCTCGCTCAGCGCGTCGAACGCCGTCTCCCACTCCTCCTTCGCCTGCCGCACGAGATCGAAGAAGCGGGCGTTGGCGAGCACCACGGCGGCGTGCGTGGCGAGCGTGGAGAGCAGCCGGACGTCCTCGGGCGCGAAGCTGCCCCCGCGCGGATCGGCGACGAGCAGCGTCCCCACCGCCACGCCGTGGGTGTGCAGCGGCACAGCGGCGGCGGACTCGGCCTGGATCTCCGCGAGCAGGCGGGTGGGAGCGCCGCCGGAGTTGCGGACCAGCTCGAGCTTCTCTCCGGTGAGGGAGCGGGCCAGCAGGCCGGGATCGTTGCGGGCGACCGTGTGGTCCTTGAGTTCGGCGAGCGACCCCACCGCGGCCGCCACCCGCAGCGGCGCGTTCGCGCCCGCGCTCGGCGCCGCCAGCGCGAGCAATGCGCCGCGGGCCTCGAGGAACCGCAGCGCAAAGCGCACCACCTGGTCCGCGATTCGCTCCAGCTCGAGCGAGTCGGAGAGGACGTAGGACAGCTCCTGCAGGGAAAACAGCTCCGAGAGCCGGCGGTTGAGCTCCTCGGTTGTGCGGTGGCGCTCGCGCTCGCTGCGCAGCAGCCGCGCCGCCAGATACCAGAGCAGGCCGAGGACGCCCGCGAACGCGACGGCGACGAGCAGCCGGAAGAGCGGGGAAGGGCTCGCGGCTACGGCTCCTGATTGGGGAGGGACTGCGCGCGGGCCAGCACCCGGGCGCGCTCGCGCTCCAACGCCCGCATGGCCCCCCGACTCCAGCCGTCGTTCGTGAGACCCTGGTAGCTGACGCTCAGCGCTTCCCGGAAGCTGATGCCCTCGTCGAACAGATACAGCGCCACCGCCTGCTGGCGGGCGTCGAGCTGCTGCCCGTTCCATGTCGGCGAGAGCGGCACGATCGCCACGGGCCGGAACAGCTGGCCGCGACTCGTGATGTTGATGTCTTCGGGGACGAACCGGGCCTGCGGGACCAGTCCGTAGAAGGACACCATCACGAACGTGGGGTGCTGGACGCCGGCGCGCTGGGCGGCGTCGTCGAGCTGCGCCCGCTTGGTCTTGATGAGGTCACTGAGCGAGCGGTAGGTGTCGGGCAACAGCAGCCGAATCACGGATTGGGCGAGCGGCAGGACCTGGATTTCGACCTGCGCGGTCGCGAACCGCACGACGATGTCGTCCCGCTTGAGGGTGCCGAAGCCGATGGGGAGCGTGTCGGCGGCCTGGGCCGACAGGCGACGGAAGGACGGAAGGACGGAAAGCAGCGCCAGCCCGAGCATCGGAACGCGCCGCCACATCCCCCTTCCGTCCTTCCGTCCTTCCGTCATACCGCCGCCTCTGTGATCAATCCCGCAATCGCCTCGCGGAGCTCGGCGACGCCTTCTCCGGTCCGCGCGCTCGTCACGATCACCTGGTCCGCGTCGAGCCCCAGCAGCTCCCGCACGGCGTCCGCCCGACGCAGCCGTTGCCCTCGCGGAAGCTTGTCGCTCTTGGTCAGCGCCGCAAGGATGCGCGTCTCGGCGGCCGCCAGCGCGTCCTGCATCGTGCGGTCGTCCACCGACGGATCGTGCCGCAGGTCGAGCAGCCACACGGCGCCGGCGAGGCGCTCGCGGTCCAACGTGCGGGCGACGAGGCGCCGGAATCCCGTGCGCCGGCCGCGGCTCGCCCGCGCGTATCCGTACCCCGGCAAATCTAAAAAGTAAAAGGCGTGGGATGTGGGGAGTGGGGTGTGGGTACGCGCCTTCCCACTCCCCACATCCCACATCCCACGCATTTCGAATACAGTGAGCGCCTGGGTCTTGCCGGGTGTTGCGGAAACCTTGGCGATACGGTGTCCCACGAGCGCGTTCAGGAGACTCGATTTGCCGACGTTGGAGCGGCCGAGGAAGGCGACTTCGGGGAGCGGGGGAGCGAGCGGAGCGTCGGCGCGCGGAAAGGCGCCGACGAAACGGGGTTCGGTCAGGCTTCTTTCTTCTGCCGCGCGCGCTCGGTCACGAGCAGCGGGGTCCGACCCTCGCGCACGCTCTCGCCGGTGATGCACACCTCGCGCACGTCGTCACGGCTCGGCAGGTCGAACATGATCTCCGTCATCATCTCCTCGAGGATGGCGCGGAGACCGCGGGCGCCGGTGCCGCGCTTGATCGCCTTCTGGGCGATGGCGCGCAGGGCGTCCTTCTCGACCGTCAGCCGCACCTCTTCGAGCTCGAACAGCTTCTGGTACTGCTTGACGAGGGCGTTCTTCGGCTCGACCAGAATGCGCACCAGGGAGTCCTCATCGAGCGCATCGAGCGGCACGGCGACCGGGAGGCGGCCCACCAGCTCGGGGATGAGCCCGAAGCGCAGCAGGTCGTCCGGCTCGACGTCGGAGTAGGGGTTCGCCTTGAGGCGCTGCGCCACGCCGCGCGCCACCTCTTCCTTCGTGAAGCCGATCTGCCGGCGCCCCGTGCGGGCCTCGATGATCTTCTCCAGCCCGTCGAACGCGCCGCCGCAGATGAACAGGATGTCCTTGGTGTTGACCTGGATGTACTCCTGCTGCGGGTGCTTGCGGCCGCCCTGCGGCGGCACCGACGCCACCGTCCCCTCGAGGATCTTGAGCAGGGCCTGCTGCACGCCCTCGCCCGAGACGTCCCGCGTGATGCTGGGGTTCTCGGACTTGCGCGCGATCTTGTCGATCTCGTCGATGTAGACGATGCCGCGCTCGCACTCGGAGACGTTGAAGTCGGCCGACTGCAGCAGCCGCACCAGGATGTTCTCGACGTCTTCCCCGACATACCCCGCCTCGGTGAGCGTCGTGGCGTCGGCGATGGTGAAGGGGACGTCGAGGATCCGGGCCAGGGTCTGCGCGAGCAGCGTCTTGCCCACGCCGGTCGGACCGATGAGCAGGATGTTGCTCTTGTCGAGCTCGACTTCGGCTTCCCGGCCCGAGTGGGAGTTGATGCGCTTGTAGTGGTTGTAGACCGCGACCGCCAGGGTCTTTTTCGCCTTCTCCTGGCCGATCACGTACTGGTCGAGCACGTCCTTGATCTCGGCGGGGGTGGGGACCTGCGTGATCGCCTCGGCGACCTCGCGCTCCTCGTCCTCCGCCAGGATCTCGTTGCACAGCGCGATGCACTCGTTGCAGATGTACACGCTCGGGCCGGAGATGAACTTCCGGACCGAGTCCTTGGACTTCCCGCAGAACGAGCAGCGCAGGTGTTTATCGTGCGACATGGCGCCCTAACATGGGAAAACGGGACGGCCAGCGCAAGTCAGGCCCCCTTTTTCCCGCTGCCGTCAAGCTCGGCCTGGTGGGCGATGACGTGGTCGATGAGGCCGTAACCCTTGGCCTCTTCGGCCGACATGAAGCGGTCGCGGTCCATGTCCTTCTCGATGTCGTTGACCGGCTTAAGCGTGTGCTTGGCGTACAGCTCGTTGAGCTTGCTGCGCAGGTACAAAATCTCGCGCGCCTGGATCTCGATGTCCGAGGCGGTGCCCTGGGTGCCCCCCGACGGCTGGTGCATCATGATCCGGGCGTGGGGCAGCGCCTGGCGCTTCCCCGGCCGGCCCGCCGCGAGCAGGAACGAGCCCATCGACGCGGCCATCCCCATGCAGATCGTGTTCACCGGCGCGCGCAGGAACTGCATGGTGTCGTAGATCGCCATGCCGCTCGAGATGATGCCGCCCGGCGAGTTGATGTACAGATAGATGTCCTTCTCCGGGTTGTCCGCGTCGAGGAACAGCAGCTGGGCGATGATGATGTTCGCCACCTCGTCGTTGATCGGCGTCCCGAGGAACACGATGCGGTCCATCAGGAGCCGGCTGAAGATGTCGTAGGTGCGCTCGCCCCGGCTGGAGCGCTCGATGATGTAGGGCGGATAGATCTGGTTGACGCTCACGGCTGCTCCACGGTGGACTGGGACAAGAGGAACGCGAACACCTTCTCCTCGGTGAGGCTGCGCTCGAGGTCGCGCAGCCGCTTGGCCTTCTCGAGCGACGCCTGGAGCTGCTCGGCCGGCACGCCGCGTCGGGCGGCGAGCTCCGCGATCTTCGCCTGGACCTCGGCCGCGGTCGCCTGCAATCCCTGGTGCTCCACGATCCAGTCCAGGACCAGATCGCGCCGCACCTGCGCCTCGGCGATCGGCTGGAACTCCTTGGCGAACGTCGGCCAGCGGTCTTCGGGGATGCCGTACGCCTGCGCGTACGCCGCCAGCGCGCGCTCGACGAGCGGCCGCGGCGCGTCGATCCGGTTCGCCTGCACGATCTGCTCGATCAACGCCGCCCGCACGCGCGCGTCCGCTTCCCGCTCCGCGTCCTGCTCCAGGTCCTCACGGATCGCCTGACGCAGCGCGTCGAGGCTCTCGAAGTCGCCGACCTCGCGCGCGAAGTCGTCGCTCAGCTCGGCCAGGTGCTGCCGCTTCACTTCGTGCAGGGTGATGCGCACGTCGCGCGTCTGGCCGCGCTTGGCCTCTTCGGGGAAGTCGTCGGGGAAGCGCACGATCGCGTCGACCGTCTCCCCCGGCAAGAGGCTCATGATGCGCTCCTCGACGTCGGGGATCGCCCGCCCCTCGCCGAGCACCAGCTGGTAGGGCTGGGCGTCCTTGATGCTCGCGCCCTCGCGCTGGGCCAGCGTCACGTTCACGAGATCCTTCACCTGGGGCCGCTCGCCTTCCACCGGCACCCACGGCGCCCGCTGGGTGCGCAGCTCGGCGAGCTGCGCGTCGACCTGCTCCGCCGTCACCGGGGTCACCGTCCGCGGCAGCGTGAAGCCGCCGAGGCGCTGCAGGGTGATCTCGGGCCGCACCTCTACGTGGAACTCGAAGGTGACCGGCGCGCCGTCCGTCCACTTGAGGTTGTGGATGTGCGGGTCGGCGATCGGCTTGATCTGCTCCTGCGCGAGCGCCGTGCGCCAGCTCTCGCGCACCAGCTCCTCGAATGCGGCCTGGCGGATGTCCTCGGCGTAACGCTTGCGGACCACCGCCACCGGCGCCTTGCCCTTGCGGAACCCGGGGAGGCGCACGCGTGCCTGCCACGCCTTCGTCGCCCGCTCCTCGGCCTCGCGCACGCTGTCGGCGGGCACCGTGACGGCCAGGGACGCCTCCCCCGGCTGCTCGTTGGTCTTGGTGATCTGGATGGTCATGCGGGGTGAAATCTAACCGAGTGCAGAGGAAAGGCGCACGCGCACAGAATAGTTCCCAGACGCCAAGCAGGAAGTGGTCTCAAGTGCCGGTTGCCAGCTTCATCACTGCTGGGAACGTGTCTCTTGAAGCCACTGTTCGCTTGGCGTCTGGGAACTACTCTAGTGGCTGGTGCCTTGCAACGGCAATCGCTCTCTTGTGTCAGGGTCGAAGAAGTGCAAGCCTTCCGGGTCAAATCCCAGCAGGATCTCCGCGCCCACCTCCGCGTGCACGCCGGGCGCGACCCGCGCCGTCAGCTCCTGCCCGCCGGCGCTGGCGTAAATGAGCAGCTCCTGACCCAGCGGCTCGACCAGGTCCACGCGGGCCGGAATACCGGTCATCCCGAGCGGAGCGAGGGACACGTCTTCGGGACGGACGCCCAGAATGACGGGTCGCCGGTTCCCGGTCGTCACGAGGCTGCGCCACGCGGCGGGGAGGGGGACCGTCACCGCGCCGCCCGACCCGATAAAACGCAGTCCACCCTCGGTAGCGATCGCGCCCTCCAACAGGTTCATCGGGGGACTGCCGATGAAGCCGGCGACGAAGGTGTTGCGGGGGACGCGGTAGACGGCGAGCGGCGCGTCCACCTGCTGCACGCGGCCGTCCCGCATCACGACGACCCGGTCCCCCAGGGTCATCGCTTCCGCCTGGTCGTGCGTCACATACAGCATCGTGGCGCCGAGCGTGTGGTGGAGCCGGGCGATCTCACGCCGCATCTGCACTCGCAGCTTGGCGTCGAGGTTGGAGAGCGGCTCGTCGAAGAGGAACACCGCCGGCTGGCGGACGATCGCCCGGCCGAGGGCGACGCGCTGCTGCTCGCCGCCGGAGAGCTGCTTGGGCCGGTGGTCGAGCAGCGCGTCGATCCGCAGGATGCGCGCCGCTTCCCGGACCCGGGTGGCGGTCTCGTCCTTCGCCACCCCACGCAGCTTGAGGCTGAACGCCAGGTTCTCGAACACCGTCATGTGCGGGTACAGCGCGTAATTCTGGAACACCATCGCGACGTTGCGGTCCCGGGGAGGAACGTCGTTGACCACCCGGTCACCGATGCGCAGCTCGCCGGCGGAGATCGCCTCGAGCCCGGCCACCATCCGCAGGGTCGTGCTCTTGCCGCAGCCGGAGGGCCCGACGAGAACGACGAACTCACCGTCCCGGACGGCCAGGTCCAAATCGGCGACCGCGACGCGGGTGCGGCCCGCGTCTTGGTATATTTTCCGGATGCCGCTGAGGGTCACGCTCGCCATGAGGGACCGTGAGTGAAGTGATTCGCTTCCCCGAGGGGTTCCTCTGGGGCGCCGCGACGTCCGCGCACCAGGTCGAGGGCTCGCCGCTCGCTGACGGCGCGGGGCCGAGCATCTGGCACCGCTTCGCCCACACGCCGGGGCTCACCGCCAACGGCGACACCGGCGACGTCGCCTGCGATCACTACCGCCGCTTCCCCGAAGACGTGGCGCTGCTTGCCGACCTGGGACTCAACGCGTACCGCTTCAGCATCTCGTGGAGCCGCGTCCTGCCCGAGGGCCGCGGGGCGGTCAACCCGCGCGGGCTCGCGTTCTACGACCGCCTCGTCGACGCGCTGCTCGCCCGCGGCATCCAGCCCGCCATCACGCTGTACCATTGGGACCTGCCGGCCGCGCTCGATGACCGCGGCGGCTGGCTCAATCCCGACATCGCGGACTGGTTCGCCGACTACGCGCGCGTCGTTGTCCGGGCGCTCGACGACCGCGTCCACCTCTGGGCGACGCTCAACGAGCCCTGGGTGGTGGCCGACGGCGGCTACCTCCACGGCGCGCTGGCGCCGGGCCATCGCAACCTGTTCGAGGCCCCCCTGGTGACGCACAACCTGCTGCGCGCGCACGGGGCCGGCGTGCAGGCGTATCGCGCGGAGGGCCGGCACCAGGTC
>WNGR01022811.1_pt1 | contig 11991 bp, 28 predicted proteins | sample 5407581 | NCBI WGS metagenome assembly WNGR01 (sample SAMN13153383, study PRJNA577476) | soil metagenome | isolation source: 80 cm soil or saprolite under Garry oak tree replicate 2 | place: USA:California | collected 2016-06-15
CTCATTTCACGCCCTCCATTCGTGGGTCGGTGCCATCCATCAGGTAACGCACCCATTCGGGCCGCTCCTGCTGCTCGACTGGCTTGTGCTGCTCATAGCTTGCGATCTTGACATGTAGCACGTCGTTGATCTCGCGCAACTCCTCGTTTTCCTTTGCCAGTTTCAGGATGTAGCGAAAGCCTGCGGCATACAGCCAGATCATCGGGATAGCCCATAGGCCAAGTAGGGCCGCTAAATCAATAAAGAGATAATCCATTACGATATTTCCTCACTGTCTTACTATCGAAACCATTTCATAAGTAAGGTATACTCTCCTGAGTAATGTACATCAAAAATATATATCCAGTCAGGCCCTTTATCATCGCTGATAAGTTTGGCTACTTCCGCTAATAATTCTGATGTTTCATTCTCGGTATAGCCGCCTTTGGTTCCTATGCGACCATACCACTTGAATACCACCAGAAAATTCATCATTTCCCCCTGAGTTCGCGTTCTATTTCTGTCAATTCTTTCATCACCCCATCATACAATTCCTTGTACTCGACATCCTGTAGCGACTTTCCCTTGTGCGCATCCTTGCGTTTCAGGTGCAGCTCATCCCCCAGGAGCCAGATGCCCCAGACAAAGACGCAGAAGCCGACGCCAGCGAAGTACAGGAGCGCGGCAAAGAGCCAATTTGGGAGAGTGATCATCTCTTCCCCTCCTTCCTCGGATATGAAGTCTTAGAACAAGGCAAGCAGAGCCAGCAATTGCCGATGCCACGCCGCAGCCAGTAGCATAAGAGCGTGAGTTGGCAACGATTGCAGGTAGTGACGCGGGTGTGGACGGTTATTGTCATAACACCTCCTCTTTCCATCCGAGTGCATCACGCAAAGACTCACTCATGATCTGATGTACTTTATCAAGAAGGCGATCTACGCGTGCTCCATCCATCGTTTCAATAGCTTCTTGGAACAAGTCGTACAAGCAATCGGCATTCTCTTGTGTAGCCTCAAGGATAGCTTGCTCTAACTGTTCTGCTGTCTTCATGCCTTCTCCCCCTCTTCAGGCTGCCATTGAAGCCGCTGTGTCAATCGTTGCTGGTACGCAGTGCCATTCTTGGCGCGTATTGCCTCGATTTCTTGTGTAGTGGTCTTATTCGGCCATGCTCGCATTAAAGCCCCTGTCCTGATGCGCATAATCTCAGCATCGGTATCCATCCGGCACTTTGGGCAGATGAATAGCCCTGGCTCAAGCTCAACGAGCTTTATTGCCATGCAGCGAGGGCAAAGATCACAGCCTGCACGTCTCCCCTGAGCCCTTGCCCATCGCAACGACTCTTCAATTTTCGTGTGGCATGACCACTCATATAGTAGTTTGCGAAACCAGTTTGATTTGTGGGCGCTCACTTTTGGGTCTCCTATCTCGTTTGATTGCACGTGTTTCAGCTCGCTCGCTTGTGCATTCGAGGCAAGCATAGCCGAGTCCAGTCCATCGTTGCAATTCGCAAAAAATGTGTTGGGTATTCATAAAACAGATCGGGCAATAGATCACGCGATACAGCCGATCAGCATCAATGAGCGTATCACGCGGCCCGCTGACGGGCGGTTTGGTGTATGTTCTCTTCTTCCTTGTCAATTTTGCCCATCCCGTTTGATCTGTATCTGTTTAGCAACTTGCCCATAAATGCTAGGGCCAAACTTATCAAGTATCGACCTGAGCGGCGCTACATCTTCAGGCGAGATACCAACGACGCAATACACCGATACAGCCTTCATCAATGCAGCCGTTTCGTAGGCATTGAGGCTGATAGTGATTTCTTGTCGGTCAATAGCTTCCATTGCATCCATTAGTTTATCCTTCCTACGCGCTCGCTCGTCATCGCATTAGTATGCGCTCTGAGCATCATGCGCAATCGCCACAAGCCAACAAAAAAATGCGGCCTGGTGAACTCGTCCAGCGTTGGCGTGATCTGCACCAGGCCACAGAGCTGATCGAGAAAGACGCCCAGTTCTACGGCGTTGAGCACCTGTTGCCTGATATCCATATTTTCATCAAATGGCTCTAAATTCGGGTATAAATCTCTTACAGTTTTCATATCTACCTATTTCTACTCCTGCCACAACTGCACCGCGAGGCTTCATCTGGATTTTGGCAGCCGCAGCCGAAGCATTGCCACATCTAATAAATGATAATCTTAATCACGATAGACTCCCTCTTCTCCTATTCTTTTCGACAACCCGACATATGGTTGTACTGATGTTCTAACGCTATTTCTTGCTGGACATGGCCTTGTACTTCTGCGTCATTGGCTCATAGTCCAGGATTTTCAGATCGACAAATACCGCGAGATAGCGCCCTGTTGTATTTTTGGGAAGGCGAGCACGTCTTGCTATCTCGGTAGCACTAAACCACTCACCGTGAAATGATGAGACTTTCGTGAGCAGGAGGATGGTGCGGCGTACCATGACCATGCTTTCCAGTTTCACGATTATTTTCTCTCCTGCTCCTTGTGAAGCTATTTCATCACCCTAAAAAATCAAATAGCTATTTGATTTTCTGTTTGATTTTTCTCAGGCAGCACGCCCAACGTTTTACCTCTTGCTAACGCCAAATTGATAGCATCAACTCTATCCTCTAATGACCAACCTACCTGGATATGTTGTGTGATAAATCTATCAAATTGCTCGTCGGTGGCATCCTCTACGTTGAGAATTTTCCCATCTAATTGGAACAGAAATTCTTTTGCGTCAAGCAGTGTGATCTGTAACGAGGTGGATTTTTGAACGTTTGATCTCTGCTTTCCACTGCTCTGTTTTGCCATGAAATTTGCTTCCCCTCTTGATATAATTGGTTTCGTAGTACCACTGCATGTACTCTGAGAGGCCATACGGCCATTTGTGGCGAGTCAGCCGATAGACGATAACACCTTTTGTTTTTGCTTCTGTACGCTGTCTACCACGCTTCTTGTAAAATTTTGGTAGATTAGCTTCTGACGCTTCATCGGGGGGCAAAAAAATCAAATGGTTCTTTGATTTTTCCTGCCCCCCATCATATGATTTTTCCGCCACTCCTGCCGCGCCGCTTTCAGGAGCGGCTTCTATTTTTTTACGTCTTCCGTCGCTTCCTCTTTGCGGCCATTGCGCATATTCGAGATGCCATCCTTTACGGCATGTCCAGCGTCCAGTAATGGCTTGAAATCTGATTTCACTATTTGTCGATTGTCGGGGATAAGATGGACGATGATGCCCATGCCCACATTAAGACAGATATCAGCACCGACGAACAGGATGACGTGGGGGAACCATTCAGCCAGGCTTGTACCGAGCGCGTGGCGGGTCGCTACAAGGTTAGAATCGACAAAGAAACCAACCATGCTGAACAAAAAGCAGATAAAGATCATCACCATAGCAATCCCTTTATGGATGCCGTGCCAGTGGAGTAGGTAATACCCCGTCCAGTACAGCACACCGCCTTCGAGAGCCACCATAGCGAACCCTACAAATTGTGGGTTAGGTGACACCTGGGTGAGCAGGTCAAGATTTGCCTGTGCTGTGTAGAGCAGCAAGGCTCCTGTGAACAGGATGCTTAGAATGACGATAACGGTTTTTCTCATGTTGTTTTCCCTTTCCAGGTATAATAAAAATGTTCCTGACGGACACCAGGGATAGGGCGGGCGGCGTTAGTCGTGCCGCTCGCCTATTTTGCGCTACGAGGATAACTTTACTGCTGTGCAGGCTATCGCCACAATGATTATGCCAATGGCGATGATTGTCACATGAGCGGATAGTGCAATCCAGATGAATAGTGCGGCTAAGAGCCACACAATGACAAGTTCTATCATTCGTGATCTTCTTTCTTCTCCATCTCCGGCAATGCGGCGTACCGCGTGTGCAATGCGCTCAGATGCATCTCCATCTTATCTAGTGCTTCACCAATAAAGCACCGTAATTGCTCGCGGGCCAGCAGCTTCCCCTGACTCCTAGTCTTCGGCAATGCTTCAAGCTGTGCTAAGACCGCCTCGATGTCGAAGAGTGATTGTCGGCTGGTGGCGCGGTACAAGGAGGCGAAGAGCGCGGTCATCTCAGCGTCTTGTGTCATCCATTCCCCCTTGCTACGCAATATCCAATGTCTCGCGGTAGTCGCATCCAATCATGGAAATGTCGATTTGCCCCACCTTGAGCCGAGAGCACACCGCACCACCGACATAGTTCTCAAGCTCATCGAGCCTGTTGGTGCTGATGGCTATCGGTCTGCCAGCCTTGACCCGCTCATCTACGATTTCAAAGTAAATCTCTTCTCGAAACTCGCTATGCTTCGCCTTGTCGATGTCATCGATCACCAACAGGTTTGTCTTCATGGCACTGGTGATGATAGACGAATAATCCTCATGAATGGCTATCTTGGTCTGGATTGCTGAGAAGAGTTTCGGAGATGTCACGAATAGGCTGCTCCGCTCTATCTTGCGTATCTCGTTACACAGAGCCGCGAGCAGGTGCGTCTTCCCTGTGCCATAGGTACCATAGAGTGCCAAGGTTCCTCGCATATCCAGAATAAAGTTCTGGATAGCTTGAAAGGCTTGTGGCTGCGTTCTCTGATCGAAATTAGTAAGCGTCTTCTCAAGCAGTGCGCTATCATCCCACCTGTCACCAAGCCATGAGAAAGTTCTCCCGCGCTGCCATTGTATCCACTCATTACGCCGCTGATCGTGGAGCTTTTGTTCTTGTTCGGCTCGCTGGCAGGCACAGATACCACGCACATAGCGCACAGCGCCTTGGAGCAACATCTCCCGCCCTGGCACAACGCCGCAGTTCGGGCATATCCTGGTAGCTTCTTGTAGCGTTTTAGCTGAGAAGCGGCGCATTAACGGGCTGTCTGTCATAATGCTATTGAATTTCTGCATGATTATCTCTCCTGCCCTGGTACGGGCTTGCCTTGCCTGATGAGTTCGGCTCGCACGGCCTCGGCTCGCTCATACAACCGCGCTTTGTTCCTGGCGGCTTGCTCCTCACTCACCAATGCCGATGGCCGAGGCTTCGCGCCATTGCTCCCTGGGGGCGAGTGTCCGTTGACTGCGGACGTTTGTGGATGCTTCAAGATTTGCTGCACATTGCCCGCTTCATCGAGGATGATCTGTGCTCCAATGGTGTAGCGATTATCAGGCTTGCTATAACGCCAGTGTTTGTTGAACAAATATTCTCGTATCTTCGCTATCTGCTCGTCGGTGTACATCTCAGCGAGTGTACGTATCGCTTTGTGCTCATTGATGATGGGGCCTTTAGTCGTGAGCGGGTAGCCGCGCCACTCGTTGATTTGGGCTTGTAACGCGCTACAACGGGCCTGGAATGCTTGTTCTTCTGGCGTCGGCTCTGGCTTGGCGGCTTTTGGCAACGTGGCCTTGAAGGTCTTTCGACGTGTACCGTTGTTGGCTTCTTCAACCATCACCCGTGCTTTTGCCATAAAAGCGTCTTTGAGTGCCTGTTCGTCCTGAGAGAGATCAGAAGAAGATTGAACGTCCGCCGTGATGGTTGCATCAGCAACATCACAAGATTGTTTTTCTTTAGTGTCTTTCTCTAAGTGTTTTTCTTTAGTGTCTTTCTCTGATCGAGGGGTAGTATCTACCTGGTAGGGGGGTAGATTGTACCTATCAGGGGGGTAGATACTACCTGCTAGATAGGTAGTATCTACCCCCGTACTTTCGCTATGCAGGGGGGTAGTATCTACCTGGGGGGTAGTATCTACCCCTGTCTCTATCATCTTGAGGGCATATGATTTTCTCGTTCGTGCTGGATCGCTGGTATCTACCTCATAAATGAGATACCCATGCTCAATGGCCGCTTTCAGTCCATCCTTCACACTTCGATCACTCTTTAAGCCCGTCCCACTATCAATTCTTGTTCCATTCGTGCGTTTTCGTCCATGCATGAACTCATCTACTGAAATGGTCTTAGGGATACCATATTCATGAAAGCCCCAGGTGTGGCGTAGCACGTATTGAATGACCTTGAGTTCTGCCAGATTGTCTATCTCAGCACAGATATCAACCCACTCATTTGGCATGTGGAAGTAGTTTTTCTCAGGAATGACAAACCCCGCGAACTCTGTCATCGCCTCGCCTCACTTCCACTGCGAGGGATAAGCAGCTTCCCACACCCGCTACAATGCTTCCGCTCTATCTCAGGCTCGCTCATCGTTACTCGTACCGGCGCGTGACCTGTTGGCTCCATCTGCTTATAGCAGTTGACGTGTCCGTAGGCGGGGATGCCGTAGTAGATGGCGGTATCGAGGATTGCCACCGTGTCAGTCGAATATGCGCTGTAGCTCTTCACGTGACATGGCGGTCACGGTTAGCACGGTGCCGATAGGGATGCTTTGCGCATCCTTCGAGACGATGACTTGCTCTCCCTCCGCCTCCCAGCGAGTAGTGATCTCGCATCCGTAGACTTTGGCGAGCGGCTTGATCTGGAGAATATTCACTCTACCACCTCACGATCAGCTATCAAAAAGGTCTCCGTGCATCCAGGGCAAAGAAGCCATTCCGGATGATAGGTCTCGTATTCTTTGCCGCAATCCTGGCAGAATGCGTGCATGGCCTCTTCAGGAGCATCAATGCTGTGCCCTGCCTCTGCCCATTTGCCGACTGCCGCAAAAAACTCAGGTAGCGTCACTTCTAACCGGCATTGGATGCAATCCCACCCACCAGGGGTATGCATCCAGCAATACTCATCGTTAATCCCTGCGAGCCATAGCTCGCTTTTCTGAGCGTTCACTCTGCCACCTCTCGATCAGGCAAGTTGACCTGGATAACCTGCTTGCCCTTTTCCTTTGCCCATTTGTCCAGCATATCCATCGAGGCAATGAATTTATCTTGTCGCTCTGCATCGGTTGTGCAACCTACTTGATACGTCCATGCTCGCTCTGCCTCTTGTATCAATTCATTATGAGCAAGCGCAAACTCATGCGTAAAGACAGGACGACCTAGAAGTAACTCGATAGACTCATGGAACTGGCTAAACTTTGCACAGAGCATCAAGGCTTCTTGCATCTGATAATAGGCGAATTTGCGAGGGTCGGTATCAGATTCCCACCAGTGATTATCTCCGTACTTCTCCATCGCCTTGAGGCACTTCTGTAATGTCTCTTCGTCCGTGACCCCGATTGATTTGAGGAATGTCTGATTGTTCATCCCATCACCTCCTCTACCACGTGAACGCAATATATGTTATCTGTCCTACCCTGCTGGTCGCCCCGTCCTTCACGAGGCGCAAAAATTGCCTTCATCATCAGTATCGCCTTTCTCTCTTAGGCTCCCCCACACTATGTTGACAGGAGGCTATTCCTGAGGTAAACTATGTGTGTCAGAGCCTTTCTTTGAGCCTTGTTTCACGTCTTGCCAAATTTGTGAAGCGAGGCTCTTTAATTATTAGTCGCCTTCTCCCTGGACTTTCCAGTCGAGCATATCAAATTTGAGCCTGGGCAAGCCCTGGGCTATGCGTTCTTTGTTCAGAGCTTTGAAAATCGCTTGAGCGGATAAAAGCCTGATACTTTCCATGTTCTCAGCCTTAACGATGGTCGCATGGGATATACCCGACAATACTCCTAGCTCGCGTTGCGTTAGACCTAGCTCAGTACGTACGTCTCTAGGTCTAAGTTTCTCCACTGCTAACGCCTCGATTCCCATAACTCTTTCCTCGCTTTACTTGATATACATTAGTATGCATATGTTTAGGATATCACACTCTCTTAACATCTGTCAAGGAGGTAATGCCATGTTCATCAAATTGTAAGAATTGGAAGGAAGTATGAATAGAAGTTCATACTTCGTAGCATAATTTGATAATTCACATCGATCCACGTCATAATAAATAGGACAGTTTGACGGAGCACGGAGCGGAGTGCTAAAATCGGAGCGATGGATACTGAACCATCGAATTTTATATTGCTATGCACGACCTTTACCGCGTTGGAATTCAGGCAGACCTTCAGTGAAATGGGAGTAACTGAAGGTCTGTTGCATTTTGGGCATGAAAACGCCGCTCAGTTTTACCAGTTGAGCGGTGAGAGCCTGGTCGTAGTAACAGTAATGAAGGTAATCGAATGCAATTCGCTAGTGACAGTATAGCACAGGAGTTATCCACTTATCCACATGGCGTTATTGCATGAGAAATGAGGCAATATGCTTGTTATCGTAGTCGTCCCAGGCTTGATCGTAAGTGAGGTTGCTCCAATTGAATTGCTGCTCCGTGTTTTTCTGCAAGTCGCAGCTGGCAACCTCTTTATTGCTCTCGTTGCCATATCGATCAACAACATTCATGTAGACGTTCACAATAACCTCTGGTATCTTGGAAGGAAGTTGTGTCCAAAGAGCCTGCTGCGCCTTGAAGCAATCGTGCTTGATCTCATGCACGGTCATGGAGTTGGTGTAACTGCCATCTCCAAGATTATCTTTCACTGTTACAAATTGAGCATCCCTGCTCGTTTTGATATCTTTTCCGAACAGGCCAGCTCCTTGCACCGTGTCATTGATCTGCTGATCTAGAGTCTTTGGCTTCGGTGTTGCAGTTGGTATTGGGGTATCAGTGCGTTGTACCGATTGCTCTGTTATCTCAGTTGTAGCTTGTGTGGTTGTGGCGGTATTTGTCGATGAGGCAGATTGTATGGCTCCTTTACATAAGCCGATGGCGATAAAGACGCCTCCAACCACGAGTAACCAGAATAGCGGGCCTCGTTTCTTCATTGCTCTTGCCCTCCTGCCGCTTTGCGCGGCTGCGTGTCTTCTGCTTCCCTTTGTTTATTGACTGCCTGCCACCTTTTCATGCCACCATTGCGCATTATTTCAATATCCGTCGCAATCAATTCCCCTGGCTGTACTCCCAGAGCTAGAGCGATCTTCTCTAGCGGCTCAAATGCCACGCTCTGTGTATGATTATTCCAGTAGCGATTTAGCAACTGAGGCGTAACCCCTGCTTTTATTTGCAACTGAGATTGATTTAATCCCCTGCTTTTTGCCACTTCATTGATGAGAAGTCTTATCATGTTTACCTATCTCCTTTGGTGTAAATGGACATGTGAACATGATAATCTATTTTCATGAATTTGTCAATATTCGTGCCAAAATGCACAATAAAGCATTGACAAATTCATGAAAGCGTGTTATAATATCCTTAGAGGTTGAGGAACAAACTACTAAATTCCCCCTCAACCAGTAAGGATAAAAGTATTATGACACAGACAATCACAAGCTTCACATCAGAGACCACCTACCGATTAACCATCTGCGAAGAGACCGGCACCGCAATCGATTGCTCGTGCGCCGATATGAAATATCGCGGGCATCGCAACAACCACCAATGCAAGCATATGCTTGCATTCCAAACGCAGTTAGACCGCGCAGCCCGCTTCATCCTCTTGCAGCGTGAGGTCGCTGAGAAGGAAGCCAACGCACGCCGCGAGGCCATCAATGCATTGTACAATCCGAACAATATCGGATAGTGAGAATAGCGGGGGCCGCAAGCCCCCAGGAGGATACGGCAATGACACTTGATAAACTGTACGGGAAGCTTCCATTCGCGATACAGGCAAAGCTGTACAATCGGGAGACCTTGACCGATACGGAACAAGCACGGCATCAAACCGTTCTTACAGCCATCACAGAGGCGGAAGAGCGCCAGTATCAAGCAACACGTGCAATATTTGCAAAGTATTGCACGATAGACCCGACAAAATGAGAGATTTGATCGGTGAGGCTTGGGAAGACATCAAGCCTCACCTGGAGGACGAGATTAGGAGTAACGAGATGAACAAGGCACAGCAAAGAGAAATGGCTATCAGGGCTGCACGGAGCCAAGCACGCAAGCAGGGTATTGAGCCTCTTGAGTTAGGGGCAGAGGATGCTTTAGCAATCATTGATGACATCGCACGAAGCGAGCCTGATCTAGTGGCTAGCCACTGGTACAGCGAGGCTACTGATAATCAGATCAATCTCTTTAAGATTGAGTGGCGCAAATGGGTCGCAAGCCAGACTGAGATGAGGCTTCCCCACATGGTTCCTCCGACGCCGCTCAATCTTGGCGGTTGGGGAACTGCAAGCGAGCGAGCGAGATGCTCAGAAATAGTTGAATAGCAGGGCATAGCCCAAAGGAGTAACGAGATGGAGACAGTACGGATAATCTTCAAATGCAAATGCAGTCACGCATGGGCGCATGACTACGAGCGCAATGCTCGTGGGCAACTCTCCCGAACCTGGGAAGCTGCACCAGAAGACACAAACCGACATCCATTCTCGACTCCTGAGTGGGACAAGCGGTGTCCCTCATGCCAGCACATTGGTACGGTCAAGGCCAGCGAGGTGATCGGCACAACGACCAGCAAGCCATGTGATGATCGCTGCATGACAGCGACTAATCACGTTTGTAATTGTTCATGCGGAGGAAAAAATCATGGGAAATTCCATCTCGGATAAAAGCGCGGAAGAGAGGCTGGAGTTAGCGCGCCAAGCGCTGCAAGCCTTAGATAATGCGCATTTTGTAGCGACTGAACATGGATATGGTCAAGCAGAACGCGATAATTATCAAGCGTATTATTGGAAGCAATTGCGCGAGGCTCTCGGAGTAGAGATCAAGGATGGGAACTATTGCAGAGCAAGTCAAAGCAGTGAATAGCAGGCTCAAGGGTGGTGAGCCTGGGAACATCTCAGTTGACAGCTTTTCCGATTATACTGGTTACAAGCCTCAGTACATCGTTGACGCGATGAATGAAAACTTTGGTATCGGGCTATGGGGCTTCGAAGAGATCAGCTCTGAGATCATCACCACGCAAAACGAAAAAGGCGTGTCAATGCTGGCAGTAACTCAGGTCAAGGTATGGCTCGCCGGTGTTGACTTCCAGCCTCAAGCCTGGGGACAGTCAAGAGTCACAAAAGGCGATATCGGAGATGCGAAGAAAGGCGCACAAACCGACGCGATCAAGAAAGCTCTATCGTATTTTTCGATAGGGAACAGAGCGTACTATGGATTGCTGGAAAAGCACCCAAAGGCTGCTGTAGCGGCAAAGTAGCATGAGCGAGGCCGGTCTTACCCACCGGCCTCAGAAAGATGAGCAAAATGACCAGCAAAAACTCACCCCAATTATTATACACTCCACCCATGCCGGTACTACACATCCCCTCGGTGGCACATCCTCAGCACGATTGTGCCTGGTGTTGGTACAATGAGCACATCGAGCCGTTTCCAGAGGACGAGAGCAGCACGATCTGTACCGCACATCAGATGTGGATGCTCGGCAGGCATCGGAATTTGTTGTCAGGAAGGTAAAGAGCATGTTCAGGAAGAAAGCGCAACCGAAAGAGTGGGGAGATGTCGGGCCACAATTGCCTATTGAGGAGGTGTCTCCCGACGAGTGGGAGGTAAGGCATTTGACACGGCAAAAGATGGTAGGATGGATACTCCCTTATAGCATTTTCCCTACGCTCAACCCACTTACCACGAATGGAAAGATTGGCATCGTGGAGATGGTGGCTCTTGAAACTGGCAAATGCCTGTTATCTGGCGGCGTATTATGTAGCGAGTGCTTTACCAAGGAGCAACGTCAGCAGTTTGTACGGGAGGAATTGCTGAATATGTACCGTGATATTGACGGGAAGCTTGTTATGCTCAAGTAGTTACGAGAACTGCCCGAACCGCTCTTCCAGCAGCCGCGCTCCACTGTTCGCAGTACCTGCAGCATAATATAAGGAGAAAGTATAAAGTATGCAGAACGTCAACCTAGAACAGAAGATTTTTATTGAGAGCCAGGTGCTCTCGGCAGAATCCTTTGCTTCTCGCATTTACAATCAAATTGGCCAGGTTCGTGTAGGACTCAATGACCCTGGTTTCTCTTCCGCTGAGTTATCACAAGTTGTGCGAACTTTCCAGGTTGGTGCACATGAACTAGTGGCAGCATTAGATCGCATTCAAGAGAGCCTTAGTGAGATCAAGAAAATTGATTGAACTTGTCTTCTAACAGTTTTGCCCC
>WNGR01009012.1_pt1 | contig 11990 bp, 10 predicted proteins | sample 5407581 | NCBI WGS metagenome assembly WNGR01 (sample SAMN13153383, study PRJNA577476) | soil metagenome | isolation source: 80 cm soil or saprolite under Garry oak tree replicate 2 | place: USA:California | collected 2016-06-15
TCCGCAACTGCGATTCATCTCGGGGAGAAATACCGGTCTGGCATGACTGGCATCCCTCAGAGAGATGAAGCGGTAAGGTCGGGTGCGCAGGGGTCGATCACAATCGCTGTCCAAAGGGGCAGGCTCGTTATTCCACCGGATAACCGGGACGCAGCTGACCTTTCGCCTAGGGAGGACAAGCGATTACGCGGGCTTTTCGATTTGTCCGAGAACGACCTGATTGTGGTTGGCTTCGCCGATAATACAAGGCGGTCACTCTCTGGCGCCCTCGCTGCCGTACTCTCATTAGCTGCCGCAAAGAGTTGACTTCCCCGGTTCCCTGGACTTGAATAGATCGAAGAATACTGTCGAAGTGCTTTCCATCGGCAATGAACTCCTGATAGGTCACACCCTGGATACTAACTCTAACTGGTTAGCCCGGCAACTCAACACGTTCGGATGGAGTCTTCAACGTATCACACTCGTAAGAGATTTCCTGGACTCGATTCCCGTGGGAATCGTTGAGGCCCTAGAGAGAACCCCGAGACTCCTGGTCACCCTAGGCGGCTTGGGTCCCACTCACGACGACATGACTCTAAGGGGACTGTCTATAGCCATCAGAAGGCCACTGGTGCTGAACGGAAGGGCCCTCGAACTCATCAGAAAAAGATACGAGCGAATGGATGTCAATTATCCCAATTCTGAGAAGCTTCGGAGGCTATGCTCCTCACCAAGCATACGTGAATCTGGTCGGGATAGTTGAATCGACTCTGGCCCCACTCTTGGAAAACGCGCAACGCAGGTTTCCGAATCTCTACTTCAAATCGCACCCGAGGGGAAGGGAAACAGCCACTCATTCCCTAATTCAACTGCACATCTACACGGTCGGAGGAGAGAAGCAGGGGAAGATCAACCAGGCACTCGCCTTCTTGGTCAAAGGCCTCACGAGTCAGATTGGACCCTAATTGCGGACATGGTTCCTAGAGTTGACGAGGAAGCTGTCATTCGTCAGGTAGTATTGTTATGCAAGAGCGGTCCAGTCTCCTCCGTGAGTTTGGCTTTCCCGGAATATGTCTGCGGCTGAAAATGGCTTAGTATGGCACGAATGAAGTTGCGTTTCTGATGGGGTTTGGCAAGCTTCACTCGTCAAACCGGGAAACGACCGATTATTCCTTCGAAATGGGAGATGACTGTTAGAAAGTAGGGCATAGGAGCTCTCGCAAAACGTGAGAGTAAAATCTAGCCGCTTCCAACGGTCCACCTGAGGCTGGTAGAATAACCCGGTTCTTCTCTATAGCCCTCAACCGCCTTAGCCAGTGATGCTAGGTGGCCGAAGCCGACGACCCCTATCACCTTTCCCTGTGACTGGTCCAAGATTCGTTTGATACTACGAGCCATGTAGGTTTCCCGGTCGTCTAGTAAAAGCTTGCTCAGGCTCGGGTATCGGCTTCGGAATACGTCTAGCTGACTCTCCACTGCCTCCATGAGCCCGGACAGATCAACCCCCCCGAGAGGCAGTAGAATTAGGCTTGCGAGCCCATCAATTCCAATTCGCACTTTCTCCCGCAAGGGCAACTTTTTGAGTCCCGCAATGGTAGCACCTATCGGTCTGTCAATCAGCTCAACCCTCGCCCCCACGGTCTGGGCTGTTCTGACTGCCTCAAGCATCTCCAAGCCTGGGACCGACCCAGTCAGCTGCCCCGCAAAACGTTCCAGCAGAGCCATAACTAGGAAGGATGGGCCCGCTGAGAAGCTAGGCCGAGATGACATTGGGTTTTGCAAAACGTTCAGTCGGTCAGCGTCGAGCTCCAGTGCCACGACTTCAGGCCTGAGCCTCAGAACAGTCTCCCGAACCAGAGCCGCACTAGCCGGGTCCACATGCACTGTTCCGACCAGAACGAGTCGGCTTCCCACTTTGCGAATCTTGCCATGTCCACTCATCAGTGTGGTCCCCTATTGAACGTCTATAAGGGTGAAGTCAATCAGGCTTTCGTCGCCCCTACCAAGGGCAGGAATCTCAAGAGTTGGACAGCCTTGAAGAGTTGGCAGACGAACGTGACCGTCTAAGAGACGAAGAAAGAAAGATTCTCTCCGACATGGCCGAGACTCGGACGAAAATCGGCAACCTCCGCACAGAACTTCAAACTCTACGCAAGACCCGAGACGAACTGAACGAAACCGTAAGGGCTCTCAAGAAAACCAGGGATCAGCTTAGGGACTCTTCCAAGCAAAGCCTCGTCAGCCTAAGGGACCTGGCCAAGCGAACCCGGAGCTCAGATGAAGGGTCACGAGCGGAACGTCAGATGGCCGAGTTGGAATGGGAAATCCAGACCTCGCCCCTTGACAAGGATGAAGAGAAAAAATTGCTCAACAAGGTCAGGGTCCTAGAAGGTAAGGTTGGAGCCCACCGAAAGACCAAGAAACTCTCTGAAGATGTTGGAAAGTACCGGAAGGAAGCAGATGAGATTCACGCCAAGATCCAAGACTTGGCAGCCCAGAGCCAGCAGTACCACTTGGAGGTTGTCAGCGTGGGAGAAAAGTTCGACCAGTTGAGGGTCAAACAAGAAGAAGAGAAAAGGGCTCTGGAGGAGGTCCGGTTGAAATCCATGGAGGTCGGCCGCAAATACACTTCGCTCAGAACCGCAACTGTTCAGTCTGAGAGAATCTCTCAGAGAGAGAAGGGGAAAGCGTACAGGGAGAGCTTGAAGGAGTTGGCCAAGAAGAAGCTGAGCCAAAGTGGCAAGGTATCCTTGGAGGAGTTGGGCGCTCTCATGGGAGACGAAGAAGAATGAAAATCTCAATCGCCATAATCGGCGGGTCAGGAGTAAGATCAATTCTCAAGGGAGACCAGAAGATCATCGGAACACCGTATGGCCCCACTCCCACGCTAACCCTTGGAGAGGTGAAGGGGAGACAGGTGGTTTTTCTCCCTCGGCATGGCCAAGACCATACCGTCCCGCCTCACAGGGTGAATTACAGAGCAAACTTGTGGGGCCTGAAGAGCCTAGGGGTGGAACGAATAGTCGCAACCAACGCCGTGGGAGCAATAGAGAAGGAGCTTGAACCGGGAAGGATAGTTATCCCCATGGACTTGATCGATTTCACGAAGTCTCGACGCAATACCTTCCATGATGATTCGCCGGTAACGCACGTTGACATGTCTGAACCCTATTGCCCGGCGGTGAGGAAGAGCCTTGTCCAGGCAGCCGTAGACCTTGGAGAAACGACTGGCCAGAGTGTGGTCATGGCATGCACCGAAGGGCCTAGGTATGAGACTCCAGCCGAGATACGGATGCTGGAAAGGCTAGGCTGTGGGGTGGTAGGGATGACCGGGGCACCCGAAGCGTTTCTCGCAAGGGAACTGGAAATTTGCTACGCCACAGTATGCTTTGTCTCCAATATGGCCGCTGGACTCCAGCAGACCCTCTCAGCAAGGGAAGTGGAGGAGAAAGGGCGAGATTCGGGCCGAATCCTGAATAAGATTCTCATACTGGCAATTGAGAGTATTCCAGAGAGCAGAAGGAGCTGTTCCTGCAGCCAGGCACTATCCTCTGCACAACTGGTAAAAGTCGAGAAGGACACCTCGGAGGTCAAGAATAATGCTGGATAGCGTTCTGAGAATCGCAGGGGTCTACACGGCTTATGAGAAATGGTTGACCCAGCAGGTTAAGGGGCAGCCTCTGCCCGAGCACGTGGGCATAATCCTCGACGGCAACCGGCGTTGGGCCTGGGAGAGAGCGCTGAAAGCCAAGGATGGGCATTCTGTCGGGGCGAAAGTGGGTGAGGAGGTTCTGGACTGGTGCCTGGAATACGGGATCAAGACCCTCACCCTGTACACTTTCTCTACGGAGAACTTTGACAGGCCCAGCGAGGAGGTCAACGCGGTATTGAAGATCGTGGAAGAGGAGGCTCAGAAGCTCCGAAAGGATAAGCGGCTCCATTCTCAGCGGGTTCGGGTTAAGACCCTCGGCAGAATAGATCTTCTCCCCGAGGGCTTGAGAAACGTCCTAGTGGATCTGGAGAACGAGACCAAAGACTATGATGGCCATTTTCTCAACGTGGCGATCGCTTACACTGGAAGGGCGGAAATCGTTGACGCCACCAAGAAGATTGTGGAGGATATCAGTCAGGGAAATATTACCTTGAAACAAATAGACGAGGACACGTTTCACAAGTACCTCTACACAGCTCACCTTCCCAACCCAAACCCTGACCTTGTCATTCGAACTTCAGGAGAGGAAAGGCTGAGCGGGTTCCTCCTGTGGCAATCCGCCTATAGCGAGCTGGTATTCGTGGATGTGTACTGGCCTGAGTTTCGCAGAATAGATTTCTTGCGGGCAATTAGGTTGTACCAGAGGCGCAACAGGCGGTTCGGCCGGTGAGCCTGGGCAGCGATGGGTTGAACGGGCTTTTATTCCTGAGTGCTGGCCAAGCCTCGTAACGACTCTGTTCCAGAGCTTGCAGCCTTGGTGTTCATCAAGAGAATAGACATACGGGGCTTCAAGACCTTCAGCAAGAAGGTCTCAATAGGCCTGGATAGAGGCTTCACCGTAGTCACGGGACCCAATGGTTCTGGAAAGTCGAACATTCTGGACTCGTTGAAGTTTGCGTTGGGAGAATTGAGCCCGAAGGAGCTCAGGGGCCAGAGCCTCTCCGACCTGGTTCACAAGTCCCAGGGGGAGGGTTCCCGGTCGGCCTATGTGGCGGTCCAGTTTGACAATGGCGACCGGAAGATTCCGGTTGAGTCGGACCTGGTTACTGTCTCCCGGGAGTTCTCCAAAGGAGGGGAAGGTGTCTACCGGCTTAACGGTAGGCGCTTGTCCCGGAAGCAGGTCCAGGATATTCTGAGCTCAGCAGACATCCAGGTTTCCGGGTTCAACCTGATCGCTCAGCATGCCATTACCCGGTTGGCCGAGATAGGGACGGAGGAGAGGAGGCGGATTCTAGAGGACCTGATCGGCATAGGGGTCTTCGAGACGAAGAAGGCAGAGGCTAAGGAACAGCTCCAGGCTGCGGACTTGAACCTGAAGGTGGCGGCTGCCAGGGTTGACGAGGTCCGTAACAGGATAGAGCAACTGGAACTGGAGAGAAACAACCTTCTCCGGTACAGCCTTCTCAGGAGCGAGATTGCCCGACAGCAGGCTCGAATTCTCTCAGGGCAGATTGCCGGCCTTGAGGCTAAGAGGTCTGCGGCTCTTCACGGCTTGGAGGAGGAGCAGGCCAGACTGGAGGGTGTGCGGCGGGAACGGGACCAGCTAAACGAGCAACGGGCAGGGGTTGAGGATGAGAGGCGGCGTTTCGAAGAGAAGACTGTGACGAAGGGGAGCCAGGAACTTTTTGATATTGAGAGGAAAATTGCCGACGCTGGTAGTGAAATAGTCAAGGTAAAGGCGGAAGCTGAAACGGCCAAGACGCTTCTGGCGACACGGGTCAAACAACAAGCCTCTCTCTTGAAGGAGATGGGATAGATGGAAGCCAACATCAAACAGTTGACCAGCTCAATTCACAGCTTGTCAGCCCAGAACTCCCGTCTGGAAGAAGAATTCGCCAAGTCCACCGCTACCGTCGAGAAGCTCAGTTCCAACTTGAAGTCTTCTAGGGAATCGTTGGCCGAGGATACCGAGAAGCTTGACTCGATCCAGGAGGAGATCGACGAGTTGGGCAAGGAACTGTCCAGGATAACGGCCTCCAGCAGGGGGAGTTCGACAAAGCTAGACCTGACCGCCGGACATTTGCAGACTCTAGTCTCGCGGCAACAGGAGTTTGCTCAGCTAGGGGAGGAGTTGAAGAAACGAATCCGGGAAATGGAACGCCTGGAGAAGGAAGAAGAAAAGCGCCTAGGGACAATCGAAGAACGGGCGAAGGAATACGCCGCGCTTAGGGCAACCCGGCAGAAGGATATCGAGGATGCTTTGGAGGTGGCGAAAAAAGCTCGGGTTACTGTGGTCGAGTTCAACACCCAAAAGAACCTGGCTGAGAATCTTCAGGCCGAGGAGCGGGCTCTCCAGAAGATTGAGGATATGGCCGATGAGGGGGCGATTAAGGGAGTTGTAGGCCGGCTCAGCGAGCTTGTCAGGTTCAACGACGAGTACAGCAAGGCAGTGGAGGCTGCTAGTGCTGGATGGATGCGGGCTCTCGTAGTGAAGGACCTGGGGGTGGCGATCAGGTGTGTGGAGAGCCTCAAGAGGACCAAACTGGGTAGGGTCAAGATCATTCCCTTGGAAGACTTGGAGCTGAGGGAGGCGAACGGGGACAGAAGGGAAACGCCAGGGATTATTGGACCGGTGGCTAGTGTGGTAAAGTCGGACAGGGTGATTCTTCCGGCTGTCCATTTTGTTTTCGGGGATACACTCATGGCCACCAACCAGAGGACTGCGTTTCTCACTGCTGCGGCGGGGCAGCGGTGTGTTGTTACTACTGGCGACTTGTATGAGCCGGGAGGTGGTTTGGAGAGCGGGTACTACCGGGCGCCATTTGACATTTCCACGATAGTCCCCCGCCTGACGGCTCTGGAGAGTCTGGAAAAGACTGTCAAGTCTCTCGAGTCGGTGGTTCAGAAGCAGAGGAGCGATGTTGACAGGATAGAAGTGGAGATTGGTAAGTTGCGGGAGGACCAGGTTGGGACGGGTAAGACGCGGGAAGCTTTGGCTAGAGAGGTGGAGGTGGCGAGGAAGAGCCTGGAACGGACCCGGGCTGCATTGCTAGGGACGCGCAGGAGGGTTGAGTCTTTGGAGGGCTCGATGGAAAGGGAGAAGCAGTTCCTCGATGAGATGACGGAGAAGCAGGGAGAGATGAAACGTCGCCTCTCAGCCCTAGAGGATGAGAGGGCTAGGCTGAGGGTCGAGTCTAGACGGGGAGCGGTCGGTGAGCTGGAGCAGGAGAGAGATAGGGCTGTGGCGGCGATGGAGGGTTTGTTGCGGGAGAAGTTGGATGTGGAGAGCAGGTTGTCGTCTCACCAGTCGACTTTGGATACTTTGAGGCCTGGGTTTGAGCAAGTCCGGATACCGCTTCGGTCGTTGGAGGCGGAGATACGGAAAGAGGAGGCTAGGTTGAAGGAAGCTAGCCAGCGGGTGGAAGAGCTTCAAGGAGGCTTGAAGGGGTTGGAGGTGGAGAAGGGTCGGCTGGTGGATAGTCTCGGGGCTGTGGGTGCCGAGCGGCAGAGGTTTGAGGGCCAGTTCGTCGAGATTGAGAAGAGCCTCCGGTTGCTCCTGGATCGGATGGACCCTCTCAATGCGAGCGTGTCCGAGTTGAAGGGGGGTTTGAGGGAGGTTGAGGCTCAGCTGACGATTTGGAGGTCTCAGCTTGCGAGTCTCGGATATGAGCTGGAGCAGAGTGTGGTCCCGGAGGCTCTGGGAGACGCCGAGGAGTTGAAGCGTGCGTTGCAGGGGGAGCTTGATGGTATTGGGGCTGTTAACCAGCTGGCGGTTGAGCAGTATGAGGAGTTGAAGGGTAACTACAAGCAGTTGTCGGTTCGGATTAACGAGTTGGAGCGGGAGAAGTTGGCGATTGTGGATTTCATGAATGAGCTGGAGACGAAGAAGCGGGACACGTTCATGATCGCTTTCAGCAGGGTTAACGATACTTTCCAGGCTCTCTTCCGAGAGATGACTAGTGAGGCTGGGAATGGGAGGATGGTTTTGGAGAACCCTGATAACCCGTTTGATGGGGGTTTGGATGTGCTGTTGCAGTTTCCGGGTAAGCCTGAGCTGACTATGAACAGTGCGAGTGGCGGTGAAAAATCGGTAGCTACTGTCTGTTATTTGTTGGCCTTGCAGCAGATTCACCCTATGCCGTTCTATGTGATGGATGAGATTGATGCTCACCTGGATGTGGTTAACACTAAACGGTTGGCGACGCTTGTTCGTTCCAGGAGTAAGGGGTCTCAGTTCATTGTCATCTCCCTCAAGGATACTACCATCTCCCGTGCCGAACGGGTCTACGGGGTCTACTCGGAGAATGGGATGAGCCAGGTGGTTTCGCTGCCGGCCAAGGGGATTGTTGACTAGTGGCTAGTCCTGAACAGTTCTGGTTGAAGCAGCCCTACGCTGTTCTGTTCGACCTTCTACACCTTTACCGGGTGAAGCCTTGGGATGTGAACTTGGCAGGTTTGCTGGGGGGGTTGATGGGTGAGATGAAGGCTCGGGGTTTCATCGACTTCTCCGTCTCTGGTACTGCACTGCTCTCGTCTGCCGTGTTGTTACGGATGAAGTCGGAGCTTGTGTTGAAGATGGAGGAGCCTCCTAAGCCTCCCTTGGCGAGACCGACGGACTATGTGCCGCCCCCCCTGGTTTTTCCTCTGAGATACGAGTACACGACTACGTCGCTGGATGAGGTGTTGAAGGGCTTGGTGGATGTTTTGAAGGCTGAGAGGTTGTTGCCCCAATCGGCCCAGTTGGCCTCGCGGACCCCGGAGGTTTTTGAGCAGGTGGATGATTTCCTTGTGAAGATTGAGGACAACATCAAGGCGTTTTTCGCGAGGCTGTTGCGAGAGGGGAGGAAGGGTTCGAGAATGTCCTTTCTCTGGTTGTTGGGAAAGGGTGACGTGTTAGAGGCTGTTAGGATGTTTATCATGCTATTGTTCCTGGCGGCGGAGGGGAAGGTGGCGTTGTTTCAGGACCAGGAGTTTGGGGACATTGGGATTGAGTTGAGGATTGATGGAAGCCCAGGCAACGACTAGTCCTCCTCCCAAGAATCCGCTGGTTCAACAGCAGTTGTGCGAGGCCGCGTTGTACGTGTCGGGCCGGCCTTTGGATTTGAAGACTCTTGGGTCGATTATCGGGGCTAGGTCGGAGGACAAGATTAGGGTGGTGGCTCAGGCTGTGGCTGAGCGGTTTAGGAGTGTGGATAGTCCGATTCAGGTTTTCGAGTTGCCTGATGGCAGGTTTGTGATGCAGTTGAAGGGGGAGTTTGCGCGGGAGGTGAAGAGGCTGGCTAACAGGCCGTTGTTGACTCCTGGACCTTTGCGGACCTTGTCGTTTATTGCGTTGCGGCAGCCTGTTCCCCAGGCTCATGTGGTCCGGGTTCGGGGGAAGTTGGCTTATGGGCATGTGAAACAGTTGAAGGATATGGATTTGATTAGTGATGAGCAGTTGGGGAGGACGAAGATGCTGCGGACTACTGCTACTTTTGCTGACTACTTCAACCTGCCCCATGAGGTGGCGGCTATGAAGCGGGAGATCAAGAACGTGTTGGACGTGAAGGCTGAAGGGACTGAGGGACTGGAGCAGGCTGACGAAGCGGCGAACCCTGATGCTACCGTGGAGTAATACTGGAACGAGTGTCTCACGTCTTGAGGATGGGTTGGGCCATACTTTTTTCCCGTTTGAAGGGGTTCTGTCCAAGCAGGTTTCTGGGCGAGTCTAGCCGATCATGGCTTGAAACGGGCTTTTTTGGCGAGACGAAAGCTGCCAAGAAAGCGGGTTGAGTCCCTAAGGATCGAGCAGTGATGTAGAATCGCGGGCTTGGATTGTTGATTTGGGCTGATTCTGGACGATTCCGGTTCAAAGCAGGATGTTTTGGGGCAATAGAGCAGGGTGGCTTCGAAGCCGCGTTCGGGCACGAAGGCAGAGGGAGAAGGGCGTGACTATACTCGCATGGGCGACAAGCAGCGTAGTGCTGCGTGACGTGGTGGAAGGGGTCCTCCCAATATTCTTCGGACACCGACTAGAAACGGACGTAACTCCATAGGCCGCCATTGTGGCGACGACGATGACTTCCTACGTACTAGGCCGAGATTTTGGGTGACGAGACTAGCGTCGAGAAGACCGTTCTCATCAACGGAAATTCTGCCGGCCATGCCGTAAGCTTTGAACGGTCTGGTAAACGATTAGTCGCCTGCTCGGTCCGAAAGCAGTACTAGGCAATGGAGTTGACACAAAGGCGCTCTCAGAGTTTCTGGGTCGGGTGAAGGCTCGCCTGTCCGTACGCCCTTGGACAATCTCAAAGAACACGTTGAAGGTAAGAAACCTGTCCGGTCTGAAGACTGTCCAAAGAGATTCTCCTGGAAATCCCTTGGCTTATGCTCATCTGTTCTCCTCGTTCAGGTGTAGGCTTTGATGATTTGTCTTGCTTCTGGCCTGGTGAACAGCTCGCTTAACGTTCGTGGGGTCTTGTCCTCGAAGACGACTTCGGGGTACCATTTCGAACCGAAAGCGATCAGGCGAACCAAGATGGGCAGCGTATCCCTCCCCTTCTCCGTAAGGGCCCACCGCACGACCACCGGAGAGTTCCTAGTCTCGGTGCGTTCGATGATTCCTTCTTTCTCAAGCTCCTTCAAGCGCATCGACAAGACCCTTGGTGTGAGGCCGGGAATTGATTCGAGAAGACGGTTGAACCGGTCTACCTTGCGGAACCCGATATCCCGCAGCATCAGCATCGTCCATTTTTTTCCCAAGGCTCCGAGAGCAACAGTTTTGATGGGACACTGAGCAAACTTCACATCGGGAGGGCCCAGTCTAGGTCCGTCAGAGTCAAGCTCCTTGTTGGATGAGGTCTTTTGCAACTGCGCCTTCACAACTATACTTCCACTCCCTTACCTGTTTATAAGCTATACTAAGTATACTGCTTGTATTGAGAATTATCGGATTTGCAAAGGGAATCCAACGGCTGGGGCCATCTAAATGACTGAGGCGTCTAAATAGTGAGGCGCGAGTCAGTTTTGGACACTTTCGGGAAGGAGAATTAGAAAATGACGGCGAAACCGGGCAGTACTACCCCAACCGTATTGTTGAAAGATAGACCGAATGAAGAAATCAAGTCCGGGTCTGATACAATAAACCTGCGTCAGGCTCTGATACTGGCCTTACTGAGCCTCGCACTAGCGATTATCGTCATTGACGCAACCATAGTGAGTGTTACCCTTCCGTCGATTCTGAAGGAGTTCCAGATTTCGGTTAAGGACCTTGAATGGATAACCTCTCTCTACGCGCTGGTCTTCGGCACCTTTCTGCTGACTTGGGGGAAGTTGAGCGACGAGTTCGGAAGAAAACGTATCTTCATCGGCGGAGTAGTAATGTTCGTTGCCGGCTCGGTAATCACCGGGGTCTCAGGCAACCTCTCCTCAATGTTGGTTGGCCGTGGACTGCAAGGGTTCGGCGCGGCTATGCCACCACCTTCACGGGAAAAGCGAGGGGTGTCGCGTTCGGCATGTGGGGGGCAGTAGCGGGAGGTGCGGCAGTAGTGGGACCGATTGTTGGCGGCTATTTTACAACATACTACACTTGGAGATTGGCCTTCCTCATCAATGTCCCGGTGGGAGCAATCGCAATAATAGGTGCTTTGCTGCTGATTAAAGAGTCTCGGTTGAGGAACCCGAACTATTCAACGGACTATGCTGGAGTGACTCTCATCTCTCTCTCCCTTTCGGCATTGCTTTTCGGGTTCATTGAGGCTCAGACATACGGATGGCTTGTTCCCAACGAGACGTTTACTCTCGCAGGTTTCAATTGGCCACTCTCTAATCTCTCACTTCCCGCGTTTTCCATCATTTCCGGACTAGTCCTACTGGTTGTTTTTGGATTGTTCGAACGCCGCCGTCAACGAGACGGCAAGGACCCGTTATTCGATGTCGGCCTCTTGAAATTCCGTGGGTTCCGGTATGGAATCATTACCGTTGCAATTGTGTCCATGGGTGAGTTTGCGGTCATCTTCTTCCTCTCAATCTACTTGCAGGTCGTGAGAGGATTATCCGCAATTGATACCGGGATAACATTCCTTCCCCTGGCCCTATCACTCTTCTTCACAGCACCCCTCGCCGGATTGCTCTCCAATAGAATCGGGCCAAAATGGATTATCACGATAGGAATGGTCTTAGAGGCAAGTGCTATCTTCAGCCTCTCACAGGTCACTACCGTATCGAACCCTGTCTATTACTTCTATCCTGTTCTCGTAGTCTACGGCGTCGGCATCGGTCTAGCACTGGGCCAGCTTGTCAGCACGGTTCTTGGCAGTGTTCCTTGGCAGAAGGCAGGGGTCGCCTCTGGAACAAACAACACTGTGAGACAGATAGGGTC
>WNGR01017755.1_pt1 | contig 11989 bp, 8 predicted proteins | sample 5407581 | NCBI WGS metagenome assembly WNGR01 (sample SAMN13153383, study PRJNA577476) | soil metagenome | isolation source: 80 cm soil or saprolite under Garry oak tree replicate 2 | place: USA:California | collected 2016-06-15
GATGTACTCAATCCCAACGGGGATTTGCTCCTGTCATACCAATTCGAGGCTGAGCAGAAGAGGTGGAAGATCACGGCCGGCCACCGGTGCCAGTGGAACGAATGTGTCGAGGCGATCTCAGGAGAAGGAAAGGTTGTCGTGAATCCGTGTCCGCAGTGCAAATCAGATATGGACTACTGTGTGCGCTGGCTTACCGCAGTGTTGCTCATGGTCGCCAATTGCAACGACGGGCAATGCTCTCCCATAGAGGAGGAGGTTTACCAGGTCATGCGCCAGGGGAGGGGCTGGCACAGGCGCGCGAAACAGGTGGCCGTCGAATTGCGCTTTATCATCCTCCGCACTCCCTGAACGCTCCTTCTCATACGAGCCGATCTCAACATCGGCCACCTGTTGTGGATCTTGCAAATGCAGTAGAGCCGTTATGGTGGTAATTTGGATCGACGACTGCAACTGCTCGTTTCTGATACTGTTCGCGCTCTGACCAGCCGGACTGGAGTGTACTGCTGAGTCTCTAACGAAAATATCAGGGATGTTATGGCGTACTATTGTCATCCCCGCTCAACGGATGTTTCATCCCCATTAATACAGACAGGTTCTTCTGTGTCAAGGCTGTGGAAGGGTGTTCTGGTCCTTGTGTTTGTTCCTGGATTGCTAAGGCCCGGCGTATGAGTAGCTCAGCCTGCTCATATTTGCCCTGTGCATAATAGAGAGCCGACATATCATTTAGGCAGATTGCTATATCGGGATGATTTGATCCAAGCTGTTCTTGATAAACCTTCAAGACCTGCTGCATGAGGAGTTCAGCCTGCTCGTATTCACTTTGGGATTCGTAGAGCATTGCCAGAGTATGCATACTCTGAGCTGTGTCGAGGTGGCCGAGACCAAGCGTCTGCTTACGGATGACCAGAGCCTCCAGGCAAAGAGGTGCGGCCTGCTCAATCTTGTTCTGAACACGGTAGACTTCTGCTAGATTATTGAGAGTCTGAGCTGTGTCGGGATGGTTGAGTCCAAGCATCTTCTTGCGAATAGCTAGAACCTCCTGGAAGAGTGGCTCAGCCTGCTCATACTTGCCCTGAAAAACATAAAGCCCTGCCAGATTATTGAGGCTCTGAGCTATATCGGGATGATCGGGCTCGAGATGATGCCTGCGGATCGCCAAGGCCTGCTGCATGAGTGGTTCAGCCTGCTCATATTTGCCTTGAATATTATAAAGCCCTGCCAGATTATGGAGACTCCGGGCCGTATCGGGATGTTCGACTCCCAACTGCTGTTCATAGATCGCTAGAGCGCGCTGGTACAATGGTTCGGCTTCCGCATACTTGCCCCGGCTCTCATAAAAGCTCGCCAAGTTGTTCAGGATAGTTGCTGTATTGAGATGTTCGACTCCCAACTGCTGTTCATAGATCGCTAGAGCGCGCTGGTACAATGGTTCGGCTTCCGCATACTTGCCCCGGCTTTGATAGAGGCTCGCCAGATTATTCAAGTTCGCTGCTATCTCAGGATGGTTTGGTCCTAGCGCTTGCTCATTGATCGCGAGGGCGCGACCAATGAGTGATTCGGCTTCCGCATACTTGCCTTGGCCTCGATACAAGCTTGCCAGATTGTTCAGGTTTGTTGCTACGTCGGGGTGGTCTGGTCCCAGCACCTGCTCACAAATCGCGAGGGCGTGCTGGGAGAGCAGTTCGGCTGGGGTGTACAAGGCATGCTCATCTAAGTAGAGACTTGTTCGACTGAGTAAATCTGCAGCTTCGATGAGCGGAAGCGTGTACTGTTCTATCAACATATTACATACTTGCGCTTGATCGAGATAGCGAAGACACAAGGGCCACGTACCCACCTCTTGCGGATTGTCAGGAAACACTTCATTGACTGCTCGTATAACTCTTTCTGCCCATTGGCGTTGCACCTCTGGTTCCATCATGTCTATCTGTACCGCCTGCACTAGGCGATGGATACTAAGGACGTGATCTTCCACCAGACGCTTCACCAGGGAGAACTTGAGCAGTTCTGCAATGAGTTGCTGAAATATAAAGGGATCAGCAACCGCTTGTTGCAGAGACGCAGGCCAATAGGCTGCGCCACCCCTGAGCAGTTCCTCTGGAATGCGATCAGGTGCCAAAAAGGAGCAGAGGTGAAGGAGTTCGGCTGCCGCAGGATTGGCTTGCTCAACCTTTTGAACCGAGAGCAACCAGGTAGTGGCGACCGAGTGGGGGTAGTCGGTAGAGAGCATTCCACGCTGGGCGAGCAGGGCCTGGCGATGGGTCTGGTAGAGGTCGAGATAGTCCACAAAGCTGCACTGTGTTTCTTCAATATAGGCTCCTGCCTGATCGAGGGCAAGCGGAAAATGATCGAGCGCGACGACAATATTTCCTGCCTGATTGACCTCTTCATCAGTAGCATGCCCAAAGCGTTGCGCTCGACGAAGCAGAAGCTGTGTGCCTTCGAGAAAGCCCATTGTTTCCACTTCGATGGAGGTAGCCAGCGAACCAACGGCATAGGCGCGGGTGGTCAGCAAAATGCTGCCGTTGCCGAGTTTCGGAAGGTAGTCGCGCACCAGAGCGACCTCATCAGCGTTATCAAAGATCAGCAACCAACGCTCTTGACACTGCTCCAGCCAGCGTTTGATCGCTTCCACCAGCTTGCGCTGGTCCGTCTCAACTTTCATTGGAAAGGCAGGAAGCAGTTCTGCAAGTGCGACAAAACTGGTGAGCAGCGTCTCTTCACTCGCCGCATTGATCCAGAAGGTATGGGTGTACCGATCACGATCATGAGAACGATAGGTATATTCAACGGCAATCTGCGTCTTGCCAATCCCGCCGAGTCCCTTAATAGCCTTCGGTTGTGTCAGCGCTGCCCGACGGGGGGCCGCCGGATGCTCCTGTGCTTCTGGAAAAAACTGTTTATCAAGTCGGTTGAGCAGTTCGTCGCGCCCGGTAAAATGCGGATTGCGTCGATAGGGCACATTCCAGACCCCTGATGGCCCCGCGCGATATAGGGGAGGAGGTCCATCTGGTCGAGGGAGCCGCTCATGAGTGACATAGGCCCGAATGAAGCTGAGCGCGTAGAGTGCAGAAGCACGTGCGGCATAGTCATGATAGGCATCGTTTTTGTCTTGGTTGGCATAGTCGCAGACTCCCTTGACGACCAGCCAGGGGATCAAAGGATGGCGGCTCATGACCAAGCCAAAGGCCGCCCCCTCCATGTCGATCGCAACCGTGCCACGCACCGGTGCCCGGACATCCTGGAAAGGAGTGTCGGCTCGCACGGCGCTGCCAGAGGCCATCGCTTTGATATGACAGGCTATCGTGCGCCTCTTGCGCTGTTCAGGTAACGACGGAGGGCGTTTCAAGCGCGCAACGAGGGGCTTCCAGTCGTCGAATAACCCGAGAAATTGCAGGATATTGGCGTCGAGCTGATAGGTCAGGGTGTCATGCAGGTGGATACTTCGGCCATGCTCGTCAAGCGCGAACTTCCCATTATCGTACGTGAAAGTGCGTTCGGCTACGACCAGGTCTCCGAGCTGTACCTGATGTGCATCACCGGCGCAGATGCCAGTCATAATGGCCATGCGCGGCTGATACTCCTTCAGGACGCGTTGGAGGTGGAGCACCATCTCCTGTGGGCCATAACGCGGCAACCAGGAGACATGCAGTGACAATGCCTCGCCTTTGTTGTTTTGGATCGTAGCCAACCGATAATCATAGTTGTCTTGAGGGTCAAGGTGCTCCTCAAAAGCAATATGACATTGCTGCCGCACGACCTCAAGAAACGCTCTCGCTTCTTCTGGTAAAGCGCAGACGACGCAAACATCAAAGGAATGGTCGCGTTTTTCCATACCTCCCCTTTCTGCACGACCATTTGTATCAGCAAACGAAGGTTATCTGAACGGCCTCCCGACTCTTGCCTGTTTCTGTTTCAAAACTACCGAGAGAAGAGATCCTCGGCTTGGGCTACGAGTTGCAGCATGATATCAATGTTCGCGACAGCATTGGTGAGCGCTTCCCGTGCGGTCGAAAGCGCCGTTGTCATAGCGGTTGGTGATGCGTTATCCAGGTTCTGCCCCTGCATGCAAACTCCCAAGAGCAGTTGGAGTCCCTCTGCTGCATGTGCCGCCGCTAGTGGAATCGGTCCTGTTTCAACATCCTGGGCAAATTCCCTCAACGGCTCCTCAATCCGTAGTGTCTGCCAGCGAAGAAACCCCAAGAGTTTCCTCATATTTTCTTCTGCCCCTGCTGAAACCCTGGCTTGTCTATGAGCAGACAGCATGTGTTCGTGTGACACACTCCCACTCTCGGAGAGCATGGCTTCGGTCTCCACCATACCTAAAAGTGCATTCACGAGGAGCACCCGGTAGAAGTCCACACTGCCCAGTCGTTTTGCCTCAGCCTCATGTTCAGCTTCGCTGTTCTCTCCTGCGTACATTCCGAGCGCAGCCATCGCGGAAGCAAGTTGAGTGACTGTTGACGGAGTTTCTTTTTCCCGATTTTTCATCCTCTGCATCTTTCTCATTCCTTTCAGGAGCACATAATAGCATAAGTATTCATGAGAATCCACTTCTAGCCTCAAAGTACGCACAAGGAAGGATCTCTGGTCTCCATTTGTCGGTACTTCTCGCATCTTGTTCCTTCCTTCGGACAGAGGAGATAAGGAAGCGCTCTCTCAAGAGTAAGGGGAGAATATCTTCTCCTGAAATGATGAGTTTGTGACTTCGTTTAGAGCAGCCAAAAACCCCTCCTGATTGCACTTGCCCTATTGCAAAGCCGACGTCGCTCTACTGCAATTCCAGAATCCACCTGTTTCGCGCGCCGAGAACATTTCCAACGAGCATCAACTCAGACCGCGACCGCTTCGATGATGCTGTACGGAGTGGGGGACGTGATTACCTGCGTGAGTCGAAGGCTGGCGGTCGCGAAGAGCGCCCTGAACTCGCAGGTCTTGCAGTAGAGCGGTGGGTACCGCCTGGCCAGGCAGCCGCACCTGTTCGAGTACCAGCACTTTGCCGTCAGGTGACATGGCCTGCCGGCACTGTTGCAGAATCTCGATACAGTGTTGATCGTCCCAGGTATGCAAGATTTGCTTGAGCAGATAGGCATCGGCCCCTTTCGGCATAGCCACGAAAAAACTCCCGCTTACCAGCTCACAGCGCGGGGCGAGACCCGCTGCGGTGATGCGTCTCTGGGCTTCCTCGATGACGGCGGGGTGGTCGATCAAACTGCCTCGCATCTGTGGGTATGCGGTGAGGATCTTGATCAGGAGAGCGCCGTATCCGCCACCTACGTCGACGAGCGTGGAGATGGGCGTGAAATCATAGGCCAGTATGGCTGGCACCGCCATTTCGGTGAATCCGACCATCGCCTCGTTAAAGATCCTCGCAGCCTCCGGGTGGCTGGCGAGATAGGTCCAGAAATCCTCTCCGTGGACGTGGTCGAATGCGGGAAGGCCGGTCTGTACGCTATACACCAGGTCTCCCCACGCGCTCCACTGTGATGGCTCTCCTTGCAGCATGGCGATGGAATGGAGCGAACCGGGCACATCGGTCTGCAAGAGCTGGGAAAGAGGAGTGTGGGCGAACGTGCCGTCCTGCACTTCGGCGAACACCCCCAGGCTGGTGAGTGCGCGAAGCAGGCGGTGGAGTGAAGAGGCGTGCGTTCCTGTGTCAGCGGCCAGTTGGGATATGTTCTTGGGGCCATCTTTGAGCTGGTCCGCCACACGTAACTGCGCTGCGACTTGCAGCGCACGTGCTGTTCCCATGCCAGCGAGCAGCAGGTGCAAGGCCCGCGCCGGTGGCATCTGTTCGGGAAAGAAGCTGTGTCCTTGGGCCATGGCGTCGTTTCCTTCCGTGTACACGAGCATCCGCCGTGCCAGGATGGCCAGAAAGAGGGGGTTGCGGCTGTTCCCACACAACTGCGACCTCGTGCTCTTCGCAGCGGGAAGCTCACTATGTTAGTGTTGTCACACTTACTGTATCACCAATCGGTCGTGGCAACAACGCGAACGGCGACCTTCACCGAGGCCAGATTGCGAGGGATATTGCTCTGGCGCGGCGCGGCAGCCAGTACGCGCCGCGTACTACGTTCATAGATTCGACGGTTTTGCATCTGCTTGATTTTCCAGCAAGGTAATCTGGGTAAGCTTGCGCGCCTGGCCTCGGCGAGAAGGTCAGATCGACTGATAGATATCATTCTTTAGCTAATAGCTGTTAGTGTGCATGATAGGAGGAGCGCTTCCGCAAGGATAGCCGTAGCGCGCTGAATTTCCCGCAAAATTATCCCCCCTGAAGCGAAGATAAAACGGTCGGATCCTCCCGGCAAAGATGTGGCAGGGCTACTCCATTTGAGCGGCGCTTTCACGTATCCTAGCGGAAGGAGAAGGCGGCTCTGTCATTCTTTTCTCAGTACCCATTTTCACACACTCGCTCGCTCTTCACCCGCTGCGCAAAAGGGGCAACGGAGGACTCGGGCAGAAACGCGCTGTAGCTACCGAGTGCAGGCAAAGGTGTGAATGGGCTGCCCCTCATGGGTGCCCGATATCGGCAAGCGAAGGAGAGAGCGTCGACGCATCTCACTTCCACAGTATTTGGAGCGATTGTATGAAAAACAAAAGCGTATGGATCAAACATGGGGTGGTCGCGGCGATGCTGCTCACGCTCGCCGTTGGCCTACTTGTTGTCCGGCCCTGGACGAGTGTCGGGGCAGCGGCAGGGGTTCCGCTTACTCCTATGAGTATCAAGCACACTGCGCTTGGAGATGTCCGCGTCTATGATCGGGCCGCTGCCCTTGCCCTGCCAGGTGTGCAGCAGCGCACGGTCGGGGCTCACCCGTCCTATGCAAAGGCGCAGGTCACGCCATACGCGCAGGCCCACCAGGATGCGGCGGGCGGTCACAGTCTGATGGTGGGCGCTGAACTCGTCCTGCTGTACTGGTACGGCAACTTCCTCTGCGGATTCGGAGTGGCATCCGCTGCGACGGACCCTATCTGGGCGAATGTCGATGAAGTGGGTTTCCTCTACGTCGACGGGGGCGTCATCGATGGCACAGCCTCAGCGAGTTTCGGAAGCACGGCGGATGAGACCGGCTGCGACAACCCCGGAGCGCCTTCTGGAGCGTACTGGAAAATGCTGACCGAAGCTGGCGGAGTATGGTTCGACGGGACAGTCATCGATGGGGATGCGGCAACCTACCAGATACAGTGAATGAGCGCAGGGGTACTCTCGCCTGGCCGTCATACCGCCCCCCCTCTGTCTTATGGAAAGCGGACATCTTCTTGTTCGCAAGGACGAGAATCGGGTACAATGACATTTGTGGAACGTTTGGCGGCCGGGCGCTCGTTTTCGTTTGCCTGGCTCCTCTTCGTTCTCAGTCAACGTCGTGCCGCTCGAACAGTTATGAAAGCGAGGCTCAAATGAGTACGTCCGGTTGGTCCTGGGTGCAATCGCTCCTGCTCCTCTCCCGTCGAGAGCCACCAGGCGTGGAACAATTACGTGAGGAGCGGCGGCAGGCGCAGAGAGACGCCGGGGCGCAGCTGGGCAGCCATGTGGATGCTCCTGATGCTACGTCGGCTCGTGTATCGCGTGAGAAAATAGCGGTCGCCTATACCGGCGCCAATGCGCCTCACCTGGCAGGCCTCTCCCTCTCCGAGCCATTCTGGCCGGGGACAAGGCACCCGAGCAACAGCTTACTGCTCACGCTCGGAAACGAGGTGATCGTCTCTGCCCTGCCGGCGCAACTCTCATTCCTGCTCTACTGTGTGATCTGTGGGACTGACTCGCCAGCTTTTTCCTGGGAGATCAGCCATATGGCGGATTCAGGTGAAGCCGAGCAAGGCGCACCCATCGCTTCCAGCCAGCCGAAACCTCTGCACATGCAGAATCTCGGCAGCGTAGCGACCCTCGGTTCTTCGGCGGCTCCCTCAGTTCGCGTGACGCAGGTTCGAGAACCCGTGCAGGTCACGCTCGCGGAACAGGGAATGTATGCGGTGACGGTTCGGCTCAACGGCGCGGAGGCCGGGCGCCTGGCGCTGTTCGTCCAGCTTGCGCCGCAGAAGGGGAATGCATAATCCGCTCGGTGCGCAAGGCCACGCGAGCGCCGCGTTCCGTCGCTAACGGCTTTTCAGTCTGAGCAGTTTTTCGCGTAGCTGCTCGGGATCCACCTCCCTGCGTTTCCCTGCTCCATCCCCAGCAATCGGGTGGTGGCCGAGACCGAGATACGCTGCCAACTCGGTCTCGGAGAATCCTGCCTCTCTGGCTCGAAAGGCAAAGTCGCGCCGGAGGTCGTGGAAGGTTAGCTCGCCAATGAGTTCCCACTCTTCCGGTGTTGCAGCCCCTCGAAGCTCCTGGAACCACGAGTGGATCGCCGACTCCCTGAGCCGCCAGCCGTCGCGGTCTCCGTGTGGCACCTTTGCTCGTTCCCGTTGTGATGTAAAGAGGTAGGCGCTCTGCGCCCGCTTCCCAGAGATGAGATAGGCGTAGAGTGCTTCACGTGCCTCGCCCGCCAGGATGATGGTGCGTTCTGCCCTCCCCGGTTTTCCGAGGCGAAGCCTGCCCTCGCGCGCGTTCGCTTCGGTATGCTCCAGCAGGAGGTGGGATATCTCGCTCACGCGACATCCTGCAGCGTAGCCGAGAGAAAAGATGGCCTTCCCCCGTAGACCGGCGTGCCGCTCGACAAGGGTAGAGAGGGTCTCGCGCTGCTGTTGGGTGAGCGCGCCGGGCGAAACCGGTGCTGATGAGGGGAGAGAGATGCCGCGGACGGGGGCGATCTCAAGTTCACCTTGGGCAATCAGCCACAGGCAAAAGCCGTTGAGAACGCTTCTGACCCGCTTCAGATGACTGGGGCTATACACGTTGGCCTGCTCGCTCATGTATGCCGCGACCGCTTCAGGTGTGAGTAATTTCGGGTAAAACTGCCCTTGGTTTTCGGATCGCCGGGCGATCCATTGCGTTACCTGCCGTAGGATCCGTACATAGGCTGCGACCGTTACCTCTTGCTTCCCGGTAAGGGCATGCTCCTGGTACTCCTCGATCCACGGCCTGGGGTCCGGTGACACACTGCCTTCATCTTGCTCCCGTTCGGTCATCTGCCTTTCCCCTGTTACACGATGCAGGCCCCACCAGCCCATCACCCCTCTCCCACAGCCAGTTGCGTAATTGGGCCTGGCGCTCCCCAGGCCTCCCTCTTGCGCACTGGACGAGCCCCGCCTGCTCGAACTGCTTGAGCGCGATTGATGTTGAGATGGCTTGGAGGTAGAGCTGGCCAAGGCTAACGAATACCGCCCGGGGGCGAAGTTGACCGAGTTCGTCGTCCAGCCTGTCGCCTACCTCCTCACAAAGATCGCGGGCGCGATCGGAACTCATGAGCTGATCATAATCCTCGATCAGGCATTCAGCAGGAATCAATCCATATCTTGCAGACAGGATGAGGATCGCGAGGTCCTGCGGCGCATATCCCTCTCGCTGCGCACGCTTCACGACGCGAAAGGCCCCTCCATCATAGCGCTGGAAGGCAGGGAGTAGTCCAGCAGTGTGCCGCTTGCGCTTAGAACAAGCCAACAGAAGGAGATCGGTCATACTGCGCGCCTTTCATTTTGCCGAATAGACGTCCGGATCGAGACCGTTGTGCGGGGACCTGGGTACCATCGGACTATCAAACAGCGAGGCAAGGGATTGCCCTGCGCTTAACGCGTATACACATACGCTATATTCTCCGCCACAAGGGGAGAAGGGCTCAACGTTAGAAAAAGAACAGTGGACGTGCAGCATGGGCCTGGATCATTTCCTTTCACGATCGAAGAGAATGGTGCTGGCGCGAACGCTATCTCCCTCGACTTCAATTAGACCGTTTCGTCGCAACGTGCCCAGGTATGTCCCAAAGGTTCCTCCCGATGGAGTCATGTCGACCTGTGTGCCCAACTCGTCACGAGAGAGGGAGTTGGGGTAGGCTGAGATGAGCGCGGTGAGCATTTTGCGCTCACCCAAGCGGAGAGCTTCTAGCCACATCTTGATAAACGCTTCACTGGACTGCGGTTCAGGGCGAACAGAAATCCCGAGGTGAGCAAGTCCAGCTGGCGTAATCGTCACCTCCCCTCGTGATGGCTCGGCAATGTATCCATGCCGCTTGAGTGTTCCGAGATACGTTCCAAATGTGCCTCCACTGGAAGCATAATTGGCCAGAGTTCCGAGTTGTGCTCGTGTCACCTTCATAGGGAAATGGCGTGCAAGCACTTCCAGCATTTTCCGCTCACCCGCGCGGAGCGGCTGGGCTTCCTGACCGCCCTCAGCCGCCTTTCCCTCTTCCTCTGAAAAATGAACCGATGTCGGTCGATCAGAGGGTAACACTGGAGATCCTGGCAGGTCGTGGCTCTGCTGCCGAACCTGCAGAACCCTGGAGACGGCCGTTTGGACATCCTGAGAAGCAATCGTTACAGCCCCATTGGTCTCTCTCAGCATAGCGACGGCACGCTCCAGACGTTCGACCTCCCCGTGCTGAAAGACGGGTACCTCTACGCGCTCGACCACGGTCTTCACTACTTCTCGCACCTTCTCAGCCGGGGCGACCCGCTGTCTGATCTGCTCCTCTAACTCGGCGATACGCGCCCGCAAGTGCTTCGGATCTGATGTTTTCGCATGTTCGATCGTCGCAGCGATTCGAGCGCTGAGGGCCGAGAGATCAATTTCGGCCAGGTGCTTCGGGGTTTTTCGTTGCTGGCCAACCTGGGGCGTGGCTGATGAGTCGAAGGTATCGCGCGCACGAATATGGACCTGCTGAAAAAGCTCGAGCCACCCGGGTGACCAGAACCAGGCAGTTCCAATCGGCAAGGAAGGAAGGGATGCGGTCAGGATATTCCGTTTCTCAGGCGTTCCATGCCGCTTCACCCAGGCATCAATTGAGTCGATATCCCCAGGGGAGATCGTTCTCAGGGCGATGAGGACCTCCACCTGTGAGAGAACATCCTTGTTGACAACCGCAGATCGCTGGGTGACCAGGCTGACGCCGAGCCCTCTCGCTCTTCCACGTCGCACGATATCTTCGATGGTCTCCAGCATTCGCTCGTACCCCCTGCGTACTTGCTGAGGAGCAAAGATATCGGCCTCGTCGAGAATCAGGTGCAAGGGGTCCCTGTTTCTCAGATAGAGGCATTCTGCGAAGTCCGTGACAAATCGTATCTGCTGCTGGCGGCGGAGGTGGGAGAGATCAAGGACGGCGGACTGTCCCTCATCAATCACAAAATTTGCAATGATTTCTCCTGCCTGTGCCTCCAGGGGAACATCACCATGATCGCCTCCCATGACCACAATTGGAAGTCCTGGTCGCTCTCCGTCTGCAGAGGCGCGCAGCCCCCAGCAGACCCCGACAGGGTCGATGATCACGACGTGTAGGCCTGCTTTGATCATCTCCTCGGCCATGACCAGCGCCAGGTAGGTGTTATGAACGATGATATCGTTTGCGACAAAGCAAGCCGTAGGGGAAACTGTCAGATCATAGGTATGGCGCAGACCAACAGGACTAACGCTCACGATAGTGTCCCAAAATATGTCCGAATTCCAGAGCCATTCATATTTGTCTACGCACTGAAATACTTCACAGAATTTCTGGAACCGCTTGAGCGACAAGGTAGAAGAACTATGATTCTTATTGAAAAGCAAATCAAATTGAAAGTACTGGGTATTCCAGCCGAGTCTACGAGCGACTTGTTGCATCGCGCCGCCATTCCATCGACCGGAACGAGTCCGGGAAAGGTCTCGGAGGGAGGCAATGAAGGCAGGCGAAACTTTTGGTAACCCGACGTTCGGATTGCGTGTAAGCGCACAAAGTGCAGCGAGCCGGACTTGTTTCTCTCCCCAAAGGGGAATGCTCTTATAAAATGCCTCATACGAGGAGGCATAGACAGTGAGACGAAATGCGGCAAAGACCTTTCCTTGCGAAGTAGCCTTCTTGGCACGAATCCGACTCTGAATACCGAAACGAAGCAAGAGATGCTGTACTTGACGCACCAT
>WNGR01007006.1_pt1 | contig 11988 bp, 16 predicted proteins | sample 5407581 | NCBI WGS metagenome assembly WNGR01 (sample SAMN13153383, study PRJNA577476) | soil metagenome | isolation source: 80 cm soil or saprolite under Garry oak tree replicate 2 | place: USA:California | collected 2016-06-15
CCCATTTGTGAAGACGTTCACTCACGAGGACAGAGTCCCATTCCTCCGATACACAACGCCGTGTCGTATGTCTTGACGGCGCTACTGTCTAGATTAACGTTGCTTCTCTTAGGTGTGTGGTGGATACCCGTGGAACAGGTTTCGCGGAAGCGGGGGTGTGTATTTGCATTCGCCTTTCACTGAAACTGGGTGCTGACTCCAGATTGAAAGACGATCTAGTGAGTCGCGGGAATCATGGAGGCCCGGCGCCGGGGACCTTATCGTATCGAACTGGTCCTCGTGGATAGAGATTCTATGGCTAGCTTTCCGGTCGGTCCAGTCTATGCTTAATGACATGCGTACAAACTAATAGCTGCTTGCGGTAGCTTTGACCCAATATTTGTGCTTCCCGTCAGCTCTACTCTAGTTGAACAACACGATGCGTCTCCGGAGACACGCGTAGCTGGGCGGAAGACGGGTACCGGTTCCGCCGCGATCAGTTCCCCCGTGAGACGCGTTGCACGGCGAGCGGACATAGTCGGCTTTCGCAAGACATCTCTTCTGCGTATGATCACGTCGACTGGGAATACGCCTCTGGGTGCATCCAGCGGCAATTATTCTAGTCTCGAGGAGATTCGACGCAAGGCAAGCCGTCCCCTTGTAGTCTTCCCCGAGTGCACAACCAGCAACAGTCGTGGCCTGCTCCGATTCGCAGAAGTGTTCAAAGACCGTGTTGTCCCCGTCAAGGGATATAAGGTGTTTATTATGTGTATCCGGTGCGTATGTGCACCCCGTCTTATGGATTTGGAGTTCGACATAATTTCAGTTACGATCCGCCCACGGTCTTGTCTCCGACGCTGTCTCACTCCATCCCGTCGACGTTGAATCCGCTCCTCCATGTTTTTGCTCTGGCGTCAACTTTCAGACCTTTAACCATGTCAATCCGTCTGCTGCCTCCGGCCGAGTCACCAAGTTCACCGTTGTTCATGGCAAGCGAAGTTGTGTCTGGCGATGTAGGGGGAGACACACTCTCTGCCGCTTGCGCCGGCTTGATCTCCCAGCTCGGTAAGCTCAAGAAAATGAGTTTGAGCTGGGAAGATAAGGTCTCTTTTTTGAGTCTGTATCGTGAAAAGCAACAGTAGAACATATGGAAAGAGGGGTCCTTGATATCTTTTGACCTTTAGGAGATGTTCGTATGAGTGCCCAGGCTACGTACCGATGGGCGACTTTCACAAAGTTCGTGGCGCACGTACGACGGATATATTTGGCAATAACACCAATAGACCAGTAACGGGCCTTCTCTTACACATTCTCGACTGAGTATGATTAGCAACACGCTCTGTGTAAAGTGTAGAGTTCAGCCTCTTTATCAACGTGCATATTAGTGTTCGATATGCTCTCAACTCAGTTTGGCGCTGTGCCAGTGCTCTATGTTTGACCTGTTTGTAACACGCGTTTAAGGACATAGTCGAACTAGACCAGAAGGTCTGCTCCAGATTAGTTATCATGGTGAGGAAGCAGTTGTCCCTGCGTTTGCGTTCAACGGCCTGTCTCAACGCGTGGGGTTGCCCTTGACTGGCGGCGAAGGCAGTAGGAACTACATTTGGTAGAAACGTACCTCTACGGCACGATGGTATGAATTCGCTACCTGACGTACATTGCAATTTACAAAGAACGCGTCTCGAGCGCGTTCTACAGTTTAGCACCTCTCTGTACAGAAATATTAGGGCCGCATTCAGATAATTCAACGCCAAAGCAATTACCCGGCTCAGGACTTGTAGTGCGCCACGTAGATCCTGCTTCAGATCCTGTTGCAGACGTCATAAAGGCTCTAACAATGACGGTGGAACGAGACACACAGATGTATCTTCAACTCCAACGCTGATGCGGACGACCCTTGGATCTTCGCCTGGCGAAGACCGCATGCGTTGTTCGATGAGGGACTCAACGCCTCCCAAGCTTGTTGCAGCCTAGCCACATGGGCGGCTTCTCTCTAAGAGGATCTCAAGGCATGTCGGCTGACTCACTATGAAATACTTTAGCGACAAAGGCAAGGCACTGGCGACGTCTGGGCTTTCGAGCTAGACAGTGGCTCGGCTCAGCATCGCTACATCAGCGTACTTAGTGCCAGTGACGTACCAAAATTGCGAAGGTCGGACTGTGTCCACCTTCCATTTGCTGGTTTGGAGACCATCCTGATGCGTCTTCCTTTTGCAGAGACGAATGCCAAACTTTCTTTATCACCCCACCTACGACACCATCAAACGACTGGCCCTTGGGAGTTGACGCGATGTTGTTCAGCCACTGAGCTAACGCAGTCGCATTGGCAGACTGCCGTGGGATACGGAGGTGGAGTGTGCGCAACGAGCGCAACAGCAACCATGATTCCAAGGAGCCCATAACGCCACCAAGAGCTATACGATCCACCCGGAGCTAGGGTATGGAGTGTAAGGAAGAGCGACCTAGTTGCTGGGAAGGTCCATACTTTTCCCCACTCTTCCAGAGTTTTAACGATCAGGACACCGCCAAGGAGGTCTGAGTGCCCCCCCAGATATTTAGTGGCTACGACTGATTGAGCACAACGAAGGGCGAGATACATATCTGCATACCGCTATGCATTATGATATCCGCTCCCCACTTGAAGGGGTACTGGAGAGGTGGGGGTGCGAACGTTGCGTCTACAGCTAGACGTCCACCGCAGGAGTGAATCTACGTTATCGTCAAAACGATCAGTGTGCACGTTCAACTCTTAGTCCAGACTTGCCTTATCTGCGTAGTGCTGTAGGTTCCTGTAATCGGTGCATGCAGTTAGAAAATGCCACGTTATTGTCCCAAGGGTTCAGTAGGACCTAGCTTCCCCCGTGGGATTAAGCGGTGTTTCAACCCAGCAAACATCGATACCCTCGAAGTCATCGTCTAAGTCTACAACTTTGATGTCTCTGTCGCGTCCATAGGTCTGGATAATTTGATGGACGCCGTGATAGCCTCCTCTGATGGCAATCCCACGAGGTCGGAGAAGGGTGAAGGCCTGGTGACGATGATAGCACGAAATCCCGTAAAACAACGTGCTTGGGCATACGGACAGCATATACGGCAGCCAAACCAGATCCGTAAGTGATAGCGTAACCACCCTACGTCCCGTAAAGTGAGAGTTTATCGAGTAAGGTGTATGTTACCCACGTTGATTTTACTGAGAACGTGTTCTACCCTAGTACTTACACTTTGCGAAATACGGGAATAAACATTCGAATTTGAGCCTCTAACGAGTTCTGGGTGTTGTAAGAAGTCTTGATCGGTGAACTCCGGAGATTCAGTCTGCCTGAAAGCTGGAGAGCAGGAGATGTGAAGATCACATCCATCCAGGTAAGAATGGAACAACGGACTCGTGGTAACCGAAATAGAGGGTGACACCTCTGGCCCGTGAAATTGGTCGTCAGCATGAAGTAGGTCAGTTGCTAACCCGAGAGGAGGGCCTTTCGGGGTAGAGGGCTCGGACATGTTGAACCTCGTCAATAGATATGATATCGCCACCAGGAAGTCGAGGCGTCCTCAGGTTAACGTATTAACCGTGACCGTGAGACTCGGGCACAGTAATCATAGTCACTGGCAATTCAGTGGGAGACCCGGCGTGACATCGGGACTCGGAAGGCCCAGTGACTCGGATAAGCCTCCAGACCGGGCCAACCGAGTATCGTACCGAATGTTTGCCGGTTTCTGCCGCTGGCTACACCATCATCGTACAGTATGGTGTGATCAAAGGACCATCGAGCAAGATTCCGGTACGCCAGTCACGCGATGTCATAAACGTTGCCACGTGATGTGAACACCGACGCGTCGACGACGCCACTTGCAGAAGTTTAAGAGTTCATCTCTCCGAGTCTTCCCGCCTTAACATCTACCTCAAATTATCACCTTGTCGTACAACTCGACCGAAAACCATGAGCTTATACTCATTGGTTACTGTCCTTCTTTTAGCTTCCCTCTATTTTTCCTCTGCCTCGTACTTGCCGAGCCAGCGGGCACCGCCGACCGTCGCAGAACTCAAATACTCGAGAGCCCACTCATTGGAAAGCGGGTATAACTTTGATCCTAGAGATGGCTGGCAACATGTCAATATCTCCAACCTCTCCTATAAGTATGGCTCAAGTCCCCCCAAAGTTCATAGGCCTACGAAATCAATTTCGAAGTTCAAATCTATCTTAGACCCCCTAACGAATGCCCTCAAGGGTCTGAAAGGTATCGGGAAACCTGAGAAAGTGACCATCACTTGGTGGGCGCAATACAACCACGCAATAAGATATTTCAGCTCATCAGTTCGGTAACGCAAGGTATACTGGCCATGATCTTCTCAACCCGAGCTGCTGGAAAGACTCAGTATGGGCCCCGACGGTAAGACCTAATCTTATACAGAGGGTGAACATAGTCAAACTCGTAGCCATGCTCTTAGGATAGTTCTTTTGCATGCGCCCTCACCAGAGAGGGGTGGACGCCCAGGCCCCAGTGCTTCCAGTTTCTAGAACGTAGGTGGCGTTGACCAGCGATGAGTGCGATATTTTGTGCTGATTCAACTACCGCAGTATGCGAAATCACTAAGAACAGATGTGTCTTTGTCCGAGTTGTTGATACGTGCGCCGGGTGCGCCAAGGGATCCAAGCACGTTGATCTCACCAAGAACGCATTTAGACAGCTCGCGGATCTCGATGTAGGAACGTTGACAGTACAGATGAGGGTAGCCAAAGAGCCGGAGGAGTGGTAAGTTCCTGATGACAATAAGGTAGAGCCGCATTCTGAGCATACACGCTAGGTCGGTGAATCTGTGGGGTCCGAAGACGAAGAACTGAGCAGCAAGGACTGTCGTGACAACTCTATCACCCATCCGCTGGTGCCTGGAGCATCACTCTACCGATATGTACGACAAACGAATCCGTTTGTACAAAACGCATGTCCTATACGTTGACCCGTTTCCTTTTTTTACCTTCGGCAATTTTTGCGAGTATTTTTTCTTCGTCCAGACCGGTTTCCTCATAAAACTGAGCCGTCCGTTGGGCGTCGTTTTGCCGGCGAATGAACTGCAACGCGGCGAGATTGTAGTTGATCGCCGATTTCTGGCGGAAGAGTGCGGTCCGAAGGTGGCCTCGAAGAGGTATGAGGGTAGTCCGCATGATGCGATTGGCTACAATTTGATGGTGGTGTGTTTTGAGGAGAAAAAATAATATGCGAGAGACCAGTGGTATATTCCATTCCTGAGAACTAATGAGGTTCCGGACTTTGGCAGATATTGTCGAGATGAGTGCTTACTTTTTTGGCCCAGAGGTTCAGGTAGACCATCAACGACATAACTTTATCGAAAGGTAGCACTAAAAGAGCATCGTGCAACGCTGCACTTTGCACTCCTTCCACGACCCTCAATACCCATGCCTCTGGCTCGAGGTTATACGCAACTAGAATGGGGTTCTGTGGGGGAGGTTGGATCGCCGCCAGCTGCGCCTCGGATAAGCCCTCCTTGGCCTTCTCGTACGCTTGATGTATCTCGATCTCTCTGTCAGCCAGTTCAAGTGCCTCACTGATGCGCTCGCCAGCCATGAGAGTCTCAGTGGATTGCTTTTTGACGTCAGTCGTTTCAGCTTGTGCAACAGCCTCAGAAGTGGGATCTCCGCTGCCGATGGGAGGATCCTCCCGGTTCAGTGTATCGGCAAGTCCACTCTCGTAGAGCAGCTCAAGGTCGCGCTCTCGTTCTTCCTCTAGGAACAGCTATAAAAAAAGTCAGGTAAGATATCATTTTGAAACAAGGTCGAACTGTTACAGGCTCATCAAGCTTCTCCCATATTCGTATGGACTTGTCATGGGATCCAGTCACCACGAAATTGGCGGAGTTACTAACAGCGAGTGCCCATATCTCGCCATGATGCCCTTCAAGCTTCTGGATATTCTCGAACTAAATGTCCGTATGTCAGCCTAGTGCTATAGCCATGTTTGTCTCGCACGTGCCTTGTCGCCATCCCAGTACTTCAGAAGTCTGTCCTTCCCGACTGTCCAAAAGGAATGACTTTTCTTTTCGAATGCAACCTGCATCACACTTTCGTCATGCGCAAATATGGATTTGTGACAGTCACCAAAATCGAGGCCCCAGATCTTGACGTTCTTATCGGCGGATGAAGTCACAATAAGCTTGGAGTCGTGGGATATATCCATGGAGAGAACAGGCAACTTCGAACCAAACATAGGTATCAGCACGATGAAAATGATGATCGCACTCAATTTACCTTGTGACCGTAGAGAGAAAGGAAAAATTTGAGTGTATCCTGATAGAACACTTTGACAGTAGAGTCGAGAAGCGCAACTGCCAGAAGCTTTCCGTTGGGACTGAAGCGGACAGACAAGATGTCGTCGGTCATTTTCAAGGTGCGCGCGTGGACCAGAGACACAGTTCTCCTTTTCTAGTGCGAGTATATAGCGTCCAGAATGAAATATTGTAAAGGAAACACACTCACAGAGCCATTTTCTAATTGTCTCCACTCAATATTCCAGAATTTGATATCCTTATCAGCACTTCCGGTGACCAATGCCTGCTGATCGGGTCTTGTGTGTACGGACCATAACGTCGCTGTATGCGCTTTGATGGTCTCGATTAGGGTCGACGACGAGAGGTCAAAGATCTGCATTTCTCCTGTTTTGGTCCCGATGACCACCTACATAAGGTCGTGAGAGCGATCCACCGAAGGCACGACGGCGACACGCACATATTGGTCTCCAGGAAGGAAGGTACTACATACAGAGTGCCCGCATTCTAGCGTGCGGATGCAGGATGTTGTGCGCGTATTCCATATTTTCAGTGAACCTGAAAGTGTATTTACTACGCTTCGAACGGTGGGTTCGAACAACTTACCATTCGAAGCAGATGCCAGTAGGGTGTCGTCAGAACTTAGCGCGAGTGTTCTGACATCTGTCCTGTGACCGGGGAGGTCAAGGGAGTAAAGGCGCGTAGCCTCGGGCGTATTTTCTTTGGACTTCGTGTAGGTAGGCATGTTATACACTTCTATCGCGTTATTCGATAACGCGAAGAAAAGCTGTGAAGGTGAACATAGGACGCAATTCAAAATGTGGAAATGTGGTAACGGACCTGGAAAACATCTTTCGTACACGCCTCTTCAGGGAACGCGAAGGATCTGATCTTGCCAGTAGTGCGCACAACCAGGTATGGCACAAATAAATCAGCTAGCTCGACCTTCTCAATATGCCCATTGTCGACCATGGCGTTCGCGTTCTCGGCCTTACCCATGGCCGCTTTTGCGTCAGCCCGTTTTTTCCTGCGGGCGTGCTTCTTGTGTATTTCTTCGTCGGTTCGCACGCGGAAAACTTCCACAGAACGGTCATTAGATTGAACGAAAAGATATGGAAGCGTGGCATGGAAAGCGATCTGAGAAACACGATGGGGCGATGCGAGGGGGAGTGTCGATACAGGATGGATTGCTTTCGACAGCTAGACCCGGATGCATGAGGTAAGGACAAACTGCCAAACAGCAACGCACCTCTCCATTCTCTGACTCCTTGATGCCATCCGCTAGAACACCGAGTTCAATCTTCCACGCTTTTAGCTCCCCCTCGTTGCTTCCCGAGAGTAGCAGACCTTCTTCTGGATTCAGGCCGAGGGACCACACTTCGGCCCGGTGAGCGACAACTGTTTGTACACAGTGTTGCGTAGAGAGGTCCCAGAGCTTCACGAACGTGTCTTTCGAGGAGCTAACGAGAAACCAAGAAGTGGTGCTTGTGGATGTAGATGCGGTGGAGGAGGGATGTTTAGAGAGAAAGCGTATATTTGTGATTTGATCTCGATGACCCCTCAGCCTATGCGCGTGTCAAATGCTTGCGTTCGACTGTCTTGAAGATCACGCACCGGAAAAGGCCAGCTTCACCAATTACGTCCCATAGGATAATGTTAGTGTCTTGGGAGCCAGATGCCAGTCGGACCCCAGCATCGTCGAATGCGAGTGCGGTGACGGCTCTCTTATGACCGTTGAATGTCGCGACTACAGACCTGGAAGATACGTCCCAGAGCCTGATAGAGCCATCCGCATAACCGACTGCAAAAACATCGCCCTTAGGTGAACGCTCAATGCAAGTGACCTCTGCACGATGACCCGTTTCGTGCCACATAGCCACCTTTGAGGAATAAGTACATCACACCGAACCGACTCTTGTAGAACACACCATTCGGCCCGTTTTGACATCCCAAACAAGCACATCTTCGAGCGCAGGGACGTAGGCGAGCTTACCGTCATATACAGAGTTGGATGATGGGCTACAGACAAGACCAAATGCCTAGAAACAGACTGTAGGAGTAAATTGCGTGTATATATGTAGATATTCACCTGAGTTGGCCCATGCTTTGAATACGTCTGAACCATGACTGTGAGATGGGGATCACCGGCCCGTCCACAGTTAGTTAGTGGCAACCAACTCCTTCCAGATGCAAGTGCTCGCCGCCGCTAGCTTACCTGCCGCGCCCGAGGCCGCCACTCGGTTCTTACAATTTGTGAATGCCTCTCCGACCCCCTTCCACGCCGTTTACAACGCCGCTCTCCGCTTAGAAAGTGCGGGTTTCAAAAAAGTATGTTTTATTGCACCACCCGAGATGCCTGTTCAGCCGCTTTACCAACATAGATCAGAGAGAAGGACGACTGGGAGGCTAACCTCCAAGCCGGAGGCAAGTATTACTTCACCAGGTAAACTATGCTGTCCGGCTATCGGTCATCGGGTCCTCATTCAACTTTAAATTAGAAATCAAAGTTCCTTGCTCGCCTTCACTGTCCCGCAAAAGTGGCGGCCTGGATCCGGTGTCTCCATCGTTGGAACCCACGTCGACAGTCCTAACCTCCGAGTACATCTCTTCTCGTCCGACCGCAGCTCATAGTCACACGAGTCCTCCGTACCTAGATTAGACCTATCTCCAAACGCTCCGCTTCGGGCTATCTTCAAGTGGGCATAGAGACCTATGGAGGCGGTATATGGCACTCTTGGTTTGACCGTGATCTGTCCATCGCGGGACGCGTGGTCATCTCCGAGACAGGCTCGACCTACAGTCCACGACTGATAAAGATAGACCGGCCCCTTCTTCGCATTCCCACGCTGGCAATCCATCGTAAGCCCGTTGGTACATTCGTTGATTCCTGCTTAGTGGGTCGTCTCAGTGGATAGGGGGTCCGCCGATAACTTCAAGTTCAACACGGAGACAGAGTTTACCCCGATTCTTGGACTACTCGCCTCAGATCTGAATGCTACCACGGACAAAGTGCAAAGCAGCGGCAATAACCAACAGACCGCATCCGGCATTCAAAATAACCACCATTCAGTGCTTCTTTCTCTATTAGCAGAAGAGCTCAACGTTAAACCCGATGAAATCCACGATTTCGAGCTGTAGGTGCCTATTCTTCGTCAATGGGATACTCTAGACTGCGTAATTAGGCATCTCTATGACACACAACCATCCGTGCTTGGTGGGCTGAACAACGAATTTATCTTCAGCCCTCGGATGGATAATCTCGTGTCCTCGTAAGCATAGCTTCTCAATCCACACTAGTTACTCATAGCTGCTACCTCTAGGTTTGCTGCCGTCGAGGCCTTGTCGGAAAGCGCGTCATCTAGCCTCTTTCCCGTCGAAGGGAACGTCAATTGCATAGCTCTCTTCAACCACGAGGAGATCGGCTCAGTCTCCACATCGGGCGCCGAGTCTTCCCTTATTCCTTCGCTATTGCAGAGACTCTCTCCGTCCCCTGCGCTGTTCGCCCAGTCGATAGCCAGATCACTTCTTATTTCCGCAGATATGGGTCACGCTGTGCACCCTAACTACTCAAGTAAACATGAAGATAATCACAAACCCCGTATGAATGGCGGGATTGTGATCAAGACCAATGCTAAGCAGCGGTACGCTACCGATGCTATTGGTACATTTTTGGTCAAAAAATTGCTCGAGAAGAAAGGCGGAAAGGTGCAGGAATATGAGGTTCGCAATGATATGTGCGTCACCGAGCCTCTCTACTACTCATTTCAAATGTGACTTACTCAAACATCAAGGGCTTGCGGATCAACCGTCGGCCCTATGCTCTCTAAACTCGGCTTACGCACCGTCGATGTTGGTTGCGGAATGCTCTCGATGCACTCCATCCGAGAGACCGCCGGGTCACACGATGTGCAGCATACAATTGACTTTTTCACCTCTTTCTTCGAAGGATTTGCTGCACTGCAGGCCCAGCTTACAGTAGATTAAGTGGTGGCTATATAGCACGAGAGGAACAGTAAACAATCATATACTTTTGTGGCAGTTGGCCACTTGTCAGTGAGACCGCTTTTTGGATCGCCTGGATCGTTCCGATTCATCATTGTCAGAGCGAGATGCCGCAGGATCGGACAGCACGCTCCGCTTCCTAGCCGTACGCGTGTAGTGCGAGAGAACCCACTCTCGCTCAGCCTCAGATTGCTCAATTGTGCCTTGCCGAATCTCATAAGCTAGAGGAATGACGGGTCAATCTAGTTGTTCACTACGACGACGTGCTTGGACGTACGTTTGAGCTCAAATCTCGGCCCTACTTCCGCGAGTTGGACTTCCTTGAATGATGTCTTCACAAAGACATGATGCCTTGACACAACTCTCGATTCGCTCCTTCGGCGAGAGCAAGCGAAATCACCCACCGGAATGAGATAAAGTCGCTCTCGTTCGAGAATGTCATGACACGCTTGCTATCTTCTTTGGGAACGGGAAACAAATACTTCAGACAGTCCTTCACCCTTTCTCCCAGCTTTGAACTGAAGTTTTCGAAGATCAGGTGGGGGTACTGTTCGGAGACGGTGGAAGACCGATACGACTCAATATCGTGGCGGAGGACAACATTGTGAAGTGTGAAATAGAGTGTGGGGCCGTGGGGGAAGTGAGATACGATCATGGCATCTAGGTATATAAGCGCTCAGTGGAGATGGAGGCAAACACAGACAGAGGACACACCGGGCGTTCCTCTGTGTTCATGAAGTACAACGAGATCTGTGACGTTGTTGGCACGGCAAGCCTCCGCGAGATCCTTCACCACGTAGTTACCACGGTTAATCCTGTAGGAATTGGGAAATACCAAGCGCATCTCCTGTGAAGCAACACGTGAACAACAGCGACATTGAGCACACATCTATGTCTAACCTTGGCAAACTGTAGCAACTTAGAGCTCGGGTCTCTCGATGTGGTCAGGATAATTTTTGGGTCCATTATTCCCGCTCTCGAATATTCGCTATCGATGTGTGTTGTTGGTTCTACACCCGAGTCCAAGGTTCGTTAGTTGCCAGCAGTGGAGCGTGGTGTGCTGACTCAACCGGCTTGGGCCTCGTCGAATACAAAGTCTTTTCCAAGGTCGTGCGCCTGCTTCTTGAGCTCGGTAGGAAGTGCCTTCCCGCTTGCGAGAGCTTCCTTGAGCAGCTGCTTGCGCTCATACATTTGTCGCTCGCGCGCCTCTAGGGATTTTGCATAAACATATTGACGGCGCTCGCGGGCCTGTTTTCGCATCTTCGATCAAGGGTTAGCACCCGACGACGCATTGTGATGATTCGACTTGCCATGATGTTTTCAAGTTGTTAGCGCTGTTAGGACCCACATAATATTTGTAAGCTTGGCGACTGGCGCCTATTTATTGTACCCGGCAAGGAAACGTAACACACATAGCCCCGGATAGAAATTGCAGCCACCAATAGTCTCTATATAGTCCAATGTATCATCTCAAGCTGATTGGACACAAAGTCCTGCATGGACTGTTCACTACGTGATTAGGATGGCACCGTACAGAGGCATTCTTCTGCCCTAGCGTCATGACGCACAAACATCATTCACAAATCATAATGCAACAGGGTTTTCTCGTACAGGCTGAGGTGTTACGGAGGTAGATGTACAGAAAGGAATGCGAAATCAATCACTTCTGCTCCCGAGGTTCTACAGACGCCGCACCAAGTCAGCGGGGGATGAGACAGTACCCTAGA
>WNGR01007007.1_pt1 | contig 11986 bp, 10 predicted proteins | sample 5407581 | NCBI WGS metagenome assembly WNGR01 (sample SAMN13153383, study PRJNA577476) | soil metagenome | isolation source: 80 cm soil or saprolite under Garry oak tree replicate 2 | place: USA:California | collected 2016-06-15
CGACCCCCGCACTGCTAGCCAGCTACCCCAGCACCAGCCAGCGGGTCCCGCCGGCCATCACGGCGGGACCCGCCCGGCTCACCGAGAATCCAGCAGAGCACGCCACCGGCCGCCAAGGTCCACACAGGGCAACTGGTTCGCCCAGGTCACCCCAGCCCCCATGGTGGGGCCGGGTTTCCGTCGGGCTCTCGTCCGAACCGGAACCGCACACTATGGTTCCCCTGCTCGCTGAAAATCCCGGACCGCCCCTCCGCCGGCAGTAGGCCGACCAGGGCCGCGGCCTGCTTTCCAGCTCCCGCCTCCCGCAGCAAGCACAGCAGGTTCTCGATATCCACGCCGCGGAACGGGTCGTTCGGGCCTTCGACGGTGACATGAGCGGTGGCCCGGTCAGCCAGGACACTTACCTGCGCAAGCGCCCCCGCCAAGCCGCGCGAGCGCGGTGATCACCGCGCGGTCGGCCCAGCCCGGCTTCGGGCGGGCGACCTGACGGCGCAGGACCGCGACCTCATGCCGCAGTACCAAAATCTCCACGTCTTTGGAGGTGCTGCTGCGGGCGAGCAGCGCCAGCCAGCCGAACAACCGGGCCATCAGCAAGTAGAGGAGGCGGAAGAGCACGATCGCCGAGGATAGAAGCCCAGCTCAGATGCTTTGCACGAGTTCTGGCACGCTCACCTGTCCAATTTCGGCGCGTTCGCCTCGCCGGAGCGGCGGCTGGTCTTCGACGTCAACGACTTCGACGAGACCCTGCCCGGCCCGTTCGAGTGGGATGTCAAGCGGCTGGCCGCGAGCCTGGCCGTGGCGGGCCGGGACGACGGGTTCGCCGCCAAGGCCCGCCGCAAGATCGTCCTGGCGGCGGCCGAAAGCTACCGGACGGCGATGCGCGGCTTCGCGGAGCAGCCGTTCCTGGACGTGTGGTATGCGCACCTGGACATCGAGCAGGCCTTGGGGCAGTTCAGGTCCCAGTTCAAGGCGAAGAGGCTCAAGGAGGCCAAGCAGCTGCTGGCCAAGGCCCACACCAAGGACAGCACGAAGGCGCTGGGCAAGCTGACCGCCCTGATCGAGGGGTGGCGGAGCTGGTAAGCAGCGAGGGGCGGCCCTGATGGGCCGCCCCTCGGGGACTGTTGGCTGCTTCGCGGCCAGCCGGTTCCTTTCTCAGGCGCCGAAGGCGACCTGGTTGTTGATGGCGTCGAAGGTGTCCTTCGCAAGCTGCTGGGTGGCCTTGACCTGGCCGTACCAGACCGAGCCGCCGCTGTTGGACTGGCCAGAGGCGTAGGACAGCAGCTGGTTGACCGTCAGGCTGGTCGCCCCGCCGAAGGCCGAGCTGACATTCTCGTAGGTCCCGGAGCACGTTGCGGTGGCACCGGAGCCATCGATCATCTTGCAGATTTGGGTCAGGTCGATCGAGGTGGTACCGATCGAGCTGTTGAAGTACACATCCAGTGCCGTGGCCAGCATCTGGGCCTTGAGCATGGCGTTCATGCTCGAGCCGCTTGCATTGGCGGCCTTGATGACGTTGGTGACATAGGTGGCGACCTGGGCGCACGTGGCCGTGGCGCTCAGGTCCTGGAATGGCAGGTACTGCCGCAGCGCGGTGCCCGAGTTGCAGACGCCGCTGGTAGAGGCGCCGCCAGTGATCTGCGCCTGGCCGTTCTTGTTCTGCCAGTAGCCCATGGTTAGCGCACCGGTCTTGGCTGGGCCACAGACCTGGACCGACCTGCTGTCACTGCCGGTGGCCTTGGTGTCGCTGGTCATGAAGGTCGCCGTGTTGTTCACCGTGATGCAGTTGAACTGCGGCACATTCACCGTGTTGCTGTAGGTGAGCGCCTTCGGGCTCGGGTCGGTGTAGCTGACCGTGCCCAGGCTCCCGTGCAGCGTGTCGGTGACGTTCACGCTGCCGTCAATGATGTTCGGGTTGGCATTGGCGAAGTCGCCCTTTGCCGTGCCGTCCTTGGAACCTTCAGCAGTGAAGGCTGCGGCCGGGTCCCAGGTGGCGGTGGCGGTGTTGGTGAAGCTCGACGGGCTAGGCGCCGAGCTGTAGGTGCAGGTGTAAGGCAGCGTGACGCTGTCCTTCGGCGCGATCGTCGCGGTGGTGTTACCCGAGACAGAGCACTTCCCGCCGTTGTCGATCGCGTCGGTGACCCCGGTCAGCGCCACGGACTCCCAGTCGTTCGGGTTGGTGACGGTGATGTTGCCAGCCGTCTGCCAGTTGCCAGGAGTGCCGCTGTCGTGGGTCACGTTCACCGTGTAGTTGAAGGTGGCCTGGCCGCCGACCTGGTTGACCTTGGTCTTGTCCACGGACTTGGTGATGCCCCAGGTGTAGGTGCGGTCGAAGGACGGGGTCGCTGTCTTGTCCACCTTCAGATCGGCGCCGACACACACCTGGACCGTCTTGCTGGCACTGTCGGTGGTCCCGGTCGTGTTAGTGGTGAATGTTGCCGTGTTGTCGTGGCTGGTGCAGGTGCCAGCCGGGTCGCCCGAGAACGTGTACGAGTAGGTGAGGTCCTTCGAGCCAGTAGTGGGATCAGTGTCGCCCACTGACACCGTGCCGAGGTTGCCCCCGAGGGTGTCATTTACGCTCACCTGGTCATCCACCGCGTGCTGAGTGAACTGGATGCCCTTGGCCGAGGCAGGAGCACTGCCCGCATTCAGCTGGGATCCGTCACTGAGCGGCTGGGCGTCCCAGCTCACCGTGGCGTTGTTGTCCAGCGAGCCAGAGGGCAGCGCGTTCAGCGGGCAGGTGTACGGGAGCTTCAGGTCGCCGTTGGCCGGCACCGTTGCCCCGCTCGCGCCCGTCACGGTGCAGTTCGTCCCGTCCGACAGCTGGTCGGTCGCGCCCGAGAGCTTCACATCGGCGCCGTTGGGGTTGGCGACGGTGATGTCGCCGCTCACCCCCACGTTGCTGTCGGTGCCAGCGTCGTGGTGCACGGTCACCGTGTAGTTGAACTTGGCGGTGCCGTCCGGCGCGATGTTGATCTTGGTCTGATCGACGGCCTTGTGGATGTCCCACTTGTAGGTGGTGGTGTAGTCCCCGGCAGCGGTCTTGCTGGCGGTCAGCAGCTGGGCCGCCGCAGTGCCAGCGCAGCCGTGGCTGATCGTCAACACCCACTTGCCGGTTCCTGTGGTGTTCACCGTGAAGCTGGCGTATGCGCTTCCGCCGGGGCCCCGCGTGATGGTGCCCGGGTCGATGTATGGCGTGACGATTTGCCAAGCACCCGGAAAGCCGAAGTCCGTAACCGAACTGCCCGGCTTGAAAGCGTGGCCGTAGGTCACGTTGTTGATGGTCAGGGTCGGCGGGGGCGTGACGCTCCCGCCATCAGTCGCGAAAATCCAGAGCATGTAGCTGCCTGCGGTCGCACCGTTCTGGTAACCGCCGGCGCCGGGATCAGCGGAATCTCCGCACAACTGGTTCACCGGCGAACCCTGACCGCTCCAGTAGAGCGTGGTGCTGCTGGCTGTGACTTCGCTCGGCGAAACCGCCGCAAGCGCCACGCCAGCGCCTATCACCGTGAGCACCGTTGTGCCCGCGACGATAGTCGCAGCGCGCCGAAGCGCTCTCCTCCATGTTCCTTGCATTGCAAGGACCTCCCAATGGTCCTCGTGGGAAGCCCCCTATTAGAGCCTCCCCCCCTTTTACTGCAGGCTTGCGCCCAGGCTCCTTTCTTGCGCGGACACCCCCCAGCGAGGCATCCCCCCAGCGGCCCGGCGTGCCTACGACGGCACCACTGCCAGATGCAGGGCCAGGCCTGGCCTAACGTATTACCCCGATGATGATCCCCAATGAGGAGAGCGACGCCGGTGAGCCCGCTCGGCATACTCGGTGCCGCCGGGCACAGCGGGAATGTGCGGCGGGATAAAGAAATGACCAGTTCAATCTCCCCTGACTTGTTCGCCGCCTGGCTGAGCCGGCCCCGCGCCAGAAGGCACATTCTTGACCGACAATCCATGGTCGCCGTAATGCCATTCCCTCCCTGGCAGACCCTGTCCGCTGCTGTGCCTCATGGCTTTTGCAAGGCGCATGACTGCGCTGACCCCACAGCGCGACCGGCCGGAACGCACCCCATCTGACGCAGCATGTTCATCCCAGCAGGTTGGACCCGCCCCAGTCCCTTGCGAATACTTGTTCTCGTAAACCAGCCCCATCCGGCCAGACAGGTTCAAGGGGCTCCAGTCTGTGGATTACGGGAGGTAAGTCCCTTTAAGGGGCTTTGCTATGTTGACGTATAACTGCCGCCTTCGGAGTACCCAGCGATGAATTTATTTGTGAGCACATCAGGCAGCCTGCCCCGATGCCCGCGCGGCCCGCTAGCAACGTGGCGATCAAGGCCAGGCGAGGGCGGTCAGCAATGAGCCAATTTCGTGGTGCTGCTGCGGGTGGCGACGGCGACGGTCATGAGCAGGTAGCCGACCTGGCTGATGGTGGGTAGGCGAGCAGCCGTTTCACCGAAGTCTGGAAGAACGCGGCGAGGTTGCCCAGGGTCATGGAGGCGACCTTGAGGGCCTGCCAGGCGACCTCGGCCGGGTCCTGCCCGGGGCGAGCACGAACCCTAGCGGCGCCCCGTCCGGGACCAGCCAGCCCAGCCAGGTGGCGAACTGGTCGCGCAGCGGGATGGAGATCGCGCCGGGGATGTGCCCGGCGGCGAAGCCGGCCACGGGCCGGACGTCGATCACCCAGCCGTCCTGGTCCATCAGGGAGCTCACGGCAGCCGGGGTGAGCGGGGCCAGGCCCGGCTGGCCGGGCAGCAGGGCGGGACCGCGGCGGTTGACCTCGCCGAGCCGGGCGAAGTAGGCGAGCAAGCCCAGGCTGGCCAGCAGGCGGCGGGCGAAGGCGTCCTCGTCCGGTGCGGCCAGCAGGGGGTTGGCTGCCTTCTGCTCGCCGATGGTGGTGACGCGGGCGGGGCCGGGCGGGGCCGAGCAGACGACCCGGCGCGCGTCGCTGACCTCACCGAGGTTCGTCAGCTCCGCGGTGACGGAGTGCACGCAGTGCCCGCGGGCATCGCGGCAACCCGCCGATGTCATGGCGCAATTCCCGGTCTCAGGACCGGACCAGGCGGGCGATGGCCTCAGACGCCTCGCGGACCTTCGCGGCCGCCACCTCGCCGCCCTCGGCGGCTCCCTGGGCTACGCAGTGCCCCAGATGGTCTTCCATCAGGCCCAGCGCCACCGACTGCAGTGCCTTGGTCACCGCCGACACCTGGGTCAGGATGTCGATGCAGTACTTGTCTTCCTCGACCATCGGCTGCAGCCCGCGCACCTGGCCCTCGATCCGGCGCAGCCGGGCGAGGTAAGCCTCCTTGTCCGCGGAGTATCCGTACATATCGCTCCCCCTCGCTACCGTGCCTGGCGCCCTACCGTACCCCGGCACAGTATCCACTGTAGTAGCTCACGTGCCCGCCAGGTCGCGGCGGGCGAACGCCGCCGCACCGGCGACAGCGGCGGCGATCCCGATGGCAACAACGATGGCGGCGCTGTCCCACCGCACGCCTGCGGCGGGCGCACGGGCGACGTGGTGCAAGATGGAGGTGTCGAGCAGCCAGCGGCTGACGCCGAGGCTGGCACCGATGATCTCGACGAGGAACGACCAGGCCACGACGGCGTACGCGGCGGTCACCGCGAGGCGTGGGGCGAGGCCGTGGACGAACGTGCCGATGCCGAGCACGAACACGCCGGCCGGGATGACGTTCACGCCGGCGGCGAGCAGGGTCGCGAAGCTCAGGCCCGCGCCGGTGGCCGCCGCCCCGATCCAGGTGAACAGGCCGGCCGTCAGGCCCGCTCCGGTCAGCAGCGTCACCGACACCGCGAGCCGGCCTGCCAGCCAGGGCAGCCGGGCGACCGGCCGGGCGAGCAGGCGCCTCCCGAGGCCCCGCCGAGCTTCTGCAGGGCCCCGCCGGACTGGCTCGAGAACACGGTTTCGGTGCCTTTCGCGGTCAGTCCCAGGATCAGCCCGCCGGCGGCCAGGCCGCCGAGCCAGCTCAGGGCGCTGCGCCGGGCCAGGCGGGCGGCCAGGCCGAGCGGGCTGGCCCAGCGCAGCCACGTCAGCGAGGTGCTGGTGTAGCCGATGAGCCGGATCAGGTAGGCGACACCGAACACCGCAGCGGCCATCGCGGCCGCCTGGCGGCGGGTACCGGACAGCTGGCTGCACAGCGCGCCGACGGCCGCGGCGCGCCGGCGGGTGGTGTGGCCGGCCAGCAGCAGCTCCCAGCGGCCAGCCTCTTCTTCCCCGCGCGTCAGCCTGGTGGCGGCCAGCAGCCCCCAGATCGCGCCGATGAGGCCGGGCACGCCGAGGGCGTGGTAGGCGGTGTATCCGGCGACCGTATCGATGTGGTGTGCCATGCCGAAGATCGCCTGCAGCCCGACGTCGGAGCCCATCGTCTTGGTGAGCATCGCCCGGGCCGCCGTGGTGGGGTACTCGTTGCCGAGCTGGCTGACGAGTTCCCACACCATCAGCCCGAACACCGCGCCCCAGATCAGGGCGCCCCGCGTCGCACCGCGGGCGGCACGGCCGGCCGCTGCCAGACCCGGATAACGGGCGGCCCGAACCGGGCGGCGGATGCCGATCGTCTCAGCGGACATCGCAGGTCACCTCCTAGTTGGCTGGCGCCGGCCCGGCGCCGTACTGGGCGAGGAACAGTTCCTCCAGCAAGGGCTCCCGGCTGAGCAGCTGGGTGACGCATACCGCGGTCAGCCGCTACAGCAGCGGCTCGACCGAGCCGTGCACCTGAAGGCGCACCCGGTTGCCGTCCACCTCCACATCGCTGACGCCGGGCACCAGCGACAGGTCCGGCGGCGCGCAGGTGAAGGTGGCCTCCACCGACAGCGCCGACAGGTGGCGCAGGTCGGCCAGCGTGCCGGCCTCGACCAGCCGGCCGCCGCGCAAGATCGCCACCCGGTCGCACAGCGCCTCGACCTCGCTCAGGATGTGCGAGGACAAGAACACAGTCTGGCCCGCGGCCCTGGGCCTCTAGCACGCAGCGGCGGAACTCTCGTTCCATCAGCGGGTCAAGGCCGCTGGTCGGCTCGTCCAGCAGCAGCAGGTCGGCCCGGCTGGCCAGGCCCGCGATCAGGGCCAGCTTCTGCCGGTTGCCCTTGGAATAGCTGCGCACCTTCTTGGACGGGTCAAGGGCGAACCGCTCGATCAGCTCGTCCCGGTAGGCCGGATCGGCACGGCCCTGCACCCGCCCCAGCAGGTGCAGCGTCTCCGCGCCGGTTAGCGACGGCCACAAGCTGGTCTCACCGCCGACGTAGGCGAGCCGCCTGTGCGCCGCCAGCGTGTCCCGCTGCGCGTCCAGGCCGAAGATCTCGGCCCGGCCGGACGTCGGCCGGAGCATTCCCAGCAGCAGCCGGATGGTGGTCGTCTTGCCCGCCCCGTTCGGCCCCAGGTACCCCAGCACCTCGCCCCGGCTCACCGCCAGGTCAAGGCCCGCCAGGGCCCGGAAATCACCGAAGCGCTTGGCCAGGCCCTCGGCCAGGATCGCGGTTTCCATGACGCTCATCCTTTCCTATATACCCGTAGTGGGTATACAGGAAGAGATACCCCCTAAGGGTATCCTCTCTTAGGGTCCGAGGGCCCGGATCAGCAAGACCTACGGCCCAGGACCTGCCCGCTCGGGACCAGGCGCACCTGCCTGTTCACCAGCCAGGAGGCCATAGCCTGTCTGTTCTAGACATGAAGACAACGGGAGCCCCGGTGCCGAACGCCAAGAAGGGCAAGCAGGCCGCCCGCCGCGAGCGGGTCGCGGCCCTGCGCGCCCAGCAGAAGCGCGCCGAGCGGCGCCGCAACCTGATCACCATCGGCGCGATCGCCGCCGTCGCCGCAGTGATCATCGGCGTGGTGGCCTGGTACGCCGCCAGCCGCAACAGCAGCGCCAGGGCCGAGGTCATCCCGCCGGGCGTGGGCGGCACGGCGACCGTGCACGCTGCCGCGCACCAGGTGCCGGACACCTCGGGCATTCCCGGTGTCGTCGAGTACGTCACCACCGGCTGGCCGGCCGCGAGCCATAACGGGCCGGCCGCGCAGGCGCTGGCCCACGACCATGTCACCGGGCCGGTGACCTACTCAGTCATCCCGCCGGTGGGCGGCCAGCACAACGCGACCTGGATGAACTGCGGCGTCTACGACCGGCCGGTGCCCAGCGAGCGCGCGGTGCACAACCTGGAGCACGGCGCGGTCTGGATCACCTACCGGCCCTCGCTGCCGCAATCGGAGGTGAACCAGCTGCGGGCGTTCGTCCAGAAGCAGGCCCTCGTGTCATCTGCCGAAGGCGCTCCCTCCCGGTACATAGACCTGACCCCGTACCCGGGGCTGCCGTCGCCGATCGTCATATCCTCCTGGGGATTCCAGCTGAAGGTCAGCTCGCCTGCGGACCCCCGGCTGCAGCAGTTCGTGAACAAGTTCCGCGCGTCGCCGACATACACCCCCGAGCACGGCGGCGCGTGCACCGGAGGGGTCGGCACCCCGCTGCAGAAGTGACAAGGCGGGTTCGGCAGATGCCGATCGGGAATTCATTAAGCCGAACGAACACTGGTCCAGCCATGAGCGGATGCTGACCCGCCCGCCGCGCCGTGCAGGCTCGGCGCTGTACGGGCGGGCGGCTCCGACCAGGGTGGAGCGTACCAGCCGCTCATCGGGATCTTCTGCACGTCCATTCCGGTCTGCCGGGCGTCGATGTGTAGCCGCCACCCACGTACATGGCGACGTGCCCGACCCCGTCGAAGTACACCAGGTCACCCGGGGCTCGAGCGCGGACGTGGAGATGACCTAAGTCCGGACCCACCCCTGATATCTGACTCTGCTCCGAGGCCTGCAAGCGCACCGTCACCGCGATCGGCATCCTCGGCAGCCAGCTCGTGGCCAGCTACAAGCAGTCCGGGTTCTCGGACCGGGCGCCGGCCGGGCATGGTGCAGTCCGCCCGGGACACCCGCTATGCGGCCTGGCTTGCGGGCCTGGGGAGCCGGAGGCCCCTGAGCAGCAGGGCGTTGACGGCGACCAGGAAGCTTGACCCGGACATGGACAGGGCGGCGATCTCGGGCCGGAGGACCAGCCCGAACGCGGGCTCGAAGACACCGGCCGCGATCGGCAGCGCGACCGAGTTGTAGCCGATGGCCCAGCCCAGGTTCTGGCGCATCTTGCGCAGGGTGCCGCGGCCGATCTCGAGCGCGGTGGGCACGTCCAGCGGGTCGGATCGCATCAGCACCACGTCGGCGGTCTCGATAGCGACGTCGGTACCGGCGCCGATGGCGATCCCCAGGTCGGCCTGGGCCAGGGCGGGCGCGTCGTTGACGCCGTCGCCGACCATGGCGACGCTCTTGCCCGTCTGCTGCAGCTCGGCGATCTTACTGGCCTTGTCGCCGGGTAGCACCTCGGCGATCACCGTCGGCACACCGAGCTGCGCCGCGATCCGCTGGGCGGTGGCCTGGTTGTCCCCGGTCAGCATGACCACCTCAACCCCGTCCTCGGCCAGCGCGGCGACGGCGGCGGCCGAGGTCGGGCGGGGGGCGTCGGCGATGCCGATTAGCGCCACCGCCCGCCCGCCGACGGCCACCCACACCACGGTCTGCCCGGCCGAGGCCATCTCCTCCCGCCGGCCTGCCAGCTCCCCCAGGTCGATGCCCTCGCGCTGCATCAGGCGGGTGTTCCCGACCGCCACCGTCCGGCCGTCCACCTGGGCCAGCGCGCCGTGACCCGGGACGTTCTCGAACCCCTCGGCGTGGGCGGCGGGAACACCCAGGCCGTCCGCGTGCTTCACCACGGCCTCGGCCAGCGGGTGCTCCGACTCCCGCTCCACCGCGGCCGCCAGCCGCAGCACCTCCCGCTCTGGCAGGGCGTCGGCTACGACGCCGGTCACCTCCGGCTCTCCCTTGGTCAGGGTGCCGGTCTTGTCCATCACCACCGCGCTGATCCGGGCGGAGGTCTCCAGCGCCATGGCGTTCTTGAACAAGATGCCCCGTTTGGCGCCCAGGCCGGTGCCCACCATGATCGCTGTCGGGGTGGCCAGGCCCAGCGCGTCCGGGCAGGTGATCACGACCACGGTGATGGCGAACAGCATCGCCGTCGCCAGCGACCGCCCGGCGCCCAGCCAGGCCAGCAGGGTCACCGCGCCGCCGATCAGCGCCACGAACACCAGCCAGAACGCCGCCCGGTCGGCCAGCCGCTGCCCGGGGGCCTTAGAGTTCTGCGCTTCCTGCACCAGCTTGACGATCTGGGCCAGGGCGGTGTCGGCGCCGACCTTGGTGGCCCGCACCCGCAGCGTGCCGTTCTTGTTGATCGTGGCACCGATGACCGGCGAGCCGGGCGCCTTGGACACCGGCAGGCTCTCCCCGGTCACCACCGACTCGTCGACCTCGCTGCGGCCCTCCTCCACCACGCCGTCCACCGCGATCTTGTCGCCGGGCCGCACCAGCAGCAGGTCCCCGGCCACCACCTCGGCGGTGATGACCTCGACAACTTCGCCGTCCCTGATCACGGTGGCCCTGGGCGGGGCCAGATCCAGCAGGGACCGGATGGCGTCGTTCGCGCCGCCCCGCGCCCGCATCTCAAACCAGTGACCAAGCAGCACGAACGCGGCCAGCACCGAGGCGGCCTCGTAGAACGTGTCGCCACCGCCGGTAAGGGTCACCACCAGCGAATACAGCCATCCGGCGCCGATCGCGACCGCGACCAGCACCATCATGTCCAGGGTGCGGGCCCGCAGCGCCCGGACCGCGCCGTCGAAGAAGATCCACGCCGAGTAGAAGATCACCGGCAGGCTCAGCAGCAGCAGCCAGACATCGTCGCGCAGGCCGAACGGCGCCGCGGCCGTGAACCCCAGCACGGTGCGCCCGATCGGGGACCACAGCAGGATCGGCACCGACAGCACCGCCGCCACCAGGAAGCGGTTGCGCATGTCGGCGACCATGGCCTCCATCGACATGCCAGCCGCACCGCCGTGGCCCATCATCTCCTGGGCAGATGCCGCGTCCTCCCCGGCAGCCATCTCGTGCCCGCCGTGCTCCACTGCGCTGCCCGCCGGCCAGGGCGCGGCCGGCACCGCACCATGCCCGTCCACCGGGTCGGGCTCGGCCATCGGGTCGCAGACGTGGGAGGGCACCGACTGGCCAGCGCAGTGGTAGCCGCATTCCTCGACCCACCGCCGCAGCTCGGCGACCGAGGTCCGCGCGGTGTCGAAGGTGACCGTGGCGGTCTGCGACACCGGGTTGGCCTCCACCAGCCCGACTCCGGGCCGGCGGCCGAGCACCTGCTCCACGACCGCCTTCTCACTCGCCCAGCCCAGCCCGCCCACGTGCAAGACCGTCGTGGCGACCTTGCCGGCGGGCACCTGGCCGCTCTCGCCCGCCCGGGCATCGTATGCGTTCTCGTGGTGTGCCATGCCGCCCCTCCTAACCCTGGCCAGGCCGCCGTCGCTGTTCACACTCTCGACTCTATACCCCTGGGGGGTAGCGACTCCGGACGCAGGATTACGGGTTCAGGCGCCGGACGGTGCCGGTTACCGGATAGCCGCGCCCGGCGCGGCAGTGCCCGCCGCGGCGTACCGGTCTGGATCGGCGTCGAAGGCCGCGGCGCAGCCTGCCGAGCAGAAATACACGGTGTCCGCTCCGCTGCCGCGGGGTCCGGAGGATGTGGCGGGCTCCACGGTCATCCCGCATACCGGATCGGTTACCGGCACGACTTCAGCCTGGCCGGCGCCCGCGCTGCTGGGCGTCTCGATCTGCGGTTCGGCGTGAACCTGGCCGGCGGGCGAGAGCGGCGCCTGGTGGTAGCGGTGCAGCCGGTTGGCGTTGCCGACGACCGATAGCGACGACAGCGCCATCGCCGCGGCTGCGAGGATCGGGGACAGCCGGATCCCGGCAATCGGGTACAAGATCCCGGCGGCGACCGGGATGCCGATGCTGTTGTAGGCCAGGGCGAAGAACAGGTTCTGCCGGATGTTGCGCATCGTGGCCCGGGACAGCGAGATGGCGGTGACCACCCCGGCCAGCGACCCGGAGATC
>WNGR01009964.1_pt1 | contig 11986 bp, 8 predicted proteins | sample 5407581 | NCBI WGS metagenome assembly WNGR01 (sample SAMN13153383, study PRJNA577476) | soil metagenome | isolation source: 80 cm soil or saprolite under Garry oak tree replicate 2 | place: USA:California | collected 2016-06-15
GGACGAGTGGCTATATACGGCCGCCCTGTCTTGGGAGAATAACGCCGACCAAAGGTGTACCCCAGGAAATCGAATTCACCATCCGGCACGCGGCAGATCCGCGTCTTTTCTTCGTTGACCGTTAGCTTAAGCCGGCCCATCATCTGTCGCATGGCGTTGAGTGCCTTTTCAGCGCTGTCGCCTTTGCAGCAGATGACCAGATCGTCAGCGTAGTTGACGATCCGTGCACCAAGCCGTTGTTCCAGGCCCGCCTGCTTCCACCCCAAAATAAACCGCCGCATGTACAGATTGGACAGTAGAGGTGAAATTGGTGAGCCTTGCGGAATACCCTGCTTGGTGTCTCGGTTGACCGTCGTGCGTTTCTTACGACCGCGCCCATCTTCCTCTTCTACCGGAGCATCGAGCCACATCTTAACCAGATGCAGCACGCGTCGATCAACAACTCGACGTGCCACCGATTTCATGAGTTCGACGTGCGGGATCGTGTCGAAGTATCCGGATAGGTCGGCGTCCACGACATCTTTGTGACCGCTGGCCAGTAACCCGTGTACCTCGCGCACGGCGCTTTGCGCATTCCGATTCTGTCGGTAGGCGTGTTGTTCTTGCGGCATGTCGGCCTCGAAGATAGGCTCCAAGATCAGCATCGCCGCCGTTTGACACACCCTTTCCGCTAGTCGCGGAATGCCAAGCGGCCTGAGTTTGCCGTTCGGTTTTGGAATATAGACCCTTCTTACCGCGTCCGGACCATACGTCTCCTCCCTGAGCTGTTGCGCCAGTTCCCCAAGCCAGCGTTCTCGTCCGTATGTCTCGACACCTTCGAACGTCAACCCGTCTACACCAGGTGCCCCCTTGTTGGCGCGGCAACAGGCATAGGCGTGTTCCAGCACGTCCATCCGGTAGATCTTGTCATACAAGGCATAGAAGCGAAACCCGGGTTTTTTTCCCTTCGCTTTCGCATGTAACGCTGTCCGCAGTCTCTGGACGCTAGTCGGAGTTGCTAGGTTTCCCAATCTCCTGTCCTTTCCCGCTTTCAACGTTGGTTCTGAACTAAGGCCCCTTCCCTCCACTGGCATTACCCAGCTTCCTCAGTAATACGGGCCTCTCCGCCACCCCAGTACGCCCGGCCTATCCGTCACCGGCTGCCGGTTGGTCGTTGCACTCGACCATGCACGGGGTTTCCCGTGTTGCATCGGTTTCCCTGTTGTATGCATGCTGTCGCCAATACCCCGGCGGAAACGCAGGGTGCACACTTCGCTCTCTTCCCCCACGATGGCAGCCTTCCCCGATTTTTGGGCGGGTCGGCTTCCGCATTGCGTCTTTCGAGGCCTGCTCAGCGTTCACTCAGTTACGGCCTGCATACTTGCCAAGTCACTTACATGACCCTCTACACCGGAGGCTTCAGCCGCTTCGTTACCTCCACGACTGCTCCGATTGCTACCGGCTGGAGCGATCTTGCCGGGCGGGATTCGCACCCGCTGAAAAACCGTGCCTTCGCACGGCGCACCAAAAATCGTACGGTAACGGTTCTCGACTGTTCCAACTGGTACTCTTTAGCGAAAAGCAACCATCCTGGTTGAAGTGGAGTCGTGAGCATGTTGTTCGTCCAAGCGGCCCTCAATGGAGACCGCAAGCATCGGGCGGTCCCTCGCACTGCCGATCAGATTGCGCAGGATACCAAGGCTGCCGTGGCCGCCGGAGCTCAGTCTGTCCACATTCACGCCTTCAATGATGATGGCGCTGAGACACTTGATAGCGATGCTTGCGCGAAAGCGCTGCGTGCTACTCGGCGTGAATGCCCCGGCATCCCGATATCTCTCACGACGTCTGCGGCGATAGTAGAGGACCCCGCACGGCGTCTAGGGATCGTTTCGTCCTGGATCGAATTGCCTGACTTAGTTACTGCGAATCAGGGCGAGGAAGGGATCATCCAGCTATGCGAATTGCTAATGTCGCGCGGAGTGGAAATCGAAGCAGGTCTGTTGAGCGTTGATGATGCCAGAAAGTTTGTCGCTACACCAATTCATCTTCGCTGGCGCCGGGTGCTTATTGAACCGCTTGATGCTGATCCCGATCAGGCGGTTCGTCATGCGGCCGAGATGGAAGACATCGTATTAGCCGCAGGTTTTACGCTTGAACAAGTTCATCACGGATACGGCATCGCGTCCTGGGCAGTCAATCAACGGGCGGTCACGAGAGGACATGGGATTCGCACGGGCCTTGAGGATGTGGCCGTACTCCCTGACGGCCACGAGGCTGAAAGCAATGCACAATTAGTCAGGACCGCAGTCTCAATGATTGGGAGTGCGCACCTTCGATAGATCGCGCATGCGGGTAGCGCTAAAGTACATTGCGCAAACGAACGTTTCTACAAGGGTTCTCCCCAACCTGAAAATCCCGGCTTTTGCGTTGCACAAAGATAGTGCGATTGGTTTCTTGTAGGGCAATGGGTTTTCGCAACGGACGCTTACCGCACTATTTTTGACGTTTGGTCTAGGGACCCCAATGCGAACGAATAGGGCTGTTCTGACATTGATCTCGATGTCATTTGGACAGACTTCGGTCACTCTCAGGAGCCGTGATTCCTCCAAGGAAATTCACCAGTCGTCTCCCGGCATGATCCTCTTCATAAACTCGTCGAATAAGGGCACCGTGAAAGCCGTATCGCCGTGGTTCGGACTCCAGATCATACCTTTGATGATCAAACTCGCCCGAAGGGGTCCTAAGGAGTTTGTGGGCTTCTTGAGGATTGTGGCGATATCACCGGAGCGATGAGGTCCAGGACTGTCGTTTATCTAATTATTCAAATAGCTCTCAAAGCTACAGAATGGCCTCCCCCGATCCTGTCGAGAACCTTCGAGGCCGAGGGTTCAGGCTCCTACCTGCGCTTCGGATCAATACAAGGGCCGGCCCTAACGGTAGTGGAGTTAAAGTATCCGGATGATACCGGTCCTCATCGGCGATGAAACCGAGACATTTTCCAGCACGGCCGTGCGTGCTTTTTGTTCCAACATCCCTGGCTGCCGGAATCAGTACCTCGGCAAGGCGTACACACCGGTCGGTCGTAATGCATCTCCCGGGTAAGAGGGAGTGTGCTTTGCCTCAATCAAAGGACGCACAATTTACAGGGCAGGGTTTGGTCCGTTGGACCGAACTTCAAAAGACTGATACATCTTCAATCTGGGGTGCCCCTACCCGACCGTCGACGACATCCACTTTGAGGACAATTTCGATATTCTTATCTCTCCAGTTTGTCCCTACCCGGCGGTTCAACTCTTGAAGAAGGGTGGGATTTACGACGAACTGTGATGCAGCATCCGTGCCAAACCTCTGAAGGCCAGCAAGCACGACGATCACGTTCGCGGTCGACGCTTCTCGGAAACGAGCAACAATCGCGTAGTCCGTTGTTTGGTCGAAAGGCTTCGAACCATCACGTTCCCAGACTTTGCCAGGGCTCGCGCTATCCACAATCTGTTCGAGCGGTTGTGCTTGGAAGTGAAAGCGAAGTGGCCGCAGAAAACGCTGGGTCCATTGGTTGTTATAGGCCCCGATCAAAACTGCAGGGCTATCGGTGATTTGGGCCAGTGTCGTTGAGGCAGCCGATTGGACGCGATATTGCCTGCCGTGAGCATTCAACGTGGCTGCTATGCGACCCACCGCCAAACTGCTCCCGAATGAGAGAAATGGATCAGGTACGGATTGATCAGCCACTTTAGTCCCGGAGACGGAATCAGAGGAAAAGACCACACCTCCGGGGCAAATCAATGACGTCTGTTTCGTTTCGAAAATGGGGTTCCAGAACCCGATCACCGGATCAGGATGTAATAGGTTTCGCACCCAAATAAAACTGAAGGCTGCTAGAACGAGGGACAGCAAGGCTATGGCGCCCAGAGCAATCCTTCTCCACCTGTCGACGGTCCGCAATTCCGCTATCAGTCCAGCAACAGCACGATTCTCTATAGAAGAAGGCACGGAATGCGCGTCTCTATGCTCGTCCGTCTCGCGCCGCAAAAACTCCGGCACATAGGATCGGTTTGAGAGACCGATCTGAATCGGAGCGTTCTCATGAGCGTGATAGTAGAGGGCTAACCTCTTTCGCACCTCTCCCGCGGAGTAGCGAACGGCCGTATCAGCATTGGTATCGTAATCAACTGGGCGTCCAAAGACTTCCACGCCGATGGTTCGCTCTTTGATCTGATCGCTGTGCCCTCCGAGAGTCTGCTCAACCAGGTACTCGAGCAGCGCTGGGCGTTTGCTACTGGAAAACTGCGGACTGTTTAGTACTTCCCGTAACGAGGCACGAACAGCCTCCCGGTCCTCTTCGGTTAGGGGTTTCCACGGTACGCGCACTATATCGGTGACTGACATGGATAGCAGGCGAAATCATAGCGCAATTGAGGGAAGTTAGCCATCTCCATTGTTTGGCTCATGTTTGCGACAAACGTTTTTCCTCAGTGGTTCCAGACGATTCTTGTGCCAAACCGTGAGTCACTTGCCAGTCGTGCTTTTGAGCGCAGAGGTTTAGCTCTTCCGTCTCGAGAAACCATCGTCGGAGCCTCCTGAGAATTGGGGGCCCGGGCCTCGAGCCGGCGTTCGGAGGCAAGACAATAATGCTTAAGAAGTCCATTGGTGCATCACTCTTCCCAGGCACTCACAAGCGCCTTCGTTCCTCTTCTTTGGTGGTCGGACTTGTCATCACAACGGCTCAGATACTTCCCTTTCTCTCAGTTGGAGTGGCATATGCACAGAATTCAAATGCAACGATCAGGGGACAGGTGCTCGATCCTTCAGGGGCGCTAGTTCCAAATGCCAACGTCACGATCGTGAACCAGGCCACCAATGTACAGGTGTTTTCAGGGCAGACAGATTCAAGCGGTACCTTCGTAGCCCCACAGGTGATTCCCGGAACCTATCGCGTCACAGTGGAAGCCCCGGGCTTGAAGACGTCTACCGTGAGCGATCTAGTCGCTACGGTTTCCCAAGTGGCATCGGTCAACATAAACATGCAAGTGGGCGTGGCGACAGAAGTCATCACGGTCGTATCAAGAGGCGAACAACTTGACCGAAGCACTTCGAATGTAAGCACGCTGATCTCGCCGCAGGACGTCGAGAACCTCCCACTCAACCAACGCAACGTCGAGAACCTTCTCGCCTTCGTTCCCGGCGTTGCAAGCGGTGGCAATCCCACGACTGTCAATACCTCACAGCTCTCCATCAACGGTAGCCGAACACTGAACTCGGAGATCCTGCTCAACGGTGTATCGACGATCATAGCTTCCACGGGATCACCGCTCCAGCTTCCCTCCCCTGATGGCGTCGACGAGCTTCGATTTCTTACCGCGAATGCACCAGCCGAGTATGGTCGAACCTCAGGCGCGATCCTCGCCGCCAATACACGCTCCGGCACCAACATCTATCACGGGACGGTTTACACTCTGGTGCGTAACGAAGCCTTCAATGCCAACACCTACTTTGACAAGCTAAACAATCGGCCACGAGGTCGCAACCGCTTCTATCAAGTTGGCGCCTCGCTTGGCGGGCCAATTTGGATTCCACACCTCTACGATGGGCACAACAAGCTTTTCTTCTTTGTGAACTACGACCGCACGCTCCAGCGTGTCACCAACACGACAACCCTTACCGTTCCGGATCTAGCGAAGCGTGCGGGCAATTTCAACTTCCCCAATGCGCCCAGAATCTCTAATCCTGACACAGGCCTGCCCTACGCGAACCAACAGGTCACCAATATCAATCCAGCTGCAGCCAAGATCCTGTCGCTTATGCCCGCTCCCAATCAGACAGGTACTTCCGACCTTCCCAACGGCCGCAACACGGGTAACTACTTCCAGCGTGACAACACGTCGCCCGACACTCTCCGTCTCGTTGCGCGTGTTGATGCCCAGATTCGCGACAGAGATCGTCTGGGCTTCAACCTCTACCGCAATACCAGCAGCTCACCTAATCCGGTTGTCTACCAGGTGCCGTTGTTCAATACAAACTTCGATTGCTTCTGCAGCAACGCATGGATCGGGGCCGTCGACTATACCCGCACCTGGACTTCAACACTGGTCACCGACCTCAACATGGGATTCTTCCGTAACGCCGTCTTCCGGAATCCCCCTGGAGCCGGATTTAATGCGGCTTCCGCTCTCGGCATCGCCAGTCTTCCTCTTGATCAGACACCGCAAATCACAATGAGCGGCTATAACAACATCGGGGCCGACGGAAACACAAACCAGATCAACATCACAAACACCTTCTCTCCGTACGGCACCGTAACGAAGACCTTTGGCCCTCACACCTTCCGTTTCGGCGCTTCGCTACGCAAAAACCAGTTCAACTCCTACAATCCCTCGGGGAGCCCACAAGGCTCTATCAGCTTCACGGGCGACGTCACCAGCCGTGGTGCGGGCGGCAACGCGACTACTGCTCTTGCAGATTTCCTCACCGGCAGCATCAAGACGGCAAGCTATCAGTTGCCCATGCCTCCTACCGGACGTCGCAACTGGAACCTCGGAATCTTTTTCGAAGACGATTACAAAGTCACTCCCAAGCTCACCATCAACGCCGGCTTGCGCTATGAATATGAATCTCCTATCAAGATTACTGGGAACATCTACTCACGCTTTGACCCCGACACAGGATTCATCTTGCGAGCTGGAGTGAATGCCTCTGCATCGCTCAACGTCCAAACTCCCAAGGCGAACCTCTCACCGCGCATCGGTCTCGCCTACAGCATCAACGACAAGACCGTGCTGCGCGCAGCCTTCGGCACTTTCTACAGCACAATCTTCCAGAACCTCGGTGGCCAGATTGCCTTTCCCGGTTACGATCAAACCCAGTCTTATAACAATCTAGGCACTGGACTTCGGCAGCCATTCAGTCTCAGCCAAGGTCTTCCCCTTACACTCACTCCAGATCTAACGGCCTCTTTTGCATCGATCCCGCAGCCTACGGCAACCAATCGCCTCTCGAATCCATATCAGATCGGTGGCCTCTCCTTTGATAAGCTTTCACCGATGCCTATGGTCCAGCAGTGGAACTTCGGTATCCAGCGTCAACTGCCCTTCAGTGTGATCCTTGAGGTCAACTACGTCGGCAATCACACTCTTCATCTGCCTTACAACATTCCCATCACTCTTGTTCCAGTATCCCAATGGGACGCCGTTGCCAAGGCAAACACCACATCGGCTACACAGGCCGTCAAGCCCTTCCCCGCCCTCAGTACCTTCAGCGTTGTCCGACATGCCGGCATGTCAAACTACAATTCCCTCCAAATCACAGGCCGCCGACAGTTCAACAAAAGGATTGTGCTGCTTTCCAGCTACACCTACGCGAAGGCACTCGATGACGGCAGCACCATCTACAACTTCTCTGCTCCCGGAGGCACGGCCAACGCACAGTACGTCGGAATCGATGCCTTCCGCAAACTGGACTATGCCGTAAGCAACATCGATATCAAGCACCGCGCTAACATCGCCCTGCAATACACGACAAGTGGTCCTTGGTGGTTGCGCGGATGGCGCATCGCACCAGCATTCGTTGGCCAGACTGGGCTACCCATCAACATCACCCAGAGCAATCTGATCCCCAACGTCTCCCAGCAACGCCCCAACGGCAACGTCAAAGACATCCTGGTCAAGCCCTACATCAATGGGAACGTGCTCCAGTACTTCAAGCCCGTCTCCCCGGCGGGAACACCGCAAGCTGATACGAGCTATCCATTGCAGCCTTCGGGTCCGGTCTTTAATCCTTCTCGTACCGTACAGTTAGTGCAATCCGGTCTCGGCAATGTTCCAAGAGATGCCGTGCGGGCTTTCGGCGTCATTCAATTCGATGCCTCTTTCTCGAAGACCTTCGATCTGTGGCGAGAACTGAAGTTTCAGTTCCGAGTCGATGCTTTCAACGTTCTGAATCACACTAATTTCACCGCTCCCAACTCCTCGCTTTCGGTAGGAACAGAACTAGTCCCTGGAAGCACAACCAACTACGTTGCGAACTTTCGGCAAGGCTCGAACGGCTTTGGTCAAATTACCGGAACACAGGGTGCTCGTCAGTTACAACTCGTAGGCCGGTTCAATTTCTGAGGCGCCGCTAACAACTAGCAAGCGGCCCGGAGCCGAATCGTGCCGCGATTTCCATCAACGAAGAAGGAGTCTCCCCTCATGACAGCACCAGAAACTCGCAAATCGATTTGGTGGCAATGGTCGCGCCGAATCGCGGTCTCAAGCAGTGCCGTGATCCTACTCTTGATGGCAAGCATCAACCGTCTTCACGCCCAGACGTGGAGCCTCTCATGGAGCGATGAGTTCAACGCTTCCTCTGGCATAGCTCCGAGCTCCAGTACTTGGAACTTTGTAACAGGAGGAAATCAGCCGAACGGCGAGATTGAAGTCTATTGCGCACCCTATTCGAACACCTACCCCTGTAATGCGAACAACACAAATCTCTATCAAGATGGCAACGGCCATCTGGTCATCAAGGCGATCAACAATAACGGCTCGTGGACATCAGGTCGAATGAACAGCTCCGGGAAACGCTCTTTTCAATATGGACGCATCGAAGCGCGCATGAAACTCCAGGTCGGCGATGGCTTCTGGCCAGCCTTCTGGATGATGGGGACGAATGGTCAACAATGGCCAGCGAACGGTGAGCAGGACATCATGGAATGGGTGCAGGGGTATGGCCCGAGCATTACATCTTCAACGATTCACGGCCCTGGTTACTCTGGCCAATACGGAATTGGCAGCCAATACACCTTCCCCGATGGAGGACGAGTCGACGACGGGAACTATCACACCTACGGTGTCATCTGGACGCAGAACAAGATGCAGTACTACCGCGATAATCCCTCCCACCCTTTCTTCACGGTTACTCCCGCGAGCATTCCCAGCGGTACGACCTGGGTTTACAACCAACCCTTCTACTTCTTGCTGAACTTCGCCATCGGCGGAGGCGGATTCCCGGGCTACACCAACTCCACTACTCCCAATACCGGTACCATGCTGGTCGATTATGTTCGCATCTATCAGTCGTCGTCTTCGATCAACACCAGTGCCTGGTACAGCGTCGCCAATCAGAACAGTGGCGATTGTGTGGACGATGCAGAACACAGCACCTCCAACGGCGCCATTGTGCAACAGTGGGCCTGCGCTGGCAGTCCGGCCAATCAGGAGTGGCAATTCACCCCGACCGATAGTGGCTACTACAGAGTGACAAGCCGGCAGGCAGGGCTTGTCTGGGATGTCACCGGAGGCCCAGGATCGACCAACTCCGGGGCATTAATCCAACTCTGGAGCAATGGAGGTGGAACCAACCAGCAATGGCAGCCAATATCGAACGGGAATGGCACCTATAGGTTCGTTGCTCGCAACAGCGGGCTTTGTCTCGATGTACCCTCCGCCTCAACGTCCAATGGAGTGCAGCTGCAACAATACACGTGTAATGGAACAGCCGCTCAGTCATTCATCCTTAGCCAGCAGCCGTGACACTTAATAATATAGATAGGCTTGCGAGCTAATCGTTACTCGTCGAGGCAATCGCCTCAATCATCTGATCTATTTCTGTGTGGCAATGCAGCGCTCGTAGCCGTTTAGGAGAGATCATGCAACTGGACCGTCGACGATTCTGTAGTGGGTTAGCCTTTGCCCTCGCGAGCGGATCTCGCAGATCCGCTTGGGCTGAGCGAAAAACGGGCGCCTTTCGGATGGTGGAACGAATGGACCGGAAGAGAATACTTCTGGCGGCCGGACAATATCTAGCAATACCGGCGGCGACGATCACAGCATTTCCGACGAGCAAAAGTCCCGGTGGACTACACGACTTCTTCTCCGAAGCGGACTACTTTTGGCCGGACCCGAGGAACCCCCAGGGCGCTTACATCAGCCGAGACGGCCTAAGCAATCCCGACATCTTTAAGGATCATCGCAGAGCGATGATTGGCCTCTCTGGCGTTCATGGCGCTTCGACCGGGAGGAGCTACGGCATTATCGACTCGTTGCACCTCGTTGAGGTGGCGCGTGCCACCACGTTGCTCGGGAGCGAAGCGCTCTCGGCTCAAGAAATTGAGGCTGTCAGACAGTGGTTTCGCGACTACCTTGATTGGATGATTACGAGCGAGAAGGGTCAACAGGAGCGTCACGCCCTGAACAACCACGCTACCTGCTGGGCGCTCCAAGCCGCTGAGTATGCTCGTCTGGTCGGCGACGACAGTGTGCGCGGCGACCTCCGAACGTGGTTTATCAAAACCTTGCTTATCGAGCAGGTGGATAAGGACGGATCGTTTCCTCGAGAGTTGGCTCGAACCAAGCCTTATAGCTATTCGATATTCAACTTCGATGTGATGGCAGGACTCGCGCAATCCTTGCAAGGGCAGACGCCCGATCTCGCTACCTATGCCTTGCCCGATGGGCGCGGCCTCTGTACAGTGGCAAGGTTCCTATATCCCTACATCAAGAACAAAAGTATTTGGCCGTATGCGAAGGATGCTCAGCACTTCGACGCTTTGCCCGTGCGATCGCCGGGACTGCTGTTCGCGGGCCTGGCATGTCATCAACCTTCCTACATTTCCCTGTGGAAGACTTTGAACCCGGACCCCTCCGGTGCAGAAGTCATTCGCAATTTCCCGATTCGTCAGCCGCTACTCTGGGTGTGAGGCAGAGAAACGGAACGAATGAAGGCTCTGCCGCTTGGAACTAGCGCATACAGGTCGTGCGCCTGCCCAGCAAAAGTAGACCGCCCCCACTCCATGAGAGCCTTCATCGAGCGAGCGATGCGCTTGGTTTTTGTATCAGCGCTGAAGACCTTGCTCAGCGAATCTGCCGTTTTCTGAATCTTTAGGAAAGATCGGGACCCCGAAGCTTATCTAAACCGTTGAAAACCCGTTGCAATCGATTCGATTCCAACGGCACACCAAAATAGCAGCCCCTCTCCTCCGAATCTGGGTCAACGACCTCGCCCCTTCGACCTCTGACCGAGGTCTGGTGAGGTCTTGCCGCGTCTGCTTGGCTGTAAAAGACGCGAGCCCCTTCGACTTCTCTGCCCCTTTCCTCTCAATTTCCCTGGCAAGCTAACTCGCATTTCCGTCCATTCGCGCATTTCTGCGTGTTTGCGAACACCCTCCCCCGCGAGTTGTAGCGGCGATAGGAGGAGCTTTGACTTCCCCAAAAACCTTGAAGTTCGAGAAGAAGTCCGTAACCACGAGACGATTCTCCTGAATCACTATGACTGGCTGCTGGACTGGGCCAGACAACTTACCCGAGGCGCTTCAGACGAAGCAGAGGACCTCGTGCAGGACCTGTACGTTCGGTTCGTGCAGATGACCTCCGGTTCGGATGTCGTTATTCCTTAACCTCTAGAACGAATTCACTCATTCGAAAGGGTTTGCTTCTCCCCTAAACCTGTAGAATTATTCCCTAACCTGTAGAAATATTCCTTTACCTGTAGAACAATTGCGCATGCAATCGTCATGGCAGGCGGCAAATTGAATCCAGGTATGGACACAGCGAACGACGCTGAGTGGCTGCGCGCGAGCGAGCGGGCCACCGCTCTCTCGGGTCTGCTTACCAGGAGTAGCCCAGCGGCCGTAGAAGGGGTTGTCTTGCGGCGCCCTAGGTCCAGAGTGCGGTCGCGGAACTCCCTTTTGGACCACCATGCGCTCGCTTCACAACGCAGAGGATCGAAAGACCCTCTTGGATAAAGCGGCCCTTTGGAACACCGGCCTGCGCGAGGCCGTGGACTTCTAGTCGTAAAGGAATATTTCTACAGGTTAAGGAACAGCCCTTTTCTACAGGTAAGGGAATATTTCGGTTCGCCATCCAGCAGATTTCTACAGGTTAAGGAATAACGACAACGGTCAAGCACGCTGGCACGCTGGGCAAGAGCTTCTCGCTGGTGCATGTGAGCAACCCACGGGTGCGCGTACTGGCACTGAAGAAGGCCGAGGCGGGCGACGAGACGATTGTGCGATTGGTCGAGTTGGACGGCAAGC
>WNGR01018034.1_pt1 | contig 11986 bp, 9 predicted proteins | sample 5407581 | NCBI WGS metagenome assembly WNGR01 (sample SAMN13153383, study PRJNA577476) | soil metagenome | isolation source: 80 cm soil or saprolite under Garry oak tree replicate 2 | place: USA:California | collected 2016-06-15
GTGTGCAGGTAGTCGAGGACGCTGCACAACTGGATGCCGATGTCGAGGACTTCCTCTCCTGGTAAGCCTCTACCGGACAGGCTGTGGAGACGTTCTTCGAGTGTTTCGCCTTCGATGAAGTCCATGACGAGGTACCAGCGCCCTGCGTCACCGAAGTAGTCATAGATGCGCGGCAGGTTGGGATGGCGCAACTCTGCCAGCAGGAGCGCTTCGCGTTTGAAGGCTTCGGTGGCCTCAGCCATCTCCTGGGGAGTGAGGCGGTTCTGACTCATTTCTTTGATGGCGACGAGGCGGTCGCGAAAGGCGTTGTCGGCTGCTTGGTAAACGGCTCCGAACCCGCCCTTGCCGATCTGGGCGATGATGCGATAGCGTTGCTTGAGCAAGTGATCGGCGGTGAGCAAGCCCGTGAGGCTTCTGGATACGGTGGTATTGCCCTGGAGGGCTTGCCCACAGGCCAAACACTGGGTGGCGTCGGCTGGATTGACGTTGCCACAGCCAGCGCAAGTAAGAGAAGCAGTGATCATCGTTCCGCTCTTTCTTTTGTATAGTGGCTGTAAATCGCGAAATTAAACGCCTCTTGCCCACTTTTGATACTGGTGGGCGAAGCCAATTTTCACGCTGGAGACCTGCCATAGTCAAGCTCAAAGTGAGCACCGTTTCTGACTTCGCCACCAATATCAAATCTGGACATGAGCCTCTCAGTAGCTAAAAAATGGCTGCAACTATGATGCTCGTCTCTATTCCACTCGCTCAGAAGGTACCTTTGGGGGCACCAACAAATAGCTCAGCAAGAAACCTGTAACTCCCGCCACCACGGTTGACCCTAGCCAGAGGTGAATCGTCCAGTTGACCCCTGTGGTCAGTGTCAGGGCCAGGAAGTAGAGGAGATAGAGAACGGTTGGCACAACAAAAGCGAAAAGACGCAATTCGCTGGGGCGTGCCGTTGATGGCTTGAGGAACCTGATGAACAGGTCAGCAATGAGACCTGCCAGGGCTGCCACAGTGATTAGCAGGTAGTGATCCCGCATAAAGCTCAAAAATATTATGTTGAGGGTGAAAACAAGCGTCAAGGCCCCGAATGGAAGTGTCCAGCGTCGCATCGTCACCAGGACCAGTCCCATCAGGATCACCGTTTGGAGCACAATACTGGCTACTGCTAATCCCCTGGAAGCGAATGTTTGGTCCGGGTCTGATGCACTTGTATACACAAAGGGATGGGCGAACTGGGAGATAATCGTGATAGTTGAGAGGGTAAATGTCAGCGAAAGGAGCATGGGAAGCAGCGACAACAAGCCTGGCCTTGAACCAACGTTTGAGCGTTGCCATGCGGCCCGAAATGGGCCGCTTACAACAAGTGCCAGGCCGATGGCCACGGCTATATGAGTGGGGCTGAGTGCGCCATCGATGCTTAACTCGATGCCAAAGAGTATATGCCAGATCATGTCACCAATGCCGCCGAAGAGAATGATCAGTGCCCCCAACAGCGACAGTTCGTAGCCAGCAGGCATAGCCTTTTGCCAGGAGTACCCTCTGATACGGTTTCTGATGAATGTTGCGCTGAGGAAGATCATCGATGCTAGAAAACCAGAGTAGAAGGCAGCATGCCACGGTGTAAAGAAGTTGTCAATTGGAAGATGATTGTGTGCCCAGCCGTCCGAGTAGCCTCCAACCATAAGCCAGGTGCCTAAAGCGACAACCACCCAATCAAATCCTGTGCCGCCGATAGCCTGCCCTTTCTCGGTTAGTTGCGCTACTTCAGCTTTGCTGACCTCTCCCCTGACCGTCATGTCTTGATTCCTCTCGCTTGATTTAATAAATTCTAGCGTTTCGCATTCCAAAGCGTTGTCCGTGCATCGCTACTCGAAGTCTGTCCAGCCTCAATCATTGTGCGTCGCAAGAAATAGCCGCCCATCAGTACCAATAGCGAGATAACCAACCCGATGCCACCCTTCTGTTTGCCGTTGGGGCCCTGAGCGGAGCTTGCGGAGCGCCTTTCAAATCCTTTGCGCCCTAATAGCGAAATCGTCTGGAGCAGCCAGGGGAGAACCATGCCTCCGCCAAGGACAAATCGCCAGAATGTGGGACCATGCTCGTTCGGTCCAGTTCCCACTAGTGGATGAGCAGCACGCCCGGTGCCCCGCAGAAACACGAGCAAACCCGTCATTTCAGCCAGCAATGCCGCCCACTCCAGGCGTTCCAGTTTATGCAGTGTATGCCTGGGAGCACCAGTGAGACGCAACACCAGCGAGATCAATGCCGAACTGGTAGACATTGCGGAAGAGATAAAAATCGCCCCCAGCATTTTACTACGTGACCATAGTGGAACGCTAGTCGCTGTCAGCAGCACACCTGTATAGCTGCCCAGGAAAAAACCTACGCCGATTCCCGGCAGTGACAGCAGTTTTTGAGGGAGGGCAGCCAGCGTCCTCGCTCCCCACCAGCGCCCCAGGATGCCATCTCTGGCCGCTTGAATCATCACGGTAATACCGCTGAAAAATGAGAAGCTAACCAGTGCCCATGTGCCCATCGACATCGGCGATTTCACCTTAAACATACGAAGCATGTTCAAGAAGCGTTCAGGTCTCCCCAGGTCTTTAATCAGCAGGGGTGGACAGGGGAGCACGGCCAGGAGCGAGAGATAGTAGCCTGTGCGGACAACTACCCGATCTTCCCGTGAACCAAAAAGCGAGGCAATACTGGCAATCACATAGCAGCCTGCTGCCAATCCGCCGAAAAAGAAATACCAAATAATTTCCCAACGCCAGGTGGGAGTCTTCAGCACGGGATAGTCGTAGTAGGTTGTTTCCTCTAGCTCGCGCTCAGGGTCGGGTGTGTAGCCTGTAGTAAGCGTGGCGAGCGTCTCAGCAACGCTGGATGGCGAAAGACGCTCTGTGATGGTTTGCGGAAGATGTGTTTTCTGCATCTTATCCCTACTTCCTCTCGCTAAAGAAAAGCGCCCCCAGCAGTCCCAGGAGCATTGCTGCCACGATTGACCACAACGATGCAGGGGGAACGTGATTTGCGGGACGTGGTGGATTCTCCGGCAGATTGTACACGGCGGGTTCATCTAATAAGAGGAAGAAGGAGTGCAGACCTCCATCGAGTATGTTGTCATCGACGCCGTAGAGGCGAGCTTCGCTAACTCCTCGCTCGTGTAAGAGACCAAGACGTTCACGGGCATGTGCCTTAAGCTGCTCTACTTCGCCAAATTGAATCGAATCGGTAGGGCATGCTTTGGCACAGGCTGGCTCCAGGCCATCTTTCATGCGGTCGTAGCAGAGCGTGCACTTATGTGCCCGGTGATCGCCCTCTTCGTCACGCACAATCACCCCAAATGGGCAGGCGACGACACAGTAGCCGCACCCATTACAGATGTCTTGCTGCACGTAGACTGTATCGAACTCTGTGCGAATGATCGCTCCGGTTGGACAAGCCTCGTGGCAGGGCGCATTGGCACAATGCTTGCAGACATCGCTCATCATCAGCCAGCGCTCAGTATTGAAGAAGGGTAAAGCTGTTCCAGGTGGAGTCGCTGGAATAGTGCCACTGCTGCGTGCCTGGGCAATGCGGCTATCAAGCTCGGAACGCAATGTATCCCTTCCGTCGCGCCCGTTTCTTCTACCCATCTCTTCGATGAACAGCACATGCCGCCAGGCAATAGCGCTCAGTTCCCCTGTATTGTCGTAGCTCGATCCGGTCCAAACGGGTTCCTTTGCCGGGAGCTGATTCCACTGCTTGCAGGCCACCTCACAGGCTTTACAACCAATGCACAGACTCGTATCGGTGAAGAAGCCCATGGCAGGCTGGGGTGATGGTGGTGGTTCCCTGTTCAGCAGACCCAGCATACCCTTCATCACTTCCCCTGGACTCTCCGGTTGCGTAGCACCACGTTGAAAAGATTCAACAGCCATAGCAATGCTCCTTTATGGAAGGCGTCCGGGGCGTATGTTGCAGGTGAACGCCTTGGCCTCTTCAATGCTCACATTCGGCTCCAGCACCATATGGGTCAGGTCGTTGGTAATGCTGCCTGTCGTCTTCCCCTGGAAGCCCCAGTGGAATGGCAGACCGATCTGGTGGACTAGATGTCCATTCAGACGCAATGGACGCATACGACGTGTGACCATGGCCCGTGCTTCGATCTCGGCGCGTGGGGTGCTGATGATGACCCACTCTCCATGCTTGATCTTGCGCTCTGCCGCCAGTTCAGGACTGAGTTCGACAAAGAGCGATGGTTGCAGCGCATTGAGCCACGGTACCCAGCGTGTCATTGGCCCGCTCACATGGTGCTCGGTCAATCGATAGGTAGTAACCACTATCGGATAGTTCGGATCCCCTACCGCTGCCAGGCGATTGTCCTTTCGGTCCCGGAAGTATTTTGCAGCAGGGTTACTCTGCTGGTGGTACAGAGCGTTGTGAACGGGTGACTCTGCCGCTTCATAGTGCGTCGGAAGTGGACCATCTTTTAGCCCCTTGGGTGCAAAGAGCCAGCCCTTCCCATCCGGCTTCATAATGAAGGGATCGGTGCCAGAATGTGCATCCATGCCGGTTGCCCCCGGTTTTGGCCTGAAGCTCGGTGGTCTGTTTATGGGGAAGTCCGGGACATCGACACCTGTCCACTTCTGCTGCGCCTCATCCCACCAGACATATTTCTTGCGCTCCGACCATGGGCGGCCCTCTGGATCAGCCGAGGCACGATTGTAAAGGATGCGCCGGTTGGCAGGCCAGGCAAAGCCCCATTTCAAGAAGGGATACCCTCCCTCCGTGCTGCGCGAAGCCGCCAGGTTTTTCCCCGGCTCTGGGTAGACGCCGCTGTAAATCCACGAGCCACAGGCCGTGCTCCCATCCGACTTGAGTGCAGTGAAGTTCGGCACATGTGGAGCATTCCGCAGAGTGTATGTCTTTTGTTCTCCCTCTTTTTGATCCGTTGGACGCACATAGTAGCCATTAATCTCTTTGACTACCAGCAGCACCTCTGGTTCATCGAGAATACGCGAGTCCGGTTCTGGTTCTTCTCTATCATAATCCCACTGTAATGCCAGTAAACCCTGGTCCTTCGGCTCCTGGCTGTCGGCATAGAGTTCCTTAAGCCGCTTGCCAAGGTGGTAGACAAACCAGAGGTCGGAGCGCGCGTCGCCAGAAGGATCAACAGCTTTGTCGCGCCATTGCAGGAGCCTCTGTGTGTTCGTAAAACTGCCTGCTTTTTCGGTCGTAGCGGCGGCAGGCATGAGGAAGATCTCAGTCTTGATCTTACTCGAATCAACAGGTTCGGTCTCCGGCCCAAACCCTGGTCGTTTATACCAGAAGGCTGCCGACTCAACCTCGTAGAGGTCGCGCACCACCATCCAGTCCAGGTGCTCCAGGGCTTTTCGCTGCATGGTTGCGTGCGTGCTTCCAGCAGCAGGATTCTGGCCAAAGAGGAAGTATCCCCGTACCTTGCCATCCAGCATGGCATAGCTGGTTACCAGGTGCGAGTGATCCCCGATGATCTTAGGGAGCCAGCGATAACTGCGGTTGCCATCTTCCTCGTTGGCGGCTTCCCCGTACCATGCCTTGAGCAGGCTCCGTATGTATGCAGGCATGTTTGACCACCAGCCCAACTTCTGCCCTGCCGAGTCGATGTACTCGGTAAGTGTCTGTTGTGACAGGACGTTTGACGGTACATCTCTTTTCTCTCCCCAGGTGGTCGCCCCGGGGTCTTGCTCTGCGGGTTGTTTCGGTGAGAGCATGGCGCTCGGTTGGGGCATGTAGCCTGCCAGCAGATCGTACAGGGTTGGCACATCCGTTGAACCCTGGATTGAAGCATGCCCGCGCAAGGCCATCACTCCTCCACCAGGACGGCCAATGTTGCCAAGCAGAAGCTGCATTATGGCTCCTGCACGGATGATCTGCACACCCTTCGATTGCTGCGTCCAACCTACAGCATAGCACAAAGCAGAAGTACGTTCGCGACCAGAGTTCTCGACCAGTGTTTGAACAACCTGCATCCACTGCTCGCGTGGCACTCCGCACACTTGCTCCACCATTTCGGGAGTATAGCGTGCATAGTGGCGACGCATGATCTGGAAGACACAGCGCGGATGTTGCAGTGTGGGATCAGTCACCGGTTGCCCGTTGGCATCACGCTCGTAGTCCCAGCTGTTCTGATCGGTATACGTTCCTGATTCAGGGTCATACCCGGAGAAAACCCCATCCAGGTCTTCAGTGTCGCGGAAATCCTCACGAATCAGCGTGGCTGCGTTGGTGTAGTTCACTACATAGTCATGGAAGTAGGCCTTATTTTCCAGCAGGTAGCGAATAATCGCCCCCACGAAGACGATGTCACTTCCGGCACGTGTGGGAACATAGAGATTCGCCAATGCCGACGTGCGCGAAAAATGTGGGTCTATATGAATGACCTTGGCTCCCAGTTCCTTCGCTTTGACCACATTCGCAAAAGCGATGGGGTGAGCTTCGGCCATGTTGCTGCCCATAATCAAGATTGCATCGCTATTGACGAGGTCTTGTGGAAATGTCGTGGCACCGCCACGCCCCAGAGTGGTACCCAGACCGGGTACAGTGGAGCTGTGTCATATACGGGCCTGGTTCTCAATCGAGACAATGCCTAATCCACCACTGAGGAGCTTTTTCATCAAATAGTTCTCTTCAACATCCAGCGTTGCCCCGCCAAGGCAGGCGATGCTCAGAGTGTGATTTACCTCGCGACCATCAGGTAAGCGTTCCACAAAGGTCTCATCGCGAGCTTTCTTGACACGTTGTGCAATCTGCTCCATCGCCCAGTCAAGCGATTTGACCTCCCAGTGATCGCTATAGGGTGCTCGATAAAGTACCTGTTTCAGTCGGCTGGGATTCACAGTGTACTGGAAAGTGGCTGCTCCCTTGGGGCAGAGCGTTCCACGATTGATGGGACTGTCGGGATTGCCTTCAATGTCAATCACCTTACCATCTTTGACGTAGACATTCTGGCTGCAACCTACGGCGCAGTACGGACAGACACTGTGAAAAAGTTTCGCATCCCGAATGCGGGCTGCCTTCTCAATACTCTCGCTGCTGAACGGCTGGACTTTGGAACCAACCTCCATCACTTGTGAGACGACAGATTGCACCGTGTCCGGTAGGGGTAGAGGTATCTCTTGTAGGTCCCGCCACCCTGCCTGGGGGGCAGGTAATAGGGGGACGATGAAGGGCCCTGCATTCCGTGTGGAGGCCCTGCTGAGCTTGTGTCGCTACTTCGCACTAGTATTGTACCATGTTTTGACCCGTAATCTTAGATAGGACGGGGCAAATCTTGTCCCGTCCCATGTCCATTGTATGTCGATGTTTGCTTACCGTCCGGCAGTGGCCTCAACGATGTCACCACGACGGTGTGCGAGCGCACGAGCAACGAGCGGCAAGACCGCGCTTACCAGCATGATGGCAGCGATGATATAGAGCGGCGTGGCATAATCAGGGTTTTTGGTGGTACCAAAGCTGGTGATGAGGATCGGGCCGACAATGCCACCTGCGCTCCAGGCTGTGAGCATCGCACCGTAAATCGTTCCAGCATTTCTTGGCCCGAAGAAGTCGGCGGCGAAGGCTGGCATCGTGCCGAAGCCGCCACCGTAACAGAGTGCGATGATGGCTGCCGGAACGAGAAGCAAAGCAAAGCTACTGATGAATGGTATGACGGCGAAAGCCACGATCTGGATGACGAATAGACTCAGAAATGTGAATGGACGACCAATGGTATCCGATAGCCAGCCCCAGAACAGCCGCCCTGCCCCATTGAAGATCGAGATCGTAAGAACGAGAGCGGAAGCAACCCCCAACGAGACCCCGGTAAAAGCTTTTGCCAGGGGAGCAGCCACTGAGATCAATGCTGCGCCAGCAGTAACGTTCAGTGCCAGTATAAGCCAGAGAACGTACCATCTTGGAAGACCTAACGCTCCTTGAAGAGTATATTCACGTACAGAACGTTCTGCTTGTAGCTTGACCGAAGGAGTCCAGCCAGCAGGAGCGTATCCCTCTGGAGCAGTGCGGAAAAACTGTGCTGCGACGACAATAATCACAAGGTATGCTATCCCCAGGACGAGGAAGGTGGTATTCAGTTTCAAAGCTGGGAGCAGGACATTGGCAGCGATTGGTGCTGTAATAGCGGCTCCACCTCCAAATCCTGCAACAGCCAGGCCTGTAATGAAACCACGACGGTCTGGGAACCACTTGATGAGCATTGCAAGTGCCACGATGTAACCAAGGCCGATGCCAATACCGCCGATAACTCCATAGGTGAGATACAGGAGCAAGAGGTTAGGTGCAACAAAGGCCGAAAGGATAATACCCAATCCGTAGACGATGCCAGCAGCAGTGGCCATAACCCGGGGACCAAAGCGACTATTGAGATAGCCTCCGAAACCAGCGGTGATGCCTAGAGCGGCAAGGGCGATGCTGAAGGTGGCATTGGCTGCTACTCTTGAAACACCATACGAGTCTATCACTTTAGGAAGAAAAACGCTCCAGGCATAGACTGCACCCAGGGCAAGCTGCATACAGAAGGCTGCGGTGGCGATGACCCAACGGTTGGGAAGAGAAGACAGTACGGAAGAACTGCTCATGAAGGACTCCTCTCTGATAATTCCATAGGACGAAAAACTACCACAGGGATGCCTACGAACGAACCATACTCCTACGAAGGATACCGCGACAAGGGTAGCTGAGAGCTAATCGAATCCGCTTTGGATACCGATTTCGATAGGTTTATCACGTCAAAGCCCTATGACAAGTATACAAGCAAAATCAAGATATCGCAATCGTCAATGTGCAAATGGGGTGCAGTTCATTTTTTGCACGGAGATGCCCCGCCCCAAGGCGACCGCAAGGGCCCACCCCGCCTCTCCGCGCCGCCCTCGCCCCTGCCCAGGCACAACGGACCCTCCACCGTGGTTGCCCAGGGCGACCCTTGCGGGTCCCGCATCCGGGGGATGATGAAGGGCCCTGGGCAAAAAAGGAACTGCACCCATGCAAATGTGCAAACAGCTACCTCAAAATTGTCTGTCGAGGCAAAAAACTTACCCCAGAGATAAGTACGTAACGATGTTACGTTAGTACTAACTTCTACCAAATTGGTAGGACAATCACCTTGATTAACCTGTGCCTTGTAGGGTATACTAGCGTCATATATTGTTAAGTTGAAACTTAGAAGTACATCAAAGTACGCCAGGAAACACATTCGGTAGTAACTCAGGCATCTCAAACTTAGAAGGGGATAACGTATTTCATGGAACTACCTCCACAGCCCAATCGGGACCAACCAGGTTCAAATTCAACACGTCCACCCACACCTCAGAAATCTGCAAAGAAGCGAAGCTTTCCAACCCGGACTGTTTTGTTGGTAAGCGCTACGATTCTGGGATTACTCATCGTTGGGTTATTGATGATACATGTAGTGAGTATCAACGTTGGAAACAATAACGTGGTGGATAAGCCGATTAGCGATGTACTCAATCTTGCAGATCACCACCAATTGAAGTCAGTGACCATCAGTGGCAATGAGATTTTTGCCACTGGTACTACAGGCCAACAATATCATGCATTCAAAGAAGATGGGCAAGCGGTTACCGAGATATTCCGACGTGATGGCGTTGCGGTTAGCATTGATGGTGGGCAACGGAACCAATGGACACAGGGCGTGGTAGACCTGCTGTTGATGGGCCTCATTATCGGCGCGATCTACTTCTTCATACGCAGATCAGGTGCAGGTGGTCAGGCAGCTCCTTTTGCTCGCTCAAAGGCCAGGCGATTCAAGGAGTCACATCCGTCTATCCTCTTCAAAGATGTGGCGGGCGTGGAGGAAGCGAAAACGGAGTTGCAGGAGATTGTCGAGTTTCTCAAGCAGCCTGCACGCTTTATTGCCATGGGCGCTCGCATTCCCAAAGGTGTCCTGCTTGTTGGTGCTCCGGGGACTGGAAAGACCCTGATCTCTCGTGCAGTCGCCGGTGAAGCCAGTGTGGCGTTCTATAGCGTGAGCGGATCAGAGTTTGTAGAAATGTTCGTCGGCGTTGGAGCAGCACGAGTGCGTGACCTCTTTAAAGAGGCCAAGGAACATGCACCTTGCATTGTCTTCATTGATGAGATCGATGCGGTGGGCCGCCAGCGTAATAATTCTGGTACGAGTGGTAATGATGAGCGCGAGCAGACCCTCAACCAGTTGCTGGTCGAATTGGATGGCTTCGATAAGCAAACAAACGTTGTGGTTATTGCTGCCACCAACCGGCCCGATGTCCTTGACCCTGCACTCCTGCGTCCAGGACGCTTTGATCGGCAGGTCATGCTGGATAAACCCGACATTCGTGGACGCCTTGCTATCCTTGAGGTACATGCAGACGGGAAACCTCTCGGTGACGAAGTTGATCTGCATGCACTGGCTCGCCAGACGGCTGGCTTTTCTGGCGCTGACCTTGCAAACCTGTTGAATGAAGCTGCCTTGCTTGCGGCACGGCGTGGGCAAACCCTCATCCACAAAGCCGAACTTGAAGAGTCCATTCTGCGTGTCATGGCAGGCCCGGAGCGCAAGAGTCGCGTGATTACCGATGCCGAGAAGGCCATCATTGCCTACCACGAAGTCGGACATGCCATTGTCATGCGCTCTATGCCTGGAGCCGATCCCGTTCAGAAGGTCTCTGCGATTGCGAGAGGTATGGCCCTTGGTATCACCGTCCAATCTCCCTCTGAGGACCGCTATTTGATGCGTCGCTCGGAGTTGCAGGCAAAGATGGCTGGAGCCATGGGTGGGCGTGCTGCTGAGGAGCTTATCTTCGGTGATATCACCACCGGAGCCAGCCAGGATATCGAGTATGTCACAAATATAGCACGGCGTATGGTCTGCGAGTTTGGCATGAGTCCGCTCGGCAATGTCCTGTTCAAGCTTGACCCCGAGGGTACCTCCTCAATCAGCTCGGAAACAGCCGCCAGGATTGATAACGAGATTGCCAGCCTGGTCGAGCAGGCTTATACGACCGCACTGACTATCTTACGTGAGAAAAAGGACAAACTGATAGCCATCTCTGAGCACCTGATCCAGGTCGAAACCATCGATGGTACAGAACTGGACGAGATGTTGTTTGCCGCATGACACGAACGTTTATTGCCATTGAACTCGATGAGTCTCTGCAGCGCTATCTTGGCGGAATCATCCGCCAGATGTCACAGGAGTTGCCCAATATCCGCTGGGTCAATCCTGTGGGGATTCACCTGACACTTGCCTTTCTGGGCGAATTGACCGATGAGCGATTGGCTGAAGCGATACAGGCTGCTGAAGTAGCAGCACAGCAGGCTACTCCTTTCGAATATCGTCTTTCTCACCTTGGAATGTTCGGCTCCTGGAACCGGCCTCGTGTGATCTGGATGGGTATCGACGAACTCTCTTCGCGAGGAACTCAAGGTACTCTATCAGGGGGCCAGGTGGTAATGCCTATGCAGCAGTTGCATCGCGTACTGAATCGAGAGCTTGAGCAGCGTGGTTTCGAGGTCGATAAGCGGCCATTCTCACCCCACCTGACATTAGCACGAGTCAAGGAGCTGCTCAAGGCTGAGGAACAGCAGCGTTTGCAGCGCTTCCTGGCCGAGATACAGGTTCCCGCCTCTTCATCCTTCTATCGCGTTCAGCAGTTAAGCGTGATGAAGAGCGAACTCCTGCGCTCAGGTGCCTGGTATACCCGCTTACGGGCCTATACGCTTGGAGGAGCGCAAGGCACCTGAAACCGTAATTTTGTTTTCATAGAGATAGGCCAGGGCAAACGCCTGGCCTATCTCTATGAAAACAAAATTATCCTACCCCTTGACGCTACCAATGGTCAATCCGGACCTGAAGAAGCGTTGGGCGTACAGGAACAAAATGATCAAGGGCACTGAGACAACCACCGAAGCTGCTGCGAAGTAGCCCCATGGTGTGCGGAAGTCGCTCTGCAAGGTGAAGAGACCGAGCACGAAGGTCAGGTTGGACCCGCTAGCGTTT
>WNGR01016443.1_pt1 | contig 11982 bp, 12 predicted proteins | sample 5407581 | NCBI WGS metagenome assembly WNGR01 (sample SAMN13153383, study PRJNA577476) | soil metagenome | isolation source: 80 cm soil or saprolite under Garry oak tree replicate 2 | place: USA:California | collected 2016-06-15
CGGCCTCGTCGGCATCGGCAGGGACCCGATGAGCCAGACCCCCGAAGAGCGCGTGCTCAAGAGCTACTCCGACCGGCTCTCCGCCTTCCAGGTGGAAAAATCGCGGGTGGTCGCGATCGAGTTCGAATCGGAAGATCCCGAGCTCGCCGCGCTCGTCACCAACACCATCGCCGAGGGCTACCTTGTCCTGCAGCAGCAGGCCAAGCAGGAGCAGTCCCGCGCTGCCGGCCAGTGGCTCGCCGGCGAAATCGAAAGCTTGCGCAACAAGGTCGCCGACGCTGAAGCCAAGGTCGAGCAATATCGCTCCAAGACCAATCTCTTCGTCGGCAACAACAACACGAATTTGTCGAACCAGGCGCTCGGCGACTTCAACGCCCAGCTCGCCTCCGCCCGCGCCCAGAAGTCGGATGCCGAGGTGAAGGCGCGCCTGATCCGCGATGCCTTGCGCAGCGGCGCGCCGATCGAATTTTCCGACATGATCAATTCGGAACTGATGCGCCGGCTCTCGGAGCAGAGGGTCACGCTGCGCGCGCAGCTTGCCGAGCAGTCTTCGACGCTGCTCGACCAGCATCCCCGCATCAAGGAGCTCCGCGCGCAGATCGGCGACCTCGAGCGCCAGATGCGCATCGAGGCCGACCGCCACGCACGCTCGCTCGAGAACGACGCCAAGCTCGCCCTCGCGCGGGTCGAGTCGCTCGGCGCGAACCTCGACCAGCTCAAGCGCCAGGCTGCCTCCACCAACGAGCAGGACGTGCAGCTGCGCGCGCTCGAGCGCGATGCCAAGTCGCAGCGCGATCTGCTCGAGTCCTATCTCGCCAAATACCGCGAGGCGAGCGCCCGCGACAACATCGGCGCGGCCTCGCCGGACGCGCGCATCATCTCGACCGCGATCGTGTCGAACACGCCATCATGGCCGAAGAAGCTGCCGACCGTGCTGGTGGCGGCACTCGGCATGTTCGCCCTCTCGGTAGGCTTCGTCCTGACCGGCGAGCTGCTCCGCGGCGCCTCGGTCCGGCCGGCAGCGGGCCTTGTGGCCCCGGGAGGCGAGCCATCGTTCGAAGCCAGATCGACCTTGCTGACCGCGATGGCGCCTGCAGCCAGCCTGGCAACGTCCGGCACCCATATTCGCGGTCCCGACATTCACAGTCCGCGCCTCAGCGATGAAGCTCACGCGACAGCGGGGGTGCCGCTCGATGTCATCGAGGCCCTCGCGCGCGAGCTTGCCGACGCGGGCGAAGCAGGGCGCCGGGTGGCGGTGATGGGAGCGCACCGCAACATGGGCACCACGCTCGCCGCCATCACGCTCGCCCGCAGCCTGGCCAAGCAGGCGCGGGTGGTGCTGGTCGATCTCGCGCTCGCTGCGCCCAATCTTTCGGTCATCGCAACCGACTCCGGCAGCTCCGGGATCAGCGAACTCGTTCTCGGGTCGGCCTCGTTCGGCCAGATCATCACCCGCGACCGCTATTCCCGCGTCCACGTCATCACCGCCGGCCGGGCGACGACCGACGCCCATGCGGTCATGAACTCGCAGCGGCTCTCGATCACGCTCGAAGCGCTCGCGCGCAGCTACGACTATGTCGTGGTCGACGCCGGAGCGCTGCCTGAAATCTCCGCCGAGCGGTTCGCGCGGCTCGCGCCGCGGGCGGTGCTGGTCGCCGACGGGCTTGACGATCCGGAGACGGCGTCGGCGCGCGAGCGCTTGATGGCGGCCGGCTTCGTCAATGTCAGCGTGCTCGCGAGCTCTCCGCACGGGCCGCAATCGGACGCGGCCAGCACGCCGGCCGCAGCCTGATCGGGTGCCATGTGACGGGGCTGAGGAAGACGATCATCCGCACCGGCCTGGAAACCCTCTATTTCAGCGGTGCGCATCTGATGTTGCGCCCTTTCGTCTCCGGGATCGGCGCCATCCTGACGCTTCACCACGTGCGGCCGCCTCGGCGCGAGCGGTTCCAGCCCAACCGGCTGCTCGAAGTGACGCCGAGCTTCCTCGAAGACGTGGTAGGCTATCTGCGCCAGGCACGGCTCGATCTCGTCAGCCTCGACGAGATGCATCGTCGCCTCGTCGAGGGCGACTTTCAGCGGCGCTTCGTCTGCATCACCATTGACGACGGCTACCGCGACGCCCTGCAATGGGCCTATCCCATCCTCAAGCGTCACCAGGTGCCGTTCGCCATCTACATCGCGACGAGCTTCCCCGACCGGCTCGGCGAATTGTGGTGGCTCGCGCTCGAAGCGGTCGTCGCCCGCAACAAGCGCATCAGCCTCTTGATCGACGGCGAGGAGCAGGGATTCGAATGCCGCACCGTGGCCGAGAAGCGGCACCTGTTCGACCAGCTCTATGGCTGGGTGCGCAGCTTCAGGACCGAGGAGGAGCTTCGTCAAGTCGTGCGCGATCTCAGCGCCCGCTATCGGGTCGACATCGCGGCCTTCTGCGAGGAATTGTGCATGACCTGGGACGAAGTGGCGGGGCTTGCAGACGATCCGCTCGTCACGATCGGCGCCCACACGGTCAACCACGCCATGCTCGCCAAGCTGCCTGAGCGCTCGGCGCGCTCGGAGATGGACCTGAGCCGCGCCGTCATCCAAGCCTCGCTCGGCGTGCGGCCCGACCATCTCGCCTATCCCGTCGGCGACAAGACCTCGGCAGGCCCGCGCGAGTTCCGCCTGGCCGAGGAGCTCGGCTTCAAGACCGCGGTGACGACCCGGCCCGGGGTGCTCTTTCCGGCGCACGGGGGGCACCTGACCGCGTTGCCGCGCCTTTCGCTCAACGGCGAGCACCAGCAGTTGCGCCACGCCCGCGTGCTGATCTCAGGCGCGGCGACTGCAATGTGGAACGGCTTCCGCCGCGTCGACGCGGCGTGAGAAGACGGACGACGGAAGACAGACGACGGACGACGGATTCGTCATCTCCCTTTTTCTGATATCTGTCTTCCGTCGTCTGTCTTCCGTCCTCCGCTCATCCAGCGCACGAGCGGCATGGCCGGCAGCACCCAGCCGAGCCCGGCGATGACGTAATAGATCGTCTCGATTACGCCATTCGTCCTGATCACCGGAAACTGCGCCAGCGCCATCGCGATCAGCACCCAGCTCGTCACCAGGAGAATGAGCGCGACCGCGCCGATGAGCTTGCGCAAGCGAATGGACATGGGACTCTGCGGAAGGACAGGGCGACCCTCGTCTCCGAGGAGCGCCGATCGATCCCGGGTTTACCCGAGATCGATGGGCGCGTCTCGGAGCAGGCGGGCCAAGGCCTGCCTGTCGCTTCATCCTTGCGATGCCAGCTTGGGCGGTTCCTCGGGATGAGGGGCGCAGCCGAGCAAATTGCTTCGCTCCTCTCACCCCGATATGGTCAGCGCCGTCGATCGCAAGCGAAGTCACCGGCATGACCAGCGCTTCTCCCAGCCCCAAGGCTCGCCGCGGCGCCATCCGCCTATGGCTCATGGCGGTGGCGGCCTTGATCTTTGCGATGGTGGTGGTGGGCGGGGCGACGCGGCTCACGGAATCAGGCCTCTCCATCGTCGAATGGCAACCGCTCGCTGGCACATTGCCCCCGCTGAGCGGGCCCGAGTGGCAGGCCGAGTTCGACAAATACCAGGCTATTCCGCAGTACCGGGAGCTCAACCGCGGCATGAGTCTCGACCAGTTCAAGGTGATCTACTGGTGGGAATGGACCCATCGCCTCATCGGGCGCGTGATCGGCGCGGCGTTTTTGCTGCCCTTTCTCTGGTTCCTCTGGCGAGGTTGGATCGAGCCCCACCTGCGCGGGTGGCTTTGGACGATCTTCGCGCTCGGCGCGCTGCAGGGCGCGGCCGGCTGGTGGATGGTCGCCTCCGGGCTCGCGGAGCGCCTGAACGTGTCGCAATATCGGCTGGCATTCCATCTCACGCTCGCCTGCGCCATCTACGCCATGGTGCTGTGGACCGCGCAGCGTCTGCTGCCGCACCGGCCTGCAGCGGCGCCGAGGCGGCTGCGCGCCAGCGCGATCGGCCTCGTCGTTCGGGTCTTGTGCCAGATCTATCTGGGCGCGCTCGTGGCGGGACTGCGGGCCGGACTGATCTACAACACCTGGCCGCTGATCGACGGTAGCCTCCTGCCCGATGCCTCGCGCCTGTTCTTCCATGAGCCCTGGTGGCGCAATTTTTTCGAGAATGCGCTCACCGCGCAGTTCGATCACCGCATGGCGGCCTATGCGCTTTCGGTCCTGGTGGTGCTCCACCTCATCGATGCCGCGCGGACAGGGGAGGGGCGTTCCACGCTCGTCGGTGCCTCGGTGCTGGCGGCGGCCGTCATCGTTCAGGCGCTGATCGGAATCTTGACTCTTCTATACCAGGCGCCGCTCGCGCTGGCGTTGCTGCATCAGGCGATGGCCGTCGTCGTTCTCAGCCTCGCGGTCGTGCATGCCGAACGGATAACAGTCCCGAGGGTCGCGGCGCTCGCAGCCACGCGTGCCGCGCTGTCGTCGCGCTAGGCCGCTTCCAGCCCCTGCTCGAGGTCGGCGATGATGTCGGCCTTGTCCTCGAGGCCGATCGAGAGCCGCACCACGTCGGGGCCGGCGCCGGCCTGCACCTTCTGCGCGTCGGTGAGCTGGCGGTGCGTGGTCGAGGCCGGGTGGATGATGAGCGAGCGGGTTGTGGTAGCGGTCGCCGGAGAGACCAGGATAGCTCGCCCACGCCACTTTGGGATGGCCGACGAGCCACTCCACCACCGCCTGGGCATTGTCGCAATGGCGCTGCATGCGCAGCGGCAGCGTCTCGATGCCGGTGAGGATGAGGAAGGCGTTGAACGGCGACAGGCACGGCCCGATGTCGCGCAAGGCGAGCACCCGGCAGGCGATGGCAAAGGCGAAATTGCCGAAGGTCTCGTGCAGCACGATGCCGTGATATTCCGGCCGCGGCTCGGACAGCATCGGGTAGCGCTTGCCGCGCGACCAGTTGAAGGTGCCGCCGTCGACGATCAGGCCGCCGATCGAATTGCCGTGGCCGCCCAGAAACTTGGTCAGCGAATGCACGACGATGTCGGCGCCGTAGTCGATCGGCTTGCAGAGGTAGGGCGTGGCAAGCGTGTTGTCGACGATGAGCGGCACGCCCGCGCGCTTCGCGATCGCGGCGATCGCCTCCATGTCGGTGATGACGCCGCCCGGATTGGCGATCGATTCGATGAAGATCGCCTTGGTCTTCTCAGTGATGCTGCGCTCGAAGGAGGAATTGTCGTCGGGATCTGCCCAGACCACGTTCCAGCCGAAATTCTTGAAGGCGTGGTTGAACTGGTTGATCGAGCCGCCATAGAGCTTCTTGGAGGCCACGAACTCCTCGCCCGGCCGCATCAGGCAGTGCATGACGATCACCTGGGCCGCATGGCCGGAGGCGACGGCGAGACCCGCTGTGCCGCCTTCGAGCGCCGCGACGCGCTCCTCGAGCACGGCGTTGGTCGGGTTGCCGATGCGGGTGTAGATGTTGCCGAAGGTCTGCAGGCCGAACAGCGAGGCAGCGTGGTCGACGTCCTCGAACACGAACGAGGTGGTCTGGTAGATCGGAGTCGCGCGCGCGCCAGTGGTGGGGTCGGGCTGGGCGCCGGCGTGGATCGCGAGCGTGGCGAAGCCCGGGGTGCGGTCGGTCATGGCCGGTCCTTGTGGTGGCGGGACCTGCGGCCCCGTGGTGCCGGTTTATCGGACGCGCGCCGGTCGTCAAGGCAGCCAAGGGAGTTGAACCAGCACGTCAGCGGCCGCCTTCGTCCTTCTGCGCGCGGTTCGCGGCCTCGGTCGAACCGCCGGCCAGCGTGGCCCGGTTGAGCGACATGCGCTGGATGCCGCGGCCGGAGAGCTGGGCCTTCTTGGCGGACAGCGTGCGGGTGTTCACTCCCATCCAGGCGATCTCGGAGGAGAGGCGGCCGTATTCGATCTTGGGGCAGCGGTTCATCACCACTTTGAGCCCGTTCGCCTCGGCGAGCTTCGCCGCCTCGTCGTTGCGGATGCCGAGCTGCATCCAGATGACGCTTGGACGCGGCTTGAGCGCGAGCGCCTCCTCGACGATCGCGAGCGCATATTGCGGGGCGCGGAAGATGTCGACCATGTCGACCGGCACGGGAATGTCGGCAAGTCGCGCATAGACCTTGCGGCCGAGCATCTCGTGGCCGGCTTGGCCCGGATTGACCGGGATCATGTCGTATCCGCGTTCGAGCAGGTATTTGAAGGCAAAGTAGCTCGGCCGGTTGTCCTTTTCGGAGGCGCCGACCATGGCGATGGTCTTCACCGTGTTGAGGATGCCGCGGATATAGCTGTCGGGATAGTTGTCGTGGTCCATCGGCTCGTACGCGCTGCGTTGGGAAGACGAATATAGTGGCGCCAAAGCGTGCCGAAAGGCCGCCGACAACGACCCATCTTCGATGGGTTCGTCATCGGCGGCCGCGCGTGAAGACCCGGCGGCAAGCCGGGCTCAATTGCCGAATCTTCGCAAGCATGCAGGCTTTGACGCGCCCCTCGTCCGGGATCGCGTGGTCGCAGAGCCTAAAGGCATCCGCCTCGCATGCCTGCCGCTGCTCCTCGGTATAGGCGGAGGCGGGGGCGGAAAGAGAGATCAGGGTCAGTGCGAACGCAATCACGATCGATTTCAGCATCCTTGTGACTCCGGCTGCGGCCGCAATTGCGGACCATTTCTGGTGAAGTAGGAGAGGGAAGCGATCTTTGACGGCTCATCTATCGCGATTCGGCCGGCGCGCCTGCGTCTTTGTTCTACCTGTCCTCCCAGCTCGCGGCGCGTTTCTCCACGAAGGCGCCGATGCCTTCTGCCGCATCACGCGCCATCATGTTCTCGACCATGACCTCGGCAGCGTAGTCATAGGCCTGGGCGAGGTCCATTTCGATCTGCCGGTAGAATGCCTCCTTGCCGATCTTCACCACATGCGCCGACTTCGCGGCAATTTTGCGGGCAAGCGCCAGCGCCTCCTCGCGCTCGCGTCCTGGCGCGACCACGCGGTTGACCAGGCCGATGCGGAGCGCGTCCGCGGCCGAGATCATGTCGCCGGTGAGCAGCATCTCCATGGCGTGCTTGCGCGCGACGTTGCGCGCGAGCGCAACCATCGGCGTCGAGCAGAACAGGCCGATATTGACGCCCGGGGTGGCAAACCTGGCGTCGGCGGAGGCCACCGCCAGATCGCAGCTAGCGACCAGCTGGCAGCCGGCGGCGGTCGCGGTTCCCTCAACCGCGGCGATCACCGGCTGCGGCAGCCGCACGATCTGCTGCATCACCGCGCTGCAGGTCAACATGATGAGCTTGAAGTAGGCGCGGCCGCGGTCGGGATCGGCACGCCGCGCGGTCAATTCCTTGAGATCATGCCCGGCCGAGAACGCCGGCCCATTGGCCGCGAGCACGACCGCGCGCACCGAGCGGTCGGCAGCGATGCCAGTGAGCGCGTTGCCAAGCGCTGCGAGCAGCGCCTCGGAGAGGCTGTTGCGAGCCTCGGGACGGTTGAGGGTGAGGATGGCAATGCCGGCCGCATTTTCACGCAGCAGGATCGGGGCGGAACGGAGGATGGAGGACGGACGACGGAGGACGGAGGCGGGCACCGCACTTGCGGTTTTTGCCATCCGTCGCCCGTCGTCTGTCTTCTGTCGTCTGGTCATGGCGCGACTCTATTCCCCGCGTTGCCGGCCGCCAAGTCGCTGACGTTCAGTCGCTGAGGCCCGGCGCCGGAACGGGTCTGCCCCAGCCCGCGTTAACAATGGAAATGAGGATCGCGATCGTGGAGTCCGTCATGGCAAGAAAGGCGACCAGCAAGACAACGAAAGCCGGGGCGAAAGGAAGAAGGAAGAACGCCACGCGCGCCCGCCGTTCGTCCCAAGCGCGCCAGACCTCGAGTGGCAGGCGGCCCATGAGCAAGACCCGCAAATGGTCGCAGCGCGTCACCGAGCAAAGCGATGCGCTCGACCTCGAAGGCGGTGTGTTCACGCTCAGGAGCCCCGGGAGGATCGCGGCATCGCTGAAGCGTTCCGCCGAACGAAGCACCCGGCGTAAAGCCGATTCCTATCGTTCCGCGCTTTCGATGCTGACCTTCTACATCAACCGCGCCGGCAAGAACCTTCCGGCCAGCCGGAAGAAGACCTTGAACAAGGCCAAGGACGAGCTGCGCAAACAGTTCGGACGCGGCTGAGTCTTGGCCGGCATTTCGAGGCTTTTCCGATCCTCCCCGACGGTTTAAACGAGGTCGAGGAGGAGGGGCATCGTGAAGCCACCGCTGCTCACGGCCGAGGAGCTCGAACGTCTGCTCGCCGCCGAATTCCCGCAAATGCTGAACGCGGAGGGCGGCCTCTCGATCGAGCAGGCCTGGCACGGGGGCTGTCGGCTTCGCCAGGCGTTCCGCGCCCATTCGCTGCGGCCAGGCGACACGATCTCGGGTGCGACCATCATGGCGCTTGGCGATTTCGCCATGTATGTCGCGGTGCTGGCTTCGATCGGATGGGTGCCGCTTGCGGTCACGACCAACCTCAACGTCAACTTCCTGCGCAAACCGCTGCGGCGTGACCTCCTGGCCGAGTGCAAGCTTTTGAAGCTCGGCAAGCGGCTCGCGACTGGCGAGGTGACGATCTGGTTGGATGGCGAGGACCGGGAGCCAGTCGCCCATCTGACGTCGACCTATTCGATCCCCCCGCCGAAGCCTTGATCCCTGGAGGTATTATTGAACCATTTTCCTAACTATCTGAGTTTTAATATGATTCCATAAATGAAAGCGTTGACCAGTGGCCAACGGCTGGTGTATGAGCCGCCGCGTGCCGCGCCGGCAGCGTGCCCGGGCGGATGATCGACGAAAGTTCGTGCCATGACGACCTATGCCGCAAAGCCAGCCGAGATCGAGAAGAAGTGGGTGATGATCGACGCCTCCGGCCTCGTGGTCGGCCGGCTCGCGACGATCGTGGCGCTGCGGTTGCGTGGCAAGCATCTGCCGACCTTCACCCCGCATGTCGATTGCGGCGACAATGTCATCATCATCAATGCCGCCAAGGTCGTGCTCACCGGCAGGAAGCGCGAGCAGAAGGTCTACCACCACCACACTGGCCATATCGGCGGCATCAAGGAGCGTACCGCGAGGTCGATTCTTGAGGGAAAATTTCCCGAGCGCATCGTCGAGAAGGCGGTCGAGCGCATGCTGCCGCATGGGCCGCTCGGGCGGCGCCAGCTCGGCAATCTTCGCGTCTATCCGGGGCCCGACCATCCGCACGCGGCGCAGAACCCGGAGCCGCTCGACCTCGCCGCCATGAACCGCAAGAACTTGAGGAGCGCGTGACCATGGCCGAAACCATGCAGTCGCTCGATCAATTGTCGGCGCTCAAGCCCGCGACGCCGGAGACCCCGAAATATATCCAGAAGCTCGACAAGCAGGGCCGCGCCTATGCCACCGGCAAGCGCAAGGACGCGGTGGCGCGGGTATGGGTCAAGCCGGGCGCCGGCAAGATCGAGATCAATACGCGGGCAATCGAGGTCTATTTCGCGCGCCCGGTGTTGCGCATGCTGATCCAGCAGCCGCTGGTCGCGACCAACCGCAACGGCCAATACGACGTTGTCTGCACCGTCTCGGGCGGTGGCTTGTCGGGCCAGGCCGGCGCGGTGCGCCACGGCATTTCCAAGGCGCTGATGAATTACGAGCCGGATCTGCGCGGCGCGCTCAAACGCGGCGGCTTCCTTACCCGCGACCCGCGCGTGGTCGAGCGCAAGAAATACGGCAAGGCCAAGGCCCGCCGGTCGTTCCAGTTCTCCAAGCGCTGATGTGTCCCGGCTGGGTCTGAGCTTCGCCTGCTGCCGCTATGACCGGATGGAAGCCATCCGTGAAGGCAGCGTCGAGGTTGAAGGCGTCGACCTCACCTGCATCACCCTCAAATCCGGTCGCGAGGTCTTCGACCGCATGGTGGGCGGGCTCGAATTCGATGTCTCCGAGCTTTCGGCTTCCGAGTTCATCAGCCTTGAGGGTGCGGGCGATGATCGCTTCGTCGCGCTGCCGGTGTTTCCGTCGCGGGTCTTCCGGCATGGTTACATTTTCGTCAACACCCGCTCGGGCATTTGCACCCCCAAGGATCTCGAAGGTAAACGGGTCGGCCTGCCGATCTATACCCAGACCGCCGCGATCTGGGCGCGCGGCCACCTGGCGCATCAGTTCGGGGTCGATCTCGCCTCCATTCGGTGGGTCGAGGGCGCGGTCGAGAGCGCGGGCACGCACGGCAAACCCCACGCCCCGCCGCTCCTGCGGCCGGCCGCGATCGAGCAGAACACCAGCGATCACTCGCTCGGCATGCTGCTCGCACGCGGCGACATCGATGCGCTGATCGGCTCCCGCAAGCCGGAAACATTCGGACGCCACCCCGACATTGTCCGCCTTTTCCCCAATTATCGGGCGTTGGAGCGCGAGCTCTATGCCCAGACCAGAATCTTTCCGATCATGCACCTGATCGCCATCCGCCGGGACCTTTACGAGCGACACCGCTGGCTCGCAACGAGCTTCTACAAGGCCTTTCTCGAGTCGAAGCGCCGTGCCCGCGCCCGCATGCGCTATGCGGGTTCCTTGAGCTACATGCTGCCGTGGCAACTCGCCGACATCGAGGAGATCGACGAGGTCTTCGGCGGCGACGCCTGGCCCTATGGGATCGAGCCGAACCGCCCCACGCTCGAGGCGCTGGTGCGGTACATGGTCGAGCAGCATTTCATCCCGAAGGCGATCCCGATCGAGGACCTGTTCGTCCCGCTTCCCGGCGCGCTGGGGACCTGATCGCGTTCGGCCGGTCAGTCGTCCGAACGATCCGTCGCTATTTCCCGTCGCTATTTCCGAAAATGCGATTAGTTCAAAGCACGCGATGCTTTCACGGAAAAGCCGCGCGATCCACACAACCAGCCAAAAAGCCTGCGGATAGAGTTTCCACGCATCAACGCCCGATGATGGTATGGGGTTCCGCCGTCAAGCGGAGTTCCAGAGGAGTCCAGCCATGCTTGAACCCGCAGCAAATGCCACGATCACGTTGGACATTTCCACGCTGTTCGTCGTCGCGACCTGCGTCACCATCCTTCTGGGCCTCTTCCTGTTGTTCGCCTGGATACAGGACCGCGTGCACGCGCTCGCCTGGTGGGGGACCGCCTATCTGATCGGCGGCTTCTCGGTTGCGGCGTGGAGCATCGAGGGCCTCGTCTCGCCCCCATTGCCGAGCGGGACCGCGAATGCGCTGCTGTTCGTCGCCTGCGGCATGATGTGGAACGCCGCGCGTCTCTTTCACGGCCGCCGCGTGCTCTGGGGCGCCCTCGCTGCCGGCGGCACCGCGTGGCTCATCGCCTGCATGTTTACGGAATTCGTGGAATCGACCGGAGCGCGGATCGTGCTGAGCTCGGTCATTGTCTCCACCTATACGTTTCTGACCGCGACGGAACTCTGGCGCGAGCGCCGCAAGCGCCTGTTGCAGAGGTGGCCGGCGATATTCGTGCCGATGCTGCACGGCGCGGTCTTCCTGTTTCCGATTCCGCTCGCGAGCGCGCTGCCATCCGACAGCGGCATCGTGAGTCTGGCCAGCGGATGGGTTGCCGTCTTTGCGATCGAGACCATGCTCTATGTCGTCGGGACCGCTTTCATCGTGCTCATCCTCGCCAAGGAACGCGCCGTTCGCATCCACAAGGATGCGGCCTCGACCGACGAGTTGACCGGGCTTCTCAACCGGCGCGGCTTCCTGCACGCGGCGCAGAGGCTGATCGCGCGGCAGGCGCAGAAGCGGGAGCCGGTGAGCGTGCTGATGTTCGACCTCGACCGCTTCAAGAACATCAACGACCGCTTTGGCCATGCCGCCGGGGACGAAGCGCTGCGCGTCTTTGCAACGACCGCGACCACCAATCTGCGCGCCTCGGACATCGTCGGGCGCTTGGGCGGCGACGAATTCGCGGCCGTCGTGCCGGGCGCGCTCGCCGACGCCAGCATAGCCGCCGAGCGCGTGCGGCTGGCATTCGAGGCGGCCGGCGTGGC
>WNGR01010258.1_pt1 | contig 11981 bp, 10 predicted proteins | sample 5407581 | NCBI WGS metagenome assembly WNGR01 (sample SAMN13153383, study PRJNA577476) | soil metagenome | isolation source: 80 cm soil or saprolite under Garry oak tree replicate 2 | place: USA:California | collected 2016-06-15
TTGTAATTCTTCTTCAAGAAAGGGCCTGCACAGCGCCACTTCTTGAGCAGAGGGCCGCCGGTCCCCATCTCCACGCGGGTTGCGTCCAGGATCGCAGCGCGTGAGCGAATTCAAGTAGGCGTGTTCATAGAAATAACCATGCGGAAAGCCCGCCTGTTCAAGCCATTTTTGCAAGATACGGCCACCTGGTCCGCTCCATGGTCGCCCCTTTGTGATTGAGCGATGACCTGGGGCCTGGCCGATCACCATCACGCGGTCGCTGCCTCGCCCGCTTGTGAGGGGATGCGCTTCACGAATATAGCCATGTTCCTGACAATTCCCCGTCATCTTTCGTGAAGCTGCTAAAGCCTACAACTTCTACAGACCAAGGCCAATATGCTGATAGTTTCCCCCTCCGTGTTGTGGCTGCTAACTCATTCACTATCTCGCATATGTAGGCGTTGCCTTCTTCTTCATTGTACTGCGTTGCTGCATCTAAGCTTCCATAAAAGAGTAAAGCAATCTCGTCTTGGAGACTATCAGCTTGGGCAAACTGCATTGCTGTTTCCAGGTCTTTGTAGGTCATCGTTGCGTGATACGGGTTTACCTTTTGTGAGCCGCCTGTGAACGCTCTCACCCGATGCACTCCCATCGTATTAGCCTGAAGTTTGATGCTCGTCCAGGTACGCATAGGGAGCAGCTTCATTACCTCTAGTTGCTGACCTTGCGGCCAATTAGCACAAACAATGGCATTGTCTTCCTCGCTCCACCCTTCGGTAACTGGTAAGGGCATGCCTCGCCACAGTAAGGCTACGTCTGGTCTTGTCGCTACACCATCTTGCCAGATAATGTAGAGGTAGAAAAGATGGGGAGACAGATTATTCACAATAACACGTTTGACGAGCTTGCTCATCATCTGCCGTTGCACATCAGAGCTTTGCTTGTAAAACTCTGTGGTGAGGTGAGATAAGACAAAGTAGAAGTTTGCAATGGTTTCTTCTGGATCAATGTTGGGTTTGGCTTGCTGCTTTTTCAGCAGTCTCGCCAGTTTGGGACGCAAGTCTGCTAAATTTGCCGCGTATATTTTGGCGGTTTCCTTGTCAAGTGGTACGCTGGTATCAGTCAGCAGAAAGTCATAACGCTCGATTTGTCTTCTCGTCTTCTCTATTTGCTGTTTTAACAACTTTGCCTCATCCTCTTGTTGCCCTTTCATGCTGTCAAAGATGCTCTTTACCCTATCGGCCATATCTTTATCCTGCTCAGCCAGTTCAAACAGACGATACACAATGATGTTGTCAAGCTCATGACCTGGCAATACCCATAAAATTTTGGTGCTCATGACACCTATCCTCGTTTTGCGTATGTATCCCTCTTGCTCTGACCCCTGAAGGCAGAAATAACAGCCCTTCCCATCTTTTACGCTTGTTGATACATGTCCCTGATCGCTGGTGATAATACTGCTTGGGAACAACAGTCCAGAACCCTGGGGGCTGCATCGCATATATCTCCTGCTATCTCGTTGCCCCTCAAAGGCTGCCCCGTCTATGTGGTGTCCAGTAAGAGCAGCGTAACATTCGTCGAGCAAATCAAAAGGAATTGCAGCATCAAAAGCGTTGGGTAAGAGTAACTCGTTCCCTTCCTCATCTTGGCCTACTTTGACATATCCCCCGAGGGTAAGGTTCGTAAGATACCGCTTAACACTTTTCGCGTGGCTGAATGTATAGCCACCTGAAACAAAACGCATATTTGTCCGAAACAGGTAGCGTTTCGTATCTTCAAGCTGCGGGGCTGGGAAAAGGTAGGGGACACTTTCAATGTAGCGGCAAAGCCTTGCTATTGAGAAATCATACGCCTTGAAATGGGTAAACAGATCAATAGCAGGTTCTAACCAGGGCTTGTAAATGACGGGTATCTGGTCGTCTTTCCAGGCACTTCTTTCTATGACATAGGGGGCTGGTAACGAAGAGCCACCCCATTTCCCTCTCTGCATCTTCTGATTACGTGCATCGTTCATATATTTGATATGCGTTGCGATATAGCCATATGCATCCTGCATATCCTTTTGAAATGCTTGTAAGTCAGGGTACTTGGTAAAATCATAGATGCGCTTGCCTGGGACGATAAGGATAAGTTTCTTTCGCTCTGCAAGCTCCGTAAACATGCCAACGTTTAAGAAGTGCTTATCACGAAAGAGCCTGTCAGGACGGGCGACAAGCAAACTTCCGACAATATCATTGGCAATTGCCAGGTACAACGCCGATAGTTGCTCTCGTTGGTCGTACCCTTTTGTGCCGCTTACCCCCGCTCCCTCGTCAAAGACAAGAATATTGGTTCCGTCTGTTTCTCCCCGTATCCGTATCGCTATTGGAATAAGGTTCATCTGAAGCAGACGGCTCTCGTAATGATCTATGTCTGCCTTCCGCATGGACTGGCGGATGAGAACGGCGGTTTTGCGCCTCAGGTCAATGGAGAAATGCCCTAGATCGTAGTCTGTAGCAGGTGCATAGGTGGTGATAATCTTGATACCCATTGTTCTATCCTTTCATGGTTCTTTCCTGTAACTTGTGTTGTAGAGGGGTTTCTTCCTAATGCTGCCGTTTGGCACTGATGTACTCAGCTAGGAGTTTACGCCCTTCTTGTCCCAACAGATTTAAGCCAATGCGTAGATCAATAGACGCGACTCTTCCCTTGAGAATGCTTTCTCGTCGTCGCTGTAAAGATACAGTAGTCGAACTTGTCAGAACACTAGGGGGGGAGTCAGTGCTGGTTTCAGGCAGCACGGTAGACGGTTGGGGTACCTCTGAGGTAAACAAAGTGTGTCTCCTTTGTTTTCTCTTAGCAGGGAGACACATAGACTGAAGGCGTAGCTATGGAGTATAATACAGCTACGGATTAGCAGCGGTGTCTCGCTGTCTAAGGCGAGGGTGTATTGTCTGCTACGAACAGCAATACGCCCGACTCTATTTAGTTCTACCTCTAAGTATACCCGATGCGTCAACAATTCCGCCAGTATTTCCTCAACAATGACGACTAACGCACTACAATTTCATTCCCTACGTCGCCGCAAACGGCGATACTGCCCTTCTGCGTAAGGTCGCAATAAGTATCCTGTTTCAAAGATCGAGCGCACATCGATGCCGAGTCTGTTGAGCTTCATGCGGACTCGCGAGAGCGCGTTACGCATGGGACGCATCATCAATTCCCACTCCCCGCGTTCCTTCGCACGAAGAAGCCGATTGCGTGCTTTCTCAATATCTGCCTCAGTCGTTCCCCCTGAAAAGCTGGCAAGAAGAAACTCATTGGGATAATAGTCAGGATAGGACACAAGGAGTGGCATCAAGGTTGCCATTTCAGACGGGGGGAAGGACTGCGCGGCTTTCATGTGCGGGGTTTGTTCATTGCAGGTCAGAAGCACAGCAAAACCAAGATCAAGATGCATTGCGAGCACAGCTCCATTCGGAAGCACCTGTTCTAGGGACAGGTGTAAAATGCTCTCTGCTTTGTCAATGTTTCCTTGGTTTGTCACAATGATTTCCTTCAAGCTTCCTGTTTATACGGCGCGATACTGAATGCGTATCGTTATCGCGTTTGGGTCTTCTGGAAGCGTCTGGTTTTCACCCTTCACCAAAATCTGTGCTCCTGCTATTCCTGGGAACTGTAAGAGCAGGGCTTCTGCCTGTTGTTTGGATTTGCCTGCAATCAGGTGGAGTAGCAGTCGCTTGGTGGTTGGGGTGATCTGGTAGATCCAGGTTCCAGTGACTTGTACCATGATGTGTGCTCTTGTCTGGTTGCTGATGGTTGCGTGTACGATAGTGATCTGGATATCTCCTGTCAGGCTGTAACCAGTTCCAAAGCGATTGGCTGCTTCTGTAGTGAGTATCTGCGTTGCATCCTGGTAGACTTCGTGAGCATCATAGGCAATGCCTGAGCAGGTTATAGAAACAGTGACTACTACTTGTTTCGCCTCATCTCCTGGCTTGTGGTCGCTTGAAATAGAAGGGGTACATGATGGGGTTATCAAGTCCTCGCCTTGATGGAGTTGTGCCTTTTGCGCTGCGGCCTCAACCTGACTCAACGTGATAAGCAGAGACGCTACGGCGTTGTTGATGTCAGTTCTTGTCACAACAAGAAAATCTCTCGCGACTGCGCCTCCTGTAAACGCTTGTGTATTCTTGGCGAGAACCGAAGTGGCACAGCAGGCTTGATTGATGTCGTATGCTGGTATATTCCCCTGCTCCCCTGCAAGGATCGCATGTGCTGATACGCTGACTTGTCCGTAGATCGGCGGGTTTCCGGCTGGAATAGTTGCAACCTGGTCGGTGATAATCTGTATTCCATCTCGTCCAGTGAGGAGTGTTCCTGCTGCGATGGTTTGGGATGAAAAAGAACCGTTATAGAACGTGATTATTCCATGCGCCTGCCTCGCGTTCTGGTGTCCTTTTCCTGTGGCTTGAACACTGAGACGCTGCATGAGTGTCAGCGCTGGTAACTGCCTGCCGTGTATCTGGATCACGGTAGTTGTTGTGATGGTTCTCTCAACCGGAATAATGGTAACGGTTGCCGTTGGGGTCAACAAAGGCAGAAGATATGAACCGGCAAGAAATATGAGACAGCAAACAATGGTGGATGGAATAAGTAACCAGTATGGCTTCTGCTTTGGCAGTGTGTGCGCTTTGGGTGCTTCCGGCGGTTCAAGAACAATGACCTCACCTTCTATCACGTCCTGCTCTGTAGGTGTCGGGACGAGTGCCGTTGTCTCCGGCTCCGGTGTTTCAGGTTGTGGTGTCGATGATGGCTCTGAAATGTCCGGCTGTGGCTCGTTGGTGTTGTCCGTCAATGCCGTTTCCTCAAGTGCTGCGTTGTGCATCCCTGGTTCTCTTTCTAAGGTACACAAATTTGTGAACCTTGAAATCATGGAGAAGCGGTATGGCTACCGCTCCTCTTGATATTGGTTACAACTTAGGGACAAAGGTGGTTCCGTTGTTGAACAGTATCCACACTGACGGGTTTGCACCGTCTAACACTGTGACCTGCATATCAGGTTTTCCGTCGCCGTTGACATCAGGAAAAGACAATGTAGCTGGTACGAGGTCTGCTCCCTGGTTGCTCAGGCGGACAATGATATACAAGTGTGGCTGGTTCGTCAGACTTGGATAGGCTGGGATTTCAAGCACTTCAATGGTGCCGTGATTGTTCAGCACAATGAAATGCTCCATCCCTCCCTGTCCGACATTGGCATCGGTCTGGAATGTTCGCGGGTAGCCGTAGGTGCGATCATCACTCCATTTCTGAAGCGCTGGCGGAATGAGTGTATAGGCCGTGAGGAAGACAACCAGGATTATCAAGCAGATACCGATGTAAAACAGTGGATGTTTCCCCTGGCGGGGTAGCTGCTCGGTTTGTCGCTCTCGCCTATCGTATGGTGCAAGATCATAGCGCCTGGCGCTTGTTCTTGTTGGCGGTCTGGTTGAGACCTCCTCTCCTTCCTCGTCTATTTCAACATAGGTTGCTGTTGTGGGCGCATGAGAACGGCTGCGGGTTGCGCTCATATACGGTTGGTCTTCGGGGTGCATGCCGCTTCGACTTCCGACTTGATGATACGAGGTTGTAAGTTCCTCCGGCGGTAAACTTGAGCGGCGCTTAAAGGTGTTGGCGTTTATCCCCCTTTGCTCTCTCATACCGTCATCCCCGCAAGAATACGGGTGGCATCATCGGGTGTGATGAGTCCATCCCTGATTGCTTGGTCAAGCTCGGTAAGAGCGTCCGTGTCTTCTGTACAGGGACAGGTGGGATCGCCGCAAAAGGGATGTTCCTCTGTGTGAAGTGGTTGAGTGGTTGGCACAACTGGTATGAAGTTGTCGCCGAAGTGTTGCATCAATCTGCCTTTCTTGACACCTACGGCTCTCATGTGCCTTGATAGCAGATGAGAGCACTAGAACTGCTAAACTGGTGGTAGTGTTCTCACTTTCCTGGCTCTGTCGTCTGACTCACGGCAGAGTCATTTTTTATCACCCCCTTTTTGCGCTCATTATAGTGCTAATGATTAGTGCCCATTTATATTACTATCTTATAGTAACATGGAGTAGCATTGCACGTCAATGCTAGAATGAGGTAACACTAATTGAAGAGGCGCAAGAAGACAGTGATTAGGCTTAAAATACGCGAAATTGCGGAGTCTAGGAAAATCAATATGTCAAAACTAAGCAGAATGGCGGATGTGAATTATAACACGATACGTGGCATATGGGACAATCCGAACCGAGACGTAGCTGTGACAACATTGGAGAAGATCGCTACGGCATTAAGAGTGAAAGTATCTGACCTGTATGAAATACTACCTGATGAGGATAGTGAAAAGAACTAACGCATATTTTGCCCCTCAGCTTATTTCGATGGTACAATTGCAGCAGGAAACGTAACCTCTAGCATCTTCAAGGCGGTGCTGCATGACTTCCTCGGTTATCGGCATTGATACACAAACTGGCCAGCGTGTCGAAATTCCGCAAGCATCCAGGCGTCAAGGAACATATATTATCGGCGCGAATGGAACAGGCAAAACAGGCCTGATTGAAAATCTCGTTCTGCAAGATATTCAGCAAGGCTTAGGCGTGTGTCTACTTGACCCACATGGTGATCTCACCCAGGCAGTCCTCTCACGACTACCAGATACCCGTGAAAAAGATGTGATCTATTTGGATATTGCAGATGAAGATTACCCCTTTGGGGTCAACCTCTTTGCTTGTGACAACCTCAGTAGTATAAAAGCTGTGCAATATGTCGTTGACCAGGTGATGCATATTTTTGACAAGCTTTTTGATGTGGATCGCTCTACTCCCCTGCTCGCAGAATATTTGCGAAACTGCACGCACACGCTTGTTGTTAATCCAGGCTTCACCATTGCAGATATTCCCTTGCTGTTACTGGATGAACACTGCCGGAGAAAACTTGTAGCACAGGTGACTGATCCAGATGTACGTTTGTTCTGGCGGGTCTATGACCAAATGAAAGCAAGTGAACAGCGTGAAGAAGCGGCCTCAACCCTCAGACGGGTACGAGAGTTCTTGCAGCCCTTATCCCGCAATATTGTCGGCCAAAGCAAAACAACCATTGACCTACGTTCTGTGATGGATGAGCGAAAAATTTTGCTGGTCAAACTTGACGCCCGGCTTCCCTCAGTGACCAGTCTCATCGGTTCAGTGCTCATTGCGCTTTTCTTAAATGCTGCGTACTCTCGCGCTGATACGGAAATTAAAAAGAGAAAACAGTTTAATATCTATGCTGATGAGTTCCAACGCTTTGCCACTGAGGATTTTGCAACGCTCTTGACTGAGGCTCGCAAGTTTGGCATAGCACCCACCATTGCCCACCAGATGAGGGACCAATTAGACCCGCACAATAAAGGCGCAACCCTCAATGTTGCGAATGTGGTCGTGTTCAAAATTAGCGGCAAAGATGCCGAAGAATTGGCGGGTGAACTTGATAGTACACCTCCGCCGCCTGAGGTGATCGGGCAACGGCCTATCCTCTCGCCGAAACGAGATGTTATTGACCATCTGGTAAAAACCGGCCATTCTAACCCCGGGTACCTGGATGGAACAAAGCTGCTATCGGGACTGCTTCAAGTATCTGGTGTGCGCATTGATAGCCCACATTATGAAAGTATGCTTGGCGGGGGCGTTGAGGATCTGCTCGCAAATATGATGATCGGGTCGAAAAACAAAGCAGCACTTAATCAGTATCTCCAGGCCACGCAACTCATAACAGAACTCAAGACTGTTATTCAGCGTCTCAATAATCTCTTTTACGAGGTCATGCGCGATCGAGACGCAAACAGGCCACTTGACCAGAAGGATTTTATTATTCTTCTCAAGGTTACGGACTTGTACGCTTTTGTGTCTCACTTTCCCAATATCATCGGCTCTCTATGTTCTGCTGATCTAGGCACCATTCATTCAGCACTTGGCCATATGCAAAAAGATGCGCAAGAGGGGTCAGGGATCAGTCTAATAAGTCCTCCTTTCTTTCTGACCAAACAGCAAAGACTGGAAAAAGTAGGCCAGATCGCAAAATTGGTGCTTGGGCTACGAAAGCTTATGGACATATTAGCCCGAGAGCCGATCATGGTAGACTCTGGCCAACATGAGCCAATCTATGAGAAGCCGCGCACATATGCCGATGTACAAAACGAAATTGCTACACGGCTTGCCAATTTGCCCAAATTTACAGCACGAGTGAAGATTACTGTTGATGGCAAGCCAGTTGAGCATACGGTCAAAACGCTGTCGCCGGAGCGAGGACTTGGAGGCAGAGCCCTGCAAGACAGAAAAGACAGAATACGAGCGAATAACAGAACAGATGGCTATACTCGAACAAGGGATGAGGTAGAAGAGGAGATTAGAAACCGGCAAAACCCACCCCAAGCACCACCTGATAAACCTCTTGGCCGGCGTCAACCATGAGCTCCTCAATAAGATTTCAGAACTGTTTTACATCGTCAGGAAGCTCAAATCTCGTTTGTCCTGGGTGTAAATCACTTGATTCCATGGCTCTTATTTGCGATGTGTGAGATCGCGCTCTATCAGGCACTTTATGCGAAAGTCGCTCGAGAAAATCTCGGACGTGAATTCACTCTCAGCAATTTATTCCTCATTCCTGCGTGTGCGGGCACGCCCGACACGGCTGGAAGTTTGGCCGCTCGTGAAAGCGCTTATAAAACTCCTGCTGGCCTGTGGGGGAGAGCGCTTCCACGTAGAGGTGATTATTGTATCGCCACAGGCCTCGCTCCACCGGTATCTTCCCGGACTTGCTCGCGAATTCCATGGCTTTCGGGGAAACTTGATGCGCCAGCGCGAATGTGCGAAGTGGGACGTAGGTCTGGGGCAGCTTCTGTCCCTTTGCCCTGGTCGTCTTCTTTTTCTTCTTCCTGACCGCCAGTGCTGTCTGTGTCGATGTGGTCGCTGGTCGCATCTGCGGCGGCGATGCTGATTGAGGGGACTTGGTCATTTGTACTGGCGCGGTTGCTCTCGCCAAAGCCGCCTCCCGCGTCTGGAGCAGGGCCAGCACTTGATGGAGCGTCTGGTCCACCTGGTCGATCCGACGTTCCAGCACCTGCTGCGTCATAGTGATGTGCGCGGCCAGGGCCTCTACCGAGGGCAGTGCCGACGGTGCTCCTTCCTCATGCTCTTCTGGGAGCGTACGGCCATGCCGCCTGGCCAACTGCTCCACCTGCGCTCTCGTGATATATTTTTTGCGCTCGTCCATCAAATCGATCTGTGGCTCGATCCCTTCTTTGCGCATCCAGGCTTTCAGGGATTTCTCGTTCGTCTTGAGCACCTCGCGGGCCTCGCGCATGCTATAACGGTCAGTCATCTCCTCCCTCCTTCGATTGGTATCTCTACTGGCATATACGCTCATTTCATGGGTGATCAGAGTCATTCCTCGATGGCCGTTGGATATCGGCGAACAACCTGGATATACTGGCATTTATTAGCATTACGATGAGCTCTCCCGGAAGTTGTAGATCTTCCCGGTAATGCCCTGCATCAGGTGGGGAGGGCGTTCCTCCTTTCCTGTTTATCCGTTCAAACGTGGCGGATTCTGCCCATCAGCAGCCCACCGCATATTCCTGGAACATCGTGGAAGCATGGCGGCATTCCAGCACATGCCCTACTGATGTTAATAACAGTAGTACAATCCTCATAAGTGCCAGGGTAAAACTCCCCAGCTGGGGAGCATGGGATATCCTCAAAGCAATGTGGCTTTCGTAGTCACACTGTTTTGAGGAGGGAATCCATGTTAGCACTCGAGGAACGTGCCCGTCGGACTGGCCGGGATCGCAAGACCATTCGGCACATCGCCACTGCGCCTGACCTTTCACCACCAAAGCCACAGCGCCAAGCGAAGCCATGCAAAATCGATGCGTACGCTCCCTACCTGGAGCGACGTATAGCAGAAGGCGTGTTGAACGCCCGCAAGCTCTATGCGGAAATCCTGGCACAGGGCTATCCTGGCAAAGAAAGTAAGGTGCGCGAATTTGTGCATGATCGACGCCCGGAACAGGAACCGTCTGGCTCGATCCGCTTTGAGACAGCTCCTGGAGAGCAAGGGCAAGTGGATTGGGGGCACTTCGGTTTCATCACCCATCAGGGACGCACCTGTCGGCTCTACGCTTTCGTCATGACGCTGGGCTGGTCGAGAGCCTGCTATGTGCGCTTTACGACTTCATCGGATACCACCTGGTTCATTCGTTGTCACCTGCATGCGTTTGCGTACTTGGGAGGCGTTCCCAGGCACCTGCTCTATGATAATCTCAAAAGTGTGGTGGAGAGGCGTGATGCAGACGATATGGTGCATTGGAATCCCCGCTTCCTCGACTTTGCCGATGTGGCAGGTTTCAGCCCGCAAGCCTGCAAGCCGTATCGACCTCAAACGAAGGGCAAAGTGGAGAATGGGGTGAAATATGTGCGGGGAAATTTCTGGCCAGGCTTGCATTTTCGGGATTTGGAAGATCTCAACATGCAAGCGCTGACCTGGCTCAACACCACTGCCAACCCGCGCGTGCATGGCACCACCGGCGAGGTTCCCTTTACACGACTGCGATTGGAGGGATTGCAACCGGCAACGAAGGCGTTCAGCTATGATACCAGGGTGATGACCACCAGGAGAAGTAGCAAGGATTGCCTCATCAGTTATGAAGGCAATCTCTACTCCGTTCCTGCTGCCTATGCTCGTAAGGCGCTTCAAGTCAACATCACCGAAGCGGGGGAGTTGGTGATTTGTTCCCAGCTTGGTCAAGAACTGGCTCGCCATCGCATCTTGCTTGGGAGGCGGGAGCGGAGCGTGCAGGCTGACCATTACCAGGGACTTGGTATTGCTACCCCACGCCAAGAGCGTGCCTCGGCGCTACAGGAGCTGCTCCCAAGCACTCCCTCGCCATTCTGGGATGCCCCCATTGTCGAAGTGCGTCCGCTTTCCGCCTACGACCAAGTGCTCTGGGAGGTGTCGCGATGAACGATCCCCGGTATCAGCACTTGCAAGCGATCCTGGAGCGTTTGAAACTCACGCGGGTGCCAGATCGCCTGGACCAGCTTGCCGAAGAAGCGGCCAAAGAGAGTTGGACCTATGTGGAGTTTCTGGATCGTGTGCTTGACGTCGAAGTGAGTGCCCGTGTGGAGCGAGATGTGACGATGAAAACGCGCCTGGCCCGCTTTCCTTTCGTCAAGACGCTCGATCAGTTCGATTTCTCCTTTCAGCCAGCGCTCAATGAGGCGCAGATCCGCGAACTGGCAGCGGCCCGCTTTGTGGCTCATGGGGAAAACATTTTGCTGCTGGGCCCCCCGGGCGTTGGAAAAACGCACCTCGCCGTGAGCCTTGGGGTGGCCGCGATTCTGCAAGGGATCAGTGTCGTCTTTTTCACGGTGGCCGACCTGGTGGATCTCGTCCAACAAGATGTCAAAGAAGATCGATTGGATCGGCGGCTGCACGCTCTCTGCACGCCCAAATTGCTCATCCTGGATGAGATGGGCTATGTCCCCTTAGATCAGCGCTCAGCTCAGTTTCTGTTTCGCTTGATCAGCCGCCGGTATCAAAAGGGCAGTATCATCCTGACCAGTAATAAATCCTACGGGGAATGGGGCGACGTGGTGTCGGATTATGTCCTTGCCACCGCAATGCTGGACCGCCTGTTGCATTACTCCACGACGATTAACATCCGGGGCGAGAGTTACCGCCTTCGCGAGAAACGCCGGGCGGGTGTCTTCCATGACCTCGCTGCGAAGCCTGTGAAAGCTGGCCCCTCCGCCTCTCGAAAAACACAGGGGGCGGGCGCGATCGAGGCCGACAGCAGATACGATGGCTTGTAGATGCACGAAAGGAGGGACAACGTTTTAGGAACAGACGTTCTGGGGAATTTTAGACTGGCACTCGAATGTGCCAACTTGAATTTCCCCACCCTGGAGACTTTTGAAATGGCACTTATGAGGAGTTTTAAGTTGCTATTGACA
>WNGR01014574.1_pt1 | contig 11979 bp, 7 predicted proteins | sample 5407581 | NCBI WGS metagenome assembly WNGR01 (sample SAMN13153383, study PRJNA577476) | soil metagenome | isolation source: 80 cm soil or saprolite under Garry oak tree replicate 2 | place: USA:California | collected 2016-06-15
AGCAAAATGCCGGCAGCGGGCGCGATCCAATTTGCCGAGGCGCCGCCGGAAATGAGCACCAGCACCAGATCCTCCGCGCCGGCGGAATCGGCGAGATCGAGCGTCTCGACGGTCGCGGCAAGACCGGCCGCGTCTGGCATCGGGTGGCCTGCCTCGACGACGCGCACGAGGCGGGTCGGACGGCCATAGCCGTGACGGGCGACGGCGAGACCGCTGATGCGGCTTTCCGGCACGCCATGCTCGTCGAGATAGTGGCGTTCGGCGACCTCGGCCATGGAGCCCGCGGCCTTGCCGGCCGCCAGAATAACCAAGCGCCCGGACGGCGGCGCCGGCAAATGCGCCGGCAAGCAGCTCTCGGGGTGCGCGGCGGCCACCGCCGTGCGGAACAGCCCGTCGAGGAAGGCGCGCGGTGATGCGGTCAAGGCTCGAACTCGGGCGCACCCGAACGCCCGCGACGCGCGCAAGTCTCGTGTGGTCCGGTGCGCATGGGGTCTGCCATCATCGCGGGTAAAATAGCCGAACGCGCGGCGGCATGTTGGATCATCCTTTGTGCGATCGGCGGATGCAAGGCGCGTCAAAGACGCGCGTGAACGCGCTTAAGGCGCGCTGGAAAGCGCCCCGCGCCATCACTATTCTTATGGCATGGAACTGCCAGCTCGAGGACCCTCACGTTCAAGCGAAAGGACGCGCCATGGCGCTTGACGACAAGACCCGCACCGAGCTCGAGGCCGCCACGTTCCGCCGCCTCGTCGAGCATTTGCGCAAGCGCGCCGACGTGCAGAACATCGACCTGATGAATCTTGCCGGCTTCTGCCGCAATTGCTTGTCGAACTGGATGAAGGACGCCGCCGATGCGCGCGGCGTGCCGATGTCCAAGGACGAGAGCCGCGAGACGATCTACGGCATGCCGTACGAGGAATGGAAGGCCAAGCACCAGAAGGAGGCCTCCAAGGACCAGCAGGCCGCGTTCGAGAAAGCCGGCCACAAGCACTAAATTTCTTCGCCTGTGTACTCCGGGGATGACTTGCCTCGCGTCTTGACCTCGAAGCCTGCGCTTCCGAAACCTTGCGCTCGGGTTACTGGAGGAGGGTTCGATGGCCACCGCCGCTGCCGTGGAACGGCCCGCCGCCCGCTTTGCGAAGGATCATCTGAAGGCCTTCGTGGAACGCGTCGAGCGGCTGGAGGAAGAGAAAAAAGCGATCGCCGACGACATTCGCGACGTTTATGCCGAAGCCAAGGCCAACGGCTTCGACATCAAGGCGTTGCGCATGATCGTACGGCTGCGCAAGCAGGATGCCGATGAACGGCGCGAACAGGAGGCGATTCTCGAAACTTACATGCATGCGCTCGGCATGCTGAACTGAAGCGCTGCGAGCAGGTATAACGCCGGAGGCCCTGACGCGGTTCGCCGCAAGCCGGGTTTCCCCGACTTGCGGCGCCACGCCCCTACGATCCCCCCGTGATGGGAAGCAGAACTACCGCAGCGCTGCCGTGCGCGGCGGGCTGAATGTGACTGTCCGAGTGAAGCCCACGGCGCTGCCGGCGAAACTTTCGCTGGTCATGCCGCGATACGGATCCTCCGAGAACGTTGCCATCATGGTCGAGGCCGGCTTGAGCAGGTACGGACCCAGCGCGCGGAAATCCGGCACGCCGTACACCGTGGTCTTCATGAAAGCCTGTGCGCTCGGGCTCACGATCATGGCGCGCATCCACGGATCGTTGAAGCGATCGCCCACCCGCACCACGCCCGGGCCCTTGGGCGGCGCAACGGAGGGATGGTCGTCGCTGCGTTTGACCGCGATCGTGGTTTCCGGGGCGGCGGGCGCGACCCGCGGCGTTTCCGGATCCGTCGGCAGCGCACGGGCGACGGCGATAGGAGTGGGCTGCGCCGCATAGGCGAGAGCGCTCATCGGCTCGCTGTCGCTACGCTCGGTGAGCGGCCACGGCGTCGCAGCGGCGCTGGCAATCGCAAGCCGCGGCGTTGCAGGCGGGGCCGCGCGCGCAACTTGCGGCGCGTCCGCCGGCTCGGCGCTCGGCAGTCCCTGCCAATAGCCGCGCTCGTTGATGACGTCGTTCGCCGAGATGTTCGCCCGCGCAACCGCGCTTGCCGCTCGCGGCGCGCCCTCAGCTTTCGACGTCGCGGACGCGACCTCATAACCAGCCGGGATGGGCGCAGGCTCGGATGCGGCGGAGGCGACCTCGTAGGTCTGGGCCGGCTTGGCGGCCGACTTTGCCACCACGGATGCGAATTGCTCGGCCGGCCGCGCGGGTTTGGCCGGCGGGAACGGCACCATTGCAACTTTTTCGACTCGCGATTCGGCGACGGTGACCGCCGACGGCTTCTCGGACCGCGCTTCGGGCGCGGCCGCGGGCTTGCGCGAGATTGCGGCGACTTTGACCGGCGCCGGTGCGGCCGCGGTTGCGGCGTCCTGCGCCTCGTCCCTGCCGCCGCCGAAGAGCCTGGCGAGCAAGCCGGGCATTCGGCTGCGCTGGGCCCCATCGGAGGCGGATGCGCTGTGGAGCTGTCCCTTCGACAGCACGCTCGCGAGCTGCGCCTCCGGCATGCGCGGCCAGTGGCGCACGCTTCCGGTGTCCATGTGCACGAAGGGGGCGCCCGATGTCGGGTAAAAGCCTACGCCGCCGCGTTGCGCCCGTAGGCCGGCTTCGCGCAATTGCTCGAGCGGCACGCCGGGAATGTAGAAGTCGATGGCCTTGCCCAGCATATGCTGGCTGAACTGGGCGATCCCGCTCGAACGCCGCCGCAACATGGCGTTGGTGTCGGGCGAGCGGTAGCCGCATACGATCCAAATCGCTTCCTTGGCGCCGACCTCGCGATGAACCTCCCATAGGAGGTCGATCAGATGGGGATCCATCTTGATCACTTGTGATTCGCGCCAGTCACGCAGCAGGTTGTTGATTTTCCTGAGCGCCTCGTCGTCATACCGGCCGTTCACCTTGTAGGTGACGGTCAGTTCCTCGTCGGTGTGGATGTGGTGGAAGGAGATTGTCCGCGTGTCGCCGTCGGCCCTTGCGTTCTGCAAGTTCTGGCTTCCGAAAAAGACGAAAAGAGCGGCGATGCTGCAGCAGTAGCCCGCCCTGACCGAACGCAAGGACAATAGATTCCTGTGCGCGACTTTCGCCGTCACGTGCCAACCCTTGTTGGCGCCAGCGCCCTAACCCGCGGCGAACGCCGCGGGCGACAAGCTCCGTCGCTCGCCACGGCTACTCACCGCAACGAAGACGGCTGACGCACTGCTCAATTAGGGAAGGGTTAACGCGAGGTTAGCGCACCCGTCCCCCCCGATACCTGCAAGCGTGACAGGCGACTATGGCAAAAACTTGCCGCGGTTAACCGTACTGCGAAGAATCCTACGGGCGCGAGCGAGCGGCGCGATCAAAACGCGTGCCGTCGGCAGGCAAGCGCGCGGAATGCGTCAGCTCAGCGGCTGATGCCGCGCGGTGGCACCGGCCTGCCTTGCGCCGGGCGGCCGCCGAAACCGAACAGTGCCTCGAAGAACGACACGCGCGGCGTCGCGCCGCCGGGCCGGCGTTGGCTCGTCGCCACGACCTCCTGCTCGCGCTTGCGCTCCTGCGGCGGCTCGATCATGCCGCGCTCGCTCTTGATCGCCGCGAGCGTGCGGCTGTCGATATTGTAGATGTCGCGGCGGATTTGCAGCTGGCCGGCATCGTCGACGAACGCGTTCTGATAGGTCAGCAGCACCCAGATCTGCGCCGGCAGTTGAATGTCCTGCTCGCCGGCGCCGAACATCCGCTTGACCTTGTCAGCGGTCCAGTTCTCGTCCGGGCGCGCGATGTTGAAGAGAATCTCCGCATATTTAGCCGGATCCTGCACGCGCATGCAGCCGTGGCTGTAGGCGCGCACATCGTGCGCGAACATGTGCTTGTCCGGCGTGTCGTGCTGGTAAACCAAGAAACGGTTGGGGAAGTTGAACCGTATTCGTCCGAGCGCGTTGGCCTCGCCCGGCGGCTGATAGATGTGCACGCTGCCATCGCGATTGTAGACGAGCTTGAGGCCCATTCGTTCCAGCGCCATCGGGTCGCGCTGCAGCACCGGCATATATTCGTTGTATACGATCGACGGCGGCACGTTCCAGGTCGGATTGATGGTGATGTATTTCATCGTCTCGCTGAGCAGCGGCGTCGGCATGTCCGGCTTGCCGATCACGATTCGGGTGCTCCAGACTTGGGCGTCGTTGTGCACCACCCGCAGCGTGAAGTCCGGCAGATTGACGATCGCGTAGGCCTTGCCGAGATCGCGCGGATACCAGCGCCAGCGCTCCATATTGGAGATGACGGTGTCGATCTGCTTGTCGCGCGGCGGACCATTGAGCTCCTTGATGGTCTTCGAATCGAGATTGCCGGTGACCGGCAGTTCGTTGGCGCGCTGGAATTTCTTCACCGCCTCGGCGAGCTTGGCGTCGTATCTGAGGTCGGAGGCATCCCCGGTCAGGCCGAGCTTGTCGCGCAGCAGCGGAACGCGCGCGTCTTCCATCGGAGCCTTGGCGTTGAGCTTGAGCAGCGGGCCGTCGGCGATCTCTTTGGCACCAGGGGGCTTGGCGCGCATCTGCGCGAGCATGGCCTTGAGCTTCTTGTAGCCCTCGTGGGGCGGGCTGAATTCGTCGAGCGCTGTGGCGGCGTTGGCGGCCTCGGCGAGCTTGGCGAGGATCTGCGCCGGATCGGGCGGCTCCTGCGGCAACTCGATGTTCTGGCTGACGCGGGTATAGGGGAAGCGGCCGGACTGCAGGTGACGGGCATAAGTGACCACTGTCTGCGTGAGCTTGAGTTCGGCTTCGGCCAGCGCGTCCGGGCTCAGGCCGGCAAAGGTTGGCGTCTTGTAGTCGTTGACGTCGAGGCCGTCGGCATCGGCGCTCTTCAGGCGCGCAATGACCGCCTGGGCGCGGGCATTCTCCACGCCTTTGTCGAGCCACAAGGGGGCGAGGTGGCGACCTTGATAGAACGCCTCGACGGCCGCGCGCTCTCGCTTGCTAGCGAAAATCGTATCGCTCTTGGCTGCCAGCAGGTCGCGAATCTTTTCCGCCACCGCGCGGTCGGCGGGATCGAGCGCGGCCAACGGATCGGGTGCCGCTGCTTGCTCGCTCGCGACGGCGGGATTGGTCGCCGGCGTGGAGACCGCGGCGTCTTTGGGCGCCGTCGCAGTCTCGCTCGTTGCAGCGGGCGCCGTACCCGGCGCAGCCGAAGCTTCACGCGTCGCCACTGCCGCCGCGCCCGCCGCCGCCGCGGCTTGACTGGGCGTGGCCGCAGTCGCGCTCGGCGCTGGTTCCGCGGCAGCCTGTCGCGCCGCAGCCGCGCCCGCCGCTGCTGCAGCTTGACTTGGCGTGGCCGCAGTCGCGCTCGACGCGCCCGCGTCTTGCGCAAAGGCGGAGGCGCCAATCGGCGCCGCGAGGATCAAAGCCAGAGCCGTGCTCGCCAAAATGCGCTCTAAACGGGGGCCGCTCATTCGGACGCTCTCCCAAAAATTCCCGCGGACCCCGCGTGACGTGCGAGGCCCCACGTTCAGATCCAGCTGCGCCGTCCGGGTGCGAACCTGACGTGGATTCGCCCACCGAGGCAACCGCTAGAGGCAGTCATTACGGGTGAATTTGGTCGATTTTGGCCCGTTGTCGCCTGCGTGCAACGTGCGAGCCAGTTTTTTTCTCAGAAAGTGTCACCGGATTACAACGCAGGCGCTTTCGCATCCGAGATTTCGGCTTCGAGACCGAGCGAATCGAGCTTGCGGTAAAGCGTCGAGCGCCCGATGTGCAACCGCCGCGCGATCTCGGACATCTGACCGCGGTAATGGCTTATGGCGAAGCGGATGGCCTCGGCTTCGATGTCGGCAAGCGCGCGCACATGGCCGTTTTCGTCGAGCAGTGCGACGGCGGGCTCGTAGCCGAATCCGCGCACCGTCTGGTCGAGGCGGCGCTCCACAGGACCATCCCGGCGGCGGCTGCCGCGATTTCTCGGGGCCCGGTTGACCCGCGGCGATCTCGCGCCATATCCATCATCCATGCCCCCTCCATGGGCGTTTCTGGCGACGTCTCGCAGTCATCGCTCCTTCGCAACCTGTCATGCCCGCACAAGCAAAACGCGCCGTCGCTCAACGAGCGCCCAAGTCCCGTCCCCCAAGCCGCCTCGGAGTGCTGCCGGAATGGAACCTCGCCGATCTCTATGCCGGGATCGATGATCCGCAGGTGACGCGCGACCTCGATCGCGGCGCCGCCGAAAGCCTGGCGTTCGAGGAGGCCTACAAGGGCAAGCTCGCGGCGCTCGTCGAGCGACCCGAGGCGGGATCGGCGCTGGCCGCAGCGGTGAAGCGCTACGAGGCGCTCGACGATCTTCTCGGCCGCCTCACGTCCTATGCCGGCCTCCTCCACGCCGGCGACACCGTCGATCCCGCCCGCGCGAAATTCTACGCCGACGTGCAGGAGCGCGTCACCGCCGCCTCCACGCACCTCCTGTTCTTCACGCTCGAGCTCAATCGCCTCGACGACGCCAAGCTCGAAGCCGCCATGCAAGATCGGGCGTTGGCGCACTACCGGCCGTGGATCGAAGACGTCCGCAAGGACAAGCCCTATCAGCTCGAGGACCGCGTCGAGCAGCTCTTTCACGAGAAGTCGGTGACCGGCTATTCGGCGTGGAACCGCTTGTTCGACGAGACCATCGCCAGCCTGCGTTTCAAGGTCGGCTCGAAGTCGCTCGCGATCGAGCCCACGCTCAATCTCATGCAGGATCCGCGCGCGGCAATGCGCAAGGCAGCCTCGCAGGCGCTCGCGAAGACGTTCAAGGAGAACCTGCGAACGTTTGCGCTGATCACCAATGTGCTCGCCAAGGACAAGGAAATCTCCGACCGTTGGCGCGGTTTCGGTGACGTTGCCGACGCTCGACATTTGGCGAATCGGGTCGAGCCCGAAGTGGTGGAGGCGCTGGTCGAAGCGGTGCGCGCGGCCTATCCGCGCCTGTCGCACCGCTATTACGCGCTCAAGGCGCGCTGGTTCGGCAAGAAGCGGCTGCCGCACTGGGACCGCAACGCGCCGCTGCCCGCGGTTCCCACGCGCACCATCGGCTGGAACGAGGCGCAGGCGACCGTGCTCGGCGCCTATGGCGCGTTCTCACCCGAGATGGCGGCGATCGCTGAGCGCTTCTTCAAGAACGACTGGATCGATGCGCCGGTGCGCCCGGGCAAGGCGCCCGGCGCCTTCTCGCATCCGACCGTGCCCTCGGCGCACCCCTACCTGCTGCTCAACTACCAGGGCAGGCCGCGCGACGTGATGACGCTCGCCCACGAGCTCGGGCACGGCGTGCATCAGGTGCTGGCCGCCCCGAACGGCGCGCTGATGGCCCCGACCCCGCTCACGCTCGCCGAGACCGCGAGCGTCTTCGGCGAAATGCTCACGTTCAAGAAGCTTCTCGCCAATGCCGACCACAAGCAGCGCAAGGCCATGCTCGCCGCCAAGGTCGAGGACATGATCAATACGGTGGTGCGCCAGATCGCGTTCTATACGTTCGAGCGCAAGGTCCACACCGAACGCAGGGGCGGCGAGCTCACCGCCGAGCGCCTCAACGCGCTCTGGCTCGAGGTGCAGCAGGAGAGCCTGGGCCCCGCGATCGAGCTCAAGCCCGGCTACGAGACCTTCTGGGCCTATATCTCGCACTTCGTGCACGCCCCGTTCTACGTCTACGCCTATGCCTTCGGCGATTGCCTGGTGAACTCGCTCTATGCGGTCTACGAGCGGGCAGCCGAAGGCTTCGCCGAGCGCTATCTCGAAATGCTCGCGGCCGGCGGCACCAAACACCACTCCGAGCTGCTGGCGCCTTTCGGTCTTAATGCCCGCGACCCCGCGTTCTGGCAGGGCGGGCTCGGCGTGATCGAGCGCATGATCGTCGAGCTGGAGGGGCTGGGCCAACACCCGTAAGCTCCCTGATAGATACTCATTTTATCGCCAAGAACCGCGCATGCGGCGCCTCTCTGGAGCGTGCATGCTGCGTTTACAATCTAGGATTTCAGCTGGGTAGCTTGGTAATCTGGTAATCGTCAGGAGCTGCTCAGTGGGGCTGCCATGACGGTCACCAGAACCTACCGTTTTCACGAAGTTTTCGAAGAGGAAGTTCAGGCGGTCAATCAGCGTCGGCGGCGGTTCGGCAGAGCAGAGGTCGCGCTCGAGCTTGAGCCCGACGTGAATTCTCAGTCGAACGCGCGTGCCGAGGGCGAACCCATCATGCGGCCAACGGTGGGCTCGGGTCTCGCGGGCCTCGCGTTGTCGGGTGGCGGTATTCGCTCGGCGTCTTTCTGGCTTGGGGCGCTGCAGGCGCTCGACAAGGTGGGCGTTCTCGAGAATATCGATTATCTCTCCACGGTGTCGGGCGGAGGTTACATCGGTACCTCGCTATCTGCCGCCATGACGCACTCGAAGGGTGACTTTCCGTTCACGAGCAGCCTGACCCAGGACGAACCATACCCTGTTCAGCACATCCGGAATCATTCCAATTATTTGTTCCCGCAGGGGAGCATCAACATTTTCTACAACGTGGCCATCTACCTCCGTGGGCTGCTCGCCAACGCCCTACTCATTCTGCCGTGGTTGCTGGTCGTAGCGGCCATCACGATCTTCCTCAAACCGGATTCGGAAAGCCTGCACGTTTCGATACGCGGCACCACTCTTCCCGAAGCGTTTAATGCCGATCATTTCGGTGCGACGCTGATCGTGCTGTGCGTGTTTGGGCTGTTGTTGCTCATCTGGGGGCTCTGGCGCTCGTTGGAGATTAGCGGCTGGGAGGCCGAAATCGGTTCGCCCTGGACCTTGGTGAGTGCAATCGTGCTCATTCTTCTGCTGGTTATCGCGTTTTGCGAGCTGCAACCGCTCGTGCTGGATGGCATTTTCAAGTCCGCCGCCCACCAGGGCGGAATTTTTGCGAGCTTCGTCGGGTGGCTGCAAGCCTTGGCTGCCGTATTGGCGCCATTCTCGGCCGCAGTTGCCTTCTTCAGCCGCCCCATCGGTCGTCTGTTGAAGCAGGGTGCCGAGAGACCGAGCCTCGCTGCCCTCGCATCGCGCGCGGCCGGACGAGCGGCGGTTTACATTGCCGGCGCGGCGATCCCGTTCCTGCTGTGGATGGCGTACCTCTACCTGTGTTTTGTGGGAATTAAGGACGTGAACTGGAGCGACGCGTACCATGCGCCGCTTTGGCTGCGTGACGTCTCTCAGCATTGGTTCGGATCCAAAACCCCCATCGGATGGTTCTATCTGGTGACAGGTATCGTGCTATTCCTCCTTTCTCTCTTGCTTGCTGCCAACGCAAATTCCCTTCACCGTCTCTATCGCGATCGGTTGAGCAAGGCTTTCCTGTTCGATCCCACCAGGATCGAAGGTCGGCGTTCGGCGACGGGGTTCAAGCGCGAATCCGTGGCGCTCCGTGGTCTGGCGGCAGACGAACAGTTAAAATACGAAGATTTTGAACTCGCTCCTATCGACCGCTTCAAGTTAAGCAAGCTCTCTTGCATCGACGCGCCTTTCCATCTCATCAACGCTGCCCTGAACATTCAAGGATCAAAATACGCCAACCGCCGTGGTCGGAATGCGGACTTCTTCGTCTTCAGTCCCAAATTCATCGGCAGCAGTGCGACCCAATACGTGAAGACCGAGGAATTCGAAGACGACGTCAACGAGCTCGATTTGGCCACCGCCATGGCGGTCTCGGGGGCCGCAGCGTCGGCGAACATGGGTGCCAGCAGCATCAAGGCGCTGACGCCGACGCTCGCTATTCTCAACATCAGGCTGGGATACTGGGTTGCCAATCCGAGGCAGCTCGCCCAGGACCGCAGGCATTCATCCGTGTTTGCCTCCGTATTCGACCAGTTCTACTTCGTGCAGGAATTGCTGGGCCTGATGCGTGAAAGCTCCGGTACGATTTATCTCACCGATGGCGGGCACATCGAAAATCTCGGCATCTACGAACTCCTGCGACGGCGCTGCCAGTTGATTATCGCAGTCGACGCCGAGGCCGATCCCGAGATGTCCTTCCGCGCGCTCGTGGCTTTGCAGCGTTACGCGCGTATCGATCTCGGCGTGTTGATTGATCTGCCCTGGGCCGAGATTCGCGATGCGACCCGCGCGGCGTCGGAGGAGATTGCCAAGAGCGGCGGCTTGCCGCCCAACGCTGCGCCTCACGGGCCGCATTGCGCAGTCGGCCAAATCACCTATCCACAAGACCGCAAAGGCATACTGCTCTATGTGAAATCGTCGATCACGGGCGATGAAAACGATTATATTGTCGATTACAAGCGCCGCTTTCCGAGTTATCCGCATGAAACGACAGCGGATCAACTGTTCTCCGAGGAGCAGTTCGAAGCGTACCGTGCGCTCGGCTTTCACGCGGTCAGCGAACTGTTTGGGGGCGGCGATCACGTCGGAATGCGGCCAAAGGCAGCACAATGGCAGGGCCCCGTCCTGAATGATCCGCTCGTGAAAGCGGCCAAAGATCTCCTCAAGTGGACGTGACAAGCCGTTTCATCGCCGGCAAGGCCTGTCAACAAACGCGCCAGCCACCGCTATGATCCTCGCGCTCGCGGCGGGTGAGATCGGCAAGGACGGCCTCGCACAATGGATCGAGGACAATATCTCGCCGCCATCTGGCCAGTAGCCGCCGCGGGCGCCATCTATCTCGACAGGATCCGTCGAGCCAGCCCATGACCGACCGCGAAGCCAATCGCTTCTCCGCCCGCGCCGCTCGCTATGCGCGCGTCGGCGCCAATATGAGCGGGGTCGCGGCGCGCATCGCCGGGGCGCGGCTGTTCGGGCTTGCGCTCGACCGCGGCAAGAACGCGATCGAACTCGCGGCGGCGCTCGGCGGCCTCAAGGGGCCGATCATGAAGGTGGCCCAACTCTTAGCCACCATCCCCGATGCGTTGCCGCCGGAATACGCCGCCGAGCTGATGAAGCTGCAGAGCGAGGCGCCGCCCATGGGCTGGGCTTTCGTCAAGCGCCGCATGGCCGCGGAGCTCGGGCGCGACTGGCAGAAAAAATTCTCGAACTTCGTGCATCATCCGGCCGCCGCCGCTTCGCTCGGGCAAGTACATCGCGCCCGCGCCCACGACGGCGCCGAGCTTGCCTGCAAGCTGCAATATCCCGACATGCAGTCAGCCGTCGAGGCGGATCTGCGGCAGCTGCAGCTGATGTTCGCCATCCACCGGCGCATGGACCCGGTGATCGACACCACCGAAATCGCCAAGGAAATCGGCGCGCGCATTCGCGAGGAGCTCGATTACCGGCGCGAAGCCAAGCACGTGATGCTCTACCGCAGGATGCTCGAAGGCATCGAGCAGATCCGCGTGCCGCGGGTGTGGCCGGAGCTCTCGAGCGGCCGGCTCCTCACGCTCGACTGGCTCGACGGGCGCCGGCTGCTCGAACACACCAAGGCCGACCTCGCCACCCGCAACCGGCTCGGCACCGCGATGTTTACGGCCTGGTGGTGGTCGTTCAGCCGCTTCGGCGTGATCCACGGCGATCCGCATCTCGGCAATTACACCGTGTTCGACGTGGCCGGCCGGCCCGCCGGCATCAATCTCCTGGACTACGGCTGCATCCGCATCTTCCCGCCGAAATTTGTCGGCGGCGTCGTCGATCTCTATCACGGGCTCTTGCGAGCGGATGCCGATCTCATCGTTCGCGCCTACGAGACCTGGGGCTTCAAGCGGCTCAATCGGGAATTGATTGACGCGCTCAATATCTGGGCACGTTTCATCTACGGACCGTTGCTGGACGACCGGGTGCGCAGCCTCGCCGACGGCGTCAAGCCGGCCGAATACGGCCGGCGCGAAGCGTTCCGGGTGCATCAGGCGCTCAAGCAGCGGGGCCCGGTCACGGTGCCGCGCGAATTCGTGTTCATGGACCGGGCCGCGATCGGGCTCGGCGCGGTGTTTCTGCATCTGCGCGCCGAGCTCAATTTCCACAAGCTGTTCAATGA
>WNGR01018137.1_pt1 | contig 11979 bp, 5 predicted proteins | sample 5407581 | NCBI WGS metagenome assembly WNGR01 (sample SAMN13153383, study PRJNA577476) | soil metagenome | isolation source: 80 cm soil or saprolite under Garry oak tree replicate 2 | place: USA:California | collected 2016-06-15
TCTCGGTCTTCGGGTTGAAGCCGAGCAGGTAGCTTCGCACTCCTCCCTCGGCGTGCTCCGGCATCCAAATCATGCCGTCCGGGGAGATCAGCACCTCGTGGACGTCGCTCTTGGGATGGGGCGTCACCCACTCCTTCCGTTCTCCCGTACGCGGATTGAGCTTGACCAACCGGCGAGGGATTCCACGATCGCTTCCGTATACGTTGCCTTCCGCATCAAACCGCACATCCTGTATCCGCCTTCTTCCGGGTTGTCCTCCCGGGCCGGCATACTCCGGCGCATTCACGCCTTGTCCCGGCGGATCTTCAGGGACGTAGTACTCCATGAACATCGCCTTGCCGAGCTTCGCTTCATCAAGGGGTGTTTCCTGGACAGTCCGGACATTGCGCGGCGGCGCTCCGGCGCCGAAGTTCTTGACCAGGTATGCCACTAAGTCTTCGCGGTCCTTGCGCGAGAAGCGGAACTGTTGGGCTCTGTAGCTCAGAAGGCCTTCTGCGTATGAGTTGGCGGGGCGATCGAAATTCGCTTTGCCCATCATACGGTCGACACGGGCGTTCCACACCTCGGCACTTCCAGGCTGCGAAGGAAGAAAGTTTTCCCCATGACAGATGATGCAGGTCCGCTCCGCGACGTCGCGTCCCGGCCCGGCTGGAAAGATGTTCTCGTAGGTGTCGAATGACACCTTGATGCGGTTGCTCCTCAAGGTTTCCACATTTTGCAACGGGTCAGCTTCGCCCTCGTTGCTGCTCGCCACTTCTTGAAGCGATACATTGATTTTCGGGTTGTCCCCGGCTTTCACTGCCAGCTTCTGCACATCCGACTTAAATCCCTTCGCCGTGACACTGACTTCATAGTTACCAGGAAACAGCGAGACGGCCCGAAATTGGCCCGCATTTGTGAAGACCATGTACATAATGCGCATGTCTACGTTTCGGATGTAGACCTGTGCGGCCTTGAACGGCTTGGATGAAGTCACCATGCCGGACATACTCGCCATACCTCGCACTGCGGGGCCTTGCACGGTCGTCACCGGCGCGGAGGCCCATCCGCCCCGCCCGACGGCCAGATATCCCACCGCCAGGACCACGACGATCACTGGCAGCAAGACTCTCCGGGCTGTTTTCGAAGCGTCCATATCGTACCTCCCTTAAGACAAGTGGTTGATCGTTTCGCGACCGGATCGTACCTCTTCGAGACACGTGCGTTGACGGTTCGACGACGGTTACATTTCGTTCGCATCGACCCAAAATTTGATCCGAATAATACGAGCATTCTTACTGACTCCGAGTTTTCTAACAACAAAATTCGTTTCGAAGAATTCGAAATGTGAGCCACGACTGTGAGTTTGGCGGCTCCAGCCGCAGTGTCGGCGACCTTGGTCTGTCCGGCCATGCTACTTAACCCGATCTGAAATATTAAAATGGCTTGCGGTCTTCATGAAATCTTCAGGTTGGGGGAGTACCATATCCCAACGCGAGCCCATCGTGGACGCCCATCCCGAGTCATTTGAGCTTGAGAAAAACGGCACTCGCGGTTTTCGTGAATATTCCGGATAAGAAGGTCCAAGTCGTTGATGTCGCGAAGGGCACCCCACCGGGGACAGCCGGGCTCCGAGATCCTCGTGTATGACGCGCAATGAGTAGATCGCAGAGGGGAGGACCAAATGAGAAATCGACGCTTGCTGTCATGGATCGTGAGGCTGTGACATGATTTTTCGAGTCGCGGCTTTACTGGCATTTTCCAATCTCCTCTGCGTGAGCTTTAATGCTCAGGTCTCCGGCGGGTCACTCTCCGGCACTGTGACGGACACCTCGCAGGCTGCTATACCGAACGTGCAGGTCACGCTTATCAACGTGGCCACAGGCGTTGCACGTACGGTCGCTACGGATGACACGGGTTTCTACACAGCACCTGATCTCTTGCCTGGAAGCTATGAAATGACGGCTGCTGCCACGGGCTTCACGACTCAAGTGCGAACCGGCATTACGGTGAACGTGGGAGCCAGCCCGGTCTTCAATGTGGTGATGCAAGCCGGAGACGCCGCCCGAGTAGTTCGAGCGAATGTTTCGGACGCTCCCGCTGATCAAGCTTCTGGTAGTTGATTCACCGCTCAACGGGCGTGACTGGACTCAACTCGCCACGCTTCAGGCGGGTGTCACTGGCGTGCAGACCGGGAGCGCCCAGGGCGGAGGCAACTCTCAGCGGGGTTTTGGAGCAGCGTTGAGTATTTCCGGCGCGCGCCCGGATCAAAATAGCTATCGTCTCGATGGCGTAAGCATCAACGACTACTCGAACGGAGCGCCTGGAAGTGTTTTGGGTGACAACCTCGGTGTAGATGCTGTTGAGCAGTTTTCCGTTCTGGGAAGTAATTATCCGGCTGTATTTGGCCGGACCACAGGTGGGGTCATCAACGCTGTCACGCGCTCAGGAACGAACGCTGTTCACGGAAGCGTTTACGAATTTCTACGCAACAGCGCTTTCGATGCGCGAAATTTCTTTGACGCCAGGATTCCGCCGTTCAAGCGGAATCAATTCGGCGGTTCCCTGGGAGGAGCACTTCGGAAGGACCGGGCCTTTGTTTTCGCCGATTATGAAGGACTTCGCCAGTCACTGGGTATTACGCAGGTTAATACCGTACCTTCAGCGGCAGCGCGGAAGGGTGTGCTTTCGACAGGGTCCGTGCTGGTCGATCGGGCAGTCTTGCGATATCTCCAGGCATTTTATCCATTACCGAATGGACCCCTGCTAGGGCCTGGGGATACCGGAATCTTCAGCTTTGCCGGGCAGCAAGCTACAACGGAAAATTACCTCACCACTAAACTCGATCACAAGTTCTCGGAGCGGGATAGCATCTCCGGCACGTTTATGCGCGACAACTCGAAAGTCGTCCAGCCGGATGCATTTGACGAGCTGCTGGCGAACGTTGTATCGCGGCGCCAACTCGTCACGCTCCGTGAACAACACATCTTCAGTTCGAAGTTCCTGAATGCTGCCCGGTTTGGCTTCAATCGGGCCGTGGCTATCGAGGGCGGAGTGTCCAGGGTCATGAACCCTTTGCTGGCGGATGCCGCATTCGGCTTCATCCCCGGGCAATTCGTGGGGGAGGTACAGGCTGTGCCCGGAATTACGAACTTCACCGGGGGATTGAACGCGCAGCGCCCAGGAACGCGAAGTAGTAGCAGGAACATCTTCTGGAATTCATTTCAATGGACTGATGACGTCTTTCTCATCAAAGGAGTTCATGCCTTGCAGTTTGGCGTGCTCGTGGAGCGCATGCAGGACAACTTACTTTTGACAAGCCGAACCAACGGCGTTTTCAAGTTCAGTTCACTTTCCGACTTCTTAACCAACCGGCCGCGAAATTTTGCCGGCTTGCTTCCCATTCCCATACCTACGTTTGGGATTCGCCAGACACTCTTCGGGACGTACGTGCAGGACGATATCCGTCTCCGGAGAAATTTGACCATCAACGCGGGCTTGCGCTATGAGATGGCCACGGTTCCTGCTGAGGCTCACGGCAGGCTCTCGAACCTGCTTCATTTGACCGACACTGAGCCACACCTGGGCTCTCCTTACTTTTTGAACCCGACGCTTCGTAACTTCGAACCGCGGGTTGGATTTGCGTGGAGCCCGTTCGCGGATGGCAAGTCGGCTATCCGAGGTGGCTTTGGCATTTTCGATGTATTGCCGCTGCCCTACACATTCACCTTGATCACACCATTTCCGCTTCCGTTCTCGAACCGGATATTCGGGGATGTCCTCCCGCCAGGTTCATTTCCAACCGAGGCCTTTCTGGAGTCGGCCGGCACCTCGACGGCCGGTTCCGCTAGCTATGTTGAACACGCTCCAAAGCGCAGCTATGTGATGCAATGGAACCTAAGCGCATCACGCGAAATTGCGGCTGGCCTTATTCTCACGATCGGTTACGTGGGATCACGGGGTGTCCACCAGCCCTTCAGGGTCGATAATTTCGATATGGTTTTGCCAACGCTGACATCAGCCGGTTACCTCTTCCCTCCGGCATCGAGCAGTCAGAAACTGAACCCAAATTTTGGCCGCGTCACTGGGATGCTATGGCAAGCCAACTCGTTCTATAACGCACTGCAGATGGTCATCACGAAAAGAGTGAGCCATGGTCTCCAGGTTCGCGGCGCATACACCTGGGGCAAGAGCATTGATACGCTCTCGGCGACGGTCGCTGACGACGCTTATCCTAACGGGCTCCTCAACCCCCTATTCTTCGACCAGCGTACAACTCGGGGCTTGTCGGACTTCGATGTGCGCCAGACCTTTGTTTCCAACTTTACGTGGGAAGTGCCCGCTCCCAAAATGCGCTCACGGCTGACCGAATGGGCATTTGGCGGATGGCAGGTGGGAGGCATTTATAGGGCTTCGAGTGGTCAGCCATTTACTCCATTGCTGGGCGGCGACCCATTGGGCATGAAGCTGGATGAAACCAACGAGCCGCTGAATCGGGTGCTCGGGCCAGGCTGCGAGACGTTGACCAACCCCGGGAATCCCAACCATTACTTCAAAACTCAGTGCCTGGCTTTTCCAACTCCAGCCAGCCTTCGAGGCAACCTCGGGCGCAACACGTTAATTGGACCCGGCGTGTCGAAGTTTGACGCGTCGGTTTTTAAGAACAATCACACCCGGCTGTTTTCAGAAAACACGAATGTTCAGTTCAGGGCGGAGTTTTTTAACCTCTTTAATAGAGCGAATTTTGCCTCTCCGACCGACAACCTCACTGTCTTCGATCAGGCAGGGAATCCCATCCCAAGCGCGGGACTGATCACCTCCACACAAACACCGGCGCGCCAGATTCAATTTGCGCTGAAAGTGATTTGGTGACGCTATCGTGCCTTCATGAAAATTGCCTGAAAAACGGTAATTCGTTTTTTTTGCGTGTTCTTCAGCAAATTTTCAGATCGATGGTTTAGTCCGCTTTGTTTGCACAAACCGGCACTTTACGCGGCATCGTCACTGACGAGTCCGGCGCGATTGTTCCGGGCGCAAAGATCACACTTACTGGCAACGCGGCAACCGCGAATAGGGCCATCGCTGGTGACGATGGATCGTATTCCCTCACCGGCATTACTCCTGGCGAATATGTTGTTGAAGCTTCCGCACCGGATCTCACGGTGGCGCCTCTCAAGGTCATGATCCGGCCCGGAGCTCAAATATTGAATCTTCAGTTGAAAGTGGCTTCGGTGGCGCAGCAGGTGACAGTCGAGGATCGCGCGGTTACTGTGACTCCGGAACCCGCGAATAATGCCAGCGCGACCGTTCTTGCCGGCAACGACTTGCAAGCGCTTTCCGACAATCCGGATGATCTCATCGCCGAATTGATTGCGATCGCCGGCCCAGCTGCCGGACCTGGCGGCGCTTCGGTCTTTATCGACGGCTTTAGCAACGGCCAATTGTCCTCCAAGGAATCCATTCGCGAGATCCGGATCAATCAGAATCCGTTCTCAGCGGAATACGACAGAGTTGGCACGGGACGCGTCGAGATATTGACCAGGCCGGGAACCAATCAGTTTCACGGCTCCGGATTTTTCAATTTCGGAAACGACTTTTGGAACTCTCGTAATCCGTACGCCCACCAGAAGGCGCCGTTTCTGCTCAGGGAATACGGCGGGAACCTGAGTGGCCCGATGGGCAAGCGCGCCTCGTTCTTTCTGGATGTCCGCCGGGATGCCACCGACAATGGCGCCATTATCAACGGCACGACGCTCGATCCCGTCACATTGGGCATCATCGATCCGTTCACAGATGTGTTCCGCATCCCACAGCGCCGCCTCGGCATCAATCCGCGCACGGATTACCAACTCAGCCCCAACAATACGCTAACCGTGCGCTACGGTTTCATGCACGTGGACATTCCCTCTGCCGGTGTCGGCGGGTTCAATTTGACCTCACGGGCTGCCGGCACCACGACGACTACGCATACGGTCCAGGCTACAGAGACGGCTGTGTTCGCGGAAAATATGGTGAACGAAGCACGCTTTCAGTTCTTCCGGACGAGTAACCAAATTACGCCCACAACCGTCGGGCCCGCAATTCAGGTGCTCGGGGCGTTCAACGGTGGCGCGTCCCCGGCCGGGCATTCTTTCGATACGCAAAACAATTATGAATTTCAGGATTACGTGAGTGTGGTCCACGGACGGCACAGTTGGCGATTTGGTATGAGGTTGCGCCGCCAGGCAGATGACAACGTCTCACCGCAAAACTTTAAAGGCACGTTCACTTTTAGTGGCGGCGATGCGCCGCTCCTGGATGCAAACAATCAGCCGGTTCTTGACTCCGCAGGTCAGGCAGTACCCGCCACGATCACTTCCATTGAAAGGTATCGGCGGACGCTCCTATTCCAGAGACTCGGATTCACCCCTCTGCAGACTGCGACTCTCGGTGGTGGCGCAACTCAATTCAGCATCATTGCTGGTGACTCAGGCCTTTCAGCAAGTCAGTTCGATCTCGGAGCTTTCATCAGTGACGACTGGAAAATCAGTCCGTCGCTGACCATGAGCCTCGGCTTCCGTTACGAAGCGCAGACCAACATTCACGACCGGCATGACCTCGCACCGCGGGTTGGCGTCGCCTGGGGTCTGGCGCCGAAGACCGTAGCCCGCGCGGGATTCGGCATTTTCTATGATCGTTTTGGGTTGGCAAACACCATGACGGCGCTTCGCCGCAACGGCGTCCGCCAGCAGCAGTACATCCTTACGAATCCGGACTTCTTTCCTTCCCCTCCGTCGATCTCTTCTCTGGCGGCGTTTCAATCTATGCAGGTTCGTGAACAGGTGAGCCCTGCCCTGGTTGCCCCGGCGTTTTATCAATCGATGATCAGTATTGAGCGGCAACTCCCGCGCAATACAACGATGGCCCTCACGTTCGCGAATTCTCATGGGTTGCACATGCTGCGGTCACGGGACGTCAACGCACCGTTGACAGGAACCTACGATCCTGATGTCCCGGGCAGCGGTGTTTATCCTCTTGGACCGGTTGGTGCGGTTTTCCTCATGGAATCATCCGGACTGTACAACCAGCGCCAATTGATCGTGACCGTGAACTCGCGCGCAAGCAAGTACGTCTCACTGACGGGGTCGTACACGCTGAACCATGCCATGAGCAATACGGATGGTCTCGGTACGTTTCCAGCGAATCCATACAGCATTGCGGGGGAATACGGGCCGGCGGCAACCGATGTCCGTCGCCGCATGAGCCTCGGTGGATCGATCAACACGAAGTGGAATGTGTTGTTCAGCCCGCTCGTAACTGTGGCGTCCGGACCGCCATTTGATATCACCGCCGGCCGGGATATTTACGGATCGACATTGTTCAATGGAAGGCCGGGCATTGCTGCAGATCCAAACAGGCCTGGCGTCATTCAGACTGTCTACGGCCTGCTTGATCCCAATCCAACGCCGGACGAGAGAATCCTGCATCGGAACTATGGCCGCGGCCCTGGGACGATTTCGGTGAATATGCACATCACCAAAGCTGTGAAACTTGGTCCCAAGCCCGCGGAAGCCGCACAGAGCCGGTCGCGCTCCTCGGGAGGGAGTGAGATCAAGCGCCCTTACACTTTGAGCATCACGATGGAGATGGTGAATATCCTCAACCACACGAATCCCGGGCCAATCATTGGTAACATCACATCGCCGTTATTCGGGCGCGCGAATCAACCGGCAGGCGGAGGCGGGTTCGCTGGATTTTCCGAGGCGGCCAATAATCGGCGCCTGGAATTGCAAGCGAGGTTCACGTTCTGAGCAAGACAGGAGCGACCACACCATCAAGGCGCAACGCACGGCTATGGCTTTGTACATCATTGCTGCTCATGCTGATCTGCGCGCGGTCTGTTCAGGCGCAGGTACAGCCCAATTTGGTCATTAACGGAATCGTGCAGGACCAAACCGGAGCCACATTCTTTGGGGCCGAAGTCGATCTGCTGAAGGATGGACAGCAACAGCGCACGACGACGACCGATGCATCAGGCACTTTTCGTTTCGACAGGCTTCAACCTGGAAGTTACGAGGTGCGCACTCAGAGAGAGGGATTCAAGACGGATACCACTAAGCTCGTCGTCGGCACCCGGCCGCCGGCGCGATTGCGGATTGTTCTCTCTATCGAAACTCTCAATCAGCAGATCACCGTGAGCGGGGATACGCCGGAAGTCAGCACCGATCCCAGCGAGAACCGGGATGTGGCCGCTGTGGATCGCCAGGCTCTGGATGATTTGCCGATCTTCGACCAGGACATTGTCGCCACGATGTCCCGGTTTTTGGATAACAGCGCGCTCGGAACCAATGGTGTCACTTTAATTATCGATGGGATCCAGGCAACCAGTGCGCTGTCGGCCTCGGCGATCCAGGCGGTGACCATCAATCAGAATCCGTACTCCGCCGAATATAACCGCCCCGGCCGGGCGCGCATTGAGATCACGACGAAACCCGGCTCTTCGGAATATCACGGGACAATGAACTTCCTGTTCCGCGACGCGCGGCTCAATGCGCGCGATCCCTTTGCAATCCTAAAGCCGGCGGAACAGCGGCGTATTTTCGAAGGCAGCCTACTGGGACCAATCGGTGACGGCAAAACGACTTCGTTCATGTTCACAGGACAACGGCAAGAGGAAGACAACGAGGCTATCGTATTTGCCCTCGAACCTGCCGGGTTGGTGCATCAAAATGTCCCCGCTCCTCAGCGGAATACGGATTTTTCCATCGAATTGAACCGGCAGCACAGCGACAAGACGACGTACTCGGTCCGATTCCACTATCGCAACCTGAAGATCCAGAATCAGGGAGTGGGCGGCGTCACCTTACCCGAGGCTGCGACGAATTTTCACGATCGCGAAGATCAGCTTTTTTACACTCAGAAGACGGCGTTTTCCAACGCCATTGTGAATCAGTTCCGTCTTCTCATTGCAAGGCAACACACGCCGACGATGAGCGTTCAATCCGAGCCCAAGATCATCGTGTTGGATGCATTCACGGGCGGCGGGTCGCAGGGCGATAGGTTGCAGACAGAAAATCACTTGATCTTTGACGATATTGTCTCCTGGACACACGGTAAACACACCTTCAAGTCCGGATTCAACATTCCCGATGTAAGCCGCCGGGGCTTAGACGACAACACCAATTCCGCTGGCACCTTCTCATTCTCATCGCTCGAGGACTATGTCAAAGGACGGCCATTCTCTTTCGATCAACAACGCGGCAACGGGCACGTTGTATTTTGGGAAAAGCTCTTCGGTGGTTTCTTTCAGGATGAGTATCAGGTGCGCCGTAACTTTCAGCTTACGGCCGGGCTGCGGTACGACTGGCAGAGTTATTTTGATGACAACAATAACTTCGGACCGCGCCTTTCGTTTGCGTATGCTCCGAAGGGATCACGCAAGACGGTCATCAGAGGTGGCGCCGGAATCTTCTACGATCGAACCGGTCCCCTACCGATTTTCGATCTCCTCCGGTATGACGGCACACGCCTTGAGCGTTTCCTTCTTACCAATCCCACGTACCCGAATCCGTTTGTATACGGCGCGCCGGCACAGCCGACCAGTGTGGTCCGGCTCGATCCTCATGTTCAGATCCCTTACACGTTTCAGCACAGCTTGTCCGTGGAACAGCAGTTACAACGCGGCACGACTCTGACTGTAAGTTATTTCCGGACGTCAGGTAGCCTATTCCGCTCACGAGACATCAACGCGCCGATTCCACCTTTCTATGCTGCGCGTCCCGATCCCTCGCTCAATGTACTCCGGCAAATCGAGACCTCCGGCCGGCAGGTGACGGATTCGTTAGAGATTTCATTTCGTGGAAACGTGACTAGATACTTTGCGGGAATGGCGCAGTACACGCTAGGACAAGCGTACAACAACAGCGGCGGCATCCGTTCGTTTCCAGCCAACAATTATGACCTGTCAGGAGAATGGTCTAGAGCGGATTCCGACCAGCGCCATCGCTTTAATATACTCGGCACGATTAAAGCCGGCCGGCTTTTCAATCTCGGAGTCGCGCTCCAGGCGGAATCCGGACGGCCCTACAGCATGATCACTGGACGCGATGATAATCACGACGGCTTGGCTCTCGACCGGCCTGGCGGTGTTCGTCGAAACACTTTGGAGGGACCGGGATATGTCAGCCTCGACCTGCGCTTGTCGAAAGACTTCTTCTGGGATGCATCTAAGAAGGAGAAGAGCCCAAAGATCACGACTGCCATCGATGCTTTCAATGTCACGAACCGAGTGAACTATTCCGGGTATATCGGCAACTTGAGTTCACCCTTCTTTGGGCGCGCAATCGCATCGCGGCCTGCTCGCCGGCTCCAACTTTCAATGCGCTTCATGTTTTAAGGGAAGACAATCATGACGAAAATCAGCGCAATGTTCCTAAGTAAACTCCCCGATACTTGAGGAGAAATCGATGAGAATAACCGCCGCCGCATTTACAATTTTGCTGGCCTTCGTGTGATTTCCGAGCAGGCCCTCCTTTCAAAACTGACACGGCGCCTCATTCCGTTCATGTTTCTGTTGTATATCGTGGCCTACCTGGACCGCATCAACGTAGGTTTTGCAGCGCTACAGTTGAACGAAGCATTGAAGTTCGATCCGGCAGTATTTGGATTGGGCGCGGGAATCTTTTTCGTCGGGTATTTCATTTTCGAGGTTCCGAGCAATCTCATCATGGAACGGGTAGGCGCCCGCATCTGGATGGCACGCATCCTGGCGACGTGGGGCGTCATTTCTTCAGCCATGATGTTTGTCCGGGGTCCATGGACCTTTTACACATTGCGATTCCTTCTTGGTGTTGCGGAAGCAGGATTTTTTCCAGGCATGATTCTCTACCTTACTTACTGGTTTCCCGCGGAGGCTCGCGGCCGAGCGGTGGCGCGCTTTATGACAGCGACCGCGATCGCTGGTGTGGTGGGCGGCCCGGCTTCTGGTGCTCTGCTGGAAATGAGTGGTGCCGCAGGACTCGCAGGCTGGCAGTGGTTGTTTCTCATTGAAGGTTTGCCGGCGGTCATTCTCGGTTTCGTTACATTGATGTACCTTCCGGATGGGCCAAGGAACGCAAGTTGGCTGAGCACCGCCGAGAAGGCCTGGATCGCATCCCGGCTCGAAGAGGAACGTAAGCACGTTTTGGAGCATGGCCATCACACTTTGCGCGATGCCATAGGCAGCAGCCGAGTGTGGAACTTCAGCCTGATTTACTTTGCAATCATCATGAGCTTCTACGGTGTGAGCTTCTGGCTGCCTCAGATCATTCAGTCCTTCTCTGGATTGAGCAATTTGATGGTCGGATTTCTCAGCGCCATTCCGTATCTTGCCGCATCCTTTGGAATGGTCGTCATCGGAAGAAGTTCCGACCGCACCGGCGACCGCCGATGGCATGTCGCCAGCTCAGCGCTCGCCGGAGCGGTCGGGCTTATTGCTGCCGCCTTCATCAAGGCGCCCGCCGGTGAACTTCTGGCGCTTGCTTTCGCAGCCGTAGGAATCTGGGGAACACTCGGTCCGTTCTGGGCAATGTCGTCGCAGTTCCTGAGTGGAACAGGCGCCGCGGCCGGAATTGCACTGATCAATTCGGTGGGAAACCTCGGAGGATTTCTCGGTCCCTACCTCGTCGGGCTGGTGCGGAGCAGAACCGAGAACTTTACCGTCGCGCTTCTGACTCTCGCTCTATTTCCTCTTCTTGGGGCTATCATCACATCTACCTTAAGAGTCCAGAAGCTGCGCACGGCCGGACACAATTAGGACCTCGCCCGGAAATCATATTTTGTCCGTCGAAGAAAAATTTCTGCAGACCATTAAGTGTACCGGATTCAGGAAGGCATCATCGGCAAACGCACCATGAACTCACTGCCGCGGCCCGGGCCTTCACTCTTTGCTTCAACCGTCCCGGAGTGCATGCGCACCAGATTCTGAACGAGTGTGAGTCCAATACCCAATCCGCCTTCAGACCTCGACAGAGATCGGTCGCC
>WNGR01020283.1_pt1 | contig 11979 bp, 10 predicted proteins | sample 5407581 | NCBI WGS metagenome assembly WNGR01 (sample SAMN13153383, study PRJNA577476) | soil metagenome | isolation source: 80 cm soil or saprolite under Garry oak tree replicate 2 | place: USA:California | collected 2016-06-15
TGATAGGAGTGCACGAAATCGCAGGGCCGATCTGCTTGCGCCGGGCGCTCGGCCGGGCCGGGGAGTTGAAGGAGGATGCACATGATGCCGAAGCGCCAGTGGGTGGTGGCGGTGTGGTCGCTGCTCGGGGCGGCGTGCAATAAAGACCCGCGGCTCGGGCCGTTGCTTCCTCCCTGCACCGCGAGCGGCGACTCCGTCAACCTGGCCGTCGCGGCCTACGTGGCGGTCGACCCCGGCGCCGACTCGGGGTGCATCGTGTTCCCAGCGAACGCGTCGGGCTCTCCGATCGAGTACCTCCTCATGCCACAGGCGGCGAACGGCGTGCCGGACGCCTCGTCAAGCTTCCTCCTGGTTGGCACGGCACTCGCCGCCGTCCCGCCGGCCGCTGCGCCGTCTGTCGTTGCGCCACCACTCCCGGCCCAGCTGCAGTTCGATCTGGCCCTGCGGCGGACGGAGTACGACCTCGCGCGACGCCTGGCGGTCCCCGCCGCGCCGGCGCAACGAGCACCTGTCGTGACGGCGATCAACCCCGGGGACCGGCGCATGTTCAAGGTCTGCGGGGATTCGTTGTGCACCACGCATCCGACTGTCGTCGCCTTCGCCAAGACGGTCGGCCTGCACGTTGTGGTCTTTCAGGACAGCGTGGACCAGAAGGCTGGCGATACCCTCAAGACGGCTGATCTCGACACGCTCGCGGCGGTCTTCGACACGCTCCTCTACCCCAGGGATACCTCGGCCTTCGGGCGGGAATCGGACGTCGACGGCAACGGGAAGGTTCTCGTCCTGATGACCGGTAAGGTCAACTCGCTCGTCCCCAAGGGATGCCCGGCCGGCTTCATCGCCGGTTATTTCTACGGCGGCGACCTGATCCAGGGATTCTCGGGCGGCAACTACGCGGAGATCTTCTACTCGCTCGTGCCCGACCCGAGCGGCGCGCTGAGCTGTCCGCACAGTGCGAGCGGCGTGAAGCACACGGTGCCCGGCACATTCATCCACGAGTTCCAGCACATGATCAGTTGGGGCCACCACGTCCTGAACGGCAACGGGGCCCCGGAAGACCTGTGGCTGAACGAGGGGTTGTCGCACTACGCCGAGGAGATGGGCGCGCGGATCTTCACGCCGGGGGACAGCACGACGTTCTGCTATTTCATGTTTGGGGACCTGTACAACTCGTACCTGTACTTGTCGAGTCCGCAGAGCTACTTCCTCGTGGACACGGCCGGGATCGGGGGCCTGGCGAACCGCGGCGCCTACTGGCTGTTCGTGCGGTTCGTCGTGGATCAATTCTCGAGCGACACATTCACCGCGTCGAATGACGCCGTCACCCGCGCGCTCGACATGACGAGCCTGACCGGCGCGGCGAACGTCGCTAACGCCACCGGGACGCCGTTCGCGACGGTGGTCGAGCACTGGGCGCTCGCCAACTACGTTTCCGATCTGCCGGGCCTCATGCCGCCCTCCGAATTGCAGTACATGAAGTGGCGCTTCCGCGCGGACTATCCGGCGATTCACAACAGGTGTCTCGCCGTTTCGGGCAGCTTTCCAAGCGCATATCCCCTGTTTCCGATCACGGGGACGGGGAGCGGGACGGACCTGAGCGGCACGCTGCGTGGGGGGTCGGGCACGTATTACATCGCCCAGCACGCCGCCGGTGCGCCGGGATTCACGCTGCTGTTCAGCGACGGCTCGGGCAGAGCGCTCCGCAGCTCGCTCCTGCCGCGGCTGAACGTCATTCGAATCCAATAATCGAAAGGCGTCAAGGACATGCGTCGAGGAGAGGCGTCGAGGGGAAGCGTCGCGCCGCGATACGTCTCTCCTCGACGCCTATCCTTGACGATTCTCCTCGACGTCTTTCTTGTATCGTCTCTCGCCGCGCAGTCCGCGCTCAACGCGTTGCCGGGATCGACGCGGTCGGCCGGGCTGGGCGGCGCGGGCGTGGCGCTCGTCGGCGACGCCGGCGCGCTGTTCGCGAACCCCGCGGCGATCGCCACCGTCCGCCGGTTGGCGTTCGAGGGGTCCTACGAGCAGTATCTGGGCGGTACGACCTTCGGCGCCGGAGCGATGGCGCTGCGGGTCGGGCGGTTCGATTGGGGGGTGGGGGCGCAGGCGCTGGGCGACGCGTCGTTCTCTGCGGCGGACCTGTTGGGGGTGTCGTCCCTCGTGTTCCGCACGGGCGTGATCGCCCTCGGCGCGTCGGCCAAGTACGCACGCCAGGGACTCAGGGGGAGCGCGACGTCGGACGCTTGGGCGGGCGACGCCGGACTCGCGATCGCGGTGTTCGACATCATGGCGCTGGGGGTGAGCGTGCAAAACATCGGCGGTGACCTGGGCGGCGGGATGCACCTGCCGCGCCGCACCCGCGCCGGCTTCACGATGAACTACGTGGACCCCCAGGGGACATACCGCCTGCTCACGACTGTGGAAGGGCAATGGCCGGACACGGGGAGCGCGTTCATCGTGGTGGGCCTCGAGGCAGGCGTGGTGACGCACGGTGTGGGCCTGGTCGGCCGGACGGGCTACGTCGGCCACTCGGTCGCCACGACGGCGTCGCCGTTTACGTTCGGCGGCACCGTGGAGCTCGGTCGCCTCCACCTGGACTATGCGTACCGCGGGTTTGACGCGCCCGCCGGCGACACGCACCGCTTGGGGTTGCGATGGACGCCGTGAGGGAGCGCCGGCCGCCCAACTGGGGCCGCGTGGCGCGCCGGCTCGGCGTGTGGGTGCTGATCGCCGTGCCCACCCTGCTGGCGCTCGCCCTGCTCTTCAGCGCCGACGCCCGCTACCTGGCGCGCGCCGGCGTCGAAGAGGCGCGCATCCTGCTCCGGCGGCGGTCCATGGCGCGGCTCGTTGCCGATCCCAAGACGCCCGCGCCCCTGTCCCAGCGGCTGCGGCTCGTGCTGGCGGCGCGCGCCTACGCCGCCGACTCTCTCAAGCTCATCGTGGGCGACACCTACACGACCTATGCGGACGTGGGCCGCGACACGCTGCTCCTTGTGTTGTCGGCCTCGCCGCGTGACCGATTGCGGGAGTACACGTGGCACTTTCCGATCGTGGGGACGGTGCCCTACAAGGGCTTCTTCGACTTCCGCCAGGCCCGGCAGGTCGCCGCGGACCTGGAGCGCGAGGGGTACGACGCGTATCTGCGCCCCGCGGGCGCCTTCTCGACGCTGGGCTACTTCTCCGACCCACTGCTGTCCACGGCGCTGGAGCGCGACACCATGGAGCTCGTGGCGACCGTGATCCACGAGCTGGCGCACAACACGCTGTACGTGAAGAGCCAGACGCCCTTCAACGAGAGTTTCGCGAGCTTCGTGGGCTACCGCGGCGCCGAAGCGTTCTTCCGCTCCCGCGGCGACGCGCTCGACGCGAAGCGTGCCGCGGCTCGGTGGCGCGACGAGCGGATCCTCGACCTGCTGTGGGCCGAGCTCGCGCGCCGGCTCGACTCGGCGTATGCGCAGAACCTCGCGGGAGCGGCGCTCGAGCGGGCGCGCGGCGTGCTGTTCGGGTGGGCGCGGACCCAGCTCACCGGCGCCGTGGGCCAGTCGCTCGAGACCTACGACTGGCGCTGGTTCGCCACGGCGCCGCTCAACAACGCCGTCGTGATCGCGCAACGGCTCTACCGCATGAACCTGAACCTGTTCGAGGAGATCTACGTGCACTCAAACGCGGACCTGAAGGAGACCATCCGCGCGATCCAGGTCCGCGTGTTTACCCAGCCGGGGAGGGATCCGTATCAAGCGCTGTATTCGAGACCGGGGCTGCCGGCGGACTGACAAACGCGGAAGTCGGAACTCGAAACGCGGAACAGGCGGGCCGACCCTTGTGCGGATGTTCCGCGTTCCGACTTCCGCGTTCCGCGTTTAGTTACCCCGCAGCCGCTCCGCCTCCGCGACCCTCTGCAGCGCAATCGCATACGCCGCCGTCCGGAATGTCACGCCTTTCTGCTTCGCCAAGTCCCGCACCCCCACGTAGGCTTTCGTAAGCGTCGCCTGCAGCTCCCGGTTCACCTGCTCGTGGGTCCAGCGGTATTGCTGCAGGTTCTGCGCCCACTCGTAGTAGCTGACCGTCACGCCGCCCGCGTTCGCGAGGAAGTCGGGGATCACCGGGATGCCGCGCTCCTCGAGAATCCGATCGGCGATCGGCGTCGTGGGCTCGTTCGCGCCCTCCACGACGACCTTGCAGTCGATGGCGCGCGCGTTCGTCTCCCGCGTGATCACGCCGCCCAACGCCGCGGGGACGAGCCAGTCGCACGGAATCGTCCAGATCTCGGCGTTGGAGATCGCCCGGCCGCCCCCCCCCGCCCCCCCCGGCCACTCCACCACGGGCTTGCCGGCGGCGGTGTGGGCGAGCAGCGCGGGAACGTCGAGGCCCTTCTCGTTCACGACGCCGCCCGAGACGTCCGACACGGCGATGACCTTCGCCCCCGCCTCCGCGTGGAGCAGCCGGGCGAGGTGCCCGCCGACGTTGCCGAATCCTTGGATGACCACGCGGCTGCCCTTGAGCGGAATCCCGAAATCCCGGGCGTACTCCATCATCACATACATCACACCGCGCCCCGTCGCCTCCTCGCGCCCCAGCGAACCCCCCAGGGAGACGGGCTTGCCGGTGACGGCGGCGGGGGTGTAGCCGTGGCGGCTCGAGAACTCGTCGAGGATCCAGGCCATGACCTGGGCGTTGGTGTTGACGTCGGGGGCGGGGATGTCGCGGTACGGGCCCAGCACGATCGAGATGCGCTGGGTGAAACGCCGCGTCAGGCGCTCGAGCTCGAGCTTCGAGAGCTTCTTCGGGTCCACGGTGACGCCGCCTTTCGCGCCGCCGAACGGGATGTCCATGAGCGCCGTCTTCCACGTCATGATGGCCGCGAGCCCCAGCACCTCGTCGTGGTCCGCCTCGGGGTGGTAGCGGATGCCCCCCTTGCAGGGGCCGCGGGCGCCGTTGTGCTGGATGCGGTAGCCGGTGAAGACCTCGATACGCCCGTCGTCCATGCGCACCGGCACTTCCACCTGCACCTCGCGGAACGGGCGCATCAGGATACGGCGCATGTACTGGTCCAGGCCAATGAGGTTGGCGGCGCGCTCGAACTGGCTCTCGACGATCGACTTGCCCGACATCGTCGTGCGAGCGGGCGCGCTGCCGGAGCGGCCGGTTGCGGTCACGGGGGAAGACCTCCGGGGGAAGTCAGTCCGACGTCAGGCGGCGGCCGGCCAGACGGCCCGCCGGGTGCTGGGCCTCGGACAGGGCATGCGCCACGTTGGTGCGGCGCGCGCGTCGCCCGCCGCCGTCCGTGAGCACGCCGATCACGTCCGCGCCGTCGGGTGGGAGGGGGGGGGAGGGGGAGGGGGAGGGGGAGGGGGCGCACGCGTGTTCCGAGACGGCCGCAGTGAGGGTGGCCCAGCCGGCGTCCGCGGGCTGCGGGCGCTGGGCGACGACCAACGGGCAGCTGCGCGGGTCGAATCCGGTGCGCGTCACGAGCGGCGCGCCGAGCGTTCCGGCCATCGTGTGCCACACGGGAAGCGCCGGGCCGAGGGCCACGACCTGCCCGAAGCGCCAGCCGGAGTCGCGCGTCAGGTCGAGGAAGGCGGTCGCGAGGGTCGCGTCGTCGGGGGCGTCCGCTCCCTCGTCAGGCGCGAGCACCACGGTTCCCGTCTCCGCGAACCAGCGCTCGGCCACGGTCAGATCGTCAGGGCGACGCGGGGCATAGAAGGCATAGCGGCGGGTGACGGCGATCTCGCGCTCGGCCGCTGCGCGCTGCTCGCGGTGCTCCGCCGCCTGGGCCGCCCCTTCGTAGGCGACCTCGGCCGCCTGGTAGCGCCCGGCGTCGCGCAGGATCCGGCCGCGCAGCCGCAGCGTCTCCGTGTGCGGCTCGAGCGCGAAGGCGCGGTCGAGCGCCAGCAGGGCGCGGGTGCGATCGCCCAGCCGGAACGCCGCGTACCCCAGCTCATGCCACACCACGCCGAGGTCGGGATCGGCCTCGACTGCCTGCTCCAGCGTGCCGAGCGCGTCGCGGTAGCGCTCCAGCTCGATCAGCGCCGCGCCCTTCAAGGCCAGCGCGAACGCCGAGTCGCCGAACTGCGCCCGCGCACCCTCGGCCAGCCGCAGGGCGTCGTGCTTGCGTCCCTCGCGGCGCAGCAGCTCGAAGCATTCGGCCCAGCACGGCTTGAGATCGGGATGCGCCGCCAGGACTTCCCGGTAGGCGGCTTCGGCCTCGGCGACGCGACCCTCTCGCGCGAGGTACCGGGCGCGCGCCATCGCCCGCTCGCTCGGCGCGTCCGGGAATAGCTCGTAAGACGCAGTCGTCCGCATGGCGGCGAATATAAGACTGGACGGCTAGACGGCTAGACGGGTAGACGGGTAGACGGGTAGGACATCGCGGTACCCGTCTATCCGTCTACCCGTCTACCCGTCTAGATTTTCGCGCCATGGACAACGACCGGCTGCTCCGCGAGCTCACCGACTTCCTGCGCATCCCCTCCGTGTCGACGAGCCCGACGCACAACGCCGACTGCCGCGCGGCCGGCGAGTGGGTCGCTGGTGAATTGCGACGGCTCGGCTGTCGCGAGGTGCAGTTCCTCGCGAGCGGCACGCATCCGGTGGTGTGGGGTGTGGGGCCCGAGGTGCCCGGAGCCCCGACGCTGCTCATCTACGGGCATTATGACGTGCAGCCGCCCGACCCGCTGGACGAGTGGACCACGCCGCCGTTCGAGCCGACGGTGCGCGACGGCAAGCTGTTCGCCCGCGGCGCCGCCGACGACAAGGGGCAGGTGTTCTGTCTTCTCAAGGCGATCGAGGCCGGGGGCGACCGCCCGCCCGTCAACTTCCGGTTTCTGATCGAAGGGGAGGAGGAGTACGGCAGCCGCGTGCTGTTCGAGCTGCTGCGGCGGGAGCCTGAGCGCACCCGCGCCGACGCGGTGCTCATCGCCGACATGGCGTACATCGCGCCGCGCTGGCCCGCCGTGTACACCACGCTCCGCGGGCTGTGCTACGCCGAGATCACGGTCCGCACCGCGAAGTCGGACCTCCACTCCGGCGAGTTCGGCGGCGCGGCGCCCAACGCGCACGAGGAGCTGATGCGTCTGCTCGACCGGCTCAAGACCCCGGACGGGAAGATCCATGTCCCCGGTCTCTACTCGGCCGTACGCCGGCCCGCCAAAGCCGAGCTCGCCACGTGGCGGAGCCTGCCGTTCAAGGAAAGCGATTTCCTGAGGCACCGCGTCCAGGCGAAGGCGCTCACGGGGCTCAAGGCGTATTCCGTGCTCGAGCGCCTGTGGGCGCTGCCGACCTTCGAGATTCACGGCATCACGGGCGGCTTCACCGGGGACGGCGCGAAGACCGTCATCCCGGCGGCGGCGACCGCCAAGGTCAGCCTGCGGCTCGTCCCCGACCAGAAGCTCAAGACCGTCGAGCGCCAGCTCGCCGCCGCGGTCAAGCGCTTCGCGCCCAGATACGTGCAGGCGAGCGTGACCTTCCTGCACGGCGCGGACCCGGCCACGGTGAAGGTGACTCACCCGGCGTTCGCGCTGCTCGATCAGGCGTTTCGCGAAGTGGTGGGGCGGGGCACGATTCCCGCGCGCGCCGGTGGGTCGATCCCCGTGGTGCCCGCCCTCGGCAGGAGCGGAGCCCCGGTGATTCTCACCGGCATCGGGCTGCCGGACGACCGGCTGCACGCGCCGAACGAGAAGCTGGACCTGAAGCAGCTGTGGGACGGGATACGCGTGTTCCGGAGGTTCTACGAGCTTCTAGGATCGAAAGGCGTCTAGGAACATCGTCGAGGGGAGACGTCAAGGAGACTCGTAGTCTCACGACTTCCCTTGACGTCTCTCCTCGACGTCTCCCCTAGACGCCTTTCTTGCTCAGGTTTCTCAGCCTATTGATGTCGTGCTTCGTCAAGCCCCTCCCGCCGTACCGTTCTTCTGTCCAGGGATCGCCCCGCATGTGATAGCCGTTCTGCTCCCAGAACCCGGGCACGTCGGCATCGAGCAGCGTGAAGCCCCGGACCCACTTCGCGCTCTTCCATAAGTAGAGGTGCGGCACGAGCAGCCGGGCGGGCCAACCGTGCTCGGGCATGAGCCACTCGCCGCCCCACTTCAGGGCGATCAGGTTGTCCGGCCGGTCGAGGTCTCCGAGCGGCAGGTTGGTCGTGAACCCCTGCTCGGCCGACACCAGGCAGTACTGCGCCTCCGGCTTCACACCGCCACGCTCCAGCAGCAGCTGCACCGCTACCCCCTCGAACGTGTTGTCGAGCCGGCTCCACCGCGTGACGCAGTGCATGTCGCAGTTCACGGTCTTGCGCGGCTGCGCGAGCAGCTCGTCATACGTGAGCGTGAACGGCCGCTCGACGAGCCCCGCTACCTCGAAGGTCCAGCTGCGCGGGTCGACCTGGGGAACGTTGCCGTAGTGCAGCACCGGCCATTTCTTGGTGAGGACCTGGCCGGGGGGAAGGCGATCCGTCATAGAGGCGTCGAGGAAAACCGTCGAGGGGAGCCGTCTAGGGCAGACGTACGACACGTTTCTCCTCGACGCCTCTCCTCGACGTCGCCCCTTGACGCAACTCGTGCTTCGACGCCGAAAGCTCTTTCGAATCCCCGGATCACAGCGGCGATGCTTCGGTCCCACAGGTCCTGCTCCCCGCTCCCTGCTCCCCGCTCCCGTTCTACCGACGTCATCACGACGCCCGGAATGCCGCAGGGGACGATGCGATCGAAGGCCGTGAGGTCCGTCGTGACGTTCAGCGCGAAGCCGTGCCACGTGACCCACTGTTTCACGTGGATCCCGATGCTCGCGATCTTTCTGCCGCGGGTCCACACGCCGGTGTAGCCGGTGTTCCGCTCGGCGGGGACGCCGAGCTCGGCGAGGGCGTCGATCAGCGCCTGCTCGAGGCTGCGCAGGTACCAGTGGAGATCTCGGCGGTAGTCCGCCAGGTCGATGATTGGATATCCGACCAGCTGGCCCGGTCCGTGATACGTGACGTCGCCGCCCCGCTCCACTTCGAACAGGTCGACGTCGCCGCCGCGGAGCAGGTGCGCCTGGTGGGAATTGCGTCCCAGCGTCACGACGGGCGGATGCTCGAGCAGCAGCAGCACGTCGTGTGGCAGTCGCCGCTCGATCCGGGCCTGAGCCACGGCGCGTTGCCACTCGAGCGCCTCGGCGTACGGCACCACGCCTGCCTGCACCACTTCCACCACGCGCTCGCTCACGCCTTCCCGCTCCCTGCTCCCGGCTCCCGGCTCCCGGTGATCGCCCAGCGGCTGCCTGCGACGCCCACCGTGACGCTCAAGGCTCCCCACAGGATCAACCCCGCCAATCCGAGGAACCGATCGGCCACGGCGGCGAGGAAGCCGACCAGCAGCGCGCCGACCGCGGCGAGCACGGCGATCACACCGCTCTGCCACAGGTTCTCGAGCGGGGCGCTGCGACGCCCGCCGAACAGGGCGGCGACGGCCACCCCGGCGAACAGGCCGGCGAGGAGGGGGTCGGCGGCGGCCTCGCGGTAGCGCGCGGCGTCGAGCCGTCCCTGCAGCAGCTTGACGAGGATCTGGGCGACCGTGATGGTCGCGCCGCCCAGTCCCGCGCCGCAGGCGAGGGCGCCCAGCCCGATCGCGACCGGGTCCTTGCGGATCTCGCTCACAGGTGCACGACCCGGCCGAGCGAGTCGAGCGCCGCCTCGGCCACCGCTTCGGACATCGTCGGGTGGGCGTGGATCGCGAGCTCGACCTCTTCGACCGTGTATTCGTTCTCGCGCGCGACCGCGAGCTCGTGGATCAGCTCGGACGCCTGGGCGCCCACGATGTGCGCCCCTAGGATCTCGCCGTAGCGCTTGTCCCGGATGATCTTCACGAAGCCCTCGGTCTCGCCCGTGCCCCGCGCCCGGCCGTTGGCGGAAAACGGGAACCGCCCGACCACGAAATCGACCTTGCGCTCCTTGCACTGCTCCTCGGTCAGGCCGATGCTCGCGACCTCGGGATGACAGTAGGTAACGCTCGGCACGTTGTCGTACTTGATCGCGTGCGGCTTCTTGCCGGCCAAGAGCTCCGCGACGTTCACGCCTTCCCGGAAGCCCTTGTGGGCCAGCATCGGCGGGCCGGCGACGTCGCCGATGGCAAAATAGCCGGGGGCGCTGGTCTGCAGGTTCTGGTCCACCTTGATGAAGCCGCGGTCGGTGAGCTGGATGCCGCACTCCTTGAGACCGATGTCCTCGGTGTTCACGGCGCGCCCCGCCGCCATCAGCACCGCGGTCGCTTCGACCTTCTGCTTGGCCCCGCTCACGTCGACGTCCAGCACGACCTTGTCTTTCCCGACGGTCGCCTTCGTCAGCTTCGCTCCGGCCAGCACGTCGATGCCGCGCTTCTTGTAGCTCTTCGTGAGCGCGTCGGACGCTTCGGCGTCCTCGAGGGGCAGGAGGCGGGGCAGCACCTCGATGAGGGTCACCTTGGAGCCGAACGCGTGGAAGATGTTTGCGAACTCCATGCCCACGGCGCCCGCGCCGACGATCGCCAGCGAAGGCGGCGCCTGTTCGAGGAACAGCGCCTCGTCCGACGAGATCACCGTCGTCTTGTTGATGTCGAGCCCGATCTGGGGCAGGCCCTTCACGCGCGTGCCCGTCGCGATGAGCACCGCCTTCTTCGCCTCGTACACGTCGTTGCCGACCTTCACCTTGCGGCCGGGCTGGAGCGTGCCGCTGCCCTTCACGACGGTGACCTTGTTCTTCTTCATCAGGAACTCGACGCCCTTCGAGTTCTGGTCGCTGACCCGACGCGAGCGTTGCATCGCGACGCCATAATCGGTCTTCAGCGTCCCCGCTTCGACGCCGAACTCCTTGGCCTCGCGCAGCAGGTTGGCGACGTACGCCGAGTGCAGCAACGCCTTGGTGGGGATGCAGCCGATGTTCACGCACACCCCGCCGAGCTTCTCCTTCTCGATCAGCGCCGTGCTCATGCCGAGCTGCGCGGAGCGGATCGCCGCGACGTAGCCCGCGGGGCCCCCCCCGAGCACGATCACATCAAATTGACTAGCCAACGGACCCCTCCTCAAACGCGGAAGTCGGAACGCGGAACGCGGAACAGGCGGGCCGACGCTTGTGCGGCTGTTCCGCGTTCCGAGTTTCGCGTTCCGCGTTCACAAAAGCATCGCCAACGGGTTTTCCAGCATCAGTTTGAGCGTCTTCAGGAATGCCGCTCCCGTCGCCCCGTCGATCACCCGATGATCGCAGCTCATCGTGAGGCGCAGGCGGCGGCGCGTCACGACCTGGCCGTCGACGGCCACGGGCTTCGGCGTGATCGTACCCACGGCGAGGATCCCCGCCTCCGGAGGATTGATCACCGCGGTGAACTGATCGATGTCGAACATCCCCAGATTCGAGACGGAAAAGGTGGCGCCCGTGTACTCAGCGGGCTGGAGCCGACGGCTGCGGGCCTTGTCGGCGAGCTCGCGCGCCTCGCGGTTGATCTCGGCGAGGGACTTCGCGTCCGCGTGACGGAGGACCGGCGTGATCAGCCCGTCCTCCACGGCCACCGCCATGCCGAGGTGCACCTCGTTCCAGTAGCGGATGTGATCGTCCTGGAACCAGGCGTTGCAGGCGCGGTGCTTGGTGAGCGCGAGCGCGGTCGCCTTGAGGATGACGTCGTTGAACGAGACCTTGCCTTGGTCGCCGAGCTGGCGGTTCAGCGCGTCGCGCGCCTCGGCGGCTCGCTCCATGTCTACTTCCGTCGTGAGGAAAAAGTGGGGCACGGGGCCGAGCGAGGTCACCAGGCGCTTCGCGATCGTCTTGCGGATCTGAGTCAACGGGACGTCTTCGTACGCTCCCCCACGCCCCCCCACCGCTGGGGAGACGAGAGAGGGGAGAGGTACGACCGGGGCCGCGGCGGGTTGTACTGCCGCGGGGCGAACATCTCCCTTCTCCCTTCTCCCCGCCTCTTCGAGATCCCGGCGCACGACGCGGCCCCCCGGGCCCGACCCCGTGAGCAGCTTCAGATCGACGCCCGT
>WNGR01034606.1_pt1 | contig 11979 bp, 9 predicted proteins | sample 5407581 | NCBI WGS metagenome assembly WNGR01 (sample SAMN13153383, study PRJNA577476) | soil metagenome | isolation source: 80 cm soil or saprolite under Garry oak tree replicate 2 | place: USA:California | collected 2016-06-15
GCCGCCCGTGTCGCTGCCGAGCGCAACGGCCGCCATGCCGCCCGCCACCGACGCCGCCGCGCCCGACGACGATCCGCCCGACACCCGCTCGTCGCCCTTCACGCCGCGCCGGTACGGCGACAGCGGGTTGCCGTAGTGCGGGTTGAGGCCAAGGCCGGAGAACGCGAATTCGCTCATGTTCGTGCGTCCGACGATCACGGCGCCCGCGCGCTTGAGTCGCGCGACGGCAGGGGCGTCGGACGTGGCGGGCGCGGCGTTCGCGAGCACCTTCGAGCCGGCGCGCGTCACCTGGCCTTCGATGTCGAACAGGTCCTTCACCGACACGGGAATGCCCGCGAGCGGCGACAGGACGGTGCCGGCTGCGCGCAGGCGGTCGTGCGCGTCGGCGGTGGCGCGGGCGTTGTCGGCGTCGACCTGCATGAAGACGGCCGCGCCCTGGCCGGCGGGATCGGCGATGCGTTCGAGCGCCGCTTCGACGAGCGCGCGGCTGGTGGTACGGCCGGCGGCGAGATCGGCGGCGAGCTGGGCGAGCGGCGGGAAGGGCGTTGAATCGGGTGACGCGGCGGGTGACGTGGCGTTGGTCATGGCGTTGAGATCGAAGGTCGGCAGTCGAGAACCGTATTGTGACGCGTCGGGCGCGATCGGCGCGAATGCATCAAGACCGCGCGACGTCGCGCGAGTTTCGCCGAAAGCCGCTGTTTGTATCCTTTCTTCGTGCTGCGCTAAATGGTTTTTAACCGTTCGTGCGTTACCATCGCGTTCTGGATTACTTTTTGTAAGGAACAAGACTATGCACCACGGCATCGGCTTCATTCAGGATCTGGCAGTCGTAATGGCGCTCGCCGGCGTCGTTACCGTGCTGTTCCATCGCCTGAAACAGCCGGTGGTGCTCGGCTATATCGCGGCGGGCGTGATCATCGGGCCGTACACGCCGCCGTTCCAGCTGATCCACGACGAGCAGACCATCCAGACGCTCGGCGAACTCGGCGTCGTGTTCCTGATGTTTTCGCTGGGTCTCGAGTTCAGCCTGCGCAAGCTGTTCAAGGTTGGCGCGACGGCCATCGTCGCCGCGCTGTCGGAGATCGTGCTGATGCTGTGGATCGGCTACGAGATCGGCAGCGCGTTCGGCTGGAGTTCGATGGATTCGCTGTTTCTCGGCGCGATCCTCGCTATTTCGTCGACCACCATCATCGTCAAGGCGCTCTCCGAACTCGGCCTCAAGCGCGAGAGCTTCGCGCAACTGGTGTTCGGCATTCTGATTGTCGAGGACATTCTCGCCATTGCGATGCTGGTGCTGCTGTCGGGTATTGCGCAGACGGGCGAGCTGTCGGCGGGCGTCGCGTTCGTCACGCTCGGCAAGCTGATGCTGTTCATGACGGTGTCGCTGGTGGTCGGCATTCTGGTCGTGCCACGCGCGCTCAACTACGTCGCGAAGTCGCAGAGCGACGAGATGCTGCTCGTCTCCGTGCTCGGCTTCTGCTTCGCGTTCTGCCTGCTGGTCGTCAAGCTCGACTACAGCATCGCGCTCGGCGCGTTCCTGATCGGCGCGATCATGGCCGAGTCGCGCCACCTGCACCGCATCGAGCATCTGATCGCGCCGCTGCGCGACGCGTTTTCCGCGATCTTCTTCGTGACCATCGGGCTGATGCTCAACCCGGCCGTGCTGGTCGACTACGCGTGGCCGATCGCCGTCATCACGGTCGCGGTGATTCTCGGCAAGATCGTCTCGTGCGGCTTGGGAACGTTCCTCGCGGGCAAGGACGGGCGCACGGCGATGCGCGTCGGCATGACGGTGTCGCAGATCGGCGAGTTCTCGTTCATCATCGCGTCGCTCGGCCTCACGCTGAAGGTGACGAGCGCGTTCCTCTATCCGATTGCCGTCGCCGTCTCCGCGCTGACGACGCTCTTCACGCCCTACCTGATCCGCGCCGCCGACCCGCTCACGCAGCGCCTTGGCCGCGCGATGCCGCGCACGGTCGCCAACGTGTTCGGCATGTACGGGCAGTGGCTCGGCAGTCTGCGGCCTGCTTCGGGCGAGCCGACCGTGTTCGGCCTCACGCGTCGGATCATTCTACAGATCGCCGTCAATCTCGCGATCGTCGCGGCGATTTTTCTGGGTGCGTCTTATGGAGCGCCTTACGGAAGTGGATTCATTGAGAAATGGCTGCCGTCCGAGCCGATGCAGCGCGTCGTGCTGTGGAGCGCGGCGCTGCTCGTCTCGCTGCCGTTTCTTGTCGCCGTCTACCGGAAGACCAAGTCGCTTGCGCTGCTGCTGGCCGAAATCAGCGTGCAGCCGGCGAAGGCAGGGCGCTTCACGAGCGCGATCCGCTACGCCATTTCGGACCTCGTGCCTGTCGTTTCGATGCTAGGCGTGTTTCTGCTCGTCGCGGCGCTGTCGAGCACGATCCTGCCGCCGACGGGCCTGCTAGTCGCCGTGCTGGTCGTCGCCGCGCTGCTGCCGACGCTGTTGTGGCGCTGGTGCGTGCGGATTCACGCGACGATGCAGATCGCGCTGCGTGAAACCTTCGACGAGCAGCCCGATCCATGATGCGGTACGCCCGCATCGCGCCGATTGAGACACGTTCGCGCAAGGTTGCATGTTGTGTCCTGATGTGACGAATTGTGTGCTGGTTTGCCCCGGTGGGGCGCGAGGCGGATAATGAGACATGTCTAATCGTTCGCGCGCGAAGACGCGTCTGTCAAACAGTCATGAGCGAGAACAACTCCGATAACGCCGGCACACCCGGTACACCTTCTCCTTCGACGAGCCAATCCGGCGCAGCCGGGTCGCCATCGTCACCGGCCCCTTCGTCGACTCCCTCGGCCCCAACGCCCACGCCCACTCCCGCACGGGAAGCCAAAGAAGCGGCTTCCACCGATTCCCCCGAAAGCGCCTCCAATGTGACGCCCGAGAACGCCGCCGCCGTGCAGCGACGCGAGGCCGAGCAGGCACGCACGAGCGCAGCGCAGGCTAGCGCGCAGCAGGAAGCGGCAGCGCGGGTGCAGTCCGTCGTGTCGAACGCGGAACGGGCGGCGGCAACGGCGGCATCGGCGAACCCGCCACCCGCGAGCGCCGAGTCAGGCGCGACGTCCGGTGCAACGGACGCGCCGGTTAAGGCGCCTACGGGCGGCGAGCCGGACGGCACGCTCGGCGCGTCGGCCAAAAAAGACGGCGCTCCGCCGCCGGGCTTCGGCTCGGCACCGGATTTCAGCGCATCCAATCCGCCACCCGCGAGCGCCTATCCGCCGGGACCGCCTGCTTATCTGAAGCACAACGATTCGGCGTGGTCCGTGTTCGGACGGATCATTGCGGCGCACGCGCGGCAGATTTTCGACCGCGCGGGCCGCAGGATCACACAGCGGACGTTGCGCATCGGCGTGTCGGCGCGAATCTTCCACCCGGAGCCGGGCGCGAGAGGGTTGCGCGGGAAGACGCTGCAGTATCTGGAAGAGTCGATCGCGCACTGGGTGATGTCGCGCGACGGACGCGTCCCGAATGGCCCGGCGATCGCGTGCGCGACATGTACGAACTCGAGCTGCTGCACGAGTTCGTCGAGTCGGGCAAGCCCGTGCTCGGCGTGTGCCGAGGCTGCCAGCTGATCAACGTCGCGTTCGGCGGTACGCTATATCAGGACATCGCTACGGATGTGCCGACGGCGGGCATCCACGTCAACGAGCATTACGACCAGCATCGACATTCGATTCATTTCCCCGAAGGTTCGACGCTCGTCAACATGTTCCCGGGCCGGCGCGAGGCGATCGTCAATTCCATCCACCACCAGGCGGTCAACCAACTGGGACGCGATCTGAACATCGAGGCGGTGTCGGGGACGGACGGCATCATCGAAGCCGTGCGCTACCGGCGCGCGCCGTTCGTGATGGGCGTGCAGTGGCACCCCGAGTTCCACCGCGCGGGCGGTCCCGAACTGCTCGATTGCACGCCGTTGCTCGATACGTTCCTGCGGGTCGCGCGCGAAACGCGCTTCTGATTGCCACGTCTTCGATTTGACGCGAGCGGGCCGCTGATGGCTCGCTCGCGTTTTTCATTTCTATCTGTCGCAAGTCTGCGCGGCACCTGGTTGCAAATCCATGCGCTTGAGAAAACAACGGTTGTTTTTACGATCTTTTGCGTTTGCGAATCGAATTGCTTAGTTGTCCGTTCATCTCGATTTAAAGTTCTGTCACAGCGCGTCAGAAAGGGCATATTCCACGCGATAATCCGAGGCTGTTTCTGGATACGCATGGAGTATCGACGTATGAAGTACCTCTTCGATCTGCGCCGCACGGTATTGCTCACGCTTGCTTGCGCGCTCATGCATGGCGGCGTCGCGCTGGCGGCCAGCAAGTCGGCGGCAGGAGCGGGCGTCGTGCGCGCGGGCGCGGGCGCGGCGAAAGGCACACCCGCCGACGCGTCGGACACCCAAAGCGATGCCGAGTCCGCCGACGATACGGGCAGTGCACCCGGCCTCGACGCGAGTGTCGACGCAAGCGGCAGCGTACAAGGCGATGTCGCCGATCTGATGCAGCTGATCCACGACGGCGGGCTGACGGAAATGCGCACCACGTACAACGGTGGTTATGGCGCTTCGCTGTTCTTCCACGCGCAGCGCATGACGTACTACGTCGCGCTGTTTCAGGACAAGCATTTCTGGCGCGTCATCAGGACATCCGACCAGTCGCGGGCCGAATCCATCTATACCGGCTTCGCGCGGCAAACGGCGCAACTCGCTGACGTCGAGATACGCCGGGCTCAGTTGCAGGCGCAGAAGGCATCGATCGAGCGGGTGATCGGCGAGTCACAGGCGCGCGCGCAGCGGCTGCAAGCGGATATCGAAGTGGCGCGCGCCCAGGAAGCGAAGGTCGCCGATTATCAGCGGCAAACGCAGGACGAAACGCTCGCGTTGCGTGACGAAAAGGATAAGGCTCAGGCGGAATTGCGTCAGTTGCAGCAGCAGGTGCTGCAGTTGCAGCGTCAGGCGGAGGCGGGGCTGCCGGGGAATCGGTGACGGCGTTTGCTGCGTGGGAGCGCGGCGCCTGCCTGGCGGCAGTGAAACGCAGCGTTGTGGTTGGGTGGGAAGGAGAAAAGGGCTGAGTCCAAGATTTCGCTGGACTCAGCCCTTTTTGTTTGAGACTGATTCGGATGGGTCGCCGCCCACGGACTTACTTCGAAAAGCTATCGGGGACTTCGGTGACGCGCCGCTGTGACATGTGGTTCATCCACTCGGTGCTGTTGGTGTTCACGCGGTCCTGGCGGATCGTGACCGGCGCGACGTTCCGTACATGCGTGCCCGCCGACATCGTGACGGAATCATAGTCGCCATTCAGGCGCGCCGACGGCGCGAGAGGCGAATAGTCGCCCGCGACAGAAGGCAAGTGACGCGCGCGATGTCCCGTCGAAAACCGTGCTTCCGACGATGCATGCAAGTCGTGACGCGGCGCGATGTCCCGCGCGCGGGCCACCGTGTGTGGAACGCGACGCTCGCTCGTACTGGCAAACTCATTGCGCTCGCGCTTCGTCGAGTTAGCTTTGCGTACGTCTCGCGCAGCATGATCGATCCCGGACGGCTTCGCGCTCTTTGGCGGGACGCTTGCATAGACATCGACAGCGCGCGAAGCGACGGGCGACGCGCGCTCCACGGTGATTCGCGAAGCTTGAGTAGCAGGCGTTTCGTGGCCAGTAGCAGGCGAAGCGGAAGCATGCGTCGTTACAGGCCCGGTACGCGTGGAGAAAACATGTCCGGCATCACTGCCCGACGTGTCGATCGTCGTGCTCTTGTCCGGTTTGTGCGCCGTCAGATCACCGCGCGTGCGATTCCACGCGCCGGGCGCATCCGCCGGGCGTTCGATATTGCCCGAACGGCTATGCACGTTTCCATCATGATTCGCCGCGGCATTGAGCGTCACGTCGGGCGCGGCGGCGAGCGTTGGCGACGCAGGCTGTCGCGGATGGTTCGCCATCAGCCACGCAATCGCGGCCACGCCACCGATTGCGCATGCGCCGCCCGCAAGCGTGTTCCATTGACGGCTCTCACGAGCCGGCGCGCGCGTCGGATGACGCATGCCCAGTGGAATCGGGCTGGGCGTAGCGGCAGGCGCCAGCGTGGCCATGGTGGCGGAGGGCTTTCGCAGACTGTCCGGGTCCCAACGGCACATCGTGCGGATAGCGTCGGCACTCAGGCAAAAGGTGCGTAGCATCGCGGCGTACAGCGCCTTCAGTTCCGTGCGGAAGCTGGCGTTGGGCGGCAGCAGCGCCCATTCGCGGCCGAGCGAGCGGGACACCAGTTCAAGAGGGCGAAGGCGCGGCATTCTGATTTCGCCGACTACTAGTGTGAGTGGGGATGTCGACACGGTCTTCGCCTCGTTCTTGTTCGTGTGTTTGGCCTCGAAGCGGCGGACGACAGCAGATGTGAACGCAACGCACGTTCACGGCCCGGTCGAGGCGTTGGGTCGCGGTATCGTGGCAGACGGTTGGTGATTCAACGATCAGATAAATCTTAAATATTTAGTTATCTTAATAATGTTTTGATTCGCGATTCAGACGATAGACATATCTCAATGCAGTGATGTCGACGCCGCCCATATGATCGGGCTCGGCGCCCGAAAACTGCCAGCCTTGCCGTTCGTAGAACGCGATCGCGGACGCATTGCCTTCCAGCACATACAGATACAGCTGCGCCTCGCCTTGCTCGCGCGCCCAGTCCTGCGCGGCGCGCATCAGCAGCTTGCCTGCGCCGATTCCCTGGTGCGCGGGCAGCGCATGCAGATTGTCGAGCAGCACACCCCATGGCGAATCCGGCTGACGTTCGACGCACACGAAGCCGATCGGCTCGCCTGCACGCTCGGCGACCAGCACGGTGCGCCGTTCGGCGCCCGGCGCCGACATCCGAGCGCGCCAGTACGACGCGCGCTCCTGCGCGACCTCGCCATCGAGAAATGCATCCGGCAGCAGCCCGCGATAGGTCGCCTGCCAGCTCGCGCTATGGATGGCAGCGAGGAGATCGGCGTCGGCCTCGGTCGCGGGGCGAAGCGTGAGGGACGAAAGAGCGGGCAGCGAAGCGGAATCGGACATTGCGGCGGTAGTGCGCGGTAGAAAGGAACGGATTGGCCGTCAGGAGGCGGCAAGAGAGTCACAGAGAGTCACGATACGGCGCATGACGCCCGGCGTCACCTGGCGCGGCTTGCCGGTCGAAAACCGCATCGGAAGAATTTTCTTGGAATAGCGTGATTGTAAGCAAATTGTATTAAATGCACGCCCTTCAGAGTAACGTTATTATCACGGCAGGCCCATGTCGTAAGCGGAATATCACGTTTACCCTGATATCTCGACAGCATTTGCCGCATGAGAATACCGCGCCCACGCAAAGCGCTGCGCCCCGACGGGCGCAGACGCGACCCGGCCGAGCCGGAGGGGCATCCGCGCTGTCCCGGCGGATCGTTTGAACTGCCCAACGCTGTCTGTTCCTGCAGGCAGCGGGCTCATTTCGAGAAAGTCATGGCAATCGCATCCCATGCTCAAGTAGCGACGGACGAATCCAAGGTCCGTACCGTATTCCGCGTCGTCAGCGGCAATTTCCTGGAAATGTACGACTTCATGGTCTACGGCTACTACGCCGCTGCGATCGCGAAGACGTATTTTCCGAGCGGCAATGAATTCGCATCGCTGATGCTGTCGCTGTCGGTGTTCGGCGCGGGCTTCCTGATGCGTCCGCTCGGCGCGATCGTGCTCGGCGCGTACATCGACCATCACGGCCGTCGCAAGGGCCTGATCCTGACGCTCGCGCTGATGGCGCTCGGCACGCTCACCGTAGCGTCGATCCCGGGCTACGCGACGATCGGCGTGCTCGCGCCCGTGCTCGTGCTGATTGGGCGGCTGCTGCAAGGCTTCTCGGCGGGCGTGGAACTGGGCGGCGTGTCGGTGTACCTGTCGGAGATCGCGACCAAGGGCAACAAAGGCTTCTATTGTTCGTGGCAATCGGGCAGCCAGCAGGTGGCCGTCGTGTTCGCCGCGCTGATCGGCGTGGTCCTGAACCGCATGCTGCCCGCCGACCAGATGACGGCATGGGGCTAGTGCGTGCCGTTCCTGATCGGCTGTCTGATCGTGCCGTTCCTGTTCATCATTCGCCGCTCGCTGAAGGAGACGGACGAGTTCCTCGCGAAGAAGCACCGTCCGTCGGTCGGCGAGATTTTCTCGTCGATGCTGCAGAACTGGGGCGTCGTGCTGGGCGGCATGGGCATGGTCATCATGACGTATCCGGCTGTGCAATGGCTCGTCGCCGATCCGTCGTTCGCGCGCCTCTTGATGGTCGAGCTGTGGCTGTCGTTCCTGTACGGCTGCTATAACGGCGGGATGGTCGTCGCGCTGACGGAAGTGATGCCGGTCGACGTACGTACGGCGGGCTTCTCGCTGGCGTACAGCCTGGCTACGACGATCGGAGGCTTCACGCCCGCCATCGCGACGTATCTGATCCACTCGACGGGCAACAAGGCGGCGCCCGGCCTGTGGATGAGCGTCGCGGCCGTCTGCGGCCTGATCGCGACGCTCGTGCTGTATCGCACGCCGGAAGCGCGCAACCAGTATCGGACGGCGTAAGCGGTCGTTGCCAGTGCCAAAACAAAACCCCCGCATGCGTGCGGGGGTTTTTATTTGATCGACGGCTTCGGCAAAGCAGCGCTCAACTGCGTAGCGCCGCCGCAACCTCGTCGACGACTTCCCCCCACGCGCCGGGCCGCGGCTGCCGCACGAGCCGCGCGGACGGATACCACGGGCTGCGGGCGTCGCGCGTGAACCAGCGCCAGTCGGCGGCGAACGGCAGCATCAGCCAGAGCGGCTTGTCGAGCGCGCCCGCCAGGTGCGCGATTGCCGTGTCGACCGACACCACGCCGTCGAGCCGCTCGATGATCGCCGCCGTATCGGCGAAGTCGCGGATGCGCTCATCGAAGCGATGAATGTTCTTCGCGTGCGGATGCGCGTCCAGCGCGGCGCGTTCGTCGTCGCTGAGCGCGGGCTGCAGCACGATCCAGTCGATGCCGTCGAGCGCGAACAGCGGTTCGAGCGCGGCCAGCGGCAGCGAGCGGTTTTCCTGACGCTGCGCGCGTCCCGACCACGCAAGGCCGATCTTGCGCTTCGCCTGTCCGCCGAGCGAGCCTCGCCAGGCGCGGCGCGACGCGGCAGGCGCATTCAGATACGGCGTACGCGCCGGAATCGTGTCCAGCTCGGTGCCGAGCGCGAGCGGCAGGCTCAACAGCGGGCATTGCAGGTCGGCGCGAGGTCGCGGCGTGCCTTGCGCGATCAGCGTGACACGCCATTGCTGCGCCGTCGGTTCGAGCAGCGACAGCAGCTGCGGCTGCACTTCGAGCACGACACGCGCGGCGCGCTGCGCCACCACCTCGACGAAGCGCACGAATTGCAGCGTGTCGCCGAAACCCTGTTCGGCGTGCACGAGCAGCGTGCGCCCGGTAATCGGCTCGCCGTTCCAGCGCGGCATCGGCGCCGCGTCCGGCGGCAGCGCCGTGTTTTCCAGCCGCCATTCGTATTCGGGCAGGCCGCGCTTGAAATCGCCGCGCGTGAGCAGCGTCACGCCGCGGTTCATGTGCGCGATGGCTTGATCGGGCCGCAGGCGCAGCGCCTGGTCGAAGGCGCGCAGGGCGGCGTCGTACGCGCCGAGCGCGTGATGCGCGGCGCCGAGACTCAGCCAGGCGAGCGCGAAGTTCGGGTCGAGACCCACGGCGCGCTCGAAGCGCGGCCGGGCTTCTTCGTGACGGCCAAGCGAGGCGAGCGCGTTGCCGAGGCCGAACAGCGCGGGCGGCAGGTTCGTCTGCAGCGTGAGGACGGCTTCGAATTCGGCGACGGCTTCGTGATGCTGTCCCGTCGCGTCGAGCGTATTGCCCAGGTTGAAGCGCGCGGCGACGAAGCGCGGCTCGATCTTGAACGCCGCGCGAAAATGCGCGATCGCCTCCTTGGCCGAGCCGAGCGCATTGAGCGCCATGCCGATGTTGTTGTGCGCGCCCGCATGGCCGGGCCGCAATTCGAGCGCGCGCCGGAACGAATTGACGGCTTCGCGGTGCCGGCCGAGCGCGTGCAGCGCATTACCGAGGTTGACGTGTGACGACGCGTCCAGCGGCTGCAGGCGCAGGGACTTCTGGAACGCGTCGACGGCATCTTCGTGGCGCCCGGCGAGCGCGTACGCATTGCCGAGGTTGTAGTGCGCCATCGGAAACGTCGGCGCGAGGGTCAGCGCATTGCGAAAGCGTTCGATTGCCTGGTCGAGCCGGCCGAGCGCCTTCAGCGCGTTGCCGAGGTTGAGTTGCAGCGCGGCGTCCTGCGGGCGCAAATCCGCGGCGCGGCGCACGAGGTCGGCCGCTTCTTCGTGCTGGCCTTGCTGGTGGCACAGCACGCCAAGCAGATGCAGCGCATCGACGTGGACGGGATCGAGTTCGAGCGTAGCGCGATAGTCGCGCTCGGCGTCGTCGAGCCGTCCGTCGCGTGCATGACGCAGGCGAGGGTGTGATGCAGGAAAACGCGCATTTTCCCATACTCGGCGCATGCCCCCCGACTTGACGCGGACAGTGTTGCTCAATAACATATGAACACATGTTCAAATGTACGTATCGACGTTGCGTCGATACGGGTGCCCTCCATGTCTACCGTGCTCTCTCTGAATACCGACGACCGTGTCGTGCAGATCGCTGATCTGTTCCGCCTGCTGGGCGACCCGACGCGCCTGCGCATCGTCCTCGCTTGTGTCGATGAGCGGCGCGCGGTGGGCGCGATCGCCGAATCGCTGAACCTGTCGCCATCGCTCGTCAGCCATCATCTGCGGCTGTTGCGGGCGGCTCGCATCGTGCGCGCGGAGCGGCAGGGCAAGCAGGTTTTCTACGTCGCCGCCGACGGCCACATCAGCGGCATGCTGACCGACATGCTCGAGCACGTCGCCGAACCCGTCAGCGAATCCGCCGCCGACCTCACGCAGGATCACGCATGAAATACACCGCTCATCAGACCAACGGCACGACGCCGCAGCATCAGCCGAAGTCCGACGCGCATGTGCACACGGACGCGTGCGATCACGCGGAGCACGATCACGAACCGCACGAAGCGGGCAACAAGGGGTCGCACGCGCATCATCATGGGCACGGTGGGCATCACCACCATCACGCGCCCGCGTCAGGCCACGGACGCGCGTTCGCGCTCGCCGTCGTGCTGAATGTCACGATCGTCGTCGTGCAGGCGATCTACGGCGTGCTCGCCAATTCGACCGCGCTGCTCGCCGACGCCGGACACAATCTCTCCGACGTACTAGGCCTGCTGCTCGCCTGGGGCGCAACCTGGCTCGCGACGCGCCGCCCGTCCGCGCGCTACACGTTCGGCCTCGGCGGCTCGTCGATTCTCGCGAGCCTGCTCAATGCGGGGCTGCTGCTGTTCGCGTGCGGTGTGATCGTCGCGGAAGCGGTCGGCAGGCTGTTTCATCCGTCGCCCGTCGCGGGTCTCGACGTGTTCATCGTCGCGCTCGTCGGCATGGTCGTGAACGGTTTCTCGGCATGGCTTTTCATGCGCGGCCAGGAAGACGATTTGAACATTCGCGGCGCATTTCTGCATATGGCTGCCGACGCGGCCGTGTCGGCCGCCGTTGCCGTTAGCGGCCTCGCCATTCTTTTCAGCGGCTGGACATGGCTCGACCCGGTGATGAGCATCGTCGTGGTCGCGGTGATCGTGTACGGCACGTGGGGCTTGCTGCGCGATTCCATCAAGCTCGCGCTCAACGGCGTGCCGCCCGGCGTCGACGTGCAGAAAATTCGCGAGTATCTCGCCGCGCAGCCCGGTGTCACCGACGTGCACGACCTGCACGTGTGGGCGCTGTCGACGACGGGCAACGCGCTGTCCGCGCATCTCGTGATTCCGGACGGCCATCCGGGGGACATGGTGATCGACGGGATCGTCGGCACGCTGCGCGCGGAGTTCGACATGCACCACGCGACGCT
>WNGR01038518.1_pt1 | contig 11978 bp, 10 predicted proteins | sample 5407581 | NCBI WGS metagenome assembly WNGR01 (sample SAMN13153383, study PRJNA577476) | soil metagenome | isolation source: 80 cm soil or saprolite under Garry oak tree replicate 2 | place: USA:California | collected 2016-06-15
ACCGGACGCGTTCGGCAATGCCGAGCGACGCCGCAAGTTCAGTCAACGATTTCAGCAGCGGTCCCTTGCCCGCGAGGTCAAGGCGCCAGTTCAGTCGCGACGATAGAGAAGGCGAATCCCGCTCCAACTCTGCAAGCGAGCGCAGCACCCAGTCGATGCGCTTGTTCGATTCAATCCGGCACACGGAGAGCATTCGAAACTCGCCCGCGACGGGGCGGATACGAAACAGGTCCGCCGGGTTCGATGTACTGAGGCCACCCATGCGCGCGATGTGGGCCTCGATGCCAAAGTCCTTGCGGCACTCCGCGCGAAGATATTCGCTAGTGACGATCGTGTTGCCGCCGCTCCGCAGGCCATGCGCAACGATGCGATTCGAAACCGTGAGCCGTGCGCGGCTCTTCAGGCTCCGTGTAGCTGGGTCGACGAAGAGCGAGGGCGTGTCGTGCATCAGATCATGAAATCCGCGCATTCCCGCAAGCGTAGCGTGTAGCGCGGGCTGATATCCGGAGAGCAGCGGTTGCGGTGAACCTACTGAACGCGACTTGAAGTAACCGCGCAGCGCGGCAATGCGTCTTCGCGTCCCCGAGACCTTCAGTTCGACGACTTCCAGCGGATGAGTGGCATAGCGCGCGAGACTGCAGTGGTCGGCATACGTGACGACGTGGGTGCCCAGGCCGCGTTCATGCAGCCAGCGAGCCAGCGCAAGCACACTTCGCTCCGCACCTCCGAACTGCTCGATCTCAGTGATGACGATGGGACGCGAGGACTCGGATCGGGTCTCAACCATAAGCTATCGCTGTGCGAGCATATCGAGGCTCGAGAAAAATTCCGGAAAGGAGATGGCCGCAGCTTCTGCGCCGTCGATCTCCGTCTCTCCCGTTGCGCGCAATGCTGCTATCGCAAACGCCATCGCAATGCGGTGGTCCGTGCCGGAGTCGATCAACGCACCGTGCAGACTCTGGCCGCCCGGAATCTCCAGCCCGTCGGGATGCTCCGTCAGCTCAGCTCCCATTGCGCGCAGATTCCTGGCAACCAGCGCAATCCGGTCGGACTCCTTCACGCGCAGTTCCTGTGCGTCACGAATAATGAGCCCATTGGCAGTGAAGGGCGCGATTGCGGCAAGCACCGGCAGTTCGTCGATCACCTGCGCCGTCAACGACCCGCTAATCACAAACGGTTCCGCGGAGGTCGTAACCCCGCGATTGACCTGGATGCTTCCGATCAGTTCGCCATGATGCTCTTCGACGTTCAGGACCTTGATGCGCCCGCCGAGCGCCGTGATCACGTCGAGCAGCGCCGCGCGCGTGGGGTTCATTCCAATCGAATCCAGCACAAGATTCGAGTCGGGGAAGAGCAGCGCAGCGCAGAGAAAGAACGCCGCCGAAGAGATATCGCCGGGAACAGTCGCATCGATCCCCTTGAGCTTCTGCCCGCCCGCAATGGAGAGCTTCTCGCCTGAGCGCGTCAGCGTCGCCCCGAAAGCCTTCAACGCATGCTCCGAATGATCCCGCGTCCGAATCGCCTCCGACAGGCTGGTAGTTCCTTCCGCCTGCAGTCCGGCGAACAGAACGGCGGTCTTCACCTGGGCCGAAGGAATCGGCGTAGTAAAGTCGATGGCGTGGAGCGGACCACCATGAATCGTGATCGGGGCATGTCCATCCACAAGTTCAAGTTTAGCTCCCATCTCACTGAGTGGTTTGCGAATACGTTCCATCGGACGCAGCGTCAGCGAATGGTCCCCAATCAGCGTGAATGTGTGAGGATGTGGCGCAATCAGCCCTGCCAGCATCCTCATCGTCGACCCCGAGTTGCCGCAATCGAGCGCTGTCGCCGGGTGGCGAAACGCCCCCGCCACACCCGTAACCTCAATCACGGAAGCCGGCCCCGAGCCGTGTTTGACCACCGTCGCGCCCAGAGCTTCCATGCAGGCAAGCGACGAGTGCGGATCGGCTCCTGTCGAGAAATTCGAGAGACGCGAAGTGCCTTCAGCCAGCCCCGCGAGCATCGCATAGCGGTGGGAGATGGACTTGTCGCCGGGCACAGTCAGAGAGCCTTGAAGCGTTCGGGCAGGACGGATGATTTGCGTGGACATTCACTTTCTAGTGTAACCAACTTCAGTGGTTTCACAGGCATCGGATACACCCGGATTGTGGTGCGATCCGACGAATGTGGCGCCCGCTTGCACCCGTCCTTTGCACACCTTTAAGGCGTATGCTAGCGTCATATCCTGTGAGGTCGCTTTTTGCGCGCATCCACAACCAGGCCGGAATTCCAACCCTCATCGCGCTTGCATGAACTCTCAGCCGAAGAGGCCGCCCTGTACCGTCAGTTAGACCCCCACAAAATCCCTCAGCACGTCGCCATCATCATGGACGGCAACGGACGCTGGGCCGGCAAACGCGCTCTCAAACGCTTCCTCGGCCACCAACAGGGCGCCGAAAGCGTCCAGTTCGTCGTCGAGACCGCCTCGCGCATTAACCTCCCGTTCATCACGCTCTACGCCTTCTCGCTCGAAAACAACTTGCGCCGCCCCAAATCCGAGGTCAACTTCCTGATGAAGCTGCTCAGGAGCTACCTCGTCGGCAACGTCAAGCGCATGAACGACAACAACGTGCGCATGCAGTACATCGGCCGCATCTGCGAGCTCCCATCAGAGGTCCAGGACACGATGCAGTGGGCCTCAGAAGCCACAGCACGCAACACCGGAACCACCCTCACCCTCGCCCTCAACTACGGCTCCCGCTCCGAGATTGTCGACGCCGCCCGCTCCATCCTCACCGGCCTCATCGCCGAAGCCCACCAGCGCGGTTGCTCCCTCGAAGACCTCATTCAGGTCGACGGCCTCGAAGCCCGCCTCGACGAGCACCACATCTCCGACCATCTCTACACCGCGCACATGCCGGACCCAGACCTGGTCATCCGCACCTCCGGCGAGCAGCGCATCTCGAACTTCCTGCTCTGGCAGATCGCCTACTCCGAAATCTACATCACTGATCGTCTCTGGCCCGACTTCCGCGGCATCCATCTGCTCGAGGCGATCCAGAACTACCAGAAGCGCGAGCGCCGCTTCGGAGGCCTCGGCGAAACCTTCACCGACGAAGACCTCGACACGCTCGAACCGGCCGCCGAAGTCGCCGAAGAGATCGTCACCGAACTCACCCCCAAGCAACTCACTCCCCGCTAGACGTCGCGGGTGCCCCATGTCAGACCGCGTTTTGGCCTGATGTGGGGTTGTGCCGTTTGTCATCCCAACCTTGCAGCCGCCGTGGAATCGCCAACCGCACGCTACAGCCGCCCATCGCGCCGCGCTGCGTCGTACAGCGACAGCCCGATCAGCGTCTTCCCATCGTGAATCTTGCCTTCCGCGACCAGCTTCATTGCCTCCGACAGCGGCAGGCGGAACACCTCGAGATTCTCGTCTTCCTCCAGCTTCGCCTCGCCCTGCCGGATATCCCGCGCCAGGTAGATCTGCATCCACTCGCCCAGAAAGCCCGGGCTCGCGAAATACTTCAGCAGCATCGTCCACTTCTTCGCCCGGTATCCCGTCTCCTCGATCATCTCCCGCTTCGCCGCCGCCAGCGGAGCCTCGCCCGGATCCCGCGTGCCTGCCGGCAACTCGATCAAAAACTGCCCCGCCGCATGCCGGTACTGCCGCTCCAGAATCACCTCCGGATCAGCAGGATTCACCGACTCATCCACCGCCAGAATCACAACCGACCCGTTGTGCCGGATCACGTCCTTCCTGTGGCGATGACCACTGGGCTCTTCCAGTATGTCGGTGAACACGTTGAAGACTCTGCCCTTGAACGCCAGTTTGGAGGAAACCAGCTTCGGAGCCTTGGGCTTGGCGAGTCTCGACGCCGTCTTCGTCTTGCGCGCGACGGGCTTGCTGGATTTGCTTGGTTTTGCAGACATGAACCTACGGTATCATCCTGCATCGGGCCAGCAAATGGCGCATCCAATCGGATGCGTGTTCCAATCGATGGGGGAGTTCTTCGTGCCGGACCCGACGGCCGAAACACTCGCCTCAAGTTCCCAAGGACTGTGGATGAGCACTGAGTGTTACCCCATCGCGACGCTGCTGCACACCACCAGGCTCTTCCGCGACTTCCTCGCAATGGGCGACAGCGCTGCCGACGCTCCGCTGCGCCACTGGTACGGAGCCGAGCCGCTCGGCCGCGCATGGATGCAGCCCGCCGCTCCTTCCGCCAACGCCTCCGCTCTTGCCGATGCACTCGAACGTCAAAGCCTCTCCTTCGGAGCCGGTCCCTCCACACTCGCCAACATCGCAAAACTCCGCACCGGAGCACGAGCCGTCGTGACCGGCCAGCAGGTCGGCCTGCTCGGAGGCCCGCTGCTCACCCTGTTCAAAGCCGCCACTGCAGTCGCCCGCGCGAAACAAGCAACTGCGACGACAGGCGTTGAACACGTTCCCATCTTCTGGCTCGCCACCGAGGACCACGATCTCGAAGAAGTCGACCAGGTCTCGCTCCTCACCAAGACCTCGGTCGAAACTCTCCGTCTCGGTGTGAAGTCCCCGCACCACGCCGCGCCCGTCGGCAACATCCCTCTCGGCGGTTCCGTCGACGCACTCCTCGACCACGCCAGCGATCTCCTCCCCTCCGCCACGCCATCGAACACGCGGAAGAATTCGAAGCAGCCCTCCTTAGCCGCGCCACCGAGCTCGAATCCGCGGGCTACCATGCGCAAGTCCTCGTCAAGCCCGGCGCTTCACTCCTATTCCTGGTCATCGACGCAAACGGCTCGCAGGAGCGCCACGCCCTTCGCCGCTTGCCGGACGGGACGTGGAAGGCAGGGGCAGGGAACTCGGCGCAAAGCTTCACCACCGCCGACCTTCTCGCCATCCTCGATCAGGCTCCCGAACGCCTCAGCCCCAACGCACTCCTTCGCCCGGTCTTTCAGGACACCATTCTGCCGACCACCGCGTACATCGGCGGCCCGGCGGAGGTTGCCTACTTCGCGCAAAGTTCTGTCCTCTACGAGCAAATCCTTTGCCGGACCACGCCGATCCTTCCGCGCCTCTCCGCCACGCTCATCGAACCGGCCATCGGAGCGGTGATGGCCCAGCACGAGGTCAGCCTGCCCGACGCCATGCAGGCCACAGACGAACTCGCCCAACGCCTCGGTGCGCGCGCGATGCCTATCGAAGCCAAGCGCCGTCTTGCCGCCGCCGGAAACGCCCTCGACGAAGCGCTCACCGCTGCGCAGGACTACCTCGGCACCCTCGACGCCAGCCTCGGCAAGTCCGCCGAAGTCTCCGCCTCCAAGATGCGTTACCAGATGGACCGCCTGCGCCGCCTTGCCGCGACTTTCGAACTCAACAAGGAAGCCAGCCTGCGCAAGCACGCCGAAGCCATGACTCTCCACCTCTTCCCCGAAGGTCACCCGCAGGAGCGCGTTATCGCCGGTGCCTGGTTCCTCGCCGCCTACGAGGCGATCCACCCCGAGTCCCCCACCGCCGCTCCCGGCACTGGCCTGATCGCCCGCCTGGTTGAAGAAGCCGCCAGCCAATGTCCGGGCCACATCGTCATCCGCCTTTCCCCAACCCCTCAACAGTCATAAAATGGTCTCCGACGAAGAGGAGAACCAATATGGGCCGGTTGACCGACGAACCATTCGAAATAAGCTGCCCCGACTGCGGCGCGATGCTCAAGATCGACCCGATGACGCGCGCCGTCATCGCTCATACACCAGCGCCACGCAAGCGCATGTTCGAGGACTTTACCGATGCTGCCAAAGCCCTCCGCGAGGCCGACGCGCGCCGCGACTCCATCTTTGCCCAGGCCGTCGACGCCCACAAAAATAAAGATGACCTGATGGCCAAGAAGTTCGACGAGGCCGTCAAGAAGGCCAAGGAGGGCCCAATGACCGACCGTCCTCTCCGCGATTTCGACCTGGAATAAATGGCCCCCCGCACCCCCCGTACTTAAGTCCTAAAGTACATCCAATAAAGGACTTAGGCCTGAATAAATGGTATATACCATCAGGCAAAGTATTCATTCCATTAGACGTGTATAGCTAAAGTATCTGGAATCTTATAGTTATGACAAGTTCTCACTGTCTTGTGGACTGAGAGGTACAGGGCCAGGCACGGGGCCGCGCTCCTGTTGCTCCTTCTTTAAGGATATCGTGCGTGTCAAGCGCCGCGCTGGTTGGTAATGGGTTGGTAATGGGTCAATCTGAAGTAGATGACCGACCGACGTTTCCGAGAAGCGGACATTGCAGGCAGTTGATCTGTTCTGAGTTTTGTAATTTGCTCGGAAGTCTGCCCTCAGAGTTGCCCTCGAAGGACTTGCATGTTGCTGAAGAACCTGAGAACATTTCGGGCATGATCAAGGCAATCACAATCGGATGGCAAAGCAAGATCTTGGACTGCCTATTGTTCGTGTCGCTGATCATTTTTTCGCATTCGGGGACGGCTTGGATCGTCTTCCCATCACTCCTGCTTGCTCAGACTGCGATTGCCTTGGTTCTTATATCTCGCGGTCGCACGAAAACGTCGTTTTCAAATAAAGGCCCTCTCACAGAGCGAAGTTAACCCGAACTCCCGGCTTCCGGGAGTTCGCTACATCCTTGCTCCAAATTTCTCGATTTCCTGGACGACGTGGAGTGCGCGGAATGTATTTCAACAAAGAACGATTGCGCCTCTACTTCGTTGGCCTGCTTGTCATTCAAGTTCTGCTCTGCGTAGGGCATTTGTCGTTGATGCGGACTGGATGGGTCGACTTCCGCATTTATTACACCGCCGGACACATGGTTCACACCGGCCACCTCTACGACTACGGAGCCGAGTTGGCCGCACAGAACGCACTGGTCAGCCCAATGCGATATGCGCTTCCATTCATGTACCCTCCCTACACGGCTCTGCTGTTCGTCCCGTTCTCTCTGCTCAGCTTTCGAGCGGCCTACGTGGCATTCTTTGTCGTTAACCTCTGCCTATGCGGGGCCTGCGTCCTCGTTATGCGCCCGTACGACTCTGCGCTTCGTGCACGATGGGGGCCATTGACACTGCTGCTATTCCTGTCCTTCATGCCCCTGGGGGTGACGTTGGGGTTGGGTCAGATGGCAATTCTTCTGCTGCTGTTGTATTGCTCCTGCTTTGCTTCAGTTCAGAACGGGAGGCCGTTCCTTGCCGGAATGCTCCTGTCCCTGGCGCTCATGAAATTCCAGATCGCTTTGCCCGTGGCGTTGCTGTTCCTTCTTTGGCGTCAATGGAGATTCGTGGCGGGGTTCGCGTCCGGAGCCGTCGCGCTTACCCTTATCTCGATCCGCATAACGGGAGTCAGGGGCTTTTTAGACTATCTTCCTTCCATCTTCTCCATACACGCTTCGAGCGAAGCGAAGTATTTGAGCTACCCCGAACAGATGCCTAACCTGTACGGCTTTTTTCACGCCATAAACAGTGGAAAATGGGGATTTGTCGCCACAATCATCTGCTCACTGCTGGTAATCATGTGGGCGGCGACGCGCAAACCCTCGCTGCCCCTCGCGCTGCTGGCAGGGCTACTTGTGAGCTACCATCTTTACCCGTATGACCTGACACTCCTCCTTTTGCCGATCATCCTTGTCCTCAATGCCGAATTAGATTCGGGCACTGAGCGTGCGGCCTTATATGCGAGCTTGTTTATGCTGTCACTGGCTCTGTTTGGCCCTATGATCCCTGTCGAGTTTCTTCACCTGCTCGTGATCCCGGTCGGAGTCCTGTTCGTATCCTTAGGGCAGGTAGGCGCCATTCGGTCGGTAGAAATTGCGACATGGTCGGACCGCCATTCGGACGTGGATCAGACTGCCGTAATCTCGACAACATAGAAACGATCAGGGTTTGCTCTGAACTTTCCGCAGTACTGGGCGGGCTCAACCGGTCGGTGCAACGCCAAACAGCCGCATCGAGTTTACGGGACGCCTTTCTCGTTTTCTACTGAACAGCGATGCGGCGGAGGACGGTGATGGGGATGGAGCCGTCGGGACGAGGGCTGACGCGCCAGCTTAACGTCTCGCCCTTCAGTTCGTAGTCACGGACCACTGTTGTGTCGTCGTTGTTCGGATAGGTGCTGCGATCGACATGGATCGTTACCTTGCCGGCGGCGGTGTCGACGGAATAGGTGCCAAAGCTGCAACTCGAGCTCAGTTGCGCCTCTTTATATTCCTCGAAGGTGCCCTTCTCCCACGTCCCGGAAGATCTCGAGCATGTAATGCCCGTCGGCAGTAAAGATGGCCATGCCGTGAGGCTCAGCGCCATAGTCGACGACGCGCGTTCCGTCTGGCAATATCTTGTCCGCGGCGATGAGCTTCCATGTGCCGACAAACGGGTTTGCGGCTGGCGCCTGGGCATGCGCGGAGGAAATGGCGAATGCCACGGCAGCAATGAGGGAAACGATGCTAGCGATCATGGGTACACCGTACCAACTACGGGAAAGCTGCACAATTTGAATGTTTTTACCGATGGAGTGAGCGGCTCTTATGCTTTTTGCAGGATGCGCGGGCGTTGCGGATAGGTGAGTTCGGCAAGAACGTCTTGAGTCGCCATGCCAAGCAAAGAATGCAGAGCGTCGACCGCAGGCGTAGCGGTGAGGTTTTGGCCACGGTGCAGCGCAACGGGAAAACTGGGGAGAACGGGGAGCCGATGCAGCGATTTATTCGCCATGAGATGCGCTGGTAATTGCATCGCGGTACGTGCGGTGATGCCGAGTCCCCCCTGAAGTGCTGCCCATAGGCCGTCCAGGCTTGGGCTGGTGGCCGCGATACGGTACGGGATGCCGGCGGCTTCGAGCTGTTGCACCGCAGCCTTGCGGAAGGCGCATTGTGGGCCTAATACAGCAAGCGGGAGTGAAGCATCCTGCATGCGGAAGGTCCGGCTGGCGATCCAGAGCACGGGGAGTTCGCCCAGGATCAGCGCGTCCTTCCGGTCTGCGAAGCCGATTGTCAGTGTGAGGTCAAGCTGGCCTTTGTCCAGGGCTTCGATAAGCGCGCCGTTGCCCTCGATACGCAGTTCTACCTGCGTTCGCGGATAGAGCGTCGTGAACTGCCGCAAGGCGTCAGGCAGCACAGACGCGAAATCCTGCGGAGCACCGATGCGAACGGTGCCGGCCAATGTCACTCCGTGCATGGTTTGCAAGAGGTCATCATTCAGCGCAAGCATACGGCGAGCGTATCCAAGCGCTGTGTGTCCGGCCTCTGTCAGCTTGAGTGCCCGGCCGTGCTTGCGAAAGAGCGGTGTTCCCAGTTCCTCTTGAAGACGCTTCATCTGCAGGCTGATGGCAGATGGTGTGCGTCCAAGACGGTCTGCCGCCTGCGCGAAACCACCAGCATCATGCGCCGTGACGAGAGTCCGCAGGGTGTCGAGATCGAGATTGTGCGGTGGCATCCTGCGTTGAGGTTACATGAGCTACGGCGGCGGAGCAGGATCAACGCCTGGCGCGGCTTTGGTGAGTTATTGGAAGACTTGTTCCAGTGGAACCTGGAAGATGTACGCGATGCGGAAGGCGACTTCGACCGAAGACGAATAGCCCTACTGTCTGACGCAGAGGGAAGATCCTCCAGAAGTGCGCGCAAATGGCGTCATCAACATATCTGCAGGCCGCGGCAGGAAAGCATAAATCCTACTCACCAATGCATTGAGAAAAATCAACTTGTGAGGTTGCCGTTCCAGGGCTAGCTTAACCGCATGACGATCAGGCATCTTCCCCTTTTGGCAGTCGCGCTGATAGGTTCCCTGATAGTTTCAGCGCAAAAAACAAAACAAATTCCGCTGCCGGCTAGTCAAAACCCCTCGAATGCTGACCTTCCAATTTCGGCGGCGGTATGGGCCGGAGACACGCTGTATGTGAGTGGATGGCTCGACCCGGACATAAAGGCACACACCGATACCACGTCACAAACCGTGGGTCTGCTCAAGGACGTCCAAACGTTCCTCCAAACGCAAAGACTGACGCTGGGCGATGTGGTGATGATGCATGTGTATCTTGGGGGCGATCCTGCGAAAGACGGCAAGATGGACTTTGCCGGAATGATGGCCGGATATACCCAATTCTTCGGCACCAAGGACCAACCGAACAAGCCCGCACGCACCACGGTGCAGGTGGTTCTGCCCGCTGGTGCTCGTGGCGGTTTGATAGAAATCGACCTAGTCGCAGTGCGTCCAAAGTAGCAGCCGGGTTCAGTAGCGGTGAGGCAGTTGGGCCAGACGGCTTCCACGGTAGACTGAGAGTATGCCGCCAATTCTCAACGCACAGGGTCTGTCGAAGCGCTTTGGCGCCGTACCGCTGTTTCAGGACATCAGCTTTCCCGTCTCCGACGGCGACCGTATTGGACTGATCGGCCCCAACGGTGCCGGAAAGTCGACGCTCCTCGCCGTCCTCGCCCGGGAGCAGGAGCCCGACTCGGGCGAAGTTGCCACACGCAAGCGCGCCCGCATCGCCTATGTCTTGCAGGAGTCGAACTTTGCGCCAGGAATGACGGTGCGCGACGTGCTGGACGCAGCACTGACGCGCGCAGGGCTCGCCGAGGCGGACCACGCGGGGCGCCTGCACGAGACAGCGGGGCGGACCGGCTTTCCGGACCTCGCGGCGGACGCTGCGACGCTGTCCGGAGGCTGGCGGAAGCGGCTGGCAATTGCGGAGGCGATCGTCACGCATCCGGACGTGCTGCTGCTGGATGAGCCGACGAACCACCTCGACCTCGCCGGAATCGCGTGGCTGGAAGAGTTGCTGAACGAAGGCGCCTTTGCTTGCGTGATGGTGAGCCACGACCGCTACTTTCTGGAGAATGTCGCCACCGAAATTGTCGAACTGAATCGCGTGTACGCCGAAGGCCTGCTGCGCGTGAAGGGAACCTACTCGAAGTTCATCGAGGGCAAGCAGGCTTATCTTGAAGCGCAGTCGAAGCTCCAGGATGCACTGAAGAATCGCGTAAAGATCGAGGTCGAGTGGCTGCGCCGGGGTCCTAAAGCGCGCTCGACCAAGGCGAAGGCCCGGATCGACAATGCGCAGGACCTGATCGGACAGCTACGCGACGTCAACCAGCGGGTCCAGACCTCGACTGCCGGAATCGACTTCGCGGCGACCGACCGCCAGACCAAACGCCTGGTCGAGTTCGAAGATGTATCGCTGAGTTTCGGTGAGAAGAAGATCGTGGAGAGCCTGAGCTTCCTCATCACCAACGGAATGCGCGTCGGCCTGGTGGGGCCGAACGGCTCCGGCAAGACCACGCTGCTGCGGCTGCTGACCGGCGAACTTGAGCCGACCGCCGGCACGATCAAGAAAGCGGCGTCACTGAAGATTGTCTACTTCTCGCAGATGCGCGAATTGGACGAAGGCGTTACGTTGCGTCGCGCGCTCGCACCCGATTCCGACTCGGTCGTCTATCAGGGCCGCGTCGTCCACGTCGCCAGCTACGCGACGAAGTTCCTGTTCACGAGCGAGCAACTCAATCAGCCGATCGAACGGCTCAGCGGTGGCGAGCGGGCTCGCGTGCTAATTGCAAAGTTGATGCTGGAGCCCGCCGACGTGCTGCTGCTCGACGAGCCGACCAACGATCTCGACATCGCGACGCTCGAGATACTGGAAGAGAGCCTGCTTGAGTACACTGGCGCGCTGGTGCTGGTGACGCATGACCGCTACATGCTGGACCGCGTCTCCACCATCGTTCTCGGCCTCGATGGGCAGGGCAACGCTGAGACCTTCGCCGACTACTCGCAATGGGAACAATGGCAGGAGGACGGGTCGAGGTTCGAGGTTCAAGGTTCGAGCGAGCCCGAGGTGCGGCAGATCCAGGAGAGGAGTGGGGGCAAGAAGAAGCTTTCTTACCTGGAGGCCCGCGAATATGCGTCGATCGAAGACCGCGTCGAAGCCGCGGAAGAGCGTCTGAACGCCGCCCGCGACCTGCTCGACGAGCCCAGCGTTGCGACCAACGCCGACGCGTTGACCGCGGCGCTGCACGAGATGGAGCAGGCGCAGGCC
>WNGR01011376.1_pt1 | contig 11977 bp, 10 predicted proteins | sample 5407581 | NCBI WGS metagenome assembly WNGR01 (sample SAMN13153383, study PRJNA577476) | soil metagenome | isolation source: 80 cm soil or saprolite under Garry oak tree replicate 2 | place: USA:California | collected 2016-06-15
CGTCGCTCGCCTCGACGGTCGAGCCGCACCAGATGCGCAGGCCGGGCGGCGCGTCGCGGTAGGCATCGATATCGTAGGCGACGTTTTCCTTCTCGAGCGCCGCGGCGAGAGTCTTGACGAAGGCCGCCTGCGCCTCCGGCGCCAGCGCCGTCACCGCGGGATCGACGACCTTCAGGCAGACCGAGGTGTTGGAGCGGGTGGCCGGGTCCTTGGACAGGAAGTCGATCCAAGGCGTGCGCGCCACCCACTCGGCGATCACCTTGGCGTTGGCGTCAGCCCTGGCGATGAGCGCCTTGAGCCCACCGAGCGACTTCGCCCACATCAGCGTGTCGAGATAGTCCTCCACACACAGCATGGACGGCGTGTTGATGGTCTCGCCCTCGAATACGCCCTCGATCAGCTTGCCATTGTTGGTGAGGCGGAAGATTTTCGGCAGCGGCCAGGGAGGCGTGTAACTGGTCAGGCGGTCGACCGCCCGCGGCGAGAGGATCAGCATGCCATGCGCTCCCTCACCGCCCAGAACCTTCTGCCAGGAGAAGGTCACGACATCGAGCTTGGCGAAATCGAGCGCCTGGGCGAAGCAGGCCGAAGTCGCGTCGCAGATGGTCAGCCCCTGCCGATCGGCGGCGATCCAGTCGGCATTGGGGACGCGCACGCCCGAAGTGGTGCCGTTCCAGGTGAAGACGACGTCGGTTGCCGGATCGACCTTGGAGAGGTCGGGCAACTCGCCGTAGCCGGCCTTGAGGATGGTCACGTCCTTGAGCTTGAGCTGCTTGGCCACATCGGTCACCCAGCCCTCGCCGAACGACTCCCAGGCGAGCATGGTGACAGGGCGCGCGCCCAACAGCGACCACAGCGCCATCTCCACGGCGCCAGTGTCGGAGGCGGGCACGATGCCGACCCGATGGGCGGCGGGGACTTCCAGCACCTCACGGGTGAGGTCGATTGCGCGCTTGAGCTTCGCCTTGCCGATCCTGGACCGGTGGGAGCGTCCGAGAACTGCGTCGGTGAGGGTTTGGAGGCTCCAACCGGGGCGCTTGGCACAGGGGCCGGAGGAGAAGTGCGGAACGGACGGCCGCACGGGCGGCATCGCAATGGCCATGGTCTACCCTTCCAGATAGGCGCCCCTCGTTGGGGAGGGGTGTCCCGCGGTGGGAGATAAGCGATGGCGGGGTTTGGGTCAACCCGGCAGGCGAGCGAACGGCAACGTCCGACCGAAGGGCATTCGCTAGAATTTGAAGCCGATCGCGCCGTGAACGGAGTTCACGGTCACGGGGCGATCCCCGAAGTGAACGAACTTCACATATTCGTATTCTCCGCGGAGGAACGCGAAGGATGTCAGCATCCAGTCAATACCGAACCCGGCCGTGTAGCCATAGCTCAAGAGGTCATTCTTGGTGAAAGTCGCGCTCCCGCAAAATCCGTTCACCGGGTCGCAATTGTTGATCGTCGCAGTGGCCGAATCGCTCACATTGGCGCGGCCCACCGCAACGCCGACCATCGCATAGGGCAGGAACGATCCGATCGCCCAGCCGCCACGACCACGAATTGTCGCATAGTCGACGAGGTGGAGCGAGGAGTTCAGCTGCACGGTCGACGGAATCGAATTTCCGCTGACCAAGATTTTCGCCACCGCCGTCGCTGCCGAGGCAGTGGCGAGGTTGGCGTGACTGTAGGTACCCTCGATGCCGATGATGGCATCGTCGAACTGCCAGTTATAGCCGGCAAAACCGCCGAAGTTCGGGCCGGCTCTATTGTCCGCCAGGAGCTTGATGGGACCGGCCATCGCCTGCGCGGGGGCGCCGAAGGGAGCGGGCACGAGAAAATTGAGAGCCAGCTTGGCTTCGCTCCCGAAGTCGGCCCGCGCATTCGAATAGCCGCCCTGCCCGCCGAAATAGACTCCGTTCCAACGGAAGTATACGGGCGGCGCCGGGACGAAGGGGCTCGATCCGCGCAGGGTCGGAATCTCGAAGTCGGCGGCGAACGCGCCGGACGCGAGCATGATCAGGGCGAAAGCAACGACCAGGCGACGCATGCCGACCCCATTTGTTGCGCGGGCTTCCTTCCGCCCCATCGGCGATCATGATTGATTAACCTTAATGAGCGGTTAGCTCGCCCCACCCGGCGAACAAAAACGGCGCGGGGGGCTCCCGCGCCGTTGCTGTTCTTTGCGGTGATCCCGTGTGGGTGGCGGCGCTCAACCGCGGCGCATCAGCGGGGGAGCGTAGACCGGCGCCGGCACGACCTGCTCGGGCTGCAGCATCCAGCGCATGCCGATCTTGAAGTCCTGCGAGGTGAAGTTGTTGAGCGTGAAGGAGGCACGCGGCCCTCCCGTATTCATGCACCCGATGGAGTTGCAATCCACCACCTGAGTGTTGGGCGAGCCCAGGCTCAGGAAGCGATAGGCGAACTCGACCTTGAAGTTGGGCGTGACGGTGTAGGCGAGACCGGCATGCGCGGCCCAGGCCAGATTCCAGGTCGAGCTGTTGACGCTGGAGAAGCCGAATCCGGTGGAACCATCGGCGATGAAGCCGATGTCGGTTATGCTGTCGAACCTGTTATTGGCGGTGCCGATGCCACCGCCGATAAAGGGCGTCACGCACCACCAGGTGCCGAGGTCGAGATAGGCATTGGCCAGGAACACGTTGGCGGAGTGGAAGCCATCGAACAGGTCGAAGCACCGGGCGCCGAACGGACAGAACTCGGTGAAGCTGCCGAGCACCTTGAATTTCGCCGAGGCACGGTGTTCGGCGGTGACGTCGAACCGCAGCCAGCTGTTCCAGGCGAAGCCGACCCCGAAGCCGATTAAGGTCGTGTCGGCGATCGTCCGCTGGTCGATTCGCCAGCTCGCCGGCCAGACGAAGTCCGGATTGGTCTGGTGGTGAGAGAAGTCGGAGAATCTCTGGATGCCGACGCCGACATCGCCGCGCAGATACCAGCCGCCGGTATCAACGGGCGGCGCTTGCACGACCTGCGGCATCAGCGGCGGCGGAGCAGACGGAAAATCGGCGGCGACTGCCGCCGTGCCAACCAGTGCGGTCGCGCCTGCGAGCGCCAACATCTTTACAGGACCCATGACTTCGCCCTTTCGTCCGGCTGGGGCAACAGCCCCGCGAGGGATGAACCAACGAAGCGAGGATCGCAGCAAACCGTTAAACGGACCTTAACCTTACTTTTTAACCGCGATTTTTAACCCTGGGGCGGCGTCATGCCCCGCGCAGGCGGGGCACCCAGTAACCCACTGAGCAAGCTGTTGAAGCCAAGTAATGCCCCTTCCCGAGTTCCGTGGTTATTGGATTGTCCGCCTTCGCGGATGATGACACGGAGGGCGGGGATAAGGCCCCCGCGGCGCAATCGTCGTCGCTGAGGGTCATGAGCGACCACCGATGTCATGGCCTTGTTAACTATTCGTTGACCTTTGGGGAAGAAGGCGGGGCGCTGGGGGAAGCCGGAGCCTCAATCTCTCCGCCGTCATGCCCTGCGCAGGCGGGCATCCAGTAACCCACCGAGCAAGCTGTTGAGGCGAAAGTAATGTCCTTCCCGAGTCCGGTGGTTACTGGATCGTCCGCATTCGCGGACGATGACACCGAGAGAGGCCGTGTTCTGGCTTGGGCTAGCGCCGATGAGGAGGCAAGCGCGCCGGCGTCAGTCGTCGTCGAGCTTGCCGATGTGATGCTGGGCGTAGAGCTCGAGGCCGAGCTTGCCGACGAGATCGAGCTGGGTCTCGAGGAAGTCGATGTGACTTTCCTCGGCGTGCATGAGCTCTTCGAACAAGTCGCGGGTCACGTAGTCCTTCACCGAGTGGCAATGGGTCGCGGCCTCCTGATAGAGGGCGCGCGCGGAATATTCGGCCGCAAGGTCGCAGTCGAGCACCTCCTTGACGTTCTGGCCGATATGCAGAGGGTCGAGCACCTGCATGTTGGGGAAGCCGTCGAGGAAGATCACTCGCTCGACGATCTTGTCGGCGTGCTGCATCTCCTCCATCGATTCCTTGCGCCATTGCTTGGCCAGGGCCTTGTAGCCCCAATTGTCCAGCAGCCGATAATGCAGCCAGTACTGGTTGATCGCGGTCAGCTCATGCCGCAGGCCGCGGTTGAGATATTCGATGACTTTTGCGTCGCCCTTCATGGTCCGCTTCCCTGGCTGGAATCACCGCTGCGCCCCCCGCCGTTCACCGCGGGCCAAGACTTGGAGCGACTCGAACGTGGCCTGACTCGGCAGACGCGACAAGGGGTCAATGCAAGGAGAGGCCGATGTTTCCAACGATTTGAAGGGGAATGCCGATCAGCCCGGCTGGCGGCTGTCCGGATGGCAGCTGCAATCCGGTCCACAGGCGGCGAGTGCCTCGTCCATGATTCGCCGAATGGTACGGGCGCACCGCCCACACTGAGCGCTGCAGCCAAGGCACCCATACACCTCGCTGGCGGAGCGCGGAGTTTGGCCCGCACCGAGAGCCGCGCGCACGTCGCGATCGGTCAGCACGTTACAGGAACAGACGATCATGAGAGCCCGGCGTCCCCATCCCGATTTGGTTCTTTATGTAACTATCGATACTTCAAATCGCCACCGCAGGCAAAAGGAAAACGTCCAATCTACAGCTATTCCAAACTGGGCTGTGGAACGCGTGGACCGCGGCCACCGGCGCCTTTTCGGCCGGCGGGACAATGACTTGCCGGCCTGCGGGACGGCCTCGGAATCAGGCGGTGGCGTGGGTGAGCACGGCGATAATGCCGTCGACGACCTCCTCGATCAGCGCCTTGTCGTTACCCTCGCCCATGACCCGGATGACAGGCTCGGTGCCGGAGGGACGCACGATCAGGCGGCCGTGACCGTCGAGGCGCTGCTCGGCCGCCCGGATGGCGGAGCGCACCTTGGCGTTCTCGTGCGGCTTGCCGCCCTTGTAGCGCACGTTCTTGAGCACCTGCGGCAAGGCATCGAAGCGGTGGCAGACCTTCGATACCGGCTCGTTCTGCTTCTTCACCACCGCGAGGACCTGCAGCGCGGCAACGAAGCCGTCGCCGGTGGTGGTGTAGTCGGAGAGGATGATGTGGCCCGACGGCTCGCCACCCACATTATATCCGTGCTCGCGCATGTGCTCGAGCACGTAGCGGTCGCCGACCGGCGTGCGCGCGAGCGCAAGACCGAGGCCCTCCAGGTAGCGCTCGAGGCCGAGATTCGACATCACCGTGGCGACGATTCCGGGCTTGGCGAGCCGGCCGTCCTCCTTGAAGCTTGCGGCGATCACCGCCAGCAGCTGGTCGCCGTCGACGATGCGGCCGCGCTCGTCGGCGATGATGACCCGGTCGGCGTCGCCATCGAGGGCGATGCCGATATCGGCGCGCATTTCGCGCACCTTGCGGATCAGTTCCTCGGGCGCGGTCGAGCCACATTCGCGGTTGATATTGAAGCCGTCGGGCTCGACCCCGATCGAGATCACCTCGGCGCCGAGCTCCCACAAGGCCTCCGGCACCACCCCATAGGCCGCGCCATGGGCGCAGTCGACGACGACCCGCAGGCCGTCGAAGCTCATGGTGCGCGGCAGCGTGCGCTTGGCGAACTCGATGTAGCGGTCGTGGACGCCGTCGATGCGCTTGGCGCGTCCGAGGTCGGCGCTTTTGGCGAGCCGCTTGGTGAGGTCGGTGTCGACCAGCGCCTCGATCTGCTGCTCGATCCCGTCGGAGAGCTTGTAGCCGTCGGGGCCGAACAGCTTGATGCCGTTGTCGTCATAGGGATTGTGCGAGGCCGAGATCATCACGCCGAGATCGGCGCGCATGGAACGGGTGAGCATGCCCACGGCCGGCGTCGGCATCGGCCCGGTGAGCAGGACATCCATGCCGACCGAGGTGAAGCCCGCGACCAGAGCGGTCTCGATCATGTAGCCGGAGAGCCGGGTATCCTTGCCGATGAGCACGCGGTGGCGATGGTCGCCGCGGCGAAACACGAGCCCAGCGGCCTGCCCGACCTTGAGCGCCAATTCCGGCGTGATCACGCCATTGGCGCGGCCGCGGATGCCATCGGTGCCGAAATAGCGACGAACCATGTCCTCTGCCCCCTCCCCGCAGCGGGGGAACTCCTGCCGGGACGATCTGCCCATTCAATGCCAGATTTCTTCAAAAATTGTGAGCACTAAATAATGTGAGCAGCAAATATGGTGATCTCGGACCATCCATGAATGGCGCCGCCCGGCGGGCCGACGGGCACCCAAGTTTCCCTGTTAACTCCCCATTATTTCTATTTCTTCTTCCTGTTGTCGCCCTTGGTCGGGGGCGGCTGGGTCACGTTGATCGGATCGGAGGCTGGGAAGGTGCCCTCCAGCCCCGCTTCGAGCGACCTTTCGAGGCGCTCGCGACGCTTGTCCTCGTCGTGCTGACTTCTCTCCCCGTCCCAGTCGTCGTCCATGAGCGTCTCGTTCGGACTACCCATCGCTGATCTCCTGAGCTTGCGGCCCGGCAGGCGGGCTTTCGAGGGAGATAACGCGCAGGACGCCACCGCCGTTCCCCGCGCTCCTGGCGCGGAGCGCCCGCGGACAAGCGTAGGGCGGGTTTGCCGAAGGCGTAACCCGCCGCTCCGCCCGAACGAATCCGCCATACGTGCTGGGCGCTCCAGCGCCCAAGGCGGGCGCGAGCTTTCATGATAAGAATGAACCCATGGCCATGGGCACAGTGACCTGCATCGAGGACTTGCGGCAGCTCGCCCGTCGCAGGATCCCCAAAATGTTCTTCGACTATGCCGAGGCGGGCTCCTATGCGGAAGAAACCTTGCGCGCCAATCGCGCGGATATGGAGCGAATCAAGCTGCGTCAGCGCGTGCTGGTGGACGTGTCGCACCGCGACCTCGGCACCACGATCATCGGCGAGAAGGTTCCGCTGCCGCTTGCGCTCGGTCCGGTCGCGCTGACCGGGATGCAGCACCGTGACGGCGAGATTCTCGCCTGCCGCGCCGCGCAGGCGGCGGGCCTCCCGTTCTGCCTCTCGACCATGTCGATCTGCTCGATCGAGGACGTGGCGGAAGCGGTGGACAAGCCGTTCTGGTTTCAGCTCTACGTGATGAAGGACCGCGGCTTCGTGCGCGCGCTGATCGAACGCGCCGCCGCCGCCCAATGCAGTGCGCTGGTGCTGACCATCGACCTGCAGGTGCTCGGACAGCGCCATTGCGACGTGAGGAACGGCTTGACCGTTCCGCCCGAGATCAGGATCAGGAACGTCCTCAACATCGCGACCAAGCCGGCCTGGGCGCTGGGCATGCTGCGGGGCAAGCGCAAGACCTTCGGCAATCTCGCCGGCCATGTGCGCGGCACGAAGAACGTGAACTCACTGGCGCAGTGGATTTCCAGCCAATTCGATCCAGCCTTGAGCTGGAAGGACGTCGAGTGGATCAGGAGCCTGTGGCCGGGCAAGCTGATCATCAAGGGCGTGCTCGACGTCGAGGACGCGAAGCTCGCGGCGAAGACCGGCGCCGCAGCGATCGTGGTCTCCAATCACGGCGGCCGCCAGCTCGACGGCGCGCCATCCTCGATCTCGGCGCTGCCCAGAATCGCCGACGCGGTCGGCGCCGACATCGAGGTGATGTTCGACGGCGGCATCCGCTCGGGACAGGATCTCCTGCGCGCGCTCGCGCTCGGCGCCCGCTCCTGCCTGATCGGCCGCGCCTATATTTTCGGCCTCGGCGCCGGCGGCGAGGCCGGTGTCGCCAAGGCGATCGAGATCATCCGCAACGAGCTCGATGTGACCATGGCGCTCTGCGGCGTCAACCGCATCGGCGAGATCGACCGGCGGGTGCTCGTGCCGGGTTCGGGGATCAGTGCTCAGTAACCAGTCATCAGGACGCCTTCGCGCACGCAGCGTTCGTAGGGTGGGCAACGGCGGCTTCGCCGTTGCCCACGTGGTCGTCGTTCAGGATCGGCAGCTTCCGGCGGCTTGTCCCAACATCGAGAGCCGCGTGGGCAAAGTCGCGAAGACGCGCCTTTGCCCACTCTACGGCGCGCTGACTGCTGGCCTCGAAGTGCATGCCAAAGAGGGCGCCGGACGGCTCGCATCGGGGGGACAGAGGAAAGCCGTCCGGCGCAGCGTGGCGTGAGGGGGACCACGCCACGGAACGAAAGGATGCAGGGCTCATTCGCCGGCGCTCAATAGCAGCCTGCAGGTCGAGCCGCGCGCTCCCGCAAATGCGGTGAATTGCGAGCCACCACGCCGGCAATCCTGTTCATGGTCGCTTCAAGCTCCCGTGGATCGACGCCGTCAGCCGCCATGACAGTGCGGACCAACGGATCGGACAGCGCTTCCGTCAGCGTCAGCTCCCGACAAGGCCTGTTCATAGCGCGCTCCTGTTTTCGCACCCGTGTCAGAGATCGATGCGCGGTCGCGAGAAGCGCCGTCATGCAGCTTGCTTTCATGTCCGCTCCCCGTTTTTTGGTTTGCTCGCATCCGGCCCGGCGACCAGGCAGGCAACCATGGCGCCTCATTGATAGGCCGCCGGCGACCGCCGCCGCTTGCAGGATTTTGCCGGCATTGTCGTCAAATTGCGCAAACGTTGCTTCGCCCATCCGCGAAGAAGATGTGGAAGCGTCTGGCGCGGCTTGATCGGGCGCGGCGGACCGCGTCGGGGCTTTTTGACGCCCAAAGGGACGTGAGGAATCGGCAATCAACTCGCCGTGATGGTCACTCCCGGACCGTCATGGCGTCGCCTAAATCGCCTCTCATCTCCAACAGCGGACGGCGAGCAAGGGGCTTGCGTCCAAAACCCCCATCAAGACCGGGAAGACCAACGGCCGGACGAGGCGACAAGGCCGACTGACGAGGGCGACCGCGAACCATGGATAATTCCGCCAGCACCTGCAACGAGCAGGCCGTTTCCACGGTCACTGTGTCTCCATCCCGAATCGTCAGGCGACAGGGCGCCCATTGGCACGGTTTGTTGGCCGAGACGGTCCAGCTGACCAGCCGCGAACCCTTCGAGTACGATTTCAACGGCCACTGCCACATGCTCATCGCGTCGGAACGGGCCGCGCGCTACGAGGGCGAGACCCTGGTGGAGGGGCTGCCGAGATCGACGCTGCAGGATTTCGGCCACAAGATGACATTTGTGCCGGCGGGCCACGCATTTTCCGGCTGGCAAAAGCCACGGGTTTTGTTGGAATCCACTTTTTTCTATATCGATCCCCATCTCTTGGCGGTCGATCCCGCCTTCCGCTTTGCAACGATCGATTTTCGCCCGCGAGTTTTCTTCGACGACGACTTCCTTTGGCAAATTGCGCTCAAGCNNNNGGAGCGCGAAACCGAACCGCATGTATGCAGAAGCGCTCGGTGCGGTTCTGGCGCACGAGCTCGTGCGCCTCAATGGCGACGCTCCGTCCCCAAAGCCCGCGGCGCGCGGCGGACTCGCAGCGTGGCAGCAAAAACGAATCGCGGATTTCATCGAGGAGCACCTTGCCGAGGATGTTCCGCTCGCAACCTTGGCCGACCTTGCGCGATTGAGCACTTATCACTTCGTGCGGGCATTCAAACAATCGTTCGGCTTGCCACCGCATCGCTACCATCTTCGCCGTCGCGTCGAGCGCGCCAAGGTTCTCCTGGCAGACCCGACGGCGGCTCTCACGAACATTGCACTCGATCTTGGATTCTGCGGAAGTAGCGCATTCGCGGCGACGTTTCACCGGCTGACCGGGCGGACACCGAGCGACTACCGCCGTAGTCTCGAATAGCGCACGGTCGATCAGGTCGGTGGCGCCATCCTAAAGACAGAGACGGGGACAATCCCCATTTTTCATCCGAAGCCACATCCGCATTTCATTCGGGCTCAGCGCGGCATTCTTGCATCTGCTACCGTCACTCTCATGCAGCCAATCGTCTCCATCTCGAATCTCTCCAAGACCTACGCCTCCGGCTTTCAGGCGCTCAAGGGCATCAACCTCGCCATCCGCCGCGGCGAGATTTTTGCGCTCTTGGGTCCCAACGGCGCGGGCAAGACGACGCTGATCAGCATCATCTGCGGGATCGTGACGCCCTCCGAAGGAACCGTTACGGTCGACGGCGATGACATCATCACCGACTACCGCGCCGCCCGGTCGATGATCGGGCTCGTGCCGCAGGAGCTGACCACGGACGCCTTCGAAACGGTCTGGGCGACGGTGACCTTCAGCCGCGGACTGTTCGGCAAGCCCCGCAATCCCGAGCATGTCGCAAAGGTGCTCAAGGACCTGTCCTTGTGGGACAAGAAGGACAACAAGATCATGACGCTCTCCGGCGGCATGAAGCGCCGGGTGCTGATCGCCAAGGCGCTCTCCCACGAGCCTTCGATCCTCTTCCTCGACGAGCCGACGGCCGGAGTCGATGTCGGGCTGCGCAAGGACATGTGGCAGCTCGTGCGCTCTCTGCGCGCTTCGGGCGTGACCATCATCCTGACCACGCACTACATCGAAGAGGCCGAGGACATGGCCGACCGGATCGGCGTGATCAACCATGGCGAAATCATCCTGGTCGAGGACAAGGCCGAGCTCATGCGCAAGCTCGGCAAGAAGCAATTGGAGCTGCACCTCCACCACAAGCTCGACGCCATACCGGACGCACTCGCCGCCCACCGCCTGACCCTGACGCCTGACGGCAGCGGATTGATCTACAGCTACGACACCCAAGGCGAGCGCACCGGCATCACCGCGCTGCTTCAGGATCTCAATCACGCGGGCATCGGGTTCCGGGACCTCGAGACGACGCAAAGCTCGCTGGAAGACATCTTTGTCGACCTGGTGAGGCAAAAACGATGAATGTCCAGGCAGTCCGCGCGATTTACACCTTCGAGATGGCGCGCACGGGGCGCACGCTGCTGCAGAGCATTCTGGCTCCGGTGATTTCGACCTCGCTCTATTTCGTGGTCTTCGGCGCCGCGATCGGCTCGCGCATCACCGAGATCGAGGGCGTCAGCTATGGCGCCTTCATCGTGCCCGGATTGATCATGCTGACGCTGCTGACGCAGAGCGTCATGAACGCGTCGTTCGGCATCTACTTTCCCAGGTTCGCCGGGACGATCTACGAGATCCTGTCCGCGCCGGTGTCGTATTTCGAGATCGTGCTCGGCTATGTCGGGGCAGCCGCGACCAAGTCGATCATCCTGGGGCTGATCATCCTGGCCACGGCAGGCCTGTTCGTGCCGCTGCGGATCGCCCATCCGTTCTGGATGATCGCATTCCTGGTGCTCACGGCCCTGACCTTCAGCCTGCTCGGCTTCATCATCGGCATCGTGGCAGACGGCTTCGAGAAGCTACAGGTCGTGCCGCTGCTTGTCATCACGCCGCTGACCTTTCTCGGCGGCAGCTTCTACTCGATCAGCGTGTTGCCGCCGGTCTGGCAGACGATCACCCTGTTCAATCCCGTGGTCTATCTGGTCAGCGGCTTCCGCTGGAGCTTCTTCGAGGTCGCCGACGTGAACGTGGCCGTGAGCCTGGCGATGACAGCCATATTCCTGGTCGCATGCCTGGCGGCCGTGGGGTGGATCTTCAAGACCGGCTATCGACTCAAGAGCTAATATCAGAGCGCATTGAGGAAATTGACCAGGTCCTGCTTCTGTTGATCGGTGAAGCCGATTCCGAAGCGCTGGTCATAGAAGTTCACCGCGTCCAGCAGGGTGGCTGCCGACCCGTTATGGAAGTAGGGCGCGCGCGCGGCCAGTCCCCGCAGGATGGGTCCTTTGACCTTGCCGATGTCAGCACACTTCCCCGAGATCAATGCGCGGCCCGGATCGGTGACCGCAAAATTTTGACCTGCGAGCGGACCTTGAGTGCATTGCAAGGTGAAGACCGGCAACCCGGAAATGTCGAGGGCCGGAGGACTATTGGCTCCGGCATTGGCGATGCCGATGTTCAAGGGCGCTTTGACCGAATGATTGCCCACATTGGGTGTGTCGTGGCAGGTGCCGCAGAATCCGGGAATGCTCGGCAGGTTGAGCGCGTCATTGAGACCCGCGACCCCCGTAATGTTGATCTTTG
>WNGR01007018.1_pt1 | contig 11973 bp, 7 predicted proteins | sample 5407581 | NCBI WGS metagenome assembly WNGR01 (sample SAMN13153383, study PRJNA577476) | soil metagenome | isolation source: 80 cm soil or saprolite under Garry oak tree replicate 2 | place: USA:California | collected 2016-06-15
TCCACGCCGCTTCGACGGCCCCATCTTGCGCAGCTTACTGGTGGGCGCACCTTTGCTGTAGTCCTGCTCCCAGGCAAAGCCATCGCGCCAGATTTCGACGTCGAACTCCTGCGAGAGCGCGTTGACGCAGCTTACGCCTACGCCGTGTAGGCCGCCCGAAACCTTGTAGTTGGAGGCGTCGAATTTTCCGCCGGCGTGCAGCATCGTAAGAACGACCTGGACCGCGGGCATCTTCTCGCCATTGATCACCTTGTCGTCCACCGGGATACCGCGGCCATCGTCGACGACGGTGATCGAGTTGTCGACGTGGATGGTGACATCGATGCGCGTGGCATGTCCTCCGAGCGCCTCGTCGACTGAGTTGTCGACCACTTCATACACAAGATGATGCAGGCCCATTTCGCCGGTCGAGCCGATGTACATGGCCGGACGCAGGCGTACCGCCGCCAGACCCTCAAGCACGGTGATATTTTCGGCCGAGTAGCCGCCACCCTCCTTAGCTGCTTGGGGCTGCGTTCCGATGCTGGGTTGAACCTCTGGCAGTACAGCTTCAGGGCTGATTGCGGTCGATGCCATTCACACTCCATGCGGCTCGGGGAAGCCGCAAAATCTCAGGTTTTCATCAAGGGCCGCGCACGACCCCCGTATTTCACAAAAGGCGCGCCAAATCAATGTTTTCGGCGTTCGCGCAGCCGTTCTTTTACTCCTAATTATAGCACGTCAGGAGGCCCCTTTTGGTGGGCTTCGGCGACCCCTTTGAGAGCCTCCGCAAGACGATTTTCCCGAGCGGATCAGACGGCTATCTGATACACTCAGAGGTGCTGTCCAAACGTAGCTTTTCGTCAGGAAACACCATGCCAAAGTTGAAGACTCATTCGGGCGCAGCCAAGCGCTTTTCCAAGACCGCGTCCGGCAAGTTCAAGCGCGGCCAGTCGAAGATGCGCCACATCCTCACCTCGAAGGCCACCAAGACCAAACGCCACCTCGGCGGCGCGGCCTTGATCTCCAAGGCGGATACCCCGAAGATCGCCCGGATGCTTCCCTACGCCTGATTTCAGGCAGGGAACACCGAAGTTTTTCAAGTCAAGCCGTTCTGAACAGAACAAAGGGCCAGTCCAAGCGTTACGGCCCCTGGGTTTTGCGATGCAACGCCCACCGAGACTTGAAGTTGCATAGCGCGTGAAGAGGAACCCTTTCCTCCAGCCGCTTAACCGAACCACGCAAAAGGAGAACTACGATGCCCCGTGTAAAACGGAGTACCAAGCGCACCGACCGCCGCAAAAAGATCCTGAAACGCGCGAGCGGCTACTTCCTCACTAAATCCAAGCTCTACCAGGCAGCGCAAGAGGCCGTCGAACGCGGCCTGATGTTCGCCTACACCGGCCGCAAGCAGAAGAAGCGCCAGTATCGCGCCCTGTGGATCGTCCGCATCAATGCGGCCTGCCACCTGAACGGCATGAGCTACTCGACCTTCATCAACGGGCTGAAACTGGCCGGCAATCCCCTCGATCGCAAGATCCTCGCGGACATTGCTGCCAACGATGCAGCCGGTTTCGCCGCTCTGGCCGGCACAGCGAAGGCCGCACTCGCCTCCGCCAAGTCGGCACGCACCAAGGCCGCAGCCTAAGTCCTATATTTCCGCATCGAACAGGGGCACGGCCAATCGGTCGTGCCCTTTGTCTTTTCGCGCGGCATTTTCTCGACCGGTAAACGGCCAATTCTCGCGACCCGCTATTCTATAGGTATGCCCTTGTCGTCGACCGCCGAACCCGAAGTCCTCACCACCACCGCGGCCACGCCCGAGCCTAACCCCGCGACGCCCCGCTTCGAGTCCTGGGGACGCTATCCGAAGTACGGCGCAAAGGTCGTCCCGCTGACCTGGCGGAGCGACTTCCCCGCCGTCCTCGACGGGTCGCACGACTCCGCTCTCCCCGTCGGACTGGGCCGCAGCTACGGAGACGTTTGTCTGCTGAAGGATGGCACCCTGCTCCAGACTACCGGGATGAATCGGCTGATCGACTTCAATCCCGAGACCGGCATCCTGACCGCCGAGTCGGGCATCTCGCTGGCGCAGGTTCTCGACTTCGCCGTCCCCCGCGGATTCTTCCTGCCCGTCACTCCCGGGACGAAATACGTCACCCTGGGCGGCGCCATCGCCAACGACATCCACGGCAAGAACCACGAGGTCGCCGGCTCATTCGGCAATCACGTACCGCGCTTCGAACTCGTCCGCTCCGACGGCACCCGCCGCCTCTGCTCGCGCACCGAGAATCCCGACTGGTACTCCGCAACCATTGGCGGGATGGGACTTACGGGTCTCATCACCTGGGCGCAACTCCGGCTCCGTCCCATCGTCTCGCGCAACATCGACTACGAGGGAATCCAGTTCCACGGAATCGACGAGTTCCTCGACCTGAAGCAGCAGTACAGCAACGTCGAATACACCGTCAGCTGGGTCGATTGCGCCTCCACCGGGAAGAACTTCGCGCGCGGCATCTTCATGCTCGGCCAGCATTCAAGCATTCCCGGCGAGCTCAAGCCGTCGCCCGAGCCAAAGCTCGTCTTCCCCTTCGACGCGCCTGGATTTGCGCTGAATCACACCACTGTTAGCCTGTTCAACTCCGTCTTCTTCCATAAGCAGATGAAGCCGCGAGTCAAGACGCTCCAGGACTACGAGCCCTTCTTCTATCCGCTGGATAAGGTGCTCCACTGGAACCGCATGTATGGCAAGCGCGGTCTGGTGCAGTTCCAGTACGCCATTCCATGGGAGCATGCAAAGGAGGGCACCATCGCCATCCTCAGCGAGATCGCCAAGTCGGGACTGGCGAGCTTTCTCGCCGTGCTCAAGGCATTCGGCGACATACCTTCGCTCGGTATGATGAGCTTTCCGCAGGCGGGCATCATGCTCGCGCTCGACTTTCCCATCAAGCCCGGCGTCACCTTCCCGCTGCTCCAGCGACTGGGCGACATGACGCTCGAATACGGAGGCCGCCTCTACCCCGCCAAGGACGCCGCCATGACAGCGCCGCAGTTCCAGACCTTCTACCCGGAGTGGCAGCGCTTTGCGCGCTTCCGCGATCCCATGCTCACCTCCAGCTTCTGGGAGCGCGTCACCGATTCCACAGGAGCGAAATCGATTCTATGACCACCCTGAGCGCCTTCGATTCTCAGTCATCTGCCCCACAGCCATCCGCCTCGCCGTCCTCCCCCGCGCTTACGCCGAATGCGAAGATCACCAAAAAGATTCTCGTGCTCGGAGCGACCTCCGGCATCGCCGAGGCGACGTGCCGAATCTGGGCGGCACAGGGCGCGCAGATGTTCCTGGTCGCGCGCAACCCGGAGAAGCTCGCGGCCGTGGCTGCCGACCTCAAGACGCGCGGCGCCGCCTATATCGGCACCGCCGTCGCCGATCTCGACGACACCGACAAGCACGCGGAGCTGCTGGCCCACGCCATCAACTCGCTCACTGGAATGGACGTCGCTTTCCTCGCCCACGGCATTCTCGGCGATCAACCGCGGGCCGAGCAGGACTTCGAGCACGCCGCGCAGATTCTGCACACCAACTTTGTTGCGCCGGTCTCGCTGCTTACGTGGCTGGCGAACTTCTGCGTGCAGCGCCATGCGGGCCTGCTGGCCGTGATCTCATCGGTGGCGGGCGACCGCGGCCGCAAGTCGAACTATCTCTACGGCTCGTCGAAGGCGGGCCTTTCCGCGTTCCTCGCCGGCCTGCGTAACCGCATCGACCGCGAAGGCGTCACCGTTCTGACCATCAAGCCCGGCCCCGTGAAGACGGCGATGACCGCCGGCATGAAAGGTTCCGAAAAGTTCGCCGACGTGAATAAAGTCGCCGCGACGATCGTCAAGGCCATCGACAAGCGCGCGGACAACCTCTACGTGCCCTTCCAGTGGCAGCCGATCATGTTCGTCGTCCGCAACATCCCCGACCGAATCTTCAAGAAGCTGAATCTGTAGCACCCCTCGCGTGTCGAAAGTGTCATTCTGAGCCCTGAGCGAAGTCGAAGGGCGAAGAATCCCCGCATTTCGCTTCTGCACTTCGGGCATAGCAGCGCGTTTCCAGCCTCGCGCTTACTCCCTCGTCGCAACCAATCCGGCTTTTTTCGGCAGTCTATCCAATCCCGAGCCTATCCTCTATAGATATAGACCCGCCGGTTATTCGTCCCAGCCACACCTCCACTCGTCTAATCTCCGTTTCCATTTGTCACGATTTTGTAATTCTCCGTTTTTTCATATAGCTCCTCAAAAGCAATCCGCCAAGAGTGCTGATATCTAGCATATTTCCGGATGGCCCTTGACGTGCGAATAGCCAGACAATCAAGAAATCAGAACTGCTCCGCCCAGAACGTCGGGCACTGCCGTCTTTCCGAGGAACTTTCATCCATGCAAGCTTTGCTTAAGCGAATCTCTGTCGTTGCCGTTCTCTTCCTCTTCGCGGCGAATCTCGCCCTCCATGCGCAAGACAATGCAGGCATCACCGGTACAGTTTCCGATAAGTCAGGGGCCGTGCTCACCGGCGCCACGGTTACCCTCACGAACCCGTCCCGCGGTCTTAGCTTTACCGCAACTACCAACAGTGACGGAGCCTATCGCTTCCCGAACGTTCCCCCAGCCCCGGGATACCTTGCCAGTTTCAGCCACACTGGCTTCTCATCGCTCGACATCAAGGACATCACCCTTCTGGTAGGCACAACCCGCACTCAGGACGCGAAACTTGCCGTCGGACATAACGTGACCGTGGAAGTTACCGCCCAAAACAGCCTCATCACGCTGAATACGACCGATGCCAGCATCGGAAATAACTTTGACCCTGAGATCATCAACGAACTTCCGATCGCAAACCGGAACTCTGTCGCTGCGCTCTTTACTTTGCAGGCCGGCGTGACAAGCCAGGGATCAGTCACCGGGTCCCGTACCGATCAAACCTCGGTCACCGTCGATGGCATGGACGTCAACGACATCTCTACCGGCCAGTTCGGCAACATCAACGGCGGCATGCCGGTCGACGCCACGCAGGAGTTCCGCGGCAGTGTGGCCGGCCTCCCCGCCAACCTCGGTACCGGGGGTGGCGGACAGTTTCAGCTCGTGACTAAGTCCGGCACCAACAAATTCCACGGCGATATCAACGAATACCATCGCGACACCGTAACCAGCGCCAACACCTGGTTCAACAACAACACTTTGCCCCAGGTCCCGCGTACCGCCCTGATTCGTAACCAGTTCGGCGGTGCCCTTGGTGGCCCGCTCTGGCGCGACAAGCTCTATTTCTTCGTCGACTTTAATAACTCGCGCATCGTCTCCTCACTCGCCGGTACCGATACCGTCCCATTGGACTCCTATCGCGCGGGCAACATCGGCTACGTCAAGACCGGCTGTGCAACGACCAGCCGTCAGACCACATCGCCCGCTTGCATCGGTTTCCTCACCCCCGCTGATGTCAAAGCGAAGGATCCCGCCGGTATTGGCGAGAACGCCACAATGTTCAGTCTCCTGAACTCGCGTTATCCCCACGCGAATGACCTCTCCGGCGGAGATGGCGTGAACACCGGCCTCTTCCGCTTCACACAATCGACTCTCAACGTCCTATACAACGGCGTGGCCCGAGTCGACTACAACCTGTCCTCGACTCAGCGAATCTTCCTTCAGTACCATGACGCCCATCAGGACTCGGTGCAGGCCATCAACCGGTTCCCGGGCGACCCACTCACCCGGCCATTCCAGGATCGCAGCTACGGTTACGTAGCCAGTCACATCTGGGAGATCGGCGCCAACAAGGTCAACCAGTTTTATTTCGGCGACAACGTCACCATCTTCAGTTTTGGTTTGGCCTACAATCCGCTCGGCGCAAACATCGTCGGCGGCACGACTATCGGCGGAATCCTCACCGGGCCCTACGACGGCAGCAACATCCAGAGACGTCGGGTACCCATCCCAACCGTGCGCGATGACTTCAACTGGACCAAAGGCGCCCACAACATTGGCATCGGCGGCTCCTTCAAGTACATCAAGGCTTCGAACTTCCTCGGCAGCGACTACAACACCTACACCATCGGACTCGGTGGCAACGTCACCACGCTCAATGGCACAACCCTGCGTCCTACGGATATCCAGGGGACGGGTACCACCAACACGACGCAGTACGACAATGCCTTCGCTTTGGCGCTGGGTCGCGTGGGGCGCATCAGCAGCATCTATAACTTCGACGCCAGCGGGAAGCAGCAACCCAGCGGCACCGGTGCTAACCGCCGCTTCCGTTACTATCAGACCGAACTCTACGTCGCCGACACATGGAAAGTGACAAGGCAGCTGACGCTGAATTACGGACTGCGTTACAGCCTGTATTCGGTTCCGTTTGAGACGTTGGGTGCGGAATCCGCTCCCAGCGTCGGTTTCGACGAGTACATTGCAGCCCGCGTCAAACAGAGCGCGGCAGGAATCAGTGGTGCCACCTCGGTTCCGCTCCTTTCCTATAACCTCGTCGGTCGGGTCAACAACGCTCCTGACTACTACAACTCCAACCCGAAAGACTTTGCGCCGCGAATTGGGTTTGCCTACAATCCTTCGCCGAAGACGGTCTTCAACGGCTCGGCGGACTTGGTCTACGACCGTACCGTAGCCAACGCGGTTAACTTCCTTCAGAACCAAAGCACCTTCCTCTTCCAGAACACGGCTGCGCTCAGCTATGGCTCTTCGGCCGACCCGTCCGGGTCTTTGAAGAACGATCCGCGCGTCAGCGATTTTTCCAACCTGCCCGCGCCTCCCATCGTCCCATCCCCGACCCGGCCCTTCACTCCCTTTGTGAACGCTGCAGGGGTACCTACCGGTCTGGCGTCTCAAAATACCACCTACGTCATCGACAAGAATCTCAAGGATCCATACAGCATTGCGGTAAACTTCGGGATTCAACAAGAGTTCCCCGGACAACTGGTGCTTAAAGCCAGTTACGCGGGCCGTATGGGCCGCCGTCTGCTTGGTCAAGCCGACGCGTCGCAGCTCATCGACTTCCCGGATAATGCCTCGGGTCAGATGTTGTCCCAGGCGTTCGCCTATGTGACAACGCGGTTGCGCGCCGGAGCTACTCCGAACAGCATGGTCGCTCAGCCGTTCTTCGAACATATCCTTACGCCGAACTTCTACGTAGGCCGTGCCTGCGGTAGCGTGACCTGCAACTCCAACACAGCGTATGTGGCCTCCAATCAAGGTCCCAACGTATTCAACGGCGACATCACCGATGCGCTGCAGGCTTTCGCCTCTGCGGGAATCCTGCCCACCAACGTCGGCCTGGCCTCTCAGTTCGCTCGGGACACTTACTACACCAACAAGGGCTTCTCGAACTACAACGGCCTTCTCTTGACCGTATCGAAGAATATGTCCCACGGAACCAAGTTCGACTTCAACTACACCTGGTCTCACTCTATCGATAACGTCTCGATCATCGCCAATGCTGTCGCCAGCGGCACCGGCTTCATCTGCGACGTGATGCACCCTCGCGCTTGCCGCGGAAACTCGGACTTTGACGTCACCCACGTCATCACGTCCGACATCTTGCTGCAAATGCCCTTCGGCCGTGGGCGTGAGTTCGGAAGCAATGCCCCCCGGCTGCTCGATGAAGTCATCGGCGGTTGGGAGTTTTCGGCAATCCCAACCTGGCAGAGCGGTTTCGCCCTGACTACCTCCTCAGGCGCGTTTCTGGCTGGCTTTGCCAACAACGTTCCGGCCATCTACGACGGCTTGGGTTCGGATGACGTGGCCATGCACCTCCATAAGAATGCTTCCAACCAGTTGGTGGCCTTCAAGGACCCGGCGGCGGCGCTCAAGCACTTCCGTGGCCCGATCGGCATTGAATATGGAAGCCGCAACCCCCTCCGTGGACCCTCGCAGCTTTATCTCGATGCAGGTCTATCCAAAACCTTCCGCATTCTGCCCGAGGACCGGCTCAACCTACGTTTCCGCGCAGACTCTTTCAACGTCCTCAACCACCCCACCTTCTCAACTCCGAACACAAGCTATATCTCGTCTTCGTTCGGAATCGTCTCTGCTCAAACCGGTACCACTGCTCGCGTCGGTCAGTTCTCCCTGCGCCTGGAGTTCTAGGACTCGTGCCGGCCGCAGGCCAGTGACCCAACCTGAAGCCTGCTCCGAGCGATGCTCGGAGCAGGCTTTTTTCTGTTCCGGCAGCACCTGCGCATCTCGGTGCACAGCAAACCCGCGATATATCAGCTACTTGCCAAACTTCTCCACAGCCAAGGTCTTTGACACGCCTCGTATAATTGAAAGAGAGGGCAAGCAGTGCCAGTGTCGTGTCCGAGCATCTCTTGGACAGGACCTGAACGTGTCGCAGCTCAGGCTGAGTGGGATGAAAAATATATATCAATTGGTATACACCAAGACGCAAGCCGTTTGTTTCTTAGATTTTGGCATATATATACCGGGGAGAGGGGGACCCTCGATGGCGCACTCGTCCCGAATAGAGTTCTTCAGCCCGCGTGGTTCGCTGCGACGACTACTGCTGCTGCGCCATCTGTTGCATTCGCGTCGGCGTCGGCGGCACTTCCGGCAAGGCTTGCGCCTTCTCCACCAGCGTCGACCAGTCTTCCGGCACCGGCATCTCCTGGTCCAGCGCCGGAGTCCCTTCGCTCGGAGTCACCCTCACCGCAACCGTCAGCTCGCTGTTCGCCCGGCCGCGGAAGATTCCATGGGTCGGCGGAACATCGGCGTAGTCTCTCCCAATCGCCGTCCGGATATGCCGGTCGCCCGCAACCAGCCAGTTCGTCGGATCGAACCCGACCCACCCGAGCTGCGGCATCAGCGCCTCAACCCAGGCATGCGTCGCAGAAGTCACCGAGCGGTCGTGATCGCTATGGCCGTGATGGAGATAGCCGCTCACATACCGGCACGGAATGCGCAGCTTCGAACGCACCAGCGTAGTCATGATGTGCGCAAAGTCCTGGCACACGCCCGCGTGAGTCAGCAGTGCGAGGTCGATCGGCGAGTCCACCTTGGTCGACTTCGGCACGTACTCGAAGTGGTTGAACATCTGCTCATTCAACTGATGCAGCACCATCAGCGGATCGTCCCGGCGGCGCACATCCAGTTCCTCCGCCAGCGCATCGAGCGACGCCGTCGACGTCGCGAACTCACTGGGCAGCAGCATCTCCCAGTAGTCGCCCTGCTCGATCATGTCGTCGAGCTCACTCCACGCATCGGGCGCGAGGAACGACGGAATCTGCGGCGCGGGCTGCACCTCCACCTGCGATTCGGCGACGATCACCAACTGCCCATGCTGACCCGGAATGTCAAAGTGATGGACCTGGTTGGCCAGGTGGTCGCGATAGCTGAATACTCTGCAACGTGGACTCACCGAGAGATGAAACGTCAGGCAGCGCTGGTTCTGATCCGAGCGCGGATGCATCCGCGTCTCCATCATGCTCTCGCTCACCGGATTCGAGTAAAGAAACTTCGTCAGATGCCGAATCGAGTAATACATCCCGCTCCTCGCCTGCTGTTACTGACAACTGAGAACTGACAACTCGTCTTCCTATCCCGCCAGCGCGGCCTGAATGCTGTAATCGATGTACAGCTCATAGATCATCTTGTGCACGGCGCTGCACTGAAACTGGATGCCGCGAAGATATGCAACGACGTCCCCGTTCAGAATCTCATCCACCGTCGAATACTGTAGCGAGCCTTGCAGTCTCCCGGCGAGCCGGCGCAGCGGTTCGGCGCGGCTCATGCCGCCCTCGCCATGAATCGCCTCCAGCGCGCGTTGCAGCGTGTCGATCGAGAAGCGCACCGAGTGCGGAAACTCCACGTCGAGCAGCAGAAACTCAAGGATCCGGTCGGGCGTAAGATCCGCCGTGTAGACCTTGCAATACGCCTCGAATGCTGTGGCCGAACGCAGCAGGCCCATCCACTCCAGATACTCGTTGCCTTCCGGAATGCGGTCCGAATGGCGCCACAGATCCTCGTGATATGCCTCCAGCAACAGCGCCGTCGCCGACGCGCGCTCGATGTACCGGCCCACCTGGATGAACTGCCAGCCCTCGCCATGGCTCATCGTGGAATCGCTGACACCCTGAAACTGGTGGACCGCCTCCATCACCTGCTGCAGAAACTCGGTCGTCTGCCCGGAGTCCGCCATCACCCCTTCGGACTGCATATCGCTCCGCATCTCCGGCCGCGTGACCTGCAGATACAGCCGGTTCAGCCTGGTCCACTGTTCGGTGGAAATCTGCTCGCGCACGTGGCGCGAATTCTCCCGCGCAGAGATGATGCAGGAAAGGATCGACACCGGGTTCTCCGTGTCGAAGATCAGCGCTTGCGTCAGAGCAAACTGGTCGCCAGTCCAGGCCACATCCTTGGGATTGCCCAGCGCCTCGAGCATGCGCTGCCAGCACCGGTCCGCGCTGGTCGCGCTCTCGTCCAGCATCAGGTTGAGATTCACATCGAGCAGGCGCGTCGTGTGCTCCGCGCGCTCGATCGAGCGGCTCATCCAGTAAAGACTATCGGCGACGCGGCTCAGCATTTGGCTTCTCCGGCAAAGGTTCGCGCTACTGACTCAGTACCCAGGTGTCCTTGCTTCCGCCTCCCTGCGAGGAGTTCACGACCAGCGATCCGCGCTTCAGCGCGACGCGAGTCAACCCGCCGGGCACAATGGCGACCTTGTCGCCGTAAAGAATGTAGGGCCGCAGATCGACGTGGCGCGGCTCCAGTGCGTCGCCGATCAGGCATGGCGCTCGCGAAAACGAGATCGTCGGCTGCGCGATGTAGTTGCGCGGGTCCGACTGGATCTTCTGCGCGAAATCTTCGCGTTGCTGCGCGGTCGACTGCGGGCCAATCAACATGCCGTAGCCACCGCTCTCGCCCACCGCCTTGATCACCAGTTTGTCCAGATTCTGCAGCACATGTTGCCGCGACTTCGGCTCCGTCATCAGGTACGTCTTCACATTTTGCAGAACCGGCTCTTCGGAGAGGTAATACTTGATGATGCTCGGCACGTACGCATAGAGCGCCTTGTCGTCGGCCACGCCGGTGCCAAACGCATTCGCAAGCGTGACGTTCCCCGCGCGATAAGCGTTGAACAAGCCGGAGACGCCCAGGATCGAATCGCCGCGGAACGCCAGCGGGTCGATAAAGTCGTCATCCACGCGGCGGTAGATGACATCGACACGGCGAAGACCGCTGGTGGTGCGCATGTAGATGACGTTGTCGTGCGTCACCAGGTCACGGCCTTCCACCAGCTCAATGCCCATCTGACGCGCAAGGTACGCGTGCTCGAAGTATGCAGAGTTGAAGACTCCGGGTGACAGCAGAACGATGTTCGGCTCCGGCCTGCCTTCGGGCGCGAGCGACCGCAGCGTTCCCAGCAGAAGCTGCGTGTACTGCTCGATGGGCCGCACGTTATAGCTGCGGAAGAGTTGCGGAAAGATCCGCTTCATCACGCGCCGGTTGGTGAGCATATAGCTCACACCCGAAGGCACGCGGAGATTGTCCTCCAGCACCACGAACTCGCCGTTTTCCATGCGGATCAGGTCGGTCCCGCAGATCGCGACGTACACATTGCGCGGCACCTGCAGTCCCACCATCTGCCGCCGGAAATGTTTGCAGCTGTACACAATCTCGCGGGGAACGATGCCGTCCTGCAGGATTCGGCCTTCGTTATAGATGTCCCGCAGGAAGAGGTTCAGCGCGGTGATGCGCTGCGTCAGGCCGCGTTCGACGGTCGCCCACTCGGCCGCGGTAATGATGCGCGGCACCAGGTCGTACGGAAAGATATGCTCGGCGCTGTCCTCGCGGCCATAGACCGTGAAGGTGATGCCCTGATTCAGAAAGCTGAGTTCGGCGGAGTGCTTGCGGCGCTGCAACTCATCGCCCGGCAGCGAGGAGAAGCGGTCAAACAGCGGTTCGTAGTGGGGATGCAAATCCTCCGCGCCCGCGAACATCTCGTCGTAGGCATGG